>Ga0070665_100006973_pt1 | contig 11486 bp, 3 predicted proteins | sample KBSS13metaG_FD_65862 | JGI IMG/M metagenome (GOLD analysis project Ga0070665, IMG submission 65862) | Switchgrass rhizosphere microbial communities from Kellogg Biological Station, Michigan, USA - KBS S1-3 metaG | ecosystem: Host-associated > Plants > Roots > Rhizosphere > Soil ...
CTCGACTTCATCCGCGGCGCCCTGCCGTCGTTGGATGACGGGGCGCGCAAGATGGTCGAGTTCCACAAGGCCAATCCCGACGACCATATCTTCGTCACCTATGACGCGCTGCGCAGCCGGCCGGGCCCGTTCCTGGCCCAGCTGTTCCGCTTCATCGGCGTGTCGGACAATGCCGACATCGTCGCCGAATGCATCAGGAAGACCGATTTCGCGGTCCAGACCGGGGGCCGCCCGGCCGGGGTGGAGCAGAACGGCGTATTCCACCGCAAGGGTGAGGTCGGCTCCTGGAAAGCGACGCTGAACGAGGAGATGAGCCAGGTGATCCTGAAGGATTTGGGCTGGATGTTCCCGCTTTTCGGCTGGCAGCTGTAGAAACCGACCCCCAGAATTTATGACATTTCTTGATTTACGCCCGCCGTTGATAACGGTATGAATATTCCCGAAATAATATCAATGCCAACACGAATTGCGGAAAGACGATAAACCGCGAGCGTGCCGGGGACCTTTCGCGGGATATCATGCTTACGAATGTCAGCAGTGGCCAGACGGTCACAATTTCCTCAGGCCAGACGGACGACTCCTTCGTCGTCTCGAACGGCGGCCTTCTCCAGATCCTGGGCGGCGGGTCGATCAGCTTCGGCACAATCCTGCCGGGCGGCGAGGCGGATGTCGGCTCCGGCGCCGATGCGGAGAAGATCATCGTTTCCGGCAATGCCATGAGCGCTGGCGTGCTCGCGGTGCAAGGCGGCACCGCCTCCTCCACCATGGTCAGCGGTGGCTTGCTCACCGTTGGATCGGGCGGTGCGACCTTCTTTGCGCAGCTGTCAGGAGAACCCGGCACCTCCGGCGGAGTAGGCCTTTCATCGGTTGAGACGGTTCTGGCCGGCGGCATTGCGATCAGCACCTTTGTCGATCAGGGCGGCAAGCTGAATGTTCAATCGGGCGGCGTTGCCAGCGGCACGATGATCGAAACTCTGGGTGTCGTCGAGATTTTCAGCGGCGGCGAGGCCGACGGTGCGCAAACGGCCGGGTTTGGCAGCGCGATCGTTCACAGCGGCGGTGTGGCGAGTGACTTCTCGGTGCTCAGCCGTTCCTATCTTCTGGTCGAGGGCGGCCTCGTCTCGGGCGGCAGCGCGGGGAGCGGTGCGAGCATCGATGTCTCCGGCGGCACGCTCGCCGGCTTTACTGTTGCCGGCAGTGCAAGCCTGAATGTTCTCTCTGGCGGTGCGGCGGTATCCGACATCGTCGGCAGCGGCGGCGGCGCCGTGATCGCCTCCGGCGCCGTCGCCAGCGGCGTAACCATCGTTCCGGATGGTGCGGTTTCGGTGGAATCGGGAGGGTTTTTCAGCGGCGGAGCAGTGTCGGGTGGTCCCGACATCTTCCATTTCGGCAAGCTTCTGATCAACGGCGGTAGCGCCGTAGATACGGCGGTCGTAAGCGGCGGCCAGATGGTCGTCCAGTCGGGCGGAAGCACCAGCGGAATCATCGTATCCGGCCCTAGCGCGCTTTCCGGTTCCAGGATCCTTGCGGAGGAGGTGGTCTCCGCCGGCTGCACGGCTTTCGCCACGGTTGTCGAGGCTGGGGGCGATTTGTCGGTCGATGGCGGGCGGGCCAGCGGCTCGATCGTCTCATCGGGTGGATTTGTCGGCGTCGGCCCCGGCGGTGAGCTCGACGGCACGACTATCCTGGACGGCGGAGAGTTAGGCGTCGGCGGCTCGGCGCTGGGCGTAACGGTCTCCGCCGGTGGCACCTTCACAGCAGGCGGCACCGTCGTGAGCGGCAGCATGGCCGGCAGCGGCGCGACCGGAAGCATATCGAAGGGGACGATCAGCGCGTTTGCGGTCAGCAGTGGCGCGGTCCTGAACCTCTATTCGGGCGGTGTGGCAAGCGGCGTGACCGTCTATGGCGGCGGGGTCGAGACGGTCAGCCTGGGCGGTCAGGATATTGGCGCGAGCATCCTGAACGGTGGCGCTCTGACGATAGGTTCGGGCGCGACCGGAAGCAGTACTACTGTATCCAGCGGCGGTTTCCTCCATGTCCTGTCCGGCGGCGCGGTCAGCGGTATAACCCTGCGCGCCGGCGGGATTGAGTTGTTCGATGTCGTGTCGTCGGGCATGACGGTCAGTAGCCAGACCATCGATCAGCCCTTCAGCCAGACAGTGCTTCCGGGCGGCGTGGCGGTCCGTACCCTGATCGTCAACGGCGGCATTCAGGACGTGCTGGGGTCCGCTACGAACACTGTTCTGACCGGGACCTTCGCCAGCGCGTTGACCTCCTCGATCCAGATCGTCCATTCGGGCGGCAGGACTATCGGTACGATCGTGGCCAGCGGTAGCATCCAGTTCCTCTCGTCGAACGGGGTAGCGGTCGGCACGAAGGTGTCGCTTGGCGGCATTGTTCAGTTGAACAGCGGCGGTATCGACATCGGTACGATCGTCAGTAGCGGTGGGCGCGAGTATGCCTATGCCGGCGCCCGTGCCAGCAACACGACGCTGCTGTTCGGCGGTTTCGAAAGCGTGAGTTCCGGCGGTGTCGCCATTGGAACAGTGGTGGGCCAAAGCGCTCAGCAAGGCATTTATGCCGGTGGCTCCAGCAACAATGCCATCATCGGCAGCGGCGGTGTCGAGACGATCAGTGGCGGCACTGCCAGCGGCACGGCTGTGCGCAACGCCGGCAAGGCGATCGTCAGCGCCGGCGGCGAAACCGTGGCAGCGGTGATCAGCAACGGCGGCGCGGAGATCGTCTATTCCGGCGGCACTGCCAGCGGCACGACGGTGCTCAAAGGCGGCCTGCTGGTCTATGCAGGTGGCACCGTCGCCGGCGCCACAATCAGCAGCGGCGGAACCGAGATTGTTGGCAAAGGCGCCAAGATCAGCGGCCTGGTCGTCAGCAAAGGCGTTACGTTAGTGGTATCTCAAGGCGGCACAGCGGTCGGTGCACACGTGCTTGTGGGCGGCGCACTAGTCTATGCCGGCGGTACGGTTAGAGGGGCGGTGATCAGCAGTGGCGCCGCCGAGGTGATAGCCTCTGGCGTGGAAGCTAGCTTAAAGGTCGGTAACGGCGTTTCTCTGATCTTGAGTTCCGGTGGTATCGCGTTTCAAACCACAATCGAAAAGGGCGGTACGCTGGTCAATTACGGTGGCACATTCGCAGGTATGTCGTTCGACAGCGGCGCCACCCAGATAATTCCCGACGGTGCGACGGTGAGCAAACAAATTGTCCAATACGGTGTCACACTGATTGTAAGGTCCGGCGGTACCGTGTCCAACATCGCCGTCTATAATGGCGGTACACTGGTCTATGCTGGCGGCAGTGTTTCGGGCCCCACTTTCATCAACAGCGGCTGCAGCGAAGTAATCGCCGCCGGGGCAACTGTGAGTGGGCTCAAAATCGGCAGCGGTGTCACTTTGACCGTGGACTCTCGCGGGACCGCAGCTGGGGCGACGATATTGAAGGGTGGCAGGCTCGTGTTTGCCGGCGGCGCGGCGTCTGGCACAGCGGTCAGCAGCGGCGCAAGCGAGGCCGTCGCCGCTGGCGCGAAGGTCAGCGGTCTCAAGGTCGGCGCCGGCGTGACGCTGCTTGTGTCATCCGGCGGCGTCGCCGGCGCCACGACTCTCAACGGCGGCACGGAGATCGTGTCGGCGGGCGGCAAGATCGTGGGCGCCGTTACCATGACCGGATTCAAGAACAGACTGTCGGCCGCGGGCATGGCCAACACCGCGTTTGCGGTGTCCGGCTTCGGGGCGACGGACACGCTGGACCTGGCGTCGTTTGCCTTTAAGGCGTCCGAGAAGCTGTCTTTCGTTGAAAACAAAGCAAAGACAAAGGGCGTTCTGACCGTCACCGACGGGTCGTTGAAGGCGACCATCACGCTGTTCGGCCAATATGTTGCGGCCGGGTTCCATCTTGCTGGCGACCACTCGGCGGGAACGACCATTGTATATGTTCCACCCGCGGCACATAGTTTGGACATCGCCGCGCGTGGGACCTAAGTAATCATCCTTTCTTGCCTCGGCCGAAATTGAACCGTAATCAAAGAAGACGCGAAAAGGCGCAACGCCCGTCGCTGCGAGGACCTATGACCGATACTCTGCTTGTGAAGCTGCCGGAGGAGACTCCCGCGGCGACCGAAGCCGCACCTGCTTCTGCGTCGGCCGCCCCGCCGCCGCCGGCCGATTCCGCCTCCGCGCCGGCCGAGAAGCGGCCCTATCCGCCGCCGGCCGAGACGCCGACGCAGGCTGGGCCGATGGGCATCCGCTTCGATTATAATGACGGCTGCCGGGTGCTGCTGCCCGATGGCGGCAAGTGGAAGATCAGGCTCAGCGACACCGATACCGGCAATATCCTGTTCCAGACCGCGCTCGGCGGCGGCCGGATCAACAGCTCGAAGCGCTATTTCCTGCGCTGCCGGATCGAGATCTGGTCCGACGACAAGGAAATCTTCACCCACGACTTCAATTGTGAGGGAAAGGAAGTCCTGATCCAGTTTCCGGTCGGCACGATCGGCGACACGATGGGCTGGTTCCCCTATGCGGTGAAGTTCCAGGCCGAACATGGCTGCAAGCTGACCTGCGCGATGGCCGAATGGTTGATCCCGCTCTACGCCCCGGTCTATCCCGACATCACCTTCGTCGGCCATGAGGGGATCAAGGCGGATCAGTATTACGCCACCTATTCGATGGGCCTGTTCTTCGACGACGACGACCATGTCCACCAGCCCTGCGACTTCCGCCTGGTCGGGCTGCACCGCACCGCGGGCTATATACTGGGCGTCGACCCGACCGAGGTGGCGCCGAAGCTGGCGATCCCGGACGATCCCCGTCCGATCCCCGAGCGCTATGTCTGCATCGCCGCGCAGAGCTCGACCCAGTGCAAATACTGGAACAACCCGTCGGGCTGGCGCGAGGTGGTGGCCTTCCTGAAGGAGGCCGGCTATCGCGTGATCTGCATCGACCAGCGGACCGAGCACGGCACCGACATCACCTGGAACCACATCCCCTATGGCTGCGAGGACCAGACCGGCGACCGCCCGCTGATCGAGCGGGCGCACTGGCTGAAGCACTGCGATTTCTTCGTCGGCCTGTCGAGCGGCCTGTCATGGCTGGCCTGGGCGGCGGGGGCCAAGGTGGTGATGATCTCGGGCTTCACCCACCCGACCAACGAGTTCGACACGCCTTACCGCGTCATCAACTATCACGCCTGCAACAGCTGCTGGAACGACGTGCGGGTGCGGTTCGACCACAAGGATTTCCTGTGGTGCCCGCGCCATGCCGGCACGCCCCGGCAGTTCGAATGCACCCGGCTGATCACCGCCGAGGCGGTGAAGACCACTATCCGCCGCATACCGGGGTTTGGTGAAACCGCTGCATAATAACCCTGAGCGCCGCGACCGAGGCGACTCTCACCGGCACGTGACCTCCGGCGCCAAGGCTACGCTGACCGTCACCGACGGGGCGCTGAAGGCGACGGTCACCCTGTTCGACAGTATACGGCCGCCGGCTTTCACCTCGCCAAGGCTGGGGCGGGCACGGCGATCACCTGTTCCGCGACGACCTGCGCCTACGCCGAAATAGCCGCCGGGCACGCGTAGGGTTTCCCGTTCCTGCCCGTTACAGAGTACGGTAGGCGCAGGGGAGGGAAGCAAAATGACGACGACCACCATTTCATCGGGCCAGACGGTCAGCAACGCGACGATCACGTCTGGCAATACCGAGATCGTGCTTTCCGGCGGCACCAGCATCGATCCGACAGTGTTGGCTGGCGGCTTCATCCTGGTCAGTTCGGGCGGGCAGATCAGCGGCACGATTGTCTCCGGCCAAAATCTGATGACCGGGGGTGCCGTCAATATTGTCGGGGGAAGCGCCACCGATACGCGGGTGATCGGCGGTGGGCAGGTGACCGTCAGCAATGGCGCGACGATCAGCACCGTACTGACCGGTACGGTCTTTCAGTCCGCTGGTTCGCAGGAGTTTGTCTTTGCCGGCGGCTCGGCGTTTGCGACGACTGTCGATGCAATGGGCTATCTGGAGATCGACAGTGGCGGCGTGGCCATCTCGGCCATCCTCAGCGGCGGGTCGGCAAGGATTGAAGCCGGCGGATCGGCTTCTGGAACGATTCTCCGTGGCGGCACGGTCACGGTCGACGCCGGCGCAAGCGAGTCCCTCACGACGATCAGCGGCGGAGTTGACGTCGTCAATGGTCAGGATAGTGCCGCGCATGTCCTCTCGGGCGGGCAATTGACGGTCAACGGGATTGCCAGCGACACAGTCGTGCTCGGCGGTGGCAGGGAGCAGGTGGGAGCAAGCGGAACCGTACAAAATGCGTCTGTTTCGAGCGGCGGTTTACTGCTGGTCGGAGGGCTGGCGATCGGGACTCGCGTCCTGACCGGCGGCAGCGCCGGGATTGGCGTCGGGGGAACCGCTAGCAATACGACCGTCTCGACGGGCGGCCGGCTCGCAATCTCCGGTGGCGCCACCGCCAGCGATACGACTGTCTCGAAGGGCGGCCAACTCGAGATTTCGAGTGGCGGCACCGTCAGTGGAGTCACGGTTCTCAGTGGCGGAACGATCGTTATCGACAGTGGCGGACAGGCCAGTGGGGTAACGCTCAGCAGCGGTGCGATCGAAGCCGTCGCCTTCGTGTCATCTGGGTCCACCGTCACCGGCACCACCGTTATCAGCGGCTTTACGCAGGTTGTCGATGGCACCGCGATCGACACCACCATTCTGAACAAAGGCACCCAGTTCGTTGAATCGGGCGGGACGGCGAATTCCGTGACGGTCTCGAACGGGGGTGTCGTCGAATTCCTTGCCGGTGCTTCCGGGAGTGGAGTCACCGTGCTCAGCGGGGGAACCATCGTTCTCAGCGGGGGGCAGGTCAGCGGTATCACCATCAATAGCGGGGGAATCGAGGCCATAGCGCTCGTTTCGTCCGGTGTGACCGTCAGCAATTCGACCGTCTATTCCCCTTACGGCCAGACCGTGAATCTGGGGGCAACCGTTGTTTCGGCTCACGTGCTCGCTTTGGCTACCCAAAATGTCGCGGGAACGGCAGTCGGTTCGGTCGTCAATGGCTTCCAGAACATTATTAGCGGCGGCCATGCGAGCACTACGACGATCGCCGTCTCAGGTTATCAGGATGTCCAATCGGGGGGGCAAGCGGTGGCAACGACCGTCCGCGGCAGCCAATCGGTCGAGGGCATCGCTTCGAACACGGATGTCTTCCGTTTTCAGACGGTAAGCGGCGGCGGTGTCGTTCTGGCCACGACCGTTGAAAAGGGCGGCACGCAGAATGTGTTCGGTGGCGTCAGCAGCCAGACGACCATCGCATCGGGCGGCAGCCAGCGCGTCGGCGGCGGCGCGGGCGAAGTCAGAAGCGGTATTGCGTCGAATACGACGATTGAGAACGGCGGAACCCAATTGATCGGCGGCGGTGACAACGGATATCCGGCGGGAAGCGCCAATGTCACGACGATCGAAAGCGGCGGCAAGCAGCAGGTGCTCGGTAGCGGCGCGGCGGTCGTTTCAACGACGATCCTGGCCGGGGGCCGGCAGGTTGTCACAGGCAACAACGTGGCCAGCAATACGGTGATTGGCAGCGGCGGCCTGCAGCAGGGCGACGGCGGCGCGCAATTCGTTTCGACGACAATCAGGCGGGGCGGGAAACAGCTGATTGGTGCGGGCGGCTTCACCGGCCACACGAAGATACAAAGCGGCGGCCTTATGAGCGTGTCGGAATTCGCCTTTCTAAGCGCAGTCACTATCTCGAACGGCGGCAAGGCGATAGTCCAATCGGGTACGACCGGCAGCGAGATCACAGTACTGAGCGGCGGCACGTTGATTCTCGATGGCGCCAACATTGCCGATGTTACGGTCCGGCCTGGCGGCATTGTGGTTCATGAGATCGTTTCATCCGGCGTGACCGCCAGTCATGAAATCATCTCCAAGGGTCTGTCCCAGACGGTGCTCGCCGGGGGCAAGGCTATCGGCACGACAGTCTTGAGCGGCGGCACGATGACGGTGAAGGCCGGCGGGATCGCCAGCGCCTCCCGCCTTTTGGGCGGAACCGAGACCGTTGCCGCCGGCGGCATCATCGCCAGGACGACGACTTTCGGCACGCACGCCACCCTGGCGGTCGCACCCAAGGCTGGCACGGGGCTTGTGACCTCCGGCTTCAAGGCGACCGACACGATCGACCTTACCAACTTCAAATTTGGGCCGTCACTGAAGCATGTCTTTGTCGAAAACAAGGCCAAGACCGAGGGTTTCCTGAAGGTCACCGATGGCGGCCTGAGCGTTACCATCGCCTTGTTCGGCCAGTATGTCGCCGCCGGCTTCCATTTCGCGAAGGCCGGGGCGGGGACGGCAATCACCTATACGCCACCGGCCAGCGCGCACGCGGAAATAGCCGCCAGCCACGCGTAGGGTTTCCCTCCCCCGCCCGTTACAGAGTACGGGATAGCGACTCAAGGGGATAAAAATGACCACGACGATTGTTTCATCAGGGCAATTCGTCAGTGGGGCAATGATCTCGAATGGCGATGCCGCGATCGTCCTTTCGGGTGGGACCATGGCGAATACGACCGTGGACCGCGGCTCGCTCGATGTTGAGGGCGGCATCGCCTCCGGCGGGAGGCATTTTGCGCGTTCGTCTCGGTTGTCTCGGGCGGTGAGCTCCTCGGTATCCAGTGCCAGGATACCTCCTTCCTCATCGGCGCCGGTGGAACTTCGCCAAGAGCGGGGCGGGGACGACGATCACCTATTCCGGAACGACGAGCGCGCATACGGAGATGATTGCCGCGCATGGCTAAATGCCATTTCAACCCGGTCCGTGATGTTATGAGGGACGACGTATGACGAATTATACTATCGGATCCGGTCAGGTCGTCAGCCGGGGTACGATCGACATCATGCAGTCCGGGATCGTGGAGCCGGGCGGTACCGCCCTGGCCTTCACGATGAGCGGCGGCGCGTTATACGATTCCGGCACGACGAGCGGCACTTCAGTGGAGGGCCTCAGCAGCTTCAACGGGCTGTCGTCCTACATTCTCTATGGCGCATTTGAAGTCGTGTTTTCCGGCGGCGTCGCCAGCGATACCAGCGTCGGCCAGTTTGGGTTTCAAATCGTAAGCAATGGCGGTGTGGCTACGGGCACCGTCTTGGAGGCCCCCGGTGTCATTCCCTTCGGCAATGTTGGCTTCGACGGCTTCCCATCCGGAATCCCGAATTCTCTCCTCGGCGGCGGCATAGAGATCATCGAGAGCGGCGGCGTCGCCTACGGCACGACCGGGAATGGTGAACAGGTCGTATATGCCGGCGGCACGACCTACGGGACGAGCGCGGCGATACAGCTTTTGGCGGGCGGCACCGCCAGCGGCACTGTGGGCGGCATCCAGATCGTCTCAGGCGGCCTGGCCGTCGACACGATCGTGGTTAGCGGTTCCGAGCAGCAAACCTATGGCGGTATCGCCAGCGGCACGGTCGTGAACTCGGGGGGGATCATCTCCGACCATGGCGGCTTCGTTGCCGGAGCCACCGTGCTGGCCGGCGGCAGCGCTGTCGTCGACGGATCCGGTGTGATCAGTGGCGTCACGATTAGCGCCGGCGGCAATGTTCTCGTCGAAAACGGCGGCCAGATCGACTTGACCGGCGCTTTGCCGTCGGGCGTGACGCTTGGGGACGGGGCGCGGGAGGCTATCGGCCCGGGTATCAGCCTCGGCGGACTGGTGGTCAGCAGCGGCGTAACGCTCATTGTTTCATCCGGCGGGGCGGCAAACAACGTGCAAGTGCTTTCCGGCGGCGCGCTGGATTTCGCCGGAAATGTCACGGGATTGGTGTTCGGTGCTGGCGCTCGGGTCGATGTTCTGTCCGGTGCAAGCATGGGCAGTCTGGTGGTCAGCAGCGGTTCCGTCCTGACGGTCTCTTCCGGCGGCAGTGCCCCGGATGCACAGGTGCTGTCGGGCGGCACGGTTGATTTTGCCGGCAACGTTTCCGGTTTGGCGGTGAGCGCGGGGGCGAATGTTGGGGTTTTGTCGGGTGGACACCTCAGCAACTTCACGGTCAGCAAAGGCTCGGACCTGATCGTCTCGTCGGGCGGCACGGCGACGGGCGTCAAGATTCTGCCCGGCGGTCGGATCGATTTTGCCGGCAGCGTCAGCAACCTGACGGTCGGCGCCGACGCGCTGGTGACGGTGCTGGCCGGTGGAAACCTCAGCGGCCTTACCGTCAGCGGCGGCACAGATCTGACTGTCTCGTCGGGCGGCACGGCGACGGGCGTCAAGGTTCTGTCCGGCGGTCGGATCGATTTTGCCGGCAGCGTCGGCAACCTGACGGTCGGCAGCGATGCGCGAGCGACGGTTTTGAAGGGGGGGAGCGTCAGTGGCTTGACGGTCAGTGCCGGCACGCGGCTGACCGTGTCGGCAGGCGGTATCGCGAATGGCACGATCGTGCTGAGCAAGGCTCAGGAACGGCTCCTGGGTCGCAATGCAACCGGCACGTTGTTGCGCGGCGGCGATCTGTTGATACTGAGCGGAGGGGTTACCAGGCAGACGGTCGTCAGCTCCGGCGGGCGCGCCATCGTCAGTTCGGGCGGCACGGTCGTCACGGTCACTGTTTCGAATGGAGGAAAGCTGATCGTTTCATCGGGTGGGGGATTGGATTCCGCCAGAATCCTCTCCGGTGGAGAAATCATATACGCAGGCGGCGCCTACACCGCTTTCGCCGCCGTCAGCCCCGGCGGCAAGCAGATTATCGAGAGCGGTGGCACGCTGTACGTTCAGCTCAACCAGACGGCCAGAGGCGTTGTGGTCGAGAAGGGCGCTGAAATGATCGTCAACAGCGGAAGCGCGGTCCTGACCACTGTGAATAGCGGTGGCGAGATCGTGTTCGCCGGCGGCTCCATCGCCGGCCTGACACTCAATAAGGGCGCCGCCGTGCAGGTCGCAAAAGGCGCGACCGCGCACAATCTTTCCGCCGGGAACGGCGTGACCCTGACGCTGGTGTTGGGCGCCACGGCCATCGGCACGCAGGTTGCGAATGGCGGGGTCGAGCGTGACGGCGGATTTGCGAGCAAGACCGTCCTAATCCAGGGCACGGAGCGGGTCCTGGCACATGGGATCGCCGTCGGCACCATCATCCACAGCGGCGGTGTTCAGACAGTCGCGCGCGGCGGCGAGGCCTTCGGCACGGTGATTTCCAGCGGCGGGAAGCTTGTCGTCAATTCCGGCGCGGTCATCAGCGGCACCAAGCTAACCGCCGGTACCGAGGTCGTCGCCTCAGGCGGGATCATCAGCGGCACGACCACCTTCGGCACCCATGCCACCTTGGTGGTGGCGCCCAAGACCGGCGCGACACTCGTCACCTCCGGCTTCAAGGCGACCGACACGATCGATCTCACGAACTTCAAGTTCGGCCCGTCGCTGAAGCACGTCTTCGTCGAGAACAAGGCCAAGACCGAGGGCTTCCTGAAGGTCACAGACGGCGGCCTGA
>Ga0070665_100006974_pt1 | contig 11485 bp, 10 predicted proteins | sample KBSS13metaG_FD_65862 | JGI IMG/M metagenome (GOLD analysis project Ga0070665, IMG submission 65862) | Switchgrass rhizosphere microbial communities from Kellogg Biological Station, Michigan, USA - KBS S1-3 metaG | ecosystem: Host-associated > Plants > Roots > Rhizosphere > Soil ...
TGGTCAATGTCATGGGCCGCAACCGTGCCATCGTGGCTCGTACCGATCCGCCCTGCCGTCAATGCGACGCGTCATCGGGACGAATCCGAAGCGTTCCGCCGCAGCGCCCGCGTGGCGCGGAAACGGGGCCACGCAGCCTGCCATGGTCCCAGGAAATACAACGCCATGCGCGGCGAAATAGATGAACTGCACGAAGATCGCGAACGTACGCGTCGGTCCGGGAAGCCGCGCGAGACGGAGATCGGTCGACAGCGGCTGCAGCATCGGGTAGAAGCCCACCCGTGCGACCAGGGCGCGCGACGAGATTGTGGCGCGCGCGCTAGCCGCGTCGCGAACGCCTTCGCTCGTGCAGGGCGAGCATGATGCCGCTCCCCGCGATGACGGCCATGCCGACGGCCGACCAGCCGTCGGGATGCTGGCCGAACACGAGATAGCCGAAGCCGGTCGCCCAGAGGATCTGCACGTAGGTGAACGGCGTCAGCAACGACGCCGGCGCCGTCATGTAGGCGCGCGTGAGGCACCAGTGGCCGACACCGGCAAAGGTGCCGCACAGGAAGAGAAGAAGCGTGTCGACGATGCCAAGATGCGTCTCCGTCAGCACGAAGGGCAGCGCGATCGACAGGCCCACCGTGCCGACGATCGAGCTGTAGAAGAGCGTCGTGTGCGGTACCTCGGCCAGGAGCTTCCGCGTCAGCATCTGATAAAGCGCGTTGCATACCGCGGTGGCCAGCAGCAGCAGCACGGCCGGGTGCAGCACCGCGGATCCGGGCCGCAGCAGGATCAGGATGCCCAGGAAGCCCACGACCGCGGCCGCGATGCGCGGCGGTGTCGGGCGCTCGCCCAGCACCGGGCGTGACAGCAGCACGACGACGATCGGCGCAAGGAATGTGATCGACGACGCTTCGGCCAGCGGGAGGTAGCGGAGCCCTGCGAAAAAGCAGGCGGTGGCGCCCACGAGGAAGGCCGAGCGGAGGAGCTGCATCGGCAATTGCCGCGTGCGCCAGAATCCGCCGCCGGCCCGGTGCCACGCGAACGGAGTGACGACGAGCGTCTGGCCGGCGTAACGCGCCCAAAGAACCAGCAGCAGCGAATGGTCGCGGACCAGGTACTTCGCGGTCGTGTCGAGGGACGACAGGCACAAGCCCGCCAGAAGATACAGCGGCAGCGCGTGCCGCAGCACGTGTGCGGCGCCGGCGCTCGTCATGGCGCCGCCGGGCCACACACGGGCGGGAGCGGCATTACGCGGCGATCAGCTCCCGCAGCACGAACGGAAGGATCCCGCCATGCCGGTAGTAGTCGACCTCGATCGGCGTGTCGATGCGGCACAGCACCGTGACGTCGCGCTGGGTGCCGTCGGCACGCGTGATCGAGAGCGTCAGCTCCTGCTGCGGACGGATGTCCTTCGGCACGACGATGTCGAAGGTCTCGTCGCCGCGGATGCCGACCGATTCAGCCGATTCTCCGGTCTTGAACTGCAGCGGCAGCACACCCATGCCGACGAGATTGGAACGGTGGATGCGCTCGAAGCTCTTGGCGACCACCGCCTTGACGCCGAGCAGCTGCGTGCCCTTGGCAGCCCAGTCGCGCGAGCTGCCGGTGCCGTATTCGTCGCCCCCGAACACGACCGTCGGCACGCCGGCCTGCTGGTAGCGCATGGCCGCGTCGTAGATGGGCATGCGCTCGCCGTCGGGCTGGTGCAGCGTGAGTCCGCCTTCGACACGCGTGCCGTCGGGTTTGAGCGGCAGCATCAGGTTCTTGATGCGGACGTTCGCGAACGTGCCTCGGAGCATCACCTCGTGATTGCCGCGGCGCGCACCGTAGCTGTTGAAGTCCGGCACCGAGACGTCGTGTTCCTGCAGATAGATTCCCGCGGGCGACGTCGGCTTGATCGAGCCGGCCGGGGAGATGTGGTCGGTCGTGACCGAGTCGCCGAACACGCCGAGCGCACGCGCGCCACGAATGTCGCCGGTAGGCTTGGGCAACATGTCGAAGCCGTCGAAGAATGGCGGCTTGGCGATGTAGGTGGACAGCGGCCAGTTGTAGACCTGACCCGTCGATCCGGCGATGGCCTTCCACATCGGATTGGCGTTCGGCAGGTCGCCGTAGAGACTGCGGTAGACGGCAGGGTCGCGTGCGAACGGCGCCACCGCTGCGATCTCGTGCGAAGTGGGCCAGATGTCCCGCAGGTACACGGGACCATCCTTCCCCTGGCCGAGCGGTTCGGTCGTCAGGTCCTTCAGCACCGTGCCGGCGATCGCATACGCGACGACCAGCGGCGGTGACGCCAGGAAGTTCGCCTTGAGGTTCGGATGGATCCGCGCCTCGAAATTGCGGTTGCCCGAAAGTACCGCTGCACACACGAGGTCGTTCGCGGTGATCACTTCATTGATCTCGGGCGCGAGGTCGCCGGCGTTGCCGATGCACGTCGTGCAGCCGTAGGCAGCGAGCGAGAAACCCAGCTTGTCGAGGTAGGGCATCAGGCCTGCACGCGTCAGGTAGTCGGTCACCACGCGCGATCCCGGAGCGAGCGATGTCTTGATGTGCGGCTCGACCTTGAGTCCCTTTTCGACGGCCTTTTTGGCGAGGAGGCCGGCCGCGAGGAGCACGCCGGGATTCGACGTGTTGGTGCATGACGTGATCGCCGCGATCAGCACGTCGCCGTTGCCGATCTTGATGCGGCGCGGCAGGGGCGGCGCGACGGGATCGGGGGTCGGACGGTTGTCCACCATCTCGACGAAGTCGCGCGGATGCCCGTTCGGCGGCACCGTGAGCGGCATGTCGGATTCAACCGGCCGGCCCGGACGCATCGGCTGCGTGTCGAAGCGCGCAGTCAGGCGTTCGCGCGCCTGCGCGAAGCCGTTTTCGGCGTTCGGCTTGCTGAAGAGCGTGGTGAAATTCGACTTGAGCGCTCCGAGCTCGATGCGGTCCTGCGGGCGCTTGGGCCCCGCGAGCGAGGTCTTCACGCTGGCGAGGTCGAGGGTCACGACCTTGGTGTAGTCGATTTCTCCCGCGCGCGGAATGCCGAAGAGCTGCTGCGCCTTGAAGTACGACGCGAACGCATCGATCTCGGCGTCGGTGCGGCCGGTGTTCCTGAGGTATTCGAGCGTCGCATCGTCGACCGGGAAAAAGCCCATCGTCGCGCCGTATTCGGGGGCCATGTTGCCGATCGTGGCGCGATCGGGCACGGCGAGCGACGCCGTGCCTTCGCCGAAGAACTCGACGAACTTGCCCACGACCTTTTCCTTGCGCAGCATTTCCGTGACCGTCAGCACGAGATCGGTCGCGGTGACGCCTTCGTTCAGCCGGCCCTTGAGTTCGACGCCGACGACGTCGGGTGTCAGGATGTAGAGCGGCTGGCCGAGCATGCCGGCTTCCGCTTCGATGCCGCCCACGCCCCATGCGACGACACCGATGCCGTTGATCATCGTCGTGTGGCTGTCCGTGCCGACGAGCGTGTCGGGGTAGTAGATGCCGTTCTTCTGATGGACCCCGCGCGCGAGATATTCGAGGTTCACCTGGTGCACGATGCCGATGCCGGGCGGCACGACCTTGAACGTGTCGAAGGCCTGCATTCCCCATTTCATGAACCGGTAGCGCTCGGCATTGCGCTCGAACTCGAGCTTCATGTTGAGGTCGAGCGCATCCTTGGTGCCGTAGTAGTCGACCATCACCGAATGATCGACCACGAGATCCACGGGAACGAGCGGCTCGATCATCTTCGGGTTCTTGCCGAGATCGTTCGTGACGTTGCGCATGGCCGCGAGGTCGCACAGGAGCGGCACGCCGGTGAAATCCTGCAGCACCACGCGCGCGACGACGAACGGGATCTCGTCGGTGCGAGCCGCGGTCGGGTTCCACGCGGCGAGCTCGCGCACATGCGCCTCGGTGACCTTTTTGCCGTCGCAGTTGCGAAGCACGCTCTCCAGCACGATGCGGATCGAGACGGGCAGCCGCGAGATCTTGCCGAGCCCGGCCTTTTCGAGCGCCTGCAGCGAGTAGTAGCCGCCGGTGGCGCCGTCGGCCATGGGGAACTGCTGATGGGAGTCGAACAGGTTGTGCGTCATGGCTTGGGTCTCGGAAAGGGCTCGTCGCGTTGCGGAAGCGGCGAGACGAGGGGCATTATTTCTTCGCGCCCATGATGTTGCGGATGTTGATCGTCTGGCCGGTCGGCATCACGAGGTCGCCGGGCTGCTGCCCCGGCTTGCATGCGCCGATGTGCTTGCCGATGACGACGGTGTCCGACTGGGATTGACCCATGTACGGCGGCTGGAACGCGGCGTGCGCCTCGGTGCGGTACGACGTGTCGCCGTTCATCGTCATGACCGAGGTCGAGGTCATCGTCGAGTCGCCGAGCTTGCAGGTGGCCGAGCCGGTGATCTTGTTGCCCGACACCTTCATGTCGTGCTTGCTGCAAAGGCCCTGCATCATCCCCGCCGACATCTTGATCATGTCCTGCTGTACCGACTGGTCTAGGCAGAGCGTGCTGGTCATGCTCGGGCCGTTCGCGCGGCCGGGTGACGAGTTCGTGATCTCCCACAGGCCGGCCTTCAGCTTCGGGATATCCTGGGCCAGCGCAACGGCGGGCGCGGCGAGCAGGAGGACGAGGACGGTACGGCGCATGCGGATCTCCGGTTACAGACGGCGCTGCCGTCAGATCGTCATCATATCGACGAATTCGTGAACCGCCAGCGCTTCGAGCCGCTTGGCGTCGAGCGCGGCGTCGAGGATGGCCTGCTGCTGCTTGGCTGGGAAGCGGCGCGCAAGATTGGTGCGGAATTTTTCGATCAGCACCGGAATGCCTTCCTTGCGCCGGCGCCGATGACCGATCGGATACTCGACGACGACTTCCTTGAGCCGGCTGCCGTCCTTGAATTCGACGGTGATGCCGTTGGCGATCGAGCGTTTCTCGGGATCGTGGTAGTCGCGCGTGAAGGCCGGATCCTCTACGCACGTCATCTTGGCGCGCAGCGCATCGATCCGCGGATCGACCGCGATGTTGTCCTCGTAGTCCGCCGCGGTGAGGCGTCCGTGGATCATCGGCACGGCGACCATGTACTGGATGCAGTGGTCGCGGTCCGCCGGATTGGACAGCGGTCCCTTCTTGTCGATGATGCGGATCGCCGACTCGTGCGTGCGGATCGTGATCTTGGCGATGTCCTCGATCCTGTCCTTGACCTTGGCGTGCAGCGCCATTGCGCATTCGACGGCCGTCTGCGCGTGGAACTCGGCGGGGAACGAGATCTTGAACAGCACGTTCTCCATCACGTAGCTGCCGTATGGCCGCTGGAACTTGAAGGGCTGTCCCTTGAACGAGACGTCGTAGAAGCCCCACGTCTTGGCGGTGAGCACCGAGGGATAGCCCATCTCGCCGGTCTTCGCGATCAGCGCGAGCCGCACGGCGCGCGACGTTGCATCGCCGGCGGCCCAGCTCTTGCGCGATCCCGTATTCGGCGCGTGGCGGTACGTGCGGAGGCTCTGGCCATCGACCCACGCGAGCGACACCGCGTTGACGATCTCGTCGTGCGACAGGCCCAGCATCTGCGCGATCACGGCGGTGGACGCCACCTTCACGAGGACGACGTGGTCGAGGCCAACGCGATTGAAGCTGTTCTCGAGCGCCAGGACGCCCTGGATCTCGTGCGCCTTGATCATCGCGGTCAGGACCTCGCGCACCGTGAGTGGCGCGCGGCCGGCCGCAACGGCGTTGCGCGACAGCCAGTCGGCCGTCGCGAGGATGCCGCCCAGATTGTCGGATGGATGCCCCCATTCGGCGGCGAGCCAGGTGTCGTTGAAGTCGAGCCAGCGGATCATGGCGCCGATGTTGAACGCGGCCTGCACGGGATCGAGCTGGAAGGAGGTCCCCGGAACCTTGGCGCCGTTCGGAACGACGGTGCCGGGGACGATCGGGCCCATCAGCTTGGTGCAGGCCGGATACGACAGCGCTTCGAAGCCGCAGCCGAGCGTGTCGAGCAGGCAGTTGTGCGCCGTCGCGTAGGCTTCCTTGCTCGAGATCTTGCGCTTCGAGACGTAGTCGGCGATGTCGACCAGGACCTTGTCGGGCTTGGGGCGGTTGCTGGAGATGGGAGCGGACATGGGTGGCAATCCCGGAGTTTGCGGCCTAGCCGCGCTGGTCGATGGGAACGAAGGGCTGGTCGTCGGGGCCGACGTAGTTCGCGGACGGCCGAATGATCTTGCCGTCCTGGCGCTGCTCGATCACGTGCGCCGACCATCCGGACGTGCGCGAGATCACGAACAGGGGCGTGAACATCGCGGTCGGCACGCCCATCATGTAATAGCTCACGGCCGAGTACCAGTCGAGATTGGCGAACATCTTCTTCGAGTCGCCCATCACGTTCTCGATACGCTCCGCGATGCGGAACATCTGCAGGTCGCCGGCGGCTCCGGCGAGCTTTCTCGCAATCTCGCGAATCACCTTGTTGCGCGGGTCGGCGATGGTGTAGACCGGATGGCCGAATCCGATGACGACCTCCTTGTTCTCGATGCGCCGGCGGATGTCGGCTTCCGCTTCGTCGGCCGTCGAGTAGCGGCGCTGGATCTCGAACGACACCTCGTTGGCGCCGCCATGCTTCGGTCCGCGGAGCGCGCCGATGGCGCCCGTGAGCGCCGAATAGATATCCGCGCCGGTGCCTGCGATCACGCGCGCCGTGAACGTCGACGCGTTGAACTCGTGCTCGGCGTAGAGAATGAGCGAGGTGTGCATCGCCGCGACCCAGTCCGCCGGCGGCGGCTTGCCGTGGAGCAGGTGCAGGAAATGACCGCCGATCGAGTCGTCGTCGGTCTCGACGTCGATCCGCTTGCCGCTGTGCGACCAGTGATACCAGTAGAGCAGCATCGATCCCAGCGACGCCATGAGGCGGTCGGCGATGCCCTGCGCGCCCGGTGTGCCGTGGTCGTCGCGCTCCGGCAGGACCGCGCCCAGCGCCGACACGGCCGTGCGCATGACGTCCATCGGGTGCGCGGCCGCCGGAATCTGCTCGAGCACGACCTTGACCGGCGCGGGAATGCCGCGCCATGCCTTGAGCTGCGCCTTGTAGGCCGTCAGCGCCGCGCGCGTCGGCAGCGTGCCATGCACCAGCAGATACGCGATCTCCTCGAATTCGCAGGTCTCCGCGATGTCGAGGATGTCGTAGCCGCGGTAGTTGAGGTCGTTGCCCGTGCGTCCGACCGTGCAGAGTGCCGTGTTGCCCGCGACGACGCCCGACAGCGCGACGGATTTCTTGGGCTTGGGCGCGATTGCCGCTTCGCTCATCTATGCCTCATCTCAACGTGGATTCGAACGTGGCGCCGGATCGTGCCGACGGCGCCGCTCATGGTTTCGCCGCCGCGCTCTGCCTTGCGAACAGGCGATCGAGCTTGTCTTCGTACTCGTGGTAGCCGAGGTGCGTGTAGAGATCCTCGCGCGTCTGCATCAGCGGCAGCACCGCTTTTTGCGAGCCGTCACGGCGGATTGTCTGATAGACGTTGAGCGCCGCCGCGTTCATGGCGCGATACGCCGAGCAGCAATAGAGGACGATGTCGACGCTGGCCGCGCCCAGTTCCGCGGTGGAGAAGAGCGGCGTGTGGCCGAATTCCGTGATGTTCGCGAGGATCGGGACGCCGACGGCCTCGCGAAAGCGCCGATACATCGAGAGATCGGTCATCGCCTCGGGGAAGATCATGTCCGCGCCGGCTTCCACATACGCGGCGGCGCGATCGATCGCGGCATCCAGCCCCTCGACGGCGAGAGCGTCGGTGCGGGCCATGATGACAAAGCCGGGATCGGTCCGCGCATCCACCGCCGCCTTGACCCGGTCGATCATCTCCGCCGTCGAGACGACTTCCTTGCCCGGGCGGTGGCCGCAGCGCTTGGCGCCGACCTGGTCCTCCATGTGGACCGCGCCCGCGCCCGCCTTGATCATGGAGCGGATCGTCCGCGCGATGTTGAAGGCGCTGCCGAAACCCGTGTCGATGTCCACCAGAAGGGGCAGCGACGTGACGTCGGTGATGCGCCGCACGTCGATCAGCACGTCCTCGAGCGTACTGATGCCGAGGTCGGGCATCCCGAGCGAATTGGCGGCGACGCCGCCACCCGAGAGATACAGCGCCTTGAAGCCCGTGTGCTCGGCCATCCGCGCCGTATACGCGTTGATCGCGCCGATGACCTGCAGCGGCCGTTCCGCCGCGACGGCGGCGCGAAAGGCTGCGCCCCGGGATGCTTCGCTCATCGCCTTCTCCTATTCATCGCGCGCGATCGGTGCCTGCCTTCATGCCGGAAAAGGCCGCGGTGCGCGGCGGCAGCGATGCGGTCAATGTGAGGTGCTGCCTGGGCTCAGCGAAGCAGCGACGCCACGCCAGCCCGCTCTTCCTCCAACTCCTTCAGGGTCAGGTTCATCCGCTCCCGCGAAAATTCGTCGATCGGCAGCCCCTGGACCAGCGTGTATTCGCCATTGGCCGTGGTGACCGGGACCCCGTAAATGAAGTCCGGCGGAATGTCATAGCTCCCGTCCGACGGGATGCCCATCGTGACCCATTTGCCGTTGCTGCCGGCGATCCAGTCGCGGACGTGATCGACGGCGGCGTTCGCGGCGGATGCAGCGGAGGAGAGCCCGCGCGCCTCGATGATGGCAGCGCCGCGCTTGCCGACCGTCGGCAGGAACACCGTGCGGTTCCAGTTCTCGTCGTTGATCAGGTCCTTGATCGACTGGCCCTCCGCGGTCGCGAAGCGATAGTCGGGATACATCGTCGGCGAGTGATTGCCCCAGACGATCAGTTTTTCGATCGTCCCGACAGGCTTGCCCGACTTGGCCGCGAGCTGTGACAACGCGCGATTGTGATCGAGCCGCAGCATCGCGGTGAAATTCTTCCTCGGCAGCGAGGGCGCGGACTTCATCGCGATGTACGCGTTGGTGTTCGCCGGGTTGCCGACGACCAGCACCTTCACGTTGCGCGATGCGGTGGCGTCGAGCGCACCGCCTTGCTCGATGAATATCTTGGCGTTCTCGAGGAGGAGATCCTTGCGCTCCATGCCGGGGCCGCGCGGCCGCGCGCCCACGAGCATCGCGATGTCGGCATCCTTGAACGCGGCCTTGGCGTCGGCGGTGCCGGTCATGCCCGCGAGAAGCGGAAATGCGCAATCCTCGAGCTCCATCATCACGCCCTTGAGCGCGGCCTGCGCCTTGTCCATGGGCAGCTCGAGGAGCTGCAGGATTACCGGCTGATCGGGCCCGAGCATGGCGCCGGACGCGATGCGGAATAGCAGGCTGTATCCGATCTGGCCGGCAGCGCCGGTGACGGCAACGCGGACGGGAGCTTTCATGCGCGGACTCCTGGTGCGAACGGGAAGAAGGCACGGGCCTTGGGCGGCCGACGCTACTGCCTGCCGGCGGTCGGACCGACGCGCAGGGCGTCGATGCGCGCCTGCTCACGTCTCCCGAAATTCTAGAGCCACCGCGCAGGCGTTGTCAATCAGGTCCTATATCATATATAAGACATCAAACAGGAGATGGACATTTCCACGTCGGCGCCCCGATAATCCTCCCGCGCCGCCGCGTCCGCGCGTCCGACGCCCCGCAATCCACATTCGATGACTCCAACCGCCGCCACGCCGACGTTCCAGCCGCTGTACCTGCAGATCAGGTCGCTGCTGGAAAAGAGCCTCGAGGCGCACGAGTGGCGCCCTGGCGAGGCGATACCGTCCGAAGCCGAGCTCGCAACGCGCTTCGGCGTCGCGCAAGGCACCGTGCGCAAGGCGATCGATGCGCTCGCCGCCGACCGCATCGTGATCCGGCGGCAAGGCAAGGGGACGTTCGTCGCGACCCATACGGAAGAGCAGGCATCGATGTTCCGGTTTCTGCGCATCCGCCGGAACGATGGGCAGTCCGAGTACCCCGCGAGCCGGCTGCTCGACGTGCGGCGGGCCAAGGCGGGTGCCGAAACCGGGCGGCTCCTGGACGTCAAGCCAGGCGATGCGGTCATCGTGCTCCGGCGCCTGCTCGACTATGCGGGCATGCCGACGGTGCTGGACGAGATCACGCTGCCCGCGACCCTCTTCCGCGGCCTGACCAAGGCGCGCTACGACGCCTACAACGGCTCGATGTACAGCTTTTTCGAGACCCAGTTCGGCGTGCGCATGCTGAAGGCGCAGGAAAAGCTGCGTGCGGTCGCGGCGGACGCGTCGACGGCGACGCTCCTGGGTGTTTCGCCGGGCACGCCGCTGCTCGCGGTCGACCGGGTGACGCTCACGTACGGCGACCGGCCGGTCGAGGTTCGCCGCAGCCTGTGCACGACGCGCCATCATCACTACCTCAATGAACTGCTCTAGTGCGCCGCCGCCCGATGTCAACCGGGAGCGCACCGCCAAAGCGCGTAGCGCTATACTTTATTGCTGCGCAAGACAGGATGTGAAAGGGCCGCGTGCGGCGGCGCGGCGACGAGGCTCAACGGTTTTCCCCACTTCGAGCACCTCCCTCTGACCATGCCTGCGCTCGATCGACCTGTCGTCAAGCCGCGCCCCGTCTATCTCAACCTGCTGGCGATTCGACAGCCGCTCCCGGCGGTCATCTCGATCCTGCACCGGGTGAGCGGCGCGCTCCTGTTCCTGCTGGGCATCCCGGTACTCCTCTGGGGCATGGATGCCACGCTGACGTCTCCCGAAGCGTTTGCGCAATGGAAAGCGACGATGTCGCATCCCATCGCCAAGCTGCTGCTCCTGCTGCTTGCATGGTCGTACATTCATCACCTGCTGGCGGGCATCCGCCACCTGGTGCTCGACGTCCACGTGGGCATCGATCTGCAGTCGGCGCGCCGTTCGGCTTCCATCGTCTTCATCGTCGCGTTGATTCTGACGGCGCTCGTCGCGGTGCGTCTATGGTGACGCCCGGGATCAAGGACGTCGCCGGCGCGCACTACGGCTGGCGCGACTGGCTGTCGCAGCGCGTCACGGCCGTCGTGATGGCGATCTACACGCTGATGCTCCTGGTAATCGCGCTCTGGACCGGCGGGCTCGACTATGCGGTGTGGAAATCGGTGTTCGCCAACAGCGCGTTTCGCATCGCGTCGTTCATCTTCATGCTGTCGGTGTTCCTGCACGCCTGGGTTGGCGTACGCAACATCACGATGGACTACATCAAGCCCACGGCGATCCGGCTGATCGTGCAGATCGCCGTTATCTGCGCGCTCGTCGCCTACACCGGATGGACGATTCAGGTCCTGTGGGGTGCGCGGTGAGCGGCGCCCGCGGCCTGGCGGTGCGGCGGTTCGACGCCATCCTGATCGGCGCAGGCGGGGCAGGCATGCGCGCATCGCTGCAGCTGGCCGAGGCCGGTTTGTCGGTGGCGGTGCTCTCGAAGGTTTTTCCAACGCGGTCCCACACGGTTGCGGCGCAAGGAGGCATCGGCGCATCGCTTGGCAACATGTCCGACGACAACTGGCTCTGGCACATGTACGACACCATCAAGGGGTCGGACTGGCTGGGCGACCAGGACGC
>Ga0070665_100006975_pt1 | contig 11482 bp, 10 predicted proteins | sample KBSS13metaG_FD_65862 | JGI IMG/M metagenome (GOLD analysis project Ga0070665, IMG submission 65862) | Switchgrass rhizosphere microbial communities from Kellogg Biological Station, Michigan, USA - KBS S1-3 metaG | ecosystem: Host-associated > Plants > Roots > Rhizosphere > Soil ...
CTGCGTTGCCATCACTGCGGCGCCGACGCGCCGCTGCCCGAGAAATGTCCGCAGTGCGGTTACGCCGTGCGCCACGTGGGCCAGGGCACCGAACGCGTCGAGGAGACGCTGACCGCGCTGTTCCCCGACATGCCCATCGCGCGGCTGGACCGCGACGTGGTGCGCAAGCGCGGCGACCTCGAGTCGGTGGTCGGCCGCATCGCCAGCGGCGAGGCGCGCATCCTGGTGGGCACGCAGATGGTCACCAAGGGCCACGATTTCCCGAGCGTCACGCTGGTGGTGGTGTTGAACGCCGACCAGGGCCTGTTCAGCACCGACTTCCGCGCGCCGGAGCGCGTGGCGCAGACCATCATCCAGGTGGCGGGGCGCGCCGGGCGCGGCACCAAGCCCGGCGAGGTGATGATCCAGACCGAGTATCCCGAACACCCGCTGCTGCGCAGCCTGCTCGACGAGGGTTATGACGGTTTCGCGCGCGCCGCGCTGGCCGAGCGCGCCGCCGCCGGCTGGCCGCCGTTCGCGCACGTGGCCGCGCTGCGCGCGTCGGCGGGCGCACTGGCCACGGCCACGGATTTCCTGAGCCAGGCGCGCAAGATGGCGCGCGTACCGCGCGGCCTCAAGTTGTTAGGGCCGGCGCCGGCCGCCATGGCCAAGCGCGCCGGGCGTTACCACGCGCAATTGCTGCTCGAGGCGCGCGAGCGCGCGCCGCTGCATCGCACGCTGGACGAGTGGCTGAGCGCGGTCGACACCATCAAGGCGCCGCGCGACCTGCGCTGGTCGCTGGACGTGGATCCGCTCGACTTGTTCTAGTTGCGCTTCGGGTCCCAGCCGCCGAGACGCGCGTTTTCTTCGCCGGCGGCATCGAGTGCGTCCCCGGCGATCCGCGACTCGATGACGGACAACACTGCGGGCGGCGGCGATGCCGCCTGGCGGACTCCACCCTCGGACGCGGCGATTCCCGCGGTCACCGCGATGCGCCATTCGCCCGACGAGCGGCAGGCGAGACCCGCGGTCGCGGCGCGCCGCAACGTGAAGCTGCGACAATAGTTGCCGTCCTGGCTGCGGAACGTGAGCCCGATCTGCACGGGATCTTCGGGCCGCTGCGTGCTGGCGAGCTGCGAGTCGAGCGCACGCGCCAGCGCGCCGCTCGCCACCAGCGCGCCATTCGAAGCGGTGACCATGGCGCGGCGCGACGGCGCGATGAATTGCCACGACAGCAACATGCCCAGCACGAGGCTGGCGGCGAGCGCCGCCCACTCGCGCGTTCCCCAGCGCGGCCCCTCGGCCGCCGGCGTGCGCGCCGGGAACTGCAACACTTCGGCGCGGCGCTGCGGCGCGCCGGTCAGCGTCGGCGCGGCGGAGCCGTTGGCGGCCGCCAGCAATCGTTCGGGAACCGGCTGCTCGAGCACCGTCGAATACGCACCGGCCACCTGGGCGCGCAAGGCGCGATGCCGCTCGACGCGGCGCGCCAGCGCCGGATCGCGTTCCATGGCCGAGGCAATTTCCGCGCTCAGCAACTCGTCGAGCTCGCCGTCGGCGAAGGCCATCAGGGTTTCGTCGTCGTAGTTCACGCCGGTGCCTCTTCGGAAAGAGCGGTCGCCAGTGCGCTGCGCCCGCGGGCCAGGCGGCTGGTCAGCGTGCCGATGGGAATCTCCAGCACCGCGGCCGCCTCCTTGTATGACATCCCCTCGACCAGCACTAGCGCCACCGCCAGCCGCTGCTCCTCGGGTAGTTTGCTCATCGCCTCGGACACCGACCACAGGCTGGCATCCGTATCGGCGGGCGATACCGCCGGATGCTCGCCGCTGTCCTCGGGCAGAGCGACCTCGGCGCGTCGTCCCCGCGCGCGACAAGTGTCTATCCACGCGTTCTTCATGATGCCGAACATCCACGATGCGAGGTTCGCGCCGGCGCGGAACTGGTCGACGGCGCGCAGCGCCCGCTCCACCGCGAGTTGCACCAGGTCGTCGGCGTCGTGCTGGTTGCGCGACAGGGAACGCGCGAAGCGGCGCAGCCGCGGCAACAGGGCCACGAGGCGTACACTGATTTCCTCCGTGTCGGCAGTCATGTTTACATGTCGATAATACGTTGGAGAGGCCGGGTTTCTTCCATGGGCAACCGCAGAGAAAAAATCCTGCGCGGACTTCTTTGGACGGCGGTGCTGCTGGCCGGCCGCGCGGCCGCGCAGATTCCCGACGTGGACATTCCCGACACCGCGCCCTCGCGGATTGGCGTGCCCGGCGTGCTCACGCCCGGCGGCGACCTGGTCTCGGGCGCCACGGGCGCCGCCGATCGCACGCTGCGTCGGCTGACGGGCGCGCGCTTCGCGCGCATCGACGGCCTGGCGCGCGAGCACCGCGCCGAGCTGGATCGCGACCCCCAGGGGGAACTGGTGGTGCGCGCCGAGGTGATCGCCATCGACATCACCGCGGCGGGGCTGCAACTCGCGCTCGACCACAAGTTCCTGCTGAAGCGCACGCAGGAGCTGGCCGAGCTCGGCGTGAAAATCTCGGTGCTGCAGACGCCTGAAGGCTGGACCGCGCGGCGCGGCCTCAAGGAACTGCGCAAGCTCGATCCGACAGGCAGCTACGACTTCAACCACGTCTATCTCGACGGCGGTGGCGCGACGGCGGTCACCGCGCCCGCCACACCGGCGCCTGCCGAAGGTCCGCGCGGCAAGGGTCGCGTCGGCCTCATCGATGGTGGCGTCGACGGCGGCCACCAGGTGTTCCAGAACGTGCGCCTGCAACGCTTCGGCTGCGGTGGCGCCATCGTCCCCAATGCGCATGGCACCGCGGTCGCCGCGATCCTCGCCACCCACGTGGCCGTGGATGAGATCTTCGCGGCCGACGTGTATTGCAACGCGCCCGCGGGCGGCGCCGTCGATGCGGTGGCCGCGGCACTCGGCTGGATGGCGCGCGAAAACATCGGCGTGATCAACATCAGCCTCGTGGGACCGCGCAATGCATTGCTCGAACGCGCGGTGAACTCGCTGGTGAACCGCGGCTTCGTGATCGTCGCCGCCGTGGGCAACGACGGCCCGTCGTCACCCCCGCTGTACCCCGCCTCGTATCCCGGCGTGGTCGGCGTCACCGCCGTCGATGGCGAGCACCGCGTGCTGGTCGAAGCCTGCCGCGGCGAACAGGTGGATTTCGCCGCGCGCGGCGCCGACATGAAAGCGGCAACCCAGGCGCCCGATGTCTACGGCGCGGTGCGCGGAACCTCGTTCGCCGCGCCCATCGTCGCGGCCCTGCTGGTCGAAGACGTTTCGGCGCCCGACGCCGCCGCGCGCGAGCACGCGCTGGCGAAATGGACCCGTGCCGCGCGGGACCTCGGCAAGCGCGGCCGGGACGACATCTACGGTGCCGGTGAATTGGGCGCCTTGCCGGAAACGGTGGCCGAAGGGTCCAATAAATAGAGTGAATTAAGTCAAATCGAGAGATTTTAGGGACCCGGGAAGAAATCGCCCCTCCCCCTCGTAGTACCTCCTGAGAGCTGCGGATTGGCCGCGGCGCAAATCAGGAGAGAACCCATGAACTTCAAACACTTCATCAAGCCGGTGGCGGCGTTTGCGCTGATCTGTGGCGCCCCGCTGCTGCAGGCGCAGGTGCTCGGCGGCGGTGCCACGGGCGGCCTGGGCGGCAACCTGGGCGGCACGCTGGGCAATGGGATGGGATCCTTCGGCGGCAATGGCCAGGGCAGCCTCGGCGGCTCGCTCGGCGGCAGCCTGGATCACGGCGACACGCTACGCCGTCACACCTCCGGCGCGGTCGATCGCACCCGCGAGACAGGTGGCCGAGTCCGCGACCACGCTGCGGGTACCCGGGACGTAATCACCGGCACGACCTCGTCGGCCACGTCGTCCGCGCAGGGCCAGGTCAGCGGTGCCGCGAACGGCGCAGCCAGCACGGCCAGCAATGGGATCGCGGGCAGCGCGAATGGCGCGGGCAATGCCGCGGGTTCTGTGCAGAAGCCGGCGGTGGATGCGCCGGCAAATCCGGCACTGCCGGCCCCGTCCGCACCTTCGCTGCCCGCGCTGCCGGCGGCCCCGCAGCCTTCCGCCCAGGGCAATGCGAACGGCAATGCCAACGGTGGGCTCACCGGCTCGCTGACCAAGTCCGAGCCGGCCACCACGGACGCGACGCAGCCGCGCAGCTTCGCGTCGCCGGTGCAGGCCAGTGCGAACGCCAACGCCAACGCCAACGGGGACGCGTCCGTGAGCACCTCGCAGCCGTAATCGGTGCAAAGAAAAAGGCGGCGGGTCCTCGCGGGCCCGCCGCCTTCGTTCGTCCAGAGCGCGGATCAGCTCTGCGGTTCCGGCCGGCCATGATGGCCGGGCCCACCGCTCGCAAGCTCTTCCTTGCTCAGCAGGCCGTTCTTGTCCTTGTCGAGCGTCGTGAAGCGATCCGCGAGGCGCGGCATCTTGGCCTGCACTTCGTCGAGCGACAGCTGGCCGTCCTTGTTCATGTCGGCTTCCTGGAAGCGTTCATCGAACCTGGCCTTCATGTCGGCGCGGCGCGTGGCCTTGGCCTGGCTGATCTCGTCCTGCGTCACGTAACCGTCCTTGTTGGTGTCGAGCTTGTCGAACCATTCAGTGGACTTCTTCGAACTGGCGGCTTCAGCCTCGGCACGCGATACGCGCCCGTCGCCATCGGTGTCCGCGCGCAGCATGTCGTGCGGCGCGTCGCTGCGCGGGCTGTCGCCTGCCATCGCGTGGCCTCCGAGGATCAGCAAGGCAAGCGCGCAAATGGGGGTCTTCATCTGGGTCTCCTGTGGAAAAAATGAGGCCTGCGAGAAGATCAACGGGTCCGGAGCCCATTCGTTGACAGCCTGGATTTACAGGTAAGATTCGCGCCGTTTCATCGAGTTCCAGACAGGTCCCCCCGTGAAATCCGAGCTAGAGCGCCTGCTGCGCGAGGCGCTGCGATCCCTCGTTCCCAACGTACTGGCGGAGCCCGCCGATCCGGCCCAGGTGGTGGTGGAGCGCGCCCGCGATGCGCAACACGGCGACTTCGCCAGCAATATCGCCATGCGCCTCGCCAAGGCCGCGCGCAGGAATCCGCGCGAACTGGCGCAGGCCATCGTCGCGGCCATCCCGGCGAACGAACTGATCGCCAAGGCCGAGATCGCCGGCGCGGGCTTCATCAACTTCCGGCTGGTGCAGAACGCCTGGGTGACGGAGCTGCGCAAGGTCGCGGCGCAGGGAGCGGCTTACGGCCGCAGCAATATCGGCAACGGGCGCAAGGTCATGGTCGAGTTCGTCTCGGCCAACCCCACCGGTCCCATGCACGTGGGCCATGGCCGTCAGGCGGCCGTGGGTGCGACGCTGAGCAACGTGCTCGAGGCCACGGGCCACGATATCTACCGCGAGTACTACATCAACGACGCGGGCCGGCAGATCGACATCCTCGCGGTCAGCGTCTTCCTGCGTTACCTCGAGCTCACCGGCGAAGCGGTCACCTTTCCGTCGAATGGCTACAAGGCCCCGTACATCCTGCCGGTGGTCCAGGCGCTGCACGCATTGCGCGGCGACGCGCTGAAGCGTCCCGGAGCCGAGGTGATGCGCGGCGTTCCTCCGGACGCGCCGGCCGGCGACAAGGACAAGCACATCGATGGACTCATCGAGAACTCGCGCCGCCTGCTGGGCACCGCGGAGTTCGACTCCATCGTGCTGTTCGCGCGCGACGCCATGCTGGCCGACATCCGCAACGACCTCGAGGAATACCGCGTGCGCTTCGACCGGTGGTTTTCCGAGCGCGAGCTGAACCGGAGCGGCGCCGTGGATCGCGCCATCGAGGCGCTGCGCAAGTCGGGGCACATGTATTCCAAGGACGGCGCCGAGTGGTTCAGGAGCACGGACTACGGCGACGACGAGGATCGCGTCGTGATTCGCGCCAATGGCGAGAAGACCTACTTCGCCTCGGACATCGCCTATCACTACGACAAGCGGCAGCGCGGCCATGACCTGCTGATCGACGTGTGGGGCGCGGATCATCATGGCTACGTGACACGAGTGCGCGGCGCGCTGCAGGCGCTGGGCGCGCCCGGTGACTGCTTCGAAGTGATCCTGTTGCAGCTGGTGAGCCTGTTCCGCGGCGGCGAGAAGCTGGCGATGGGCAAGCGCGAAGGCAACTTCGTGACGCTGCGCGAGCTGCGCAACGAGGTGGGCAACGATGCCTGCCGCTTCTTCTATCTCATGCGCAGCCACGACCAGGCGCTGGACTTCGACCTCGAGCTGGCCAAGTCCCGCAGCAACGAAAACCCGGTGTACTACGTGCAGTACGCGCATGCGCGCGTGTGTTCGGTCATGAAGGAACTGGGCGCTCGCGGCTACGCCTACGACGCGGCCGCGGGTTCGGCCAGCCTGGCGCGGCTGGATACGCCGCACGAGCAGGCCGTGATCACGTCGCTGTCGAAATACCCGGAGACCCTCGAGCAGGCGGCGCTGAACCGCGCGCCGCATTCGCTGGTCCACTACCTGCGCGACCTTGCGAACACCCTGCACACCTACTACAACGCTGAGAAGTGGATCGTCGAGGACGCTTCCCTGCGTGATGCACGCATCACGCTGGCGCTGGGCGTGCAGCAGGTTATCCGCAACGGGTTGGAAATCCTCGGCGTATCCGCGCCCGAGTCGATGTAAGGAGCGCTTCTGGCCGCGAAGATCACCAGCAGGGATTTCAAGCGCACGCGCGGCGGCGGCATGACCCTGAACCTCACGCGCTTCCGCGAATTCGGCATGGGACTCGCGGTGGGCCTGTCGCTGTCGCTGATCGTGCTGGTCTGGCAGAACTACCGCGACAAGAACGCGGCCAAGGTGGTGGCGGAAGTGCCGCGACCCGAGCCCCGCTCCGACAAGCAGGCCGCGGCGGCGGGCGACGTAGAAGACAGCGCCAAGAACTACGACTTCTACGACATGCTGCCGAACTTCGAAGTGGTGGTGCCGGAGAAGGATCGCGAGGTTTCGCGCGAACGCGACAACGCGCCGGCGAAGATCGAACGGCCCGGCGTCTACGTGCTGCAGGCCGGCAGTTATCGCCAGCAGGCCGAGGCGGATCGCATCCGAGCGCAATTGAAACTGCAGGGCATCGATTCGAACGTGCAGCGCGTGGCGGTCGACGACGACGTATGGCATCGCGTGCGCATCGGACCGATCACCGATCTCACCGAACTCAACCGGCTGCGCGCGCGGCTGCGGGCCGCGGATCTCGACGCGCTCGTGATCCGCGTCGGCGAGTAATCGCGCGTGGCGCGTGCGCGCCTCGCGGCGCTGACCGGCTCGCTGCTCATCGTCGCCGGCTGCGCCACGGCGCCACCGAAGCCCGCGCCGGTGGCAGCGCCGCCCGTGGCACCGCTTCCCAAACCCACGCATCCCGGGCTCACGCTCGCCGCCGTCGGCGACATCATGATGGGCACGGATTTTCCCGAGAACATCCTGCCCGACGATGACGGCGTGGGATTCCTCACCGCGGTCACGCCGGTGCTCTCCGTGCCCGACGTCACCTTCGGCAATCTCGAAGGCGTGCTGCAGGACGGCGGCGAGCCGGTGAAGCAGTGCAAGGACACGCGAATCTGCTTCCTGTTCCGCACGCCCACGCGTTACGCGCAATACCTGGCGAGCGCCGGCTTCGACGTCATGAGCCTGGCCAACAACCATGCGCGCGACTTCGGCGAGGAGGGACGCTCGTCGACCATGGCCGCGCTCGATGCCGTCGGCATCCGCCACTCCGGACGCGAAGGCACGGTCGCGAGCTGGATCGCCAACGGCCGGCGCGTGGCGCTGGTGGCGTTCGCGCCCAACGTGGGTTCGAACTCGCTCAACGATCCGCAGATCGGCCTGCCGCTGGTGACGCAGCTGGCCGCCACGCACGACATCGTCATCGTGTCGTTCCATGGCGGCGCGGAAGGCAACGGCGCGGAGATCCTGCCGTTCGCGCGCGAGATTTTCGCGGGCGAGGATCGCGGCAACGTGGTCGAGTTCGCGCACGCCATGATCGACGCCGGCGCGGACCTGGTGATCGGGCACGGACCGCACGTGGTGCGGCCGATGGAGCTGTACCGCGACCGGCTGATCGCCTACAGCCTCGGCAATTTCGCCACGTACTACGGCATCAGCGTCGAAGGCATACGCGGTATCGCGCCCATCCTGTTGTGCACGCTGGATGACCAGGGTCGATTCGTTTCCGGGCACATCGAATCGACCACGCAGCTCAGGCCAGCCGGGCCTTCGCTGGATCCCCAGCAGACCGTCATCGAAATGCTGCGCACCCTGACGCTGGCGGCCTTTCCGGAGGGTTTGCTGGATATTTCCGGGGACGGCGAGCTCACCCGTCGCGACGGGAATTTGTCACAGAACCGATGAAGCCCCGCGACTTAACGGAATGTTAAGATCGCGCCCCAAGAAAAATTACGACCTGCTTTTTCAGGGAGTCCTCACATGAACCGGAAGATTGGAATGCTGGCGCTCGGCGCCATGGCGGTGTTTGCGAGCGCGAACGCGTTTGCCGCGCTCGACGAAGCGGAGAAGGGTTACGTCGACCGCCTGCTCAAGGGCGGCTGGCCATCGTTGCGCGGCGTCGCCGACAGCATCTACAGCACCGGCAACACCAACACGGAAGTGCTGGATGTCCTCGCCCAGACGCTGCTCGAGAAGTATCCGCGCTCCGGCGAGGATCGCGACGCCGTCGACGCGGTGGCCTGGATGTGCAAGGCGCTCGGGCAGTCGGGCAATTCGCGTTACCGTCCGGTGCTCGAACACGTCGCGGACGACAAGGTCATGCACCGGCGCGGCCGCGGACATTGCGAGAAGGCGGCCAAGAGCCTGCCCAAGGAAGTGTCGAACGGGTACGTCGCCGGCACCGTGAACCTGGAGCTGCTGCGCAACCCGCCGCCACCGCCGCCGCCGCCGCCAGCCCCGGTGAAGGGCAAGAAGGGCGCGAAGCCGGCCGCGGCCGCTGCCGCCGCGCCTGCCGCAGCCCCGGCCGCTGTGCCGGCCGCCGCCCCTGCCGCCGCGAAGAAGGTGGACTTCGACGTGGTGAAAGAAGGCATGAGCCAGGCGGAAGTGGACAACCTCATTGGTCCTCCGACCTCGACGTCCACGCGCATGACGGGCAAGCAGTGGCAGCCGTTCAATTTCGGCGCCAAGGACCTGCAGCGCCTGTACTACATGTACAAGGGCGTCGGCCGGATCGAGTTCACGATGAAGTCGGGATACGAGGGCGTATTCCGGGTGTTCAAGATCACGCCGGATCCGGCGGAGACGGGTTATCCCTAACCACTAGTCGAAGCCTTCTTGCCAATGGGGATTGGCCCCAAACGGCCATTTGGGGCCAATCCCCAGGTACCAATCCCCAGCTACCCAGCTATTGGGGCGTCAGCCCTCATTCAGGTTCGTCGGTGATGTTGCGGAAGTCGACGCCGAGCGAGCGCAGCTTGCGGTACAGGTGCGTGCGTTCCATGCCGACGCGCTTCGCCAGCTGCCCCACCTTGCCGTTGCACAACAACAGCTGCTGCTGCAGGTAGGCGCGCTCGAACTGCTCGCGCGCCTCGCGCAGCGGCAGTGCCAGCAGGTCCTGCTTGACCAGCGGCTCGGCGGTGGGCGTCTGCGCGGCCAGCTCGCGCTCGATTTCCTCGAGGCGGATTTCTTCGCCGCCACCCTGGAGCAGCAGGCGCTGCACCAGGTTCTTGAGCTCGCGCACGTTGTCGGGCCACGGATAGTTGCGCAGGCGGTTCTGCGCCGCGACGCTGAACTTGCGGAATTGCAGGCCTTCGCCATCCACCATGCGGTCGACGTAGTGCCGCAGCAGGTCGGGCACGTCCTCGGTGTACTCGCGCAGCGGCGGCACGCGCACGATCAGCGTATTGAGATGCGCGAGCAGGTCGCGGCGGAACTCGTCGTTGCGCGTCTCGATGCCGGGCCGGGCCGACGACAGCAGGCGCGCCTTGAAGGTGACGGGTGTGTTTCCGCCCACGCGCGTGAACTGCCCGCTCTCCAGCGTGCCTAACAAGGCGCGCTGCGCCTGGGCCGGCAGATCCTCGAGCTCGTTGACGAACAACGTGCCGGCGCCGGCGCGTTCCAGCACGCCGGGCGCGACCTGCCCGTTGGATTCGGTACCGAACAACACCTGCTCGGCGCCGTCGCCGCGCAAGGTGCTGGAGATCAGCGTGACGAACGGCCGCGCCGCGCGCGGGCTGGCGTCGTGAATGAAACGCGCGAAAGCTTCGCGGCCGGTGCCGGTCTCGCCGACCAGCAGCACCGGTGAATCGTTGCCCGCGATCTGCGCCAGGTCCGAACGCAACTGCTGCATCACGCGGCTGCGGCCCACGGGCACGCCCGGCGACGCGGCCAACAACTTGCCGGCATGGCGCTTGCGCTTGCCGGCTTCGAGCGCTCGCTCCACCGTGCGCAGCAGCTTCTGCAACGACAGCGGCTTCTCGACGAAATCGAAGGCGCCGAGGCGCGTGGCCTCGACCGCGGTCTCGACCGTGCCGTGGCCCGACATCATCACCACCGGGCAGGAAGACTCGGCCGATTGTCCCGACCACTCGCGCAGCAGCGTGATGCCGTCGGTGTCGGGCATCCAGATGTCGAGCAGCACGAGATCGGGCAGTTGCCGCGCACGCGAGGCGCGCGCCTGGCCGGCGTCACCCGCCACGTCCACGTCGTAGCCCTCCTCGGAGAGGATCTCCTTCAGGAGGCCGCGAATGTCGGCTTCATCATCGACCACAAGAATATGTGCGGCGCTCATGCTCGCTCCTTCCGCGGTTCAGCGCGCCTGTCGCGCGCGACCAGCTGTCGGGACCCGTCTGTTACCGGCAAGGATACACGCACGCGCGCGCCGCCTTCGGGCCGATTGTCGGCCTCGACGCGCCCGCCGTGTTCCTCGACGATCTTCTTCACGATGGCGAGTCCCAGTCCCGTTCCCTTGGGTTTGCTGGTGACGTAGGGGTCGAATGCGCGCCCCAAAACCTCGCGCGCGAAACCCGGCCCGTTATCACTTACCGTAATCGTGGCGTAGGCCGCCGCTCCCGTCGTTTCGAGCCTGGTGGCTACGACCACGTGACCCTCGGCGGAGTTCTCCACCGCCTCGACGCCGTTCACGATGAGGTTGTTGAGGATCTGGCGCACGCGGCCGCGGTCGGCTTCGACCTGCTCGATCTGCGGGTCCAGTTCCAGGTCGATGACCACCTTGGATTCCTGCACGCGGTGCAGGTCGGCCACCTCGGTGACCAGCGCGTTCAGCGGGAACCGCGTGACCGTCATGTCCGGCGCGCGCGCGTATTCGCTGAAGGCATTGACCATGGCCTTCATGGCTTCGACCTGCTGCACGATGGTGTAGGTGGCGCGGTCGAGGATCTGCGCGTCCTCGCCCGTCATCTGCGCGAGGTAGCGCCGCCGCATGCGTTCCGCCGACAGCTGGATCGGCGTCAGCGGGTTCTTGATCTCGTGCGCGAGGCGGCGCGCGACCTCGCCCCAGGCGGCGTC
>Ga0070665_100006978_pt1 | contig 11481 bp, 6 predicted proteins | sample KBSS13metaG_FD_65862 | JGI IMG/M metagenome (GOLD analysis project Ga0070665, IMG submission 65862) | Switchgrass rhizosphere microbial communities from Kellogg Biological Station, Michigan, USA - KBS S1-3 metaG | ecosystem: Host-associated > Plants > Roots > Rhizosphere > Soil ...
AGGGACGTGCCGAATTACGGCAGCTGCGTCGTCCGGAAGACCCGTTTGTGTATGAAGCGGTCACGGTGCCGAGCTTTGAAGACGGCATCCTCGGCGTGGTGATGAATGCCGATGTGCAGGCGGTGGTGATTAAGGACAACTTCCGCTTCAAATCCCAATTCGATGCGCCTCTCTTGCGCACTTATCTGCAGCAGCATCTTTCGCTGGAACCCGGCTCGATGGAGCCGAAAAATCACGGGGTGGCTCTGGCCCGAGCCATTCGGAAGATCCGCCCCGAGCTGGACGTTTATTTAGTCATAGATGGCGCGGTGGAAAAAATGGCGAGTCATCTCGATTCCAAAAACATCCGGCGCGTCTTCTATGGGATCGAAGATCTGATGGAGATTCACCTCGCTCTCATGGAGGGTGTGAACCAGCGTTACGACACGCCGTATTTCAATAATCTGAAGAACTACGCGCGCCGTCCGATCGGCACTTTCCACGCCCTGCCGGTGGCTCGCGGCAAGTCTGTCTTCAATTCGCACTGGATTCGGGACTTCGGTCACTTCTACGGCGCCAACATTTTTATGGCTGAATCCTCCGCCACCACTGGCGGGTTGGATTCGCTCCTGGAACCGACGGGCAATATCAAAATCGCCCACGAAAAGGCAGCACGGGCCTTTGGTTGCCAGCAGCTGTTTTTCGGAACGAACGGTACCTCGACTTCAAACAAGATTGCGGCGCAGGCCATCGTTAGGCCGGGAGACATCGTGTTGGTGGATCGGAACTGCCACAAATCACACCACTACGGTCTCGTCCTTTGCGGCGGTCAGCCGCTCTACGTAGAAGCCTATCCGCTAACCGAATATTCGATGTATGGCGCAGTGCCGCTACGCACGATCAAGAAGGCCCTGCTCGACCTAAAGGCGGAAGGACGCCTCGACCGCGCCCGCATGCTGTTGCTCACGAATTGCACGTTCGATGGCCATGTTTACAACGTGCAACGCTTCATGGAGGAGGTGCTCGCGATCAAACCCGACATGGTCTTCCTCTGGGATGAGGCCTGGTATGCCTACTGCCGCTTCTCGCCCTTCCATCGCATGCGTTCAGCGATGGGTGCCTGCGAAGTCCTGCGCGAGAAGTATGCCACCGAGGCCTACCGAGCCGAGTATGCCGAGTTCAAGAAGAAGCACGGCAAGATTGACCCGAAGAATGAGAAGCAACTGCTCAACACGCATCTGTTGCCGGATCCGGATGCGGTAAAGATCCGGGTCTATGCGACGACCTCGACCCACAAGTCGCTCTCCTGCTTCCGGCAAGGGTCCTACATCATGGTGAATGATGATTGCTGGGAGAGCACAGAGGCGTCATTCAAAGAGGCATTCTTTGCCCATACCAGCACCTCACCGAACCTGCAGCTCATTGCCTCGCTCGACGTGGCCCGCCGACAAGCAGAACTCGAAGGCTACGAGCTGGTCGGCCGCTCGATCGAGCTTTCCTTAATCCTACGCCGTGAGGTGAACAAGCATCCGCTCATCTCGAAGTACTTCCGCATCGCGACCAACGCCCAGATGGTGCCCGCCGAGCACCGTGCCAGCGGATTCGAAGACTTCCATGCGGATGGTGTTAGCTGGAAAACCATCTATGACGCCTGGGCAACCGACGAGTTTGTTTTGGATCCCACTCGTATCACTCTGCTGTGTGGTTCCGCGGGGTTTGATGGCACCCAGTTCAAGGGATTGCTCGCAAGCAAGTTCGACATCCAGCTCAACAAGACCTCACGCAACAGCGTCCTGCTCCAGACTAACATCAACAACACCCGAAGTGACATCGCCTACCTGATCAAGGTTCTCGCGGATATATCGCGCGAATTGGATCGCAAACTTTCGAGCGATCACGAGGAGAAGGCGGCATTTGACGCCCGCGTGAAGAGCCTGGTTACCGACGTGCCCGACCTTCCCAACTTTAGTCGTTTTCATGACGCCTTCCGCGAAGACCCTCGCGGCAAGACCAATGAAGGGGATATGCGCACACCTTTCTTTCTCGCCTATGACGCGGAGAACTGCACGCATGTGAGGCTCAACAGCAAGGATATCGATGACATGGTCAAAAGGGGCCAGGCCGTCTCGGCAAAATTCGTAATCCCTTATCCCCCCGGCTTCCCGATCATGGTGCCGGGCCAAGTCATTACGAAGGAGACCATCGACTTCATGCGCAAGCTCGATGTGAAGGAAATCCACGGCTACCAGGCCGCCTTGGGCCTGGAACTGATCAAGCCGGAGAAACTTGGCGGAGCCAAGAAGAAAGCAAGGAAATAGACGCATTGGCGCTTGACGCTTCTTAGCGAAACCGACAACCCTCAAATCCGAACACCCAACCCAACGACAAGAAACGGAGCAAACTATGATTGATTGGTTCTTCGCTACGCTAAAGACCTACCCGGAAATCGCGATTTTTCTCGCGCTCGCCCTCGGTTACTACTTCGGCAAGTTTACCTACAAGGGGATCGGCCTCGGGTCGGTGACCGCCACTCTGATCGCCGCTGTCGTGATCGGGCAGATCGGGATTACGGTCAACCAGCCGCTCAAGGCGTTTTCGTTCCTCATGTTCCTCTTCGCCGTCGGCTACGCCGTCGGGCCGCAGTTCGTGCGCGGCATTGCCAGCAGCGGCCTGCCGCAGGCGATCTTCTCGGTGGTACAGTGCGTACTCAGCCTGGTCACCTGCGTGGTGGTGGCAAAGTTCGCCGGCTACGACCTCGGCTATTCGGCCGGACTCTACTCGGGCTCGCAGACGATCTCTGCCGCGATGGGGCTCTCGACCGACGCGATCAACCGGCTGGGGCTGCCTCCCGATCAAGCTAAGGCCCTGCTCGACTCGATGCCGATCGCTTATGCCGTGACCTACATGTTCGGCACCATGGGATCGGCGATCGTGATCGCCATCATCGGCCCGAAGCTGCTGGGCATCAATCTCGTTGCCGCCTGCAAGGAATACGAGGAGAAGTTTGGGGGCGGCAAGAAGCAACTGGGCGGTGCGGGCTCGGCCTGGACACGCTGGGCGCTGCGCGCCTACAAGGTGCAGCCGGGTGGCAAAGCCGCTGGGCTGCGCGTCGCCGAGGCTGAGTCGTTAGTGCCCGATGCGCGCCTCTTCATCCTGCGCATCCGGCGCGGCGGCGAGATCATGGACGCGACCTCGGACATCGTCCTGAAGGAAGGCGACGTGGTGGCAGTCGCGGGCGAGCGCGAAGTGCTAGTGAACACTCTCGGGGCAGCTGCGGTCGAAGTCGAGGACCGCGAACTGCTCGCTGTACCGGTAGAAGGCGTCGATGTCCTGGTAACGAACAAGGAGGTCGACAGCAAGACGCTCGAGGAGCTCGCGGCGCGCCCCGCGGCGCGTGGCGTGTTCCTGCGCAAGATCACGCGCGGCGCTACCGCCACCGATATCCCCATCCTGCCGAGCACTGAGGTCAATCGCGGCGACTTGCTCACCCTTGTCGGCCGCACGGAGGATATTGCCGCCGCCACCAAGATGCTGGGTGTCGCTGACCGTCCCACTGATGTCACCGACATGGCGTTCGTCGGCCTGTTTATCGTGGTCGGCGCGCTGATCGGCGCGTTGGTCTTCAAGGTCGCTGGCGTGCCGCTCACCCTGTCGACCGCCGGCGGAGCACTGGTCTTCGGGATCATCGGAGGCTGGCTGCGCTCGGTGCGCCCGTCCTTTGGACGCATTCCGACGCCCACCGTCTGGTTCATGAACTCGGTCGGCCTCAACATCTTCATCGCTATCGTCGGCATCTCCGCCGGCCCGGGCTTCGTCAACGGTCTGAAAACGCAGGGCGTCGGTCTCTTCCTGTGGGGCGCGGTCGCCACTACGGTCCCCCTGGTTCTCGGCATGTTCGTCGCCAAGTACGTGTTCCGCTTTCACGACGCGCTGAACCTCGGAATCATTTCCGGGTCCCGCACGACGACAGCATCGCTTGGTTTGGTCTGCGACCAGGCCAAAAGCCAGATCCCGGCGCTCGGCTACACCGTCACCTATGCCGTGGGGAACACTCTCCTGACGATCTGGGGCATGGTCATCATCATGTTACTCTCGTGAAAACACTTTTTCCGCACGTGATTCAAGAGCAAAGAAAACTATGAAAGCTAAAAGCAAATCTTCTCAGGTTGGGAAAGCTAACGGACAAACTCATCGTGCCAGCCGCGCATTATCAGATAATGCCAGGCTGAAAGAATTCGAGAAACTCGGTCCGTTCGAGATCAAGGATTTCGTCCAAAAAGTAGCATCGAAATCGGCGCTGGAATCTTCCCTCTCTTATCTGAACGCCGGTCGCGGTAACCCAAACTGGGTCGCCACTGAGCCGCGCGAAGCGTTTTTCCTTCTCGGGCAGTTCGCAGTTACTGAGAGCAAACGGGTGCTTGACCTGCCACCCGGCGTGGGCGGGATGCCTGCCGCAGCCGGAATAGCCGGCCGTCTGGAAGCCTGGCTCGCAAAACACGAAGACATGCCGGGGGCGCCCTTTCTGCAGGCGATGGTGCCGTGGGCCGTGAAGAAATTCAGCTTCGAACCCGACAAGTTCGTGCACGAGTTGGTGGATTCCATCATCGGCGATCACTACCCGGTGCCAGACCGCATGCTGGTGCACAACGAACAGATCGTGCACGAGTACCTGGAGTGGGCCATGTGCGGAGATCCGCGGCCGAAAGGCAAGTTCAAGATCTATGCGGTAGAAGGGGGCACCGCCGCCATGTGCTACATCTTCAAGTCGCTAAAGAGCAACCGGATTCTCAACCCCGGCGACACGATAGCGCTTGGCGTGCCGATCTTCACGCCCTACATAGAAATGGCGCATCTGGAGGATTACGACCTTCACTTCGTCGAGGTGCACGCGAAGCAGGAAAACAAGTTTCAATACCCGGATGAAGAGCTCAAGAAGCTCCTTGACCCCAAGGTCAAGGCATTCTTCATCGTCAATCCGGGCAACCCATACGCCGTAGCCATCTCTCCCGGCACGATCAAGAAGATCGGAGACGTGCTCAAGAAACGGCCAGATCTGATCTTGCTGACGGATGACGTTTACGGCACCTTTGTGCCGGGCTTCCGCTCGTTGATGGGGGCGTTCCCGAAGAACACCATCGGCGTCTACTCTTATAGCAAGTACTTCGGCTGCACCGGGTGGCGGCTCGGAACCATCGCGGTCCACGAGGACAACATCTTTGACGAGATGATCGCGGCGCATGCCGAGCCGACCAAGAAACAGCTGGACAAGCGCTACGGCGGGCTCACCCTCAAGCCGCGCGAGTTCGCCTTCATCGACCGTATCGTTGCCGACAGCCGCGACGTCGCGCTCAATCACACGGCCGGGCTGTCGCTTCCGCAGCAGGTCATGATGACATTGTTCTCGCTCAGCGAGCTGATGGACGAAAAGAAGGCCTATCAGAAAGCCTGCATCGGCATTTGCAAGAAACGGGTCGAGGCAACGATCGAAGGACTGGACATCGAAGTCGGTCCGAATCAGTACTTCGACTACTATTACGGACTAATCGATTTCGAGTTTTTTGCCCGTAAATACCTGGGCGAAGACGTCGTCAAGTGGATGAAGGCGAACGTGCACCCGCTCGACATCGTGTTCCGTCTGGCCGAGGACCACGGCATCGTTCTGCTCAATGGTGGCGGCTTTGCCGCTCCCGATTGGTCGGTGCGCATATCCTTCGCAAACTTGGAAAATCACGTCTACGACGACATCGGCCGCGCCGTGCGCGCGATCGCTCGTGGGTACAGGCAGGCTTACGAGGCAGCGACAGGCAAGAGTGCCCCGCCAGCCCCGACCGCGAAACGCTAGTTCGGTTACTTCGCGATGCTGCGGTCGTAAATAGAAAGGAAAGAAGCGGAAGAAAATATTGCCTTTGACGGGAGAAAGCCAACGCTAGCGGGTCCGGCAAAGGTCAGCCCAAGCAAACCCTTATGAACATTCGAACTTCTGCTCGTGACTGCGCATTTGCCACAGTGGTAATGCTTGTCGTGTTGAACGGCGCGAACATCGCTCTTGGCCAGGAGCGGGTCTGGCAGGAGGCAGCAACGGACGGCTCCTTCGATATCTCGTTAGGCGCGGTGCAGGCCGTTCCGGACAGCGCGCTATCATCCGTTGAGGAAGGCCAGACGCCTCTCGATGGCTCATATAACTTGCCCAGCTGGCGCTTGGAAAAGCGCCGAGCTGCCTTCAAAGATACGAAGTTCGAAGTCAACCTGCGCACCTTCTACTTCGATCGCAACCAGTTCAACGGTTCCGAGGCCCAGGCCTGGGCCATCGGCGGATGGGTAGGGGTCAAGACTGGTTACTTTCTCGACCATGTCGCGTTCGGAACGACCCTTTACACTTCACAGCCTATCTACGCCCCTTCGGACAGGAGTGGAAGCCTCCTCCTCCTGCCTAACCAGGATGGATATACCGTCCTTGGTGAATTCTACATGGATATTCGGATTTTCGACGGCCTGAACGTTAATGTCGGAGCAAAGGGCTACGACACGCCCTTTATCAATCGCAACGACACGCGCATGACGCCCAATACTTTTGAGGCGATCGTTTTGCAGGGCCGCACGGAACTGGGCCCGGAGAGCACAAAGGCGGACGAGAGCGACGCAAGCCCGAAGGGCAATGTCGGTGGCCTGAGCAAAGACGCCCCGGACGCGGGCCAGGCAAAAGCGGAACCGGAGAAAGACAATGGGGTTCTAAAGTACGGAGCCGGCTATTTTTACCAAATCAAGGAACGAAATGACAGTGTGTTTGTGTCGATGGCGGTTGATGCGGGTGCCAATGTGGATCGAGGCGTTTACACTGCCGGACTCGTTTACGAAAAAGGGGGGTCCTCCATTGGTGCGATCGACTATTTGTGCCCCGATATCATCAATATCGCATATGCCGAGGGCAAGCTAGCAATCCCGATTGGTGCGGACTGGAAGCCGAAGCTCAATGGCCAGTTCGTGCAACAGCACAGTGTCGGGGATAACCTCCTTCAGGGAGACAGTTTTTCGGCTCAGCAGTTTGGCCTTAAATTAGATCTGCCTGTGACGAAGCCGCTATTGTTTACCGTGGCTGCCACTTATGCCTGGGGGGATGTCACCCTGCGGAACCCGTGGAGTGGTTATCCCGGCTACACAAGTGTCCAGGTGCAGGACTTCTTCCGGCCCGGTGAAGGTGCGGTCCTTCTCCGAGCTGGTTATGACTTGCCCTGGGTCGAAGGGCTGAGCGCCTATGCGCTGGCGGTGTTTGGCACGACCCCGGATCAAGCGGGGCAGTTTCGGCAAAACGAGTACGATTTCAACCTGCAGTTTGCGCCAAAAAAAGGCTGCCTCAAGGATCTGTCGCTGCGTCTCCGTTACGCCCTCGTCCACCAGTATGGAGGGGATGTCGATAACCTGACTGACTTCCGCGTGATCTGTAACTACATGATCAAGTTCTAACAAGAGCCACGGTTCGGCCGCGGTCACGTAAACCATTCTTGACATAAATCTGTAACTTTATCGCTGACTGCCACACAGGAATGTGGATAACCTCGGCGAGTTCCGTGATCAAAAAACCGCAACCTGGAGAGGCAGTCCGACCATGAACTATCTTATTCAAGCCCTTAGGGAGCATCAGGAACTCGCGGTCTTCTTAACCTTGGCGATCGGCTTCTTCATCGGCCGCCTAAAGATCGGGACGTTCAGCCTGGGGACGGCCGTGGGTACGCTGCTCGCGGGAGTCGCCATCGGACAGCTCAACATTCAAGTGCCCGCGGTGGTTAAGTATGTCTTCTTTGATCTTTTTCTCTTCACCACCGGCTATAAGGTGGGACCCCAGTTCTTCCGCGCCCTCAAGAAGGACGCGATGCCGCAGCTTGCCCTTACAGTCGTCCTCTGCACCACATGCCTGCTCGCCGCGTTTGGCGCGGCGAAACTCCTCGGCTACGACGTAGGTACGGCAGCCGGGATGCTGGCCGGCGCATTTACCGAATCGACGGTCATTGGAACCGCCAGCGACGCTATCAATCGTGTCGCCAGCATACCGGACGCGGACAAAACGAACCTAATCAATAACATCCCAGTGGCCTACGCCGTCACCTATCTGATCGGCACGGCGTTTATTGTCTGGTTTCTCCCCAACGTGGGTCCGAAGCTGATGCGGGTCAACCTGAAGGAGGAGGCCCAAAAGCTCCGTGCGAAGCTCGCAGCCTCGGGCGGGGGAGAGCCGGAGAGGCCATCCGCCTACCAAGCGCTGGCGGTTCGCGCATACCGGGTCACCAACTCGGATTTAATCAATCGGAGTGTGGCCGAGCTCGAGGCGCGGCCCAGACAACATCGCGTCTTCATCTCCCGAATTCGCCGGGACGACAAGATCATTGAGCCCGACCCGGACACGGTCGTTCGCGAGGGTGACGTCCTTGCGGTCTTCACACGCTCTGAACTGCTGGCGGCTCGCGGCACAGAGATTGGGGCCGAGGTGAGTGATAAGGAGCTCCTGGATTTTCCGATCGAATTCCTCGACGTGGTGGTCACGAACAAGTCTCTCGTCGGCAAAACCATTGTGGATCTGGCAGCGATGGAGTTCGCCAAGGGTGTTTTCCTGAAGAAGATGACCAGGGTTGGCGAGCCGATGCCATTCTCTCCCGCGATGCGGGTTGAGCGCGGCGACGTCATGACTCTCATCGGAGCTACGCGCGACGTCGAGCGGGCCGCCAAGAACCTTGGCTACGCTGATCGCGAGACGGTCATGACCGATATCATCTTCGTTGGCTTGGGCATTGTCATCGGCGGCTTTGTCGGATTGCTCACTCTCACAGTCGCAGGCCTGCCGCTTACCCTTACAGCGAGTGGGGGAGCGCTGATCATGGGCCTGATATTCGGCTGGTTGCGCGCGGTTCACCCCACATTCGGTCGCATCCCAGGATCGGCCATGTGGATCTTTGACACCGTTGGCCTGACCGTCTTCATGGCCTGCGTGGGACTTGCCGCAGGGCCTAGCTTTTTTTCCGGCCTCCAGAAGTCGGGAATCAGCCTCGTTTTCGTCGGCCTTGTCATCGCGGTACTTCCGCACACCGTATCTATCTTGTTCGGTCGTTATGTTCTGAAGATGAACCCCGTCATTGTCCTGGGCGCTTGTTCCGGCGCGGGAACGATCACCGCTGCTCTTCGCGCCATTCAGGAAGAAGCGCAGAGCGATCTCCCGGCCCTCGGCTATACCGTCCCTTATGCAATCGGCAATATCCTGCTTACGGCCTGGGGTCCCGTCCTAGTCGCCATGATGTCGTAGATCTATCAACCCTGCAAGGCCTGATGACTCTCCTACTCACTAAGAAATAGCCAGTTAGACTCTCCCGATGCCCGTCGACCCGTCGATTGTCCGAACTGCGGCACTTCCAGTTGCCATTGATTTGGGAGCAACCTTTCTCTTTAGCATCACGGGTGCGATGGTGGCTATCCGGCGCTATTACGATGTCATAGGTGTCTTTGTCCTGGCGCTCGCCACCGGCCTTGGCGGTGGTTTGTTGCGTGACGGTCTCTTCATCCAAGCTGGGCCGCCTGCCGCGATGCGCAGTAGCTCCTATATGTTTGCAGTGCTCGCCGGCTCCGTGGTAGCGATCCTATTTTTCCAACACGTGGAACGGTTATCCAAGCCATTTCTGATTTTTGACGCGCTTGGCACGGGTGCCTACGGCGTCGTGGGTGCGAGCAAGGCCTTTGAGGCAGGTCTGGCCGTTCCGGCCTGCATTTTCGTGGGCGTGATAAATGCCGTGGGTGGCGGCCTGATCCGCGATGTTCTCGTGCGCGAAGAGCCGCTCATGTTCAAGCCCGGGCAGTTTTATATAATCGCTTCGCTCCTCGGCGTGTCCGGATTCATGCTGTCCGCCGTTTTCTTCGGGTTTCCGCTCGTGCCCTCTGCCATCTCAGCGATTGCAATCACGTTCGTCTTCCGTCTCCTGGCGATCTTCTTCGATTGGAAGACCAGATCGGTCCTTTCTCAACCGGGTTCCAATTAAGTCTTGTCCATCTGATAATCCATGACTCAAACCTTCCGCCAAGAGCCCATGCCAGCAGGCTCGACTAAGCTGCAGGAGACAAAGAGGATCCACGGAGTGCGCGACCTGGCTCCTTCGATTCGTCGAAGAGTCTTTCCTTCCGTACTAAGCTCGAATAAACTGCACCCGACGCACACAATCACCTAAGCCATGAAAGCACGACCGCCAACTCTTACTGCCCGCCGACGGAGCCGCGCCGGAGCAATGCTCCTGCTCACTCTGTTCGGTGCAGCGCTGCTTCCTCAATCCGCCCACGCCTCAATATTCCACGGCGAGACGCTCGATTCAATCGCCAATGGCATCTCGTGGGTCGTACTCGTGATCGCGCCGATTATCGGCATCACCGTTTTCTGGCTGGTCCACGTCATGCCGGAAAAAATCGCTCATAAGAAAAAGCATCCACAAACCCACGCGATTCATTGCCTCTGTCTGCTCTCGCTTTGCTTTGGCGGATTGCTCTGGCCAATTGCATGGCTCTGGGCATACACCAAGCCGGTAATGCACAAGCTCGCCTACGGCACCGACGTGGATGAATCGCTCGGCCACCTGAAAGAGGAAGTAGCGAAGGAAGAAAGCGAAATCGAAAGACTTCGCGCGCGCATCGCGCAACTCGAACAACAGGTCACCGGAGGTAAGGCGTAATGGAAATCATCCTCCTCATCATTTATTCGATCTTCGTCTGGTTCATCTTCTTCAAGAAGAAGTGGCTGCCTTGGAACATCACCAGCCAGGTCATCGTCGTTACCATCCCGATCGTCGCGCTGACGATCATCATCCTCTTCATGAACATCGTCGCGCCGTCGGCGGGCGAAGTGCGGGCGCAGAATTACGTCATCCCGATTGTGCCGCGGGTGACTGGGCAGGTGACCGAGGTGCCGATCGAGCCGAACCGGCCGATCAAGAAAGGCGATGTGCTCTTCAAGGTCGACCCGGTTCCATTCGAGGCGGCAGAGAAAGCGGCCGAGGCCACGTTGAAAGGAGGGGAGGATCAACGCAATAACGCCGCCGCCAAGAAGGCCGCGCTGACCCCGCGGATCGACTTGGCGAAGCTCCGCGTCGGGCAATTCACGCAACTCGCCGCGACCGGGGCCGGGAAGCGGGCCGACCTCGAGCAGGCGCAAAGCGATCTCGGAAATCTGGAAAGCGAATTCCTCGCCGCCGACGCCACGGAATCGCAGGCCAGAGCGCAGATTGCCAAGGCCAAAGCCGACCTCATAAGTGCGAAATTCGACCTCGACGGCGCGACGCATCTCGCGCCGGCCAACGGCCGAGTGACGAATCTCGCGCTGCGTCCCGGCGTGCGCGCCACACAGTTTGCCACTGCGCCGGTGATGAGCTTCATCGAGGAGGATGATCCCTGGGTGCTGGCCTTTTTCCAGCAGAACGAACTGCGCTACGTGGAGCCGGGCAATGAGGCGGAAATATTTATGGAGATGTATCCGGGTCG
>Ga0070665_100006980_pt1 | contig 11481 bp, 8 predicted proteins | sample KBSS13metaG_FD_65862 | JGI IMG/M metagenome (GOLD analysis project Ga0070665, IMG submission 65862) | Switchgrass rhizosphere microbial communities from Kellogg Biological Station, Michigan, USA - KBS S1-3 metaG | ecosystem: Host-associated > Plants > Roots > Rhizosphere > Soil ...
CCGGAAGTCTGAAACTAGGTCACCATTTTCAGCGACGCGTTGGCTTGACCGTGGTACGAGGAGCCTACAGCGACCAATCGAGCGGCGCCCCGATCATACGCTCCGTACGTTCCGTTAACCCTTGAAAGGCAACATCCATTATTCGATTACTTTCTTCATCATATCCTTCATATTCACTGTTTCGATGGCGAATTGAGAAATCGAATTTTTGGGCCACCTCCGGATCGACATCCAGGAACTCCAAAATACGCTGCGTGGTCCTGAGAGGCTCCTGAGAAAGCTCCGCCAACGTTATTACGAATAGTTGGTCACGCCGGAATAGCGAAAGATAGCGATTGAGCTGCTCGTCATACATCGACGAGCGACAATAGAGAAATTGCCAAAAATCCCAACTGCAAGTTTGCCAGAACTCTATTGATGAATATCGCGATGATTCAGCTTTCAAAGCTTCTCTAAAAGTCGCAATCTCTTCCCAACCATAGCGCCGCATATTTTGATAGAGCGAGTGGGCGCGTGCCTTGGGGTTCCGTAGAGAGACGATACATCGCGCTTCAGGAAACAGGCTGTACAGCACCCTCGGCGTCATCGGATTTATCAGATATGCAGTAGACGAATCTAGGCGGTACTTCTTCGCGCTATCAAAGAGATGGAAGTATTCGATTGGATTTTGTGTGATTTGGAATGGCCAATTAAAAAATGTTGGCTCCTTATTGCTGCACGCATGAATATCTGGGTGCTGACCCAGTATCTCGTGCAAACTCGTACTCCCGCATTTAGACGAACCAAGAATGAAGAGATTCGGAGTCATTTTATTCATGTCCACTCCTTTGCGTGATTCTCGATCAGAGATCCATCTAGCTTCGTTTGCAACGTGTACTTCGGCTGAGGAAAACGACTAACATGACGCCCACCTGACCGGAGCACCACCGTAAAGCAAGTCAAACGGGATAGTAGTGTGAGTAGGCGTTCATCGCAACAGGCCACTATCATGTCGGGTCGTGGCATCCTAACTACTCAAAATTATAAGTTGCTGATTTAGACTGACAACTGCGAACGTACTCCGGTGCCCATATGCCGACATGGCACCGTTTCAGCCTTCCAAGCTGCCCAACACAAAGCCTGTCGACGATCATTCGGCCCATTCCACCGGCGCCGATAGCTGCCGGTAGCAAAGAAGTAAATACCTATTGAACTAGTCGCAAGGCCGCGACAGCCCACGCCTGCGCTTGCGATGCATGAGCATCGCGATGAGCGGCAATCTCAGCCGCTATCATCTCAACGCGAATTGCTTCCAAGGCCATGCGCTCTTGAGTGCACCGGCATCGATGCGTTTCGGTCATGACCCGCAGAACCCCACATATACCCTCGTCCGAAGGAGTCGAGGCACATCTTCCGAACCAGTGCAATACTACGGATTCCGTGGGATTGAAGACTCAAACAGTGTCTCATCTAAGTATCGTGCATTCTCTCTAACAAAGTCCGGATGCAAGTGCCCGGCATCTGCATATATGGGAGTCCCTGAACTTGACCGGTAAGGACACGCTTTTTCATTGCAGAGATACATCATTGGATCGATGACGATCGCGCCGGTGCTCCTGACCCTACTCGTTAGCACTGATTGTATGGGAGCATAAATTTCAGAAATAATCTTCCTTTGCGGCTCTTCGCGATTCACAACCCTAAATCCAGGAGGAAAGACTGTTCTGACTATGCTTGCAAGCGGATCGAGGGCTGAATCGACTGGTCCGGTTAGTACTAGAAACACTCTTTTGTTGCTTTTCTTGAAGGTGTCAATCGTATGCACTAGACGGTCAAGAGCTCGGTTTGCATCGGGATTTAAGGTCGCATGCCCATGGCGCCACTCTATGAAATACGCGGACCAGGCAGAGGCGATGACTATGGTCTTAACATCATCTCGTTTGGCGTATTGGAGGGCCTTGGTAATGTGTCGTCGGCAGGCTTCACGACCGGCATCCCATGAGAACTCATAGGGAAGTGAACACGCACCGCGAACGGCGAAGACAGCGGAGTTTGCTCTATCAGGAAAGCGCTTTATCACGTACTCAATTCGCGGGTAGTACTGCTCCATGAAGCTGTCCCCGATGAAGAGCGTTCTAGTCGGCAAACCGCCAACCTCAATAAAGTGGTTTGGATAGATAGCCTTAGGCCCTATGGGCATACCCATCCATTGGCTTGGCCGCACCACCAATCTCTCAACATCTTGGTGTATAGGCCTTGCTCGAATAAATTGGCTACCGATCAGGTATCCAACGGCGCCACATACGGCCAATGTGCCAGCTAGTGTGACGGGAACACTAGGCCCAGAAGCGAGATGGCGTACCGGAAGCTCCACGTAGGCATAACTAATGTAGGCCAGCACGAATGCCAGGGCGATGAGTGCAATGCTAAGCCAAGGCGAGTTCAGTGTCGGCGCCATGAGTCTTGCGTAACACAGTATGGGCCAATGCCATAGATAAAGCGGATAGCTTATCTTCCCAACGAAGACCATTGGCCTGTGACTCAGTAAGCGCCGATTTATGAAGCCTTCGGACCCGCCAAAGATAATGAGCGCGGCGCCGATGGTCGGTGGTAAAGCCCACAGGCCTGGAAATTCGATGTTATCTTTTGCCGCAAAGTATGAAGCTCCTAGTAACCCCATACCAGCGAAGCCGCACAGGTCGGCTTGCCTCCGACGAAGCCAACCGATCTTGAGCGTGATCGCAGAGTTGTGCTCTGGAGGCTGGATACTGGTAGGGAGTCCGTAGATTGCTAGAATGGATCCGAGCGTCAGTTCCCAAAGTCGATTCCAGGGTAGGAAGAACGCGGCAGGCGGATTCAGGGATACGATGGAGACGTTCGAAATCAAGGAGACCATTACAATGACTGTCGCGACGATGCCCATTGACTGCCTACCAAATCTCCACGCCCAATAGATAAATATGGGCCAGAGTAGGTAGAACTGTTCCTCGACCCCGAGCGACCACAAATGCAGCAGTGGTCGATTTTTTACGAAGAAATAGGGCGTAGCATTACTGTACAGACGAAGATTGGAGAAAAATGCGGCGCCTGCACCAGCGTCTGTTCCAACATCCTTGAATTCACCTGGAAGTAGAATCAGCCAACCGACTCCTAACGTAACCAATAGGACAACAATCAGAGCTGGAAAGAGCCGCCTGGCTCTTCGCATATAGAATCGCGGAATGCTGAATGCTTTAGTATCGAGCTCCCGTAAGAGAATGCCAGTGATCAAGAACCCGGAGATGACGAAGAACACATCAACGCCACAGAATCCGCCGGGCACTGTATCAGAACTCGCGTGGAAGCCCAGTACACCGAGAATGGCGATCGCTCGCAATCCGTCGATATCAGGTCTGTAAGCCGAATCTAGCGGATGTTCTCGGAAAGAGCCTCTTCCTGTACGTTGGTTACACGCCCCGTACGTACCTGCGGTGCAAAAGCTCTTGATGTCTTCCATTGTTGTCTTCCCTGACAATTCGCTTGGATGAGAGTGTAGCTTCAGGACACGGTTCATGCGCAAGCGTCTTCCTGCAGGTTTCTGAGCGAGGGTCACGAGCAAGCGCACAAACTTTTCTTCGCCCTCGGTCATTGTATTTGAGGGGATTTCAGTCGAGTCGTGTAGATCATTCTCATTCAGGTTATGAATAGAACAGCTTCAAGGGCACCGGCTGGAGAAATCTGGCGATCGCCCCGGGGGGCTGATGATGTGTAAGCGGGTGGGCAATACACCTTGCGCCGCTAGTGACACTCACATTCGGCCAATCAATGGTGGGGGGAACTCGATGATGTACCCCGCGTCGTTGAGCGACTGTAGAAGTCGGCCAACTTCATCAAAGCCAGCGGCCTTGTCTGGTGCGACCACGATGCGCGCGTTCGGCGGTATTTGCATCTCGGATCGCATGACTTTCGCGACCTCGCTGCATGGCACATCTCGATCCACGCTGAGATAGTTAATATGGCAGCGTCCGGTGCCACCCTCTTGGCTCACTGTCACCCGGCCTGCTGGAGTCTCTTGCCCTGCGCAAGCAGACTGAATACTCAGTGCGGCGGTGCCCAGCAGAAGACATCGGATGCGTGTCATTGTATTAAGCTCGGTTAGGCTGCCAATTGTGTGGCAAGAGCTCGCTGATACGGGACGCCTGTTAAGTGGGCAGCCGTTCGAGCACGTCCTCGAGATAGCGATACGGATCGTGGCCGTTGAGTTTGGCGGATTGGATCAACTCATGATGACAGCTGCGCGGCGTCCCGCCCGCAGAGAACCGGCGAACAACCAGTTAGATCGCCCCAAAGTGACCGGGCGGATTCGGTTCTTGGACTTGACCCGCTTCCGTGGACACCTCAAGGTCAGTTTTGGAGGCGTTCACGATGGCGAACAAATCGGTTCGATATGCCCCGGAGATCTCTTGGCCCTTGAGTGCTAATTCAATCTGATTGCTGTGCTGGGAGAGAATTGCTGCGGTGGTAGTGACCTGGATCGGGATTTCGAGCCGAGTCGCTACCCGTGTCCAATCTAGCGGAATACGCAGATCACATCCAGAACTGCCGGACAAGTAGCGTTGACTAAGACATGAAGATCTGCCTCCAACTAAGCAGATGAACTGCCGAGGCACCCTTCGATTCGGTTTGCAGCCAACTCAGCTCCTCCGGACAGCCTGAATACACCGCTCGCGTATTTGACTCGCTCCTGGAGTGAACAATCCTGCAGCATTGCACTCACTGTATCTCTTAGATTCTCGATAGACAGCGCGGCTCTAGAAAGATGCACACCAATTCCTAGCTCTTCGGCGCGATAAGCTACTTCTTCGCAAGCGGGAGCCATCGGAATCATTAGAGGTGGCACTCCGTGATAGATTGCTTCCAAAGTACTGGTCATTCCGCCGTGACATATCGACAGATCCGCGTGCGGAAGAATCTCTAGATGCGAGGCAGAACGGTTCAATTCGAAATTTGACGGAAGGATTCGTGAAAACTCAGCATCGCCGATCGACAGAACACAGTGATACGGAAGCTCCGAGAGCGCTTCGACAAGCATTCCAAAATATCCGCTGTAGTCTACCTTGGTGTCACTGAAAAGAGAGATACCCGAAATCAGTATCAAGGGTCGTCCGCCACTTCTATCTTTCCACACCGGGTAAAAAGGGCGGTCCAAGAGTGCCCCTGCAAAACAAAAGCGTTCATCAAATGAATCGGCATTAAACTGAAATTCCTTGGGAAGGAGATGTACATTCAAGTTTTCAACATGCCAATAACTTCCCGAAGATTCGATCCCACAAGACGATAGAAATGAATCGTCATTCCTAGACCACTCAGCGGCTGCGTCGGGCTTCTGGCAGACACCATTTATTCGAAACGGCAGATCATTGTAGTACGCAAAATGCGATGAAATTTGCACGGCGGGGACTTGGTGGCGATTGGCCAAGATGCGGCCGGCAATATGGTAACGGTCATAGACAATCATATCCGGGCTATTTTCAGAATAGAACGAATCTACTTGAGAAACGAGTGCGATGCTGTCGTCAGCGCAGTGCGACTGCCAAGACTTCATCATATCAGCTACTCGTGGATCATCCATAGGCAACGCTAGAGACATCTTCAGATCGTCTACGAGGCGATTAGGCATACGTTTGCTACTTATGAGAACTGGCTCAGCACCAACTTCAACGATCATCGGGGCATAATGCCTATTTGTGATATACGTAACCCTGTGCCCACGTTTTGACAACTCCGCACACAAAGGCAATGTGGGATACACGTGGCCATTTCCCAACTGCGCGACCACCGCAAAATGTCTGCTTTTCATAGAAGCCATCCTTAGTCAACAGAACCCGAGTCTCGCACGAATTTATCTCGCCCACGCTCAGCCCCATTCAAAACACTTCTAGAGCTGCGTGCCACTCCGAACTATGGCCCGAAGTGTCCGAACCGAATATTAACAGGCCGCCAGATTTTTGCGCGGCCACCGTACAACGCAGCGAACTCGCCAACCACGGCCCACAACGCTGTATTGAAGAAACAGCGCCGCTTGGCGCCGATCTCCATTTCGACCATCCCTACTATGTGTCGATGTAATCCAATGGCATGACGATCTCTTCGAAGATCATCAAAAGATCCTGTCGATCTATTCTCCAAGCTTTGACACATGAAATAGTTGACTCAAAAGTCGAACATGGGCAACTGGAAAGAACATTTGCCAATAAGAGCTAAACCCCCTCTTGAGCCCCGAGGCTGAAAATCATCCGACACTGAATTGCCCCCTCAGATCCCGAAATGTGCAATTTTACGCGCTAACTCGGCTGCTCGTATTCAACTCCACCTTGAAGTGTCAGATCAGTTTGTGCTTCGCGTCTTTAGTTCAGCATGTGCCTAAACGGTCTCACGCGAATTCGTTTCTTTCGACATTCAACGTGCATAACCTGGATATCTGGTGCAAGTATACGATCAACAGCACATGGACCATAGTTGGGTGCAGCTGCGGACCACGCGCTGGCCTGCGGTGCATTCGCTCTTGGACGAACGAACTGCAACCATTGACACGACTTTCCACGGATACATCGCGGTTGACACGGCGCTGCGAGCGTTGCAAGTTCTCCTACCAGCTATCACAGGGAATGCCTACGCCGAACACGGGCATGAGCGTGACCTATCGCTCATGTGTGCCTATGACTCTTGCTAGCATCTCCGCCTCGGATCTTTCCGTGGTTAGGGAAGCGCTACCTGAGTTCTGCCGTTCGGTTCGCTCGCGCTGCGCATTGGACACCACTGCCTACAACCAGTTAGAGGTAGAGTCGATGGATCTACAAAGGAATGACGGCGTTATCGATGCTGCAGAGAGTTCTCGCACCATGTCATTCGATTCGCACGAGCAGATCACGCCAGACATGATGACATTAGTCACACTCAGTCAAGACCAGATCAACATCATCACTCGATCAATTCCGGGCGGGCCAAAGAATGTGCAAGAGATCTACCCACTTACGTCTCTACAAGAGGGAATGCTTTTTCACTATCTTCTGAACGATCAGAGCGATGCGTATGTTCTTTCTACACTGTTGGAACTCGAATCACGAGCTCAGCTGGACGCGTTGATCAAGGCGCTCCAGATGCTGGTCGATCGCCACGACATTCTTCGTAGCGCAATGTTTTGGGAGCAGCTTCCACAGCCGGTACAGGTTGTTTGTCGTCGGTTGAGTTTGCCGGTGGATGAACTGAGTCTGGACCCCATGCGCGACTCAATTGAACAACTGAAGGAGTGGATGACACCAAGACGCCAGAAGTGGAGTTTACATCTGGCGCCTCTTATACGACTTCGAGTATCCGGCGACCCCACAGGTTCCCATTGGTATGCCTTGTTGCAGCTCCACCATATGATCTGTGATCACGGGTCTCTAAAGGTTGTGGTCTCCGAAACGGTGGCTCACCTCGAATGCAGATCAAAGGATCTCCCCGACGCCATGCCTTATCGCACTCATGTGATTCAAACTCTTGCAAGCGCGACGGGCGATGGCGCGAGGAAGTTTTTTCGCAGCAGGCTGGAAGCGATCGACGAGCCGACCGCGCCGTTCGGGCTGCTCGATGTGCATGGTGACGGCACCGATATCTTGGAGACTCACCAGCTTCTTGATTCCGAATTGGCGCAGCGTGTGCGCGAACATGCGCGCAATCTTGGGGTAACCGCCGGGCGATTGTTTCACGCGGCTTGGGCGGTAGTGATATCCCACACCAGCGGGCGCGACGATGTTGTATTCGGTACGGCATTGCTGTCGACACGACACAGGAATGCGAAATCGCAACCCGCTATGGGCATGTTTGCAAATACGCTCCCGCTCCGGCTGAAGCTACGCGCGATCACCGCAATCGAACTGGTGGCGCAGACGCAGAGAGAACTTGACGGCCTATTGAAGTACGAGGAGGCTTCTTTAGTCCTCGCACAGCGCTGCAGCAGTATCCCGGGAACGGCCCCGCTTTTCACCAGCTTGCTGGCTTATCGACACAGCGTGCCCAATCCAGATGCTGATTGGACGCGAGTGCCGGGAATTCGGGTGCTTACGGCGAACCAGTTCAAAACGAATTACCCCCTGTCTGTCACTGTAGATAACCTTGGAGATGGCTACCAACTCACAGTACAGACGACGCGACGGCTCGATCCCGGCCGCGTGGCCGGCTACCTGCAGGCGGCTTTGCGATCCCTTGTAGATGCACTGGAGAACGCGCCCCACACCTTGGCCCTCAAGTTATCGATCCTCCCCGAGCGAGAGCGCCTTCAGGTAGTTCGTGAGTTCAATAATACACTGGCGAACTATCCGCGCGACACGCTCATCCACGAGCTCTTTGAGGAACAAGTGCGTCGTACCCCCGATGCAATTGCTGTGATACACGAGACTGAGCGCTGCACCTACAAGGAACTTGACGACAGGGCCAATCACGTCGCTCATTACCTGCGCACGAGGGGCGTAGAAGTCGGAGAGTTCGTCCCTGTTCTCATGTCTCGGTGCCTTACGATGTTGGTTGCGCAATTGGCCATTCTCAAGTGTGGGGCAGCATATGTACCTGTTGATCCGGATGACCCCGTTGAGCGCCAGACTCTCCTGATCCGCGATTGCGGTGCCCGCAGAATAATCGCTGATATGAGCTTGCACCCGAAACGCAACCACCATGTCGTTGAGCACATTGATATCTCCACGCTCGACAGCACCATCCTTTGGCAACCAGACAACATACATACGCGGCTGAACTGCAGTCAACTGCCAGCCTACGTGATGTATACCTCAGGCTCTACCGGAACTCCGAAGGGAGTTGTAGTCTCACATCGCTCCGTGATTCGCTTGGTAATAAACAATGGCTACGCGAAAATATGCCCCACAGACCGCGTAGTTCATTGCAGCAACCCAGCATTCGATGCCTCAACATTCGAGATTTGGTCCGCGCTACTTTCCGGCGCCAGCCTACTAATCGTTCCGCAATCGGTTCTATTGGACGGGAGACAGTTCGCAGACTTGCTGACAGAGCAACTTGCAAGCGTTCTGTGGCTGACTGTCGGTCTGTACACGCAATACACGGAGATGTTAGCAGAGGCTTTTTCGCGGCTCCGGTATCTGCTCATAGGCGGAGATGTTGTAAAATCAGAGGCGATCCAACGAGTCTTGCGCGGGAGTCCGCCAAAACACTTCATCAATGGTTACGGACCAACCGAATGCACGACATTTGCGACAACGCACCCTATGGCCTTGACTGACATCGACCTCCAGCGGGTGCCCATAGGGCGTCCAATCTCAAATGCGCAAGTGTACATATTTGACTCGAGCCTACAACCTGTACCGATTGGCGTCACAGGCGAGATGTATATTGGCGGAGATGGTATAGCCCTCGGGTATCTCAATCGACCAGAACTTACGGCGGAACGCTTTGTGCCCAACCCCTTCGGCGCCGGTACAGGATCGCGTTTATACAGGAGCGGCGATCTGGGCCGCTGGAGAGAGGATGGGGCGATCGACTTTGTTTGCCGCGCAGACAATCAGGTGAAGATTCGCGGCTTTCGAATTGAGCTCGGGGAGATCGAAGCTCACCTTATGCGACATCCCGACGTGAAGAACGCCGTGGTCATTGCACGAGAGGATGGATCCGAAGGGAAGGTGCTAGCGGCTTATGTTGCAGGCGACTTGACTCAGAATGCGCTGTCGGGATTGCGAGATTACATACGTGAGAAGGTACCGGAATACATGGTGCCGTCGATTTGGACGGTGCTGGATCAGTTGCCGCTCACTGCAAACGGAAAAGTGGATCGGCGTGCCCTACCATCGGCTGAGAGCCGACCAGAGGAGTCTGGAGGCTACATCGCGGCTCGCACGCATTTGGAGCGGGTACTGGCGAGCATATGGGCCGAACTGTTTGCGGTCGCCCGGATAGGGGTGCGAGAAAACTTCTTTGAGTTGGGTGGCCATTCTCTAATGATTGTGAAATTGATGGAGCGGCTGCGTCGCGTGGGCCTCTCCGTCAACTTACGGGATGTGTATGAGAATCCCACACTCGAAGATCTTGCCACCAGGCTGAAAACCGATAACTCAACTACGCAGTTCGTAGTCCCGCCAAATCTGATTCCGGTGCAATGCGAAACGATTACCCCTCGGATGCTACCACTTGTGGAACTGGAGCCGGAGCACATCAGCCGAATCGTAGGGCGCGCACCCGGCGGTGCGCCGAGTATTCAAGACATATATCCTTTATCCCCGTTGCAAGAGGGGATGTTGTTTCACCGCCTCATCAGCGGAGGGAAGTCCGATGCCTACGCACGATCACTAACGCTCTCATTGTCGTCACGAGACACGCTGGAGAGGTTTCTTTCCGCACTGACGGAAGTTATTGATCGACATGACATCTTGCGCACCGCAATATTCTGGGAAGGAATACCGCAGCCGGTGCAAGTTGTCTATCGAAAGGTCGCATTTTCGATAGAAGAGATTTCTTTGCTGGATGACCGTGATGTGCTGAAGCATATTGCGGAGCAGATAGACGTCCAGCAGCAACATATCGATGTGCGACAGGCACCTATGTTACGCGTGCAGATAGCAGCCGAACCGGGCAGCGAAAGGTGGTTTGTGCTGTTACATACACATCATCTTGCATTTGATAATTATTCAATTCAGTCTTTGCTCGGCGAACTAATAGCTATTGTCAACGGGCGGTCACGGGAGCTTCGCCCGCCTGTTCCCTATCGCGCCCATGTAGCACGTGTGCTCGCGTATGCGCGCGGCTCTGATGCTGCGACGTTCTTCCGCGAGAAACTTGGTGACGTCGAAGAACCGACGGCTCCATTTGGAATCTTTGACGTGCATAGAGATGCGAACCATATTTGCAAGGTTCGCCGACTACTCGACGCGAATTTGGGCGATCGGATTCGCAGCCAATCAGCGCACTTGAGCGTCAGTGCCGCAACCCTCTTTCACGCTGCTTGGGCATTGGTCGTTGCACATACGAGTGGACGAGAGGATGTAGTATTTGGAACCGTGCTTCTAGGTCGCATGCAGGGCATCACCGATTTGCCAGCGGCAATGGGATTGTCCATCAATACGCTACCGCTACGTTTAAAACTGAGACTTGCAACGGTGAAGCAGTTGGTAGACCAGACGCAAATGGAGATTGCCGAATTATTGACTCACGAGTTGGCTTCGCTCGCAGTGGCGCAGAGCTGCAGTGGCCTCAGCGGCGGTGTTCCATTATTCAGCACGCTGTTGAATTATGTGCACAATGCGACGCCTTCTATGCTCGACACCCCGTTTTCGGCTGGTGTCACTCTCATTGGCGCAGAAGGTGGAACGAATTATCCCATTGCTCTGTCAGTGCATGAGGATCGGACCTCGTTCACCCTTGAAATGGAGGTAGATCCCCGGCTCGACGCGTATCGGGTTCTGGAGTACACGACTACAGCGATTGGATCTCTCTTAGACGCAATGGAATGCGCGCCGAAAT
>Ga0070665_100006982_pt1 | contig 11477 bp, 5 predicted proteins | sample KBSS13metaG_FD_65862 | JGI IMG/M metagenome (GOLD analysis project Ga0070665, IMG submission 65862) | Switchgrass rhizosphere microbial communities from Kellogg Biological Station, Michigan, USA - KBS S1-3 metaG | ecosystem: Host-associated > Plants > Roots > Rhizosphere > Soil ...
TGCGAATCACCTCAAATTGTGGTGGAGCTCCCGGCGTTGAGGATGCGATTGGATTTGCGCCGTGTGTTGCAGCGTGCGACATTGCGGTGAATTCCTCCAGTCGTACCGTTGTTACTGTATCGGCCCGACTGGCTTGAAGAGTATCATCGATCGCCGTCATGATGAAATCTTCAGTGTATTGACTGATTTCATTGAGCACCGATCGATTCAGAAGCTGGTTATCCACCAGGTTTTGAATCTTTTGAAGTAAATCGGCTTTGCTAGAGGGGCGGTTACTTACTAAGACCGCGCGCACTAAGGACATTTCCAACAAACGGTGTAGCCGGCTGGATCGAGGCGGGATTGTAAGTCCAGTGACAATCTCCGGAATTCGAAGATTCGCTGCACCTCGTTGAACCATCTCTGCACGTGCAGCACAGCCAGCGGTACGGCCGGATTGGAGTTCGGGGAATTTGCCAGAACAAGGTAGTCTCATGCCATAAGCCAACCCCAAATTGATATCAGCTCCGCAATTTGGACAAACAATGAGAATGTTGCGCAGGGCACCCCCGCCACCCCTCCACTGCAGGAAGTCTGGATTACATCCAGGTTGCCGATGATTGATGATGCCACGCCAGTTCACATCATCCAGATGTCCGTTTTGACACGCTGCCAGAAAGCGAACTGCTTGGTGACTCGCTTTACTCCATGCTTGATGTGACGATGACTGTGGAGGACAACGGGGACATGCGCGATTGTCAGACTGCACCTTATGGTAGAGAATGCCGCAATCAACGCACAGCGACCATTTCGGAAAACGATCTGTATCATAAATCGACTGGAACTCCGGAGTACCCAGTTCTGCATTTGAGGGGACTCGTAAAATTCCCGCTCCGTTCAGGATGGTTTGAGATAGACGTAGATCGGTAATTTCAAAATCGGTAGGACGCTGGTTCGCAAATATGCCAGACTGCTCAAGTCCTAGGATAATGCGCGGACCATTTGCTCCTTCGAGCAGGGCGCCGGGCCCATAGGTCGTGATGAATTGAGATCTTCGAATCAGCTGTGCACGCACTATATCTTGAACCCCGTTGTTTCTTCTACTTCTCGCATAGTTTGAGGTGGGTTCTCAAATACTTGGTCAAGATTTTGCGCTCGATGTTGCGGATCACCGAGAACGACAGCGCGAAATGGCAAGGCAATCGTTGCTGCCTCGTTGTAGACGAAGCCATCATTTGTTTGATAGCGCGAAGCGATTAATTCCCAGCGGTCCATTGACGCCTGCATCTCCGCTGCAGTCACATTGGCCGGGGGGCGTCTCCCGGCAGGCTGCACTTGTGATCGTTGCTCCAACAGATTTGCCAAATGCAGTACTTCCGCAGCGCGCCTGTTTGCTCCCATCCTAATCGCTTGCGAAAATATCATTTGTCCTTGCAGACGCTGCTGTACACGCCATTCCACACTTACGGCAGTCCCCCCGATGGAGCGGCCTTGTCGCAATAGTGCAACACCAATCGGACCTAATGCGCGTTCCCGCGTTCGCGGCGAAAATGGAGCTACTGTAATTGGCTCTACATGACGGTAAAGGGCCCGATGATAACCCGTGAAGAATTCATAATGATCGAGATCTCTCGGGCGGCTGGCGCGTAGAAAGGTCACTACGAGGCCCCCAACCTGTCTGCCGACGCGACCGGTGGCTTGGATATATGAGGCCGTATTGTTTGGTTGTCCATGCACAACCATCAAAGACAATCGATCAACATCAACGCCAGTTCCAAACATCGATGTTGCTAGAACGGCATCCTCAGCCAGAGGTGCCGATGCTGCGAGGCGTTCAAGAAGGACCGGCAGTTCCAATGAGTCCTTGCGGCTGGATAGTTCCATGTTCCTGTCGAGCCTTCTGCGATTTTGTGGATACAGGAACCTCATCCGCTCTTGAATGTCTTGTCCAAAAATTGATTGTGCTTTTGCCAATTCCCGAATGGTGTTGAAATAACCAACTAAAGTGTAAAAGGCATCAGATTCCAGAGACGGATTTAGGCGCCATCTCTCGTACGCACTCTGCAACAGGGCCGCCCATATCCGAATCACCGGTGTTTGTGCCCCTTTGCCTGGAGCACAAACGCCAACATAAAGTCGTCCGGATTTGTCACATTCAAGAGGATGACATTCGGTTTCATTGGCGAAGAATCTGTCTTCCGCAGAGGTTGCGAATGGCGGAAATTGTCTCAGTTTTCGAGAGAACAGCGCCTGTACTTGTGGCCCGGCTTGCCGCACGGTGGCAGTGGAAGCAACGTATTTCGGTCTTCGTCCATCAACGGTTGATTGGCAGAGAGCATCGATTGCCGTTTCGTAAAGCCCGACCATACTTCCGAGTGGACCCTCAATGAGATGCAACTCGTCCTGGAGTACGAGATCCGGAGGCTCGAAGGGTTGAACTGCAGTCCGTAAGTTTTGCGGAGCAGGATGATCCGTGAACGCCGCAGGAAGATTGCCTGGGGTAGTTGGCGGACATCCCGCCCTGTAGTAGCCCCAGCGACTGTGGAAGAACTCCACGTTACCAAAAAGTGCTGACGCCTTCGGCTCGAATGCAAGACGTGCGAACTTATCTACTGTTCCTATTATCACCGACGGGCATTTGTGATAGATCTGGTCATCCACAGTGAACGCCGGTATTGGCATTCGGCGAGAAATTCGTGTTCCTTCGTTCGTTGCGTCCCTTTGAAAAGACGGGAATGCTTCTTGCCAGTTCAATCCAGATCTCAACGGAAGCAACGGATATCCTGATGAAACAGTACTGCCTGAAGTTCTGCGAGGCGCCGAATGGTCGCGACCAAGTGGCAACTGCTCGGCCCACTGCACTCTATTCAACTCACAATCGGGTGCTGGGCAGAAAACATCGAAATCACATTGTTCTGGATTACGCAATTGATTGACGTAGCAGTGGATGAAGTAACCAGGACGAGCCGGACGAGCCGCGATCAAAGTCACTGCTGAGCCAATGGAGGGCGCAATGACATCGTGCCACCAGCTGTCCAGATTTACTGCGCGCAGCGGTGCCTGTAGCGTAAACCGAAGCGATAGTGTGTGCTGATTTGGTATGACGCTGTCAGTTGTTATATCCGCGTTATCGATCGTCGCAAAAGAAGTCCTCGATTGCAACAAGGGCACCGGATGTGGTGACACAGTTTGCGCTTCAAATATCAAATGGAGTGTATGAATCCCGGCTGGCAAGCCGGAATCTGCCACAGCCAAGATTGTGCCGCACCTTGGACAATTTGGCACTTGGGCCGGCTCGCCTTTGCCCTGAAAATCTCGGACAACCCTCAATGTGTTGGCCAGTCCCCGTAAAGGACCCCTGTAATTTTGACCAGCGTCATGAACATCTTTGGCGCCGCGAAGGAGATCCAGCGCACCAGCTAAGTATGTGTACCTATTATTTACACCAGGAAAGGGCCCTCTACTCGACAATGAGTTAGGGGTGACATCTTGACCAACCCACAGTCCTATTGAAAAACGCAACGTGCCCCATAGGAATGTCCCCTGGACATTTGTGTTGGTCGGTCTCCAGCCGACCTGGGCTGATGGACTTTGACCTAGTCTCTCGACACGCAGTAATTCGCACGCAGTTATAACACCTAGAGCACGCCTGAATTGTTGTATCGTCAAAAGCCTTAGCGTGTATCGTGATATTACTGCTGTACCACCACCTGTTGGCTCGCTTGATGTATCCGACAGGGACCGACGTCGTCTCAATGCGAGCGTAAATGCCGTTAGACCGAGGTATGCTTCAGTTTTTCCTCCGCCTGTGGGGAACCAGAGCAAATCGCAGACATCACGGTCAGCGTGATCTCTTTTTGCGATCGGCGGGATGTTCAGTAGAATGAACGCAAGTTGGAATGGTCTCCACCGCAAAGGACCTCGGCGGCGCGGATTCCATCGAGATTGTGTCGCAATTGCCTTGTTTGCAAAGCAAAACGCGAGCCTGGCATCATCGTCATCTACCAAAATATCTATTGCTTCGTCAATCTTATTGGCGACTTCTTCGCAGTCTCTCAGGTTACTTTCTGCGATGTCTTGATGGCTCAAACTTGTGCTAGGGAGGCTGCCTCGTTGCACCCGCATCCAATTGAGGTAACCGCGGACGAGCGGACGAAGTGCATCTGCAAGCTGATCTGGATCCCAAGTTTCGGCAAGCACTTCGGGATCGAGTTCGGGCTCAGGTCCAAATGCTTCTCTCCAGTCCATTTCTGGTGCCTGGATTGGATATGCTGGCACGAACTCTGTGCGAACGTCAGCGGGACAAAATTTGGCAATCTGAGACGGTTGAACAACGCAGCCATCTAGCCAGACAAACGGCACATCCTGCGGAGGCACAGTGTTGGCGCAAGACCGCTCAATATCGATTTCCTTCCATGTCGCACTGCACATGTGTCCGCGACCGAGGGGCCGACGCTTTTCATACAACATGGACAAAGATAGCTCCTCTCTGCCATCTTCGTCAGGCGATTGGCTCGGCGCATGTTCAGACCCGTGAACGGGTATAACCCACGTACCTTCAACGCAGTGAATCCTGATTTGCGGCTGGAAGATGAATTGTTCTAACGGGGGTTTCGTGTCGGCAGGTGCATTGGCGGTATTTACGACGAATACGGAAACTCGCCAGCTAGCGTCCCTTTGTTGCTGACTTTGCAGGCGCATGACAAGCATCGGCTCCAAAGTCCATCTCAATTCGGCGTTCGTGGCGATTGGGCCGGTGACGAAGGAACGAGGTTGCCGCTCAAAACCTTGCGCGTGAGGCGCATAACGAGCCCAAGTAACACAAACTTCTATTTGTGGCGGCGAGTTTGCCGACTGAACGGAGAATGACAGTCCGAATGAACTTGGTTGCCCTTTGGGGTTCAGTGCCGGCGATACAACCCGTGGTACCATAACTGGTGCCTCATTGTTGTCATCCTCTTCACCGGAAGCTCCTTCTCCCTGGGCGAAATCATCGATGTCCCCTTCGATGTCTTCTTTTTGCAGTTGATGCTCAGGCGGGATAGGAGCCAATACGCCAGTGATGAATTCATCACGCGGATCTTGGTTTTGCGGAAGAACTTCTCGCGGACCGCTTCGAGGACCCAGAACTTCTTTAACCAAATCAATCAGTATCCAGTTTCGCTCACTCATGGACGAAGGACCTCTAGCTCAATGCTGCCTCAATTCTGCTGACAACCTTGTCCACATCTTTCTCGATTTCATGCTGCCAGACCCTAACTACTTTCCAGCCATTCTTGCGAAGCTTTGCGTTATTAGACCGAGAACGAGCAATATTGCTTGAAATCTTGTCTTTCCAGAATTCCGATAACTTGTGTTGCCATTGCGTATATTGGTACCCATGCCAAAAGCCACCGTCAATAAAGATTACAACCCTGGCTTTCGGGAATACGATATCTGGTTTGCCGGGGAGATCTTTCACATGCTTCCTAAATCGCCAGCCTCGTTTGTGCAATACAGATCTAATAGTCCGCTCAGGGCGAGTGTCCTTCGACTTCACGCGAGACATACAATAACTACGCTGTTCTTGTGTCAGGTTATCTGGCATCACTGAAACTCACTAAAAGCTCGTGCTCTCTGTCTTCCGTTGGGAGTATGTAATTCTGGCGGCTCTACGTTAGTCGCAAAAGCCTGCGGAGACTTCGAACACAAGTTGTTAAAGTCGCAAGCTTGACACTTGCGATCATGGGGCCGCATTGGAAAGTCGCCGGAAAGAATTCGATCGACTGCCCACTCAACGTTTTGAATTGCAGCGGTGATCGCTTCGGGATCAACGGGGACTTCGACTCGCTGGTTATCCTTCAACAAGTGAACAGCTCCGGTTTGTGCATTTTCACCGAGCACCTCACGCGCGGCTTTTGCGTATAATTGGACCTGAAGCGATAGCTCAGTCCATTGAATATCTTCGTTTCGCTCTGGTTCATCGCCACCCTCGATCGCCTTGAAGTCAATTACTGTTGCCTCTAAGATTTGCCCAGCTTGATTCATCTGCAGCATCAAATCGATTGAGCCCGAGATAACTGCCTGCTGAGCGGGAATTTCGAAGCGGGCTTCAACTTGGCGTTTCCTAGCAAAGTCAGCATGATAATCGGCAACGTATTCTTGAACTATTCTAATTGCTGCGTCCTTCGCTCTTTCGTAACCGCCCGGATGATTTTGAGGATCTCTGCTTGGAGGAATGTGTTTCAGATGAAACGTATTTTCCGTCACGTCGCGTGCCGCAGCAGCAGTCGGAGCTTGATTTGGAAACAACTCATGCAACTTGCCGATTGCAGTGTGCACGGTAAGTCCGAATCCAAACATCTCAGATATCGACGGGCTGAAGCCAAAACTCTTCCTGAATTGGTAATCACGCGGGCACCGGAGATAATATTTGATATCGGAATAACTGGTTGGGACAACGGTCTCATCGATGCGACGCGCTTGCGGATGAGGAACTAAGCCAGCTACAAGAAGGTTCGGATCATCGCTAAGTTCGGCGTGATTCATTCGGCGCGCGAAGCTAGATACCTGTTTGGGTCGGACGGCTGCTGGTAACTGTGCGCTACCCGTGACGTACAGGTAGCGTTCTGCCCGCGTGAGCGCGGTATAGAACAGCCGTGCTTCTTCAGGAGGGGTGCTCTGGTAAGCACCACGAGCGATGGCGTTCTGCATAATGTCGGTGGGAAGCCAACCGTTATAGTTATGTCGTCTTCCTGGGAAGCGTTGACCCTCGACATCAACGACAAATACAACAGGAAACTCCAAACCTTTGACCCGGTGCACCGTCGAAACTGTAACTGCGTCTGGGCGACGCAGAACATCATCAGTCGAACTGTCGTATCCTGAGTCTGCTACGTTATTGAGAAAGTTCAGTATCTCTTGAAACCGCCGAGCCGAGTCAACGCTCAAATACACCGATTCAACGTCTTGAATCATTTTGCTGAAGATACCGAGGTCCTGCATGATTGCTGCATCGAAGTTGCTCTCGGCAATGCCAAACGCTCTCAGCAAGTCATGCACGAGTTTCTGGGGATAGACTCTGCGCCTGGCGCCGCCTATGGCCCCATGTATCATCCTTCCCCATTCTGCCAAAACATGCGCGAATTGATCAAAATTGGCTCTAGGGTAGACCGGACGAATCTGCCCATCAAAATGCTGGCGAGCAATTTCCCTTGTTGGCTGTTGATTACGCAGAAGTTCAAATGTGTCTCTTAGCACGCTCACCTGTGGGCGATCAAAAACGCTTCCGCCTGCTTCAAGGCTGTAACTGATGTTAAGTGCGGTCAACCGAGACGTAAAAGCCGCGTGACGCGGCTCATTGTTTTGTTCTTCGCTCTTTGTGGACCGCATCAAGACTGCGAAGTCACCAGGCGTCAACCCCCTAATGGTGCCATCACTTTCTTGGTGAGCTGTACCCAAGAGAAGCTGGATTTGACGAACAACCCAGTCGGCCTCATCGCTACGATCGGGGAACCAGAGGCGCCGTAGATCACGAGGACCGGGTGGTTGAACCGCTTGTGGATTTTTTGTAATCCGAGTTGCACCAAGCTCCGCGGCTGCGAAGCTGTCTGCAGTTAATACAATCGCTGGCGTACTTCTAAAGTTTCTAGCCAAAGTATGCGTAGCGCACCCTGGGTATCTGCCCGAAAAGCCGAGAATATTGTTGACGTCGGCGCCTCTCCAAGCGTAGATTGACTGGTCGTCATCACCGACGACAAAGAGCGATCTGGAATGCCGATGAAGCTCCCGAATCAAAGCCTCCTGGGCGGGATTCACGTCTTGGTATTCGTCGACCATCAAGTGCTCCAACTTTTCAATGGCGCGAAGTATTCCTAGCTCACCAGCCTGAAGCGCATCAACAACTCGGCGAATCATCAAGGAAAAATCTATATATTGACTCGCATCAAGACGGTCTGACAAACTGCGCAGAACACCTCCCAAATCGGGATCTCGTAGTTCAATGTCAGATAAGTCGATCAGCTCATCGTTCATTATTTTCCAGGCAGCTGATACTTCCCGAATAATTTGGAAGTATTTGTGGTTTGTGCGCCCATTTCTCGGTACAGCGCTTAGCGCGTTCAAACCAAGCTGTCCATAACGCGATACCAAATATAGTATCAGGCGATTTTCATCCAATACTTCGAATTGTCGATATCTGGCATCCATCTCGCCTAAGAGAGCCTTGCAATACGAGTGGATCGTACCTATGTACATTGCACCAATGGCAGTTGGATCAAATCCAGTTCTGGTCAGTGCTCTGGCAACCTGAAGCTTAATTGATTCGGCCGCTTTTTCGGTAAAAGTGAAAGCGACGATGCTTGCTGGTTCCGCCCCTGAAGAAAGAAGCCAGGCAATTCGGTAGGCTAACGTTCTGGATTTACCTGAGCCAGCACAAGCCAACGTAAGTACTTCAGCTGCAGGATCAATTGCTGCCACGCGCTGCTCTGGCGTCAGTTGTTGGTTGAGGATAGCATCAATGTTCATGCGTCACTCCCAAGAACTGAGACGAGCTGTTTCGCATGACGCCATATGAAATCGGGAGGTAACGCGTCACCGATCATAGAAGCTGCCGCGTAGCTTCCCTTTTTCAAGGAGAATTTGTACTTAGACGGAAAGCTTTGCAAGAGTGCAGCCTCACGCAGCGTAATGGCTCTATTTTGAGTTGGGTGGAGGAAACGGCCCTTTGACGGATTTATGCAGCCACCTGTGATCGTCGGAGAAACGTCATCCCACGACATCCTCCCATAAATATCTTTGAACCCATCGCATCGACGATGGCAAGGCAGTTGAGCTTTCTTACCTAAATCCATCCGACCGCCGCCATTCTTGGGAATAGAGCGAATCAGTTCCTTGATGCGTTCACTGCGATTGGTGTTGCTCACGTGCAACGTATCGTCGCCCGTACCTGCTTTAGATTTTGGTTTACGGAGAGCATGAATTGCATCCCGAACGGTTTTTGCACGTTTCACTGGTTGCGCAAAATCTACCGTACCAATACGTGTACCAAGTAATATCATGCGTTTGCGCCGTTGCGGCACACCGAAATTCGAAGCGTCCAGAACGTCGACGACAAATTGATATCCGAGTGCTTCAAGTTCTTTTTTTACTGCCGCCATACGCCTGTCAGTCATCAGCTTGGGCACATTCTCAAGCATAATTGTCTTAGGACTCAGTCCCCGTACGAAACGCATGAACTCGAAAATCAAATCATTGCGCAAATCGTTTACGCGCTTTGCTCCGTTGTGTGTGCGCAGATTGGAAAAACCCTCACAGGGTGGACAACCGGCCAGTAAATCTAAATCTCCTGGTTCCAAGCCGAGCTTGGATTGAACCTCTTCAACCGAAAGTTCTTTGATATTCTTTTGCCAAACGACCTCCACTCTGTGATTCATTTTGTAGGTTTCTACAGCCAACGGCTCGATGTCGACAGCACCGATGACCTTAAAGCCCGCCTTTTTTAGGCCGGTCGTCAGTCCGCCGCACCCACAAAACAAATCAATAGCAATCAGCCTGCTCACCGCTTGAGAACCTTTTCTTCGTCGGAATCCTTAAGTATAAGACTGTGGCTGAAAAGGTCAACTATGTGAGTTGCCGCGGGTTTCCATGTGACTGCAATATTTCCGCGGTTGAATATCTATGACATATATGCTCGATATGTTTGCGGTTGCAATTTCAGAGCATGGCGCATTGAGCCCGACAAAATGAATAGCTTTGGCTCGGACGAGAACGAATAAACCCTATAGAGTCGAAAGTCTTCACCCAATTCTTCTGACATATCCAATTCATTCTGGGAAATCAGGAAAGGGGTCGATGCGCCACCATTGGTCGTCTTAACCTCTATGTAAATTGTGCTCCCATCGAGATTACGCGATTCCACGTCGTATCCTAGGCCGTCCCCCAGTTCTCGCGAAACCCAACGCACGTATTGAGCAAGATCAGGACAACCGCTTTCTCGAAGTCGTGTACGTTCAAACCAAACCACAAACTCTTCACCGGCGCACCCTAGCTCCCTGTTCCTATCTTCGACCTCTGCAAAATCCAATTTGCGGGGCAAACGAAGCTTTCTATTACCATTCGGCGGAGTCAGCACTGTTTCCTGCGCATCAGGACGATCTGTAAGGACCTCCGACCATTTTCTCGACGTGATTTGATCGTCGGGCTTTCGATTTGACGCTGAAGCCATCCTGATAACAATCTCTGGGACATTGGACGAAGCCGATGATAGATGGTCGATAACAATTTGACGAAGTAAGCCTTGCGCGTTCCGTGCTGGCTTGTATCCGTTAATCCACGGCAAACCAAGTTCGTACAAGACAGAGCTGATGTTTTGATGTTTCAGTTCTACAGCGCCTTTCGACCTTGATGCCAGCTTTTGTCTGAGCAGCGCGTTCTGTTCGCTTTTGTTGTATGGTTCGCCACGAGATTCCTTATCCAACATTTCGAAGTAAGCACGCACAGTTTCGCGTACTTCATCTTCAGACCAGTCTGGACCCCTTACATGCTTTCGATTAGCCAGCATACTTCTTTGCCTGCAGTCCAAGAAACGAGGTGCTAGCTGTTTGCTTGTGCCACCATATGTGGTGCTAGCGCGTCGGGGTCCTAATGGGCGTAAGAATAGCGCGAATGCCCTCGATCGTACATTGTAGGCTGGTAGGCAGTGTCGGATACAAGAGTCGTCTTCGCTACCATTGACCCAGGTTCACTGTATTATCCCCACGCCGGGATCTATATGGGGTCCAGCCTAGAAAGTCCCCCAAAAAGAAAACCGCCTTTTGGCGGAGACGTAGATGGTGGGCGAGGTGGGACTTGAACCCACACGTATTGCTACACTAGATCCTAAGTCTAGCGCGTCTGCCATTCCGCCACTCGCCCGCGGAGCAAAGCCTGGCAATTGCCAAAACTCAACGAAAATCCAGCATATCAACAACGCCAGCAGGCATCAAGTCAAGCAGTAGAATTAATCAAGATTTTCTCACTTGGCAAACCTCTTGCCAGATAGTTCACCATCACTGCCCCACGGATTCCCGTCATCATTAGCATTAACCCATCTACCTCGACCGCCCCGTCAGCTCCACGTCCATCGCCGGAAACATCCGCTTAAACTGTGCCATCGGCACGGTCAGATAGCCGTCGCCAACGAGCTTCCCGCCGTCGTCATAGTTTTTGCCCCAGGGATTGCGCAACGTCACCGTCTGCCTGGCCGCGTCATAGCTCATCACCGAATACGCATGCTTGTCCAGCAGCGCCAGCCGCCGCCCCTGCGCGTCGGTCGCATACTGGTCGCCACTCACCACCCCGGTCGCGCTCGCCACGCCGGTCATCTTGGCCGCCTTCAACTTATCCGGGTCAACAAACGTATTGACGATCATATGATTGTTCAGCGCTTCCTGCAGATACTTGCCGGTGTCCGCCGGCATCGCCGCGATGGCACCCTTGGCCGACGTCTCCACCTGCCACGCCAGCGGCTCGGTCGACAA
>Ga0070665_100006984_pt1 | contig 11476 bp, 10 predicted proteins | sample KBSS13metaG_FD_65862 | JGI IMG/M metagenome (GOLD analysis project Ga0070665, IMG submission 65862) | Switchgrass rhizosphere microbial communities from Kellogg Biological Station, Michigan, USA - KBS S1-3 metaG | ecosystem: Host-associated > Plants > Roots > Rhizosphere > Soil ...
TTCTGGTCCCCCGCGTCGAGGGATTCCGTGAGCTCCGGGCGATGGAGCGCGTAACGTGCGGAGTCTGCCATGGTGAGGTGAGTAGCACGGCGCGGACCCGCTGCAAAGGCTCAGTACGGGCTCGAGCTTCAGCAGGAAACGCGGAGGCGATGTGTCCGGATTCGGACGCACTGGAAGAAAAATTGATGCAGTCGTGATTTGCGTCGCGGCTCGCAAAGCCGGCCGCGCGACTTCACATCCCGCGCGCGCTGGCTTGTTGGACAATACGCACTCCTCCAGAACGAGAAGATACTGTGCCGCGTGGGACCGGGCGCTACGGGCTCAGAAGGACGACGGCGGCGCTCGCGCGAATGATGCGCGAGCGCCTGCCGGCGCTTCGCACGGGTCTGCTGAGCAGGCTCATTCTTGCGTTCGGGCTCGTCGTGCTGCTCGTGGTGATCGCGAATCGGGCCGTGATGAACGGCGGAATCATTCTGCGATCGGAGCGGTACGAGGCGCCGAAGCCTCCGCACGTGGCGAGGGTGCAGCCGCTGACGGCGCGCGACGCGGCGCCGGCGTCTGCCGCGCAAGATCGGTCCGCGGAGCTGGGGCACGTCGCGAACTTCCTGGGTGCATTGGGTACTTTTGAGCACGCGGTAGAGCGGCGCGCGGAAGAAGGCGGGGCCGCTCGCGCAGAGCAACTGAATCGCGCGACGGCGCGGCTGAACCAGCAGGCGTCGGCCATCGAAGTCGAGCTGGCGGATGTCGAGCCGGCACGCGAAGCGGCGAAGCGGGCAGCCACGGAATCACGTCGCCTCGTGGAGCACGCCCGGCAGCGAGTGGCCCAGGCCGATGCGCGCCGGCGCGCGAGCGCCGCCTACTGGGAGGCACTCGATGCGCTCGATACCGAGCTCAAGACCGCCCTCGACAGCACCTGGTGGAAAATCCTCGGACGCGTGATTGCACGCGAGTCGCTGCTCGACATGAACCGGCGTGCGGATGAGATTCGCCGCTTGTCGGCGCGCACGCTGTTCAGCGGTGCGCCTAACCCGCAGAGCTACGCAGAGCTCGAGCGCTCGCAGAGCGCGCTCGAATCGCAGCTCGACGACCTCATCGCACACAATCGCAATTCAAAGGCCGCGACCTGGATGACGCACGCGCGCACCGCGCTCGCATCGGCCGTCGCTGCGCGGAACGAACTGGTGCGCATCGAAGACCTGAGTCGCGCTGCCCGTGACGGTATGGAGCGCAGCCACGCCGCGCTCGATAAGGGTCTGCGCGAGCTCACTGCCGTAATGATCGCCGAGCCCGCGGGCGCTCCGTCTGCGAGGGCGGAAGCAGTGCAGGGCCGCGCAGCCACCAACCCGCCAATCGAGAGCAGCGAGATCGCCGCAGCGCTGGCGACGGCCACCGACATCCCAGCAAGCGCTCCGCTAACCGGGGCCGACGCTGAGCCGCAGACCGTGCGCATCTCCGAGTCGCGCCAGTCCACCGCACACGTTCAGTTCCTGCGTTGGGCGAGCGCCGCCATCCTTCTCGCGCTGCTGGCTGTGTGCTTCTGGATCGTCAGCAGCGTCGTTCGCCCGGTGCGCTCGTTCGCCTCCACCCTGCGGCGGCTCTCGAAAGGCGAGCTGTCGGCTCGCTTCAAGCCCGCCGGAATCCGCGAGCTCGATACGCTGGCCACCGCCTTCAACCACATGGCCGAAGAGCTGGCCCGCGCGCAGCACAAGTCGCGGGAATACCAGTCCGAGCTCGAGCAGCGGGTGGATGAGCGCACCCGGCAACTTCGCCATCTCGCCGACCATGACGAGCTCACGGCGCTGCCCAATCGTCGCCAGCTCACCTGTTACCTCGATCTCGCGCTCGAACGTGCCACTCGCGTCGGCTCGCGTGTCGGCGTCTTCTTCCTCGATCTCGATAACTTCAAAACGATCAACGACAGCATGGGGCATGCGTACGGCGACCTCGTGCTGCAGGCGATCGCGCAACGTCTGCGCCACTCGATCCCACCCAATGCTTTCGCGGCACGCCTGGGCGGCGACGAGTTCACCGTCATCATCGAAGCCTCCACGGTGAGCGAGTTGCTCGAAAGTGGGCAGGCGCTCGCGCTGGCCTTCCAGAAGCCGCACGTCATCGAAGATCGCGAGCTGGTCGTGGGCGTGAGCCTCGGCGCCAGCCTGTTCCCCGATCACGAAGCCGAGCCGGCCGCGCTGCTGCGGGCTGCCGATGCCGCGCTCTTCTCGGCGAAGAGTGCAGGGCGCAGCCGGCTCGCCGTATTCGAGCCCGCCCTGCTCGAAGCGGCGTCGCTCAAATTCCGCATCGAGCAAGGACTGCGCCGTGCCGTGGAGCGCGGCGAGTTCGAGTTGCTGTTCCAGCCGGAAGTGAGCCTCGGCACGCTCGATACGTGTCTGGTCGAGGCGCTGCTGCGCTGGCGGCAGCCGGACGGTCAGTACGTATCCCCCGGCGAATTCCTGGTGGTCGCCGAGGAGTCCGGGCTGATCATGACGATCAGCGACTGGGTGATGCGGGCGGCGGTAGAGCAGGCGGCGGCCTGGCATCACGGCGCGTGGCCGCAGGTTCGCGTCGCCATCAACGTGTCGGCCCGGCAGCTTCTCGATCCGCACTTCGACGAGCGTATCGCGCAACTGCTGGAGCAGTATCGTCTGCCGGCTTCCTGCATCGAGATCGAGCTGACGGAAACCGTTCTGCAAACCGGCGAAGCGACGCTTGCCATGCTGAAGCGGCTCCGCGCGCTCGGGATTTCCATTGCACTCGACGATTTCGGGACCGGCTATTCGACCTTCGCCTCGATCGAGCAGCTGCCGCTGACGCGGGTGAAGATGGATCGAAGCCTGATCGCCGAGATCGATCGGCGGTCGCGCTCGCTGGCGATTGCTCGCGCCATCATCGCGCTGTGCCGTGATCTCGATCTGGCCGTCACGGCCGAAGGCATCGAGCGGCCGGAGCAGCTCGCGCTGCTGTCGTCCGAGCCCGGCTTGAACCTGCAGGGTTACCTGCTTTCACCGCCGCTCGAGGCCAAAGCGATCCCGAGCTCGGTGACGACCATGCCGGAGCATCTTCAGTCACTGCTCATCACCATGCCCGCTCCGGCGATCACCGAGGTGCAGGCGGGGAGCGCCCGCGCGCTGTCAGCACGTCGCGCGCGCGGCGCTGGGGCCCGGCGCGGCTAGCCACGCTCGACCGCGCGCATGCGATCCAGCCTGCGCATGACCGGCGTCGCGGCGGCGCCGTGAAGGATGATGGAACCCAGGACCGTGGCGCAGGCCAGCGCGACACCTCGGGACTGCTGCGGGAAAGACGCCTGAGTGAGAGCGAAGGCAATGTAGTACAGCGTCCCGACGCCACGTATGCCGAAGAACGCCGTCGTCGCGCGGGACGCGAACGGATGTGGCGACCCCATCAAGCTGACGTACGCGGTGATCGGCCGGACGAGTAGCAGGAAGACTGCGACGAGACCGGCATCGGTCCACGTGAGAGCGGCGAGCAAGCCGCGCGCGACGGCGCCCGCGAAAAGCACGATGACGAGCATCGCGACGAGATGCTCGATCTGCCCGGCGAAGTCGGCCATGCGTCGATGAGTGTCGTCATCGCGTCGTGCATCGCGCAGCCGGACGGCGCTCACGAAGACTGCCACGAAACCGTATCCACCGAGCGTTTCCGTCAGGCCATAGGAGAGAAACGCCAGCCCGATCGCCGCGAGCCCATCTGCAGTGTCGGAGTCGCGGATGCGCGGGACCTTGAACTGAAACCATCCCATTGCCCAGCCCAGTAGCCAGCCCACCACGGCGGCAAGCACGATCTTCCAGATCAGATGTTGTACGAGCCAGCCGCCGTCGATCGGCATGCCGTTCGCGATGGCGATGGCGGCCAGCGCGAAGGGGGCGGCTAGTCCGTCGTTGAGGCCGGCTTCCGACGTGAGCGCTTGCCGTACTTCGCCTTCCTCGCCCGTGCCGGGTGGCCCAACGCGGAGATCGGATGCCAGCACCGGGTCCGTGGGCGCGAGCGCGGCCGCGATCAGTAGCGAGGTCGAAACAGCGAAGTTGCCGTATCCCCACGCGAGGAGCGCCATGGCGCCAAAGGCCAGGGGCATCGCAATTCCCAGAAGCCGCCACGTCGAGGCCCACCGGCGCAGTCCGATACGCCGATCGAGGCTCAGTCCCGCACCCATGATCGCGATGATGAGCACCGCCTCGGTCACGTACTTCGTTGCTTCAACGAGATTCGGTGTTTCGATTTTCGGTACAGCTGGAATCGCGAGCACCAGGAAGCCCACCGCGAGGCACACCATGGGAAGCGACAGCGGCAGGCGAGTCAGGTACAGCGGCAGCCAGGCCGCGAGCAGCGCGAGCGTTGCAAACCCCAGAACGAGGAGAATGTGTGCATCCACCTGCATTTAGCGTGCGGCAGCAAGGGGTATGCCCCTGCGGCCGCTGGCGACTGACGGAACCACACTCCCGGCTTGTCGTTGACCTTCTGCGTTCCACAGGCACGAGGTGATGATCATGTTCCGAACAACTGAGGCCAACAGGCGTGCGACGAGCGATGCGCTCGCGAGCCAACTCGATGACCTGATCGAGAGCGCAGGCGAGCTGCTGGAGAACCTCAATGAGCAGCGCGGCGAAGCCACTGAGGCGCTCCGCTCCCGTGCGAGCCGAAATATCGAAGGTGCGCGGCGCCGGCTTTCGGGCCTGAAGCGTCAGATGCCCGAGAGCACGATGGAAGCGGCACGGGTCGCGGCCGACTACGCACGTCGCAATCCGTGGAGCACGGTTGCTGTTGGCACCCTCGTGGTAGGGGCGGTAGCGGCACTTCTGTATATGAACACCTCGAGGCGCTGACCTATGCCTACTCCGCAGGAACTCGAAAGCAAGCTCTGGACGGCACTCGAATCCGATCGAACCGTGATGTTGGGGCTGGATGGTGCGGAAGATGGCCACACGCGCCCGATGACGGCGCAGGTGGAAGACGATCGCTCGCGCATCTGGTTCTTCACGGCCAAAGACAACGCGCTGGTGCAGACGCTAGGCGCGGGCACCGGCCGTGCCATCGCGACGTTCGCCTCGAAAGGGCACGACGTGTTCGCCACGTTTCACGGGCAACTGAGCGTGGCGAACGATCCCGCGGCCGTCGAGCGGCTCTGGAACCGATTCGTCGCGGCGTGGTACCCGGGCGGCAAGACCGATCCGACGCTGGCCTTGCTGCGGCTCGATGCGGAACGCGCCGAGATCTGGCTCGAAGGCTCCAGCCTCATTGCGGGCGCGAAGATGCTGCTCGGCGTCGATCCGCGCAAGAGCTACAAAGACAAGGTCGCGCAGGTGCCGCTCGGCAAATCGAGCTGAGTTTTCGGCATTGCGCGAGACGCGGCGAGTTCGAAGCGGGCTAACATGCGTTAGCCCGGAGTTGCGCTCGACATAACAGGGTCCGTTTCTTGCGGACAGTGAGGGCCGCGAACAAGCCAGGACCGGCGATGCAAATCGAATCCGTCGCATCGAGGGTACATCACAGTCCGCAGGAACTGGCCTCACCAGAGACGCCGGACGTAGAAACGTCGTCGGATGACTATGCCAGCCGCTTTCAGGGCGACGCCGGCCGTTATCTCCTTTCGATACAGGCCGCAGCGGTGGCACGGGCTCTCCGCGGATTGCCGCCCGGCAATGCGCTCGATGTCGGAGGCGCCCACGGTCAGCTGGTCGACGTGTTGCGGTCGCTAGGTTGGCAGGTAACCGTTCACGGCACATCGGCCGAATGCGAGACGAATCTACGGCGCCGGCACTTCGGCTGCGCCTTTGTCCGCGGCCCACTGGATGCCCTTCCCGTAGCCGACAAGAGCTTCGACTTGGTCCTTGCAGTACGCCTCTTGCCACATGTCACGCGATGGTCACAACTCATCGGCGAGATGTGCCGGGTCGCCAGGCGCACCGTTCTCTTCGATTACCCGAGCAAAGGCGGCCTCAACGCGCTGACGCCGCTGCTCTTCGGGCTGAAGAAATCGATCGAAGGCAATACCCGCGAATACCGCAGCTTCTCGCGGCAGGAGCTGGCTACCGAGCTCCACCGCCAAGGCTTCGAGATCGAGCGGCAGGTGAAGCAGTTCTTTTTGCCGATGGTGGTTCACCGCATGGGACGGGGCTCGCTGCCGTTCCGTGCAACGGAGCAGATATGCCGTTTTTCAGGCCTCACGGCACTAGCCGGGTCTCCGGTGATCTTGCGGGCGGGGAGAGTCGCGTCGAGTCGCGGCGCGGCCCAATGAAGATCCTGCTCGTCGCGCCCCAGCCCTTCTATACGCTGAGAGGCACGCCGATCGCGGTCCGGCTCGTCGCACAGACGTTGTGCGACGCCGGCCATGAAGTGCATCTGCTCGTCTATCACGCAGGCGATGACATCGAGATCGCCGGCATGAAGCTCTTCCGGGCCGGGCGTCCTCCCGGCGTGGGCCGCGTGCCGATCGGGATTTCCGCGCAGAAGCTCGCGTGCGATGTCTATCTCGTCGCCCGCATGGTGAGCCTCGTTCGCCAGTACAAGTACGACGTGATCCACGCCGTCGAAGAGGCGATTTTCCCGGCTGCGGTGCTGAAGACCTTCCTGTCCAAGCCCAAGCTCATCTACGACATGGATTCGTCTTTGTCCGACCAGCTCACTGACAAGTGGCGACTGCTGAAACCGCTGCGTCCGTTGTTCGAAACGCTGGAGCGGCAGGCCGTGTCGCGCTCATCGGCCACGCTGGCCGTCTGCGAGGCCCTGGCTGAGAAGGTGCGCCCCTGGGCGGGCGCGGAGCGAGTCACGGTGCTGCCGGATATTCCAGCGAACGCGTCGGCGGGCGAGTCGGCGGTCGAATTGCTGCGGGACGTGGCTGGTCCCGAGGCGACACTGGGCTTGTACGTCGGGAATCTGGAGCAGTATCAGGGGATCGACCTGCTGTTCGACGCGATGCTGTCGCTCGACCCCAGCGTGCCGTTCCGCATGGTCATGATCGGGGGCGAGCCGGAAGACGTGCAGAGGTGGCAGGCGCGTGCAGATTTACAGGGATTGTCCGGGCGTTTGCACTTTTTGGGTAAGCGGCCCCTGGAGCATCTCGGTCACTACCTCGAACAGGCGGACGTGCTCGTATCGCCGCGCGTCCTCGGCACCAACACGCCGATGAAGGTCGCGTGCTACCTACAGGCCGGGAAGGCGATCCTGGCGACCAACATCTACTCGCACACCCAGATGCTCGATTCGGAGTGCTCGATGCTCGTGCCTCCCACGCCTCAGGATCTCGCGGCCGGGTTGCGGCGGCTCGTGGAAGACCCGGCCTTGCGGGTGAGCCTGGGAGCAGCAGCGCGAGCGAAAGCGGAGCGCGAGTATTCTCCGCACACGTTTCGCACACGGTTACTGGCCGCCTACGAGCGCGTACTCATGGCGACGATGGGCGCCCTTGCTTTCGATACGGAGATGCTGCAGCAGTTGCTGGCGCTCTGACTCAGCGCAAGTACCCTTCATCGGCGTACCAGCGAATCGTGCGCGCAATGCCTTCTCGTGGCGTGACTTGCGGCGTGAACCCCAACACTCGCCGAGCCTTCGAGATGTCGAACTCGCGGTGATGCGTGAAGAACCCGACCCGTCGCCGATGCAGTGGCGGGTTGATCCGGAGCGGAACGCATAGCATCTCGCAAAGCCAGGCAGCGCTGTACACGGGCCAGACCGGTATGCGCACGCCCGGCGGCGGAAGGCGCAGATACTCGGAGGCGTGGCGCACGATCTCGTTGAGCGTTGGCGCTTCGGGCCCGGCCAGCAGGAACGTCTCGCCCAGAGCGGAGTCGACACTGCCACACAGCTTGATGCCGGCGACCAGATCGTCGACGTGCACGAGGTGCAGCCGCGGCGTGCCGGGTCCGATCATGAAAAAGCGCTTCTTCGCGATCGAGCCAAACAGCTTCAGAAAGCGCAGATCGCCTTCGCCGTAGATGGCGCCGGGGCGGAACACCACGACGCGCTGACCTTGCCCCACGGCCGCTTGCACAGCCTTTTCCGCCTCGACCTTGCTGCGCTGATAGACATCGTCAGGTTTGAGTCGGTAGGTCTCGGCGGCCGGAGGGTCTTCGATATGACCGTGCACGCCGCCGGTTGAGCAGTGAACCACGCGCTCGCAGCCCGCGCGGCGCGCTGCCTCGAGCACATTCACGGTGCCGCCGACGTTGACGTCGTAGTAATGCGAGTCCGGGTGACCTGCGGTACGGAACACCGCGGCGATGTGGAAGATCTTGTCGCAGCCTTGCGCAGCGGCCTCGACGGCTTTGGCATCCGTGAGCTGGCCGCCGATGAGCTCGATGTTCGGGTGCCGAAGATGATCCGTCTTGCTGCCCGGCCGTACCAGCGCCCGCACCTGATGGCCGTCGTTCGCCAGCGCCTGCGCCAGGTGGCCGCCCGTGAAACCGGTTGCCCCGGTGACGAGACATCTGAAGGACTGCATGCGTTAACGGTAGCCTGTGGTTGGCAAGAATGCCACGCCGCTGGAATGGCGATTGCTGGCCTTCAGCAGGATTGGAGCCTGAGGAGATTCGTGTGGCCGATGCCAGCCCCGCTGCAGTGCTGAGCGTCGCGGGGCGCAAGGTTCCGATCTCCAATCCTGAGAAGCTTCTTTTCCCGCAACCGAAGCATACGAAGCTCGATCTCGCCCGGTACTACGTGGCCGTCGCGGACGGCGCGTTGCGCGGCGCGGGCGGTCGACCGAATATGCTGGTGCGCTATCCCAACGGCGTCGAAGGCGACCACTTTTATCAGAAGCGCGCGCCGCAGAGCCGCCCGCGCTGGATCGAGGTGGCGACCATCCGCTTCCCTTCCGGCCGCTCGGCGGAAGAAGTCGTGCCGCGCGATGCCGCGGCGCTCGCGTGGCTCGCGAATCTCGCTTGCCTGGAGCTGCATCCGCATCCCGTGCGGGCAGAGGATCTCGACCATCCCGATGAGCTGCGCGTCGATCTCGATCCGGTGCCCGGAGTGACGTGGCAGCAGGTCCAGCAAGTCACGGCGGTGGTTCGCAGCGTTCTGCAGGACTACAAGCTCGTGGGCTGGCCCAAGACATCAGGTTCGCGAGGCATGCACATCTGCGTGCGGATCGAGCAGCGCTGGGGTTTCGATGAGGTGCGCCACGCGGCACTCGCGCTGGCGCGCGAAGTGGAACGGCGCGCGCCGAAGCTGGCGACGAGCAAGTGGTGGAAAGAGGAGCGCCACGGAGTGTTCGTCGACTACAACCAGAACGCCAAGGATCGCACCGTCGCCTCGGCGTACTCGGTGCGGCCGACGCCCGATGCACGCGTCTCGGCACCGCTCACGTGGGACGAGGTCGATCGCTGCGAACCGCAGGATTTCACGCTCGCCTCGATGCCCTCGCGCTTTCACAAGCTCGGGGACCTGCACGCTGGCATCGATCACCAGGCCGGGTCGATCCAAGGCTTGCTGGAGCTGTTCGAGCGCCAGGGCGAGGGCGACGCGCCGTGGCCGCCGTACTATCGCAAGGCGCCGCCGGACTCAGGGGCGTCGCGATCGCGCTGAGAAGATCTTCTCGAGCTCGTACGGCTTCGTGACTTCGAGCTGGTCGTAGCGGCAATCCTTCGGGCGCTTGTCGGGGCGCCAGCGCAGGAAGATCGCAGCGTGGCGGAAGCGATCGCCCTGCATGTGGTCGTACTTCACTTCGCAGACGCGTTCGATGCGCAAGGGCTCCCATGCGAGGTTCTTCCCCGCGCTCCAACGACTTTGCGCGCCCGGCATGCGGCTCGATTCGGCCGCAGCGCCAGCCCACTCGCGCCACGGATGCTCCTCCATCGCATTCTTGCGAAGCGGCGCCAGCTCTTTTGCGAGCTGCCGGCGAGTGGCCATCGTGAAGGAGGACGTGACGCCGACGTGCTGGAGCACATCATTGTCGTCGTAGAGGCCGAGGAGCAGCGAACCGACGACGTCGTTGCCGCTCTTGTGCCAGCGGAACCCGGCGACCACGCATTCCGCCGTGCGCGCGTGCTTCACTTTGATCATCGCGCGCTTGCCGGGCAGGTAGGTCCCCGAGGCCAGCTTCGCAATCACGCCGTCGAGACCTGCGCCTTCGAAGCGGGTGAGCCAGTCGACGGCGGTCGCCCGGTCGCGAGTCACGGGCGTGAGATGGACGGGGCGCTCGACCTTGCCCAGCAATTTTTCGAGCGCCTCGCGGCGCTCGGATTGCGGGGTCTCCATGAGATTGCGCTTGCCGATGCCCAGCACGTCGAATGCGACAAAGGAGGCGGGCGTCTCCTTGGCTAGCTTCTCGACGCGAGATGCCGCGGGATGCAGTCGCAGCTGAAGCGCATCGAAGTCGAGCCCGTGATCCGTCGCGATCACGATCTCGCCATCGATGACGCAGGAGTCGGGCAGGGTTTCGAGCAGGGCCGCATGCAGATCGGGAAAATAGCGGTCGAGCGGCCGCGAATCGCGGCTCTGCAGGTACACCTCGCCCTGGCCGCGAAACACGATCGCGCGAAATCCGTCCCACTTGGGCTCGTAAAGATAGTCACCCGACGGAAGCTCGTCGCTGAGCTTCGCGAGCATGGGCTCGATCGGCGGTTTCAAAGGAACGGTTTGCCACCTGTCACGGGCAGTATGGCGCCCGAGATATAAGTTGCGTCATTCGACGCGAGAAAAACATAGGCCGGCGCGAGCTCGGCCGGTTGCGCTGGGCGGCCAAACGGACTGTCGGCGCCGAACTTCGAGACTTTTTCCGTGGGCATGGTGGAGGGAATGAGCGGCGTCCAGACCGGTCCGGGCGCCACCGCGTTGACGCGGATGCCTTCGGCGGCCAGCAGCTGGGCCAGGCCAGCCGTGAAGTTCGCAATCCCGCCCTTCGTCGTCGCGTAGGCGAGAAGCTGCGGCGACGGATGATCGGCCTGAATCGATGTCGTGTTGATGATCGAGCTGCCGGGTTTCATGCGCGCCGCCGCGGCCTTGGACAAATAGAACATGCCTTCCAGGTTCGTGCGCAGGGTCCGCTGAATTTCCTGTGCAGAGAAATCGGCGAGCTTCTCGTGGGTACGCTGGAATGCCGCGTTGTTCACGAGGATGTCGAGACGCCCCAGTTGCTCGACAGTCTTCGCGACGATCTCGTCGCAGAAGCGCTCATTGGCGATATCGCCGGCCAGCAGCACAACCCGACGCCCCGCGTCCCGCACCAACCTGGCGGTCTCCTCCGCGTCGCCGTGCTCCGAAAGATAGGAGATCGCGACGTCCGCGCCTTCGCGCGCATAGGCGAGCGCGACCGCCCGGCCGATGCCGGAGTCCCCGCCTGTGATCAACGCGACGCAGCCGCGTAGCTTGTCCGAACCTCGATACGAGCTCTCGCCATGATCCGGTACCGGGTCGACGCGTGACGTCTGGCCCGGTGCCGGTTGCTGCTGTGATGGGAAGGGCGGACGGGGCCCGGCGGCGCGGGGATCCTTCAGGCTCATATGTCGCTCCCTCCGACTCCACCGGCTGCCGC
>Ga0070665_100006987_pt1 | contig 11472 bp, 9 predicted proteins | sample KBSS13metaG_FD_65862 | JGI IMG/M metagenome (GOLD analysis project Ga0070665, IMG submission 65862) | Switchgrass rhizosphere microbial communities from Kellogg Biological Station, Michigan, USA - KBS S1-3 metaG | ecosystem: Host-associated > Plants > Roots > Rhizosphere > Soil ...
CGCGAGCTTGTCGGCGTCGGCCTTGGTGCGCGTGGCGGCGCGCGGATCGACGCGGCCGCGCTTGGACGCCGGAGCGTCCTTCCAGCTGACGAGCACGTGCTGCACCATCACCGGGCCGGGCTCGCCCGGGCGCGCGAGGATGTCAGCCGACTCGAGCGGATCCGGCGGCGGCGGCGGGACGCGCTCCATCACGTGGTAGCCGAGCGGCGTGCGCACGATGCCGACCTCTTTGGGCTGGAGGCGCAGCGCGAGGTTGATGAGCGGCTTGAACTCGGGCGGGACGCCGGAGTCCTTGTTGAGGTTGATCGGCTCGGGATCCGCGCCGCCGGGCTGCTCGGACACCGTCTTGACCAGGTTCTCGATCTGCGACGGGTCGGCCTTGAGCTTCTGCATCGTGTCGAGCGCGAGCTGCGCGGCGTCGGCGTTGCTGCGGTTGGCCGCGCGCTTGTCGATCTGACCGTGATAGGTCGTCGCGTCGAGATCCTTCCACGCGATCAGCACCCACAGGACGTCGGCGTCGTCGCTGGCCTGCGGCCGCGCGAGGATGTCCTGGCTCGTGATGTCGACTACAGATCCGCTGCCCGCGCCCGAGCCGGTCATCGCGACGTGCGGCTTCGACTTGAGGTCGTCGAGCTTGCTCTTGCCCTGGTCACAGGAGGTCGCCGCGAGCAGGAGCACGGCGATAGCCAACGGTTGGATACGCATGAGGGGCGCATCCTAGCCGAATCACGCCGATTGCCTACCCTTGGCGGGGACGAAGATCAGGAGCCCGAGCCAGCTCGCCACGAGGATTCCCGCATAGATGAGCGCGAGATACGGATGACCTTTGGCCATCGCGCCCATGCAGATCAGCGCCAGGCCGATCGCGACGATCGGCGCGGCGGGATACAGCGGCGCCCGATACGGCCGCGGCAAGTCCGGCTCGCGCCGGCGCAGCGCGATCAGCGACGCCGCGGCGAGGATGTAGAGCGTGAGCGCGCCGAACACCGACAGCACGATGATCTCGTCAGTCTTGCCGGTGGCGAGCGCGACCAGCCCGACGCCGAGGTTCGCGACCAGCGCCACGACCGGGGTGCCGCGCCGCGGATGGACCTCGCCGAGCGCGCGCGGCAACATGCGCGCCTGGCCGAGCGACAGGATCGATCGGCTCGCCGCGATCAGGATGCCGTGGAAGCTCGCGACGAGCCCGACCAGGCCGATCCCGGTGAGCACGACGAAGAACGGGCTGGTGCGCGACACGACGTGCGAGATCGCCTGCGGCAGCGGCGAGTCGGAATTGACGAGCCCGGCGGCGTCGGAATACGCGACCGCGCGCCAGCCGGCGGCGCCGACCGCGCCGAACAGCACGATCGCGGTGAGCGCGACGAGCGTGACCATCGCGGCGAAGAACCCGCGCGGCAGATCGCGCTGCGGCTCGCGTGCTTCTTCGGCGACGTTCGCGAGCCCCTCGATGCCAAGATAAAACCAGATCGCGAACGGCATTGCGGCGAGCGCGCCGGGCCAGCCGTGCGGCAGCGGATCGGCGGCGAACCGCGCCCACGAGAAGTGCGGCAGCGCGACAATGCCGAACACGCACAGCTCGATCACCGCGACGATCGTGAGGACCAGCTCGAACCCGGCCGAGAGCTTCACGCCCCAGATGTTGACCGCCGTGAACATCGCGTACGCGACGACCGCGACCGCGAGCACCGGCACACCGGGAATCGCCTGCGCGATGTAGCTCCCGATCGCGAACGCGATGCCGACCGGGGCAAGCACGTACTCGACGAGCTGCGCCACGCCGGCGACGAACCCGAGCTCGGGCCCGAACGCCCGGCCGGCGTAGACGAACACGCCGCCGGCCTTGGGCAGCGCGCACGACAGCTCGGCGTAGCCCAGCACGAACGCGGTGTAGAGCACTGTCGCGGCCAGGGTCGCGGCCACGAGGCCGTACGGGCCACCCTCGGGCAGGCCGTAATTCCAGCCGAAATACATGCCGGAGATGACGTAGCCGACGCCGAGGCCCCAGATCGCGAACGGCCCTAGAGTGCGCTGCAGCCCGCTCACGTTCGCGACTATACTGACACGCTCATGACGGCATTACCCAGTCACGCTCGCGTGGTGGTGATGGGCGGCGGCATCATCGGTTGCTCGGTCGCGTACCACCTCGCTCACATGGGCTGGAAAGACGTCGTCCTGCTCGAACGCGACAAGCTGACGTCCGGCACGACCTGGCACGCTGCGGGATTGATCGTCACGTTCGGATCGACGTCCGAGACCTCGACGGAGATGCGCAAGTACACGCGCGATCTCTACACGAAGCTCGAGGCCGAGACTGGCCAGTCCACGGGCTTCAAGCCGGTCGGCTTCATCGAGGTCGCCTCGGAGCGCGACCGGCTCGAAGAGTATCGCCGCGTGTCGGCGTTCAACCGGCTGTGCGGCATCGACGTCCACGAGCTGTCGCCCACGCAGGTGAAAGACCTGTTCCCGCTCGCCAACACCGACGACCTGCTCGCCGGCTTCTACGTCAAGGAAGACGGCCGCGCGAACCCGGTCGACGCGACGATGGCGCTCGCGAAGGGCGCGCGGCAGGCGGGCGCGACGCTGATCGAGAACTGCCCGGTGATCGGCGTGCGCACCAAGCGCGGCGCGGTCGCAGGCGTGCAGACCGCGCTCGGCGACATCGCGTGCGAGTACGTCGTCAACTGCGCCGGCATGTGGGCGCGCCAGCTCGGCGCCAAGAATGGAGTGACGATTCCACTCCAGAGCGCCGAGCATTATTATCTGATCACCGAGCGCATCAAGGAGCTGGGCAGTGACTGGCCCGTGCTCGAGGATCCGAGCTCGTACGGGTATTACCGCGAAGAGGTCGGCGGCCTGATGATCGGCCTGTTCGAGGCGCGCTGCGCGCCGTGGAACGTCGGCGGCGTCCCCGACGACTTCTCGTTCGGCGAGATCCAGCCCGACTGGGATCGCATGGGCCCGTACGTCGAGAAGGCCATGTCCCGCGTGCCGATCTCGATGGACGTCGGCGTCAAGAAGTTCTTCTGTGGTCCCGAGAGCTTCACACCCGATCTCCAGCCGATCGTGGGCGAGTCGCCCGAGATCGAGAACTACTTCGTGGCGGCCGGGCTCAATTCGATCGGCATCTTGACCGGTCCGGGCCTCGGACGCGTGCTCGCGCACTGGATCGTCAACGGCAGCCCCGACGTCGACATCACGGCGATGAACATCGACCGGTTGCACCCGTACCAAGCCAACCCGGAGTACCGGCGGCTGCGCACCGTCGAGCAGCTCGGCATGGTCTACCAGTGCCACTATCCGACGCGCACGGCCGCGACGGCGCGCGGCGCCAAGCGCTCGCCGTTCTACGAGCGGCTCGCCGCGAAGGGCGCGTACTTCCGCGATGTCAGCGGCTGGGAAGGCGCGGACTACTACGCGGGCGAGGGTCAAACGCCCGAAATGGAGCTGACGTGGCAGCGCCCGAGCTGGTGGCAGCACTGGCAGCACGAGCATCGGGCCGCGCGCGAGGGCGCGATCGTGATGGACATGTCGTTCATGGCGAAGTTCCTCGTCGAGGGGCGCGACGCCGGGCGAGTGCTCGAGCACGTGTCGGCCAACCACGTCGACGGCGATGACGGGCTCGTCACGTACACGCAGTGGCTCGATCACGCCGGCAAGCTCCAGGCCGATCTCACGGTCACCAAGCTCGACAGCGATCGCTACTGGGTTGTGGCCTCGGACACGGCACATCGCCACGTCGAGACCCACATGCGGCGCGCGATCGGTGAGTCACATGCGCACGTCTCCGACGTGACGGCCGCGTACGCGCAGCTCAACGTACAGGGCCCGCGCTCGCGCGAAGCGCTCCAGCTCGTCACCAACGCGGATCTCTCCAACGAGCACTTCCCCTTCCGCGCCGCGCGCTGGATCGACATCGGCCTCGCGCGCGTGCTCTGCCTGCGGATCACGTATCTCGGCGAGCTCGGCTACGAGCTGTACATTCCGACGGAACAGGCGCTCCACGTCTACGATCGGCTGGTCCACGCCGGCACGACGATGGGGCTCGTGCACGCCGGCCTCAAGACGCTCGCGAGCTGCCGGATGGAAAAGGCGTATCGCGACTACGGTCACGACATCGACAACACCGACACGGTGCTCGAGGCGGGTCTCGGCTTCGCGGTCGACTTGAAGAAGCCCGACTTCATCGGGAAGGACGCGGTGATCGCGCAGAAAGCGGCCGGTCCGCTGACCAAACGACTCGTGCAGATTTTGGTGAAGGATCCGGAGCCGTTGCTGTTCCACGCCGAGCCAGTTCTTCGCGATGGTGTTCCGCTCGGGTACGTGCGCGCCGCGTCGTATGGGCACACGCTCGGCGGCGCAGTCGGGCTTGCGATGCTCAGCGCGCCGGGCGTGACGATCGAGCAAAAGTGGCTGGATGCGGGCCGGCTCGAGGTGCAGATCGGCAACGATCGGTTTCCCGCGATCGCGTCGCTGCGCCCTCTGTACGATCCGACGAACGCACGCGTGAAGCTCTGAGGGGCGCAGGCGCGCCACGGTGCGCCCCCGCGCATCGCTTCGACGCCGAACTCAGCGCGAACGCTCGTCGCAACGTCGTGGCACACCAAGTGTAATCGCTTGGTGACATGTCCACGAGCGCGCTCGCATGTACCCAGCCCCGCTCGCCGACGCACTACGTGCGGGGCGCCATGCTTCATCCGACGAGCGTGACGGTGCTCAGTACCGCGGTGTGTTTCGCCGCGTGCTACGCCGGACTACTCGCCGCGATGTGCACCGTCATCGGTGCGTTCGTATTCGCGGTCGCAGCCACGCGCAGCGGGTTCGTGCGTAGTCACCTCGACCAATGGGCCGCACGCCAGCGCCACCGCCAGCGCGACCACGTGCGCACGCGCCGTGTCGAGCTCGCGGGTCCCGCGCGCTCGCATCAGTACCGCGAGCTTGCCGACCTGGTGGACGAGATCGACGAGGCCGATCCGAACGCCGCGAATCGCTTCGAGCTCGAAGGCCTGCTCGACCAGTTCGTCGAGGTCGCGCGCTGCCATCACCGCTGCGTCGAATCCTTGCGGTTCGCGCCGACGGGAGACTCGCCGTTCATCGAGCGCTCGCGGATGCGCACGGACATCCTCGCCCGACGCGTGCGCCGCCGCGAGGACACCGCCAAGCGCATCGCACGGCTCTCGGACGAGCTCGCGTCGATCGACGAGCTACTCCACCTGATCGCGCACAGCGTGGCGACCTCGCCCGGATCGCCCGACGTCAACTCCGAGCTGGACCGCCGGCTGTGGGAGCTCGACGAGGTCGAGTCCGCGCTCGCCGAGCTGCACGCGGACGAGGCCGCCTGAGCGACCGCTATTGACTTTTGTTTAATAGGAACTAGGCTACGCGGATGGCTGAGACGCTGTCCGCGATCGTCGTCGGCGCCGGGTTTTCAGGCATCTGCGCCGGCATCCAGCTGCGCAAGGCCGGAATCCACGACTTCGTGATCCTGGAAAAGGCCGATCGCGTCGGCGGGACGTGGCGCGAGAACACGTATCCGGGCGCGGCGTGCGACGTGCCGTCGCACCTGTACTCGTACTCGTTCGAGCCCAACCCGCAGTGGTCGCGCGCGTACGGCAAGCAGGCCGAGATCCTCGCGTACCTCGAGCACTGCGCGACCAAGTACGGGCTGCGGCAGCACCTCCAGTTCGGCCACAGCGTGCAGGACGCGCGCTTCGACGAGGCGACAGGGCTCTGGCACCTGACCACGAGCAAGGCCGCCTTCACGGCGCGCGCGCTCTTGCTCGGCAACGGCGCGCTCCACGTACCGTCGCTTCCGGACATCCCCGGCCTCGACTCGTTCGAGGGCACGAAGTTTCACTCGGCGCGGTGGGACCACGACGCCGAGCTCGCGGGCAAGCGCATCGCGGTCATCGGCACCGGTGCGAGCGCGATCCAGTTCGTGCCGCAGATCGCGAAGCAGGCCAGCCAGCTGTACGTGTTCCAGCGCACGCCGCCGTGGATCGTGCCCAAGGTCGACCGCGTCATCTCCGCACGCGAGCAGTGGGCGCTCGAGCACGTGCCGGCCGCGCACTGGTTGCGGCGCACGGCGCTGTACTGGCAGGCGGAGAGTCGCGTGCTGGGCTTCGCGTACGCGCCGAAGCTGCTCGCGCTCGCCGAGAAACTCGTGCTGCGCGAGCTCGCACGCCAGGTTCCAGACCCGGTGCTGCGCGCCAAGCTCACGCCCGACTATCGGTTGGGCTGCAAGCGCGTACTGATCTCGAACGATTACTATCCTGCGTTACAGCGCGAGAACGTCGAGCTCGTCACCGATCGCATCGAACGGATCACGCCGCACGGTGTGCGCACCGTCGACGGCAGCGAGCGCGAGGTCGACGCGTTGATCCTGGGCACGGGCTTCCAGGTCACGCAGTACCTGTCGAAGGTGCACATCGTCGGCAAGCACGGCATGACGCTCGATCATGAATGGCGGTCGTCACTGCGTAATTATCTTGGAATCAGCATCTCCGGGTTCCCGAATCTGTTCTTGCTGATGGGACCGAATACCGGTCTCGGCCATAACTCGATGATCTTCATGATCGAGGCGCAGGCGCGCTATGCCGCGAGCGCGGTCGCCACGCTGCGCGATCGCAAGCTGGCGTCGCTCGACGTGCGCCGCGATGCCGAGGACGCGTTCCGCAGCGATCTCGCGCGCAAGATGGAGAAGACCGTGTGGACCACGGGCTGCGCGAGCTGGTACCAGACGCCCGACGGCGAGGTGTTCCTGTGGCCTGCGGCGTCGGTCGACTACTGGTGGCGCACGCGCAAGCTCGACCTCGCGGCATACGAGCAACGCGCATACGTGGATCAGGCCGCGGTCTTGCACTGACAGTCATCAACTCTTTCAGTGAGGGAACTGATGACTCGAGCAATTGCTATTGCCCTGGTTCTGGCGTCGTCTGCTGTCGCGAATGCAGACATCACGATGATGGACCACTCGCCCGTCGGGCACACGGACATCGTGGTCAACGGCCCGCAACAACCACCACCGCCACAACAGCCGGTCGTGGTGCAGCCGCAGCCCGTCGTCGAGACCAACCCCAACGACGTCGACTACGACTACATGAACGCGGGCGTGTTCTCGAGCGGTGCCGTGCTGTTCGGCGGCTCCTATCTGGCGTCGGTGATCGTCGCCGGATCGAGTGACCACCCCGGCGCCGATCGCCTGTTCGTGCCGGTGCTCGGCCCGTGGCTCGCGCTCGGCGACTGGGGCAACTGCAACGTGAGCAACCCCGGCTGCGATTCGAACACGAGCGACAAGGTGCTGCTCGTCGCCGACGGCATCGTGCAGGCCGCCGGTGTCCTGACGATGATGGACGGCCTCATCTGGCCGTCCTCGCACAAGCGCGTCGTCGTCGCCGATACCAAGGTGCACTTCGCACCGACGGGCGCTGGCGGCATGGTGTTCGGCCACTTCTGACCCATCGCCCCGCCGCGGGCGTGAGCTACGCTTCGCACATGCGGATCGGACTCGCGCTGGCGGCGGTGGTCGCCGCAGGCCCAGCAGGGGCAGTCGCGTGCAGCGCGAACGATGACGTACCCGCGCCGGTGCTCGCGTCGGTCACACCCGACCACGCGGGCGTCGGCGCGATCGTCATGTTGAGTGGGAGCTACCTGTGCCAGCAGCCCGAGGGCAGCGGCGACGAGGTCGACCCACTCGCGTGCGCGCACACCGGCTCGGTCACGTTCGGCGTGGTACCGGCGGTCGTCACGCAGTACACCGACTCGTCGGCGACGACCGAGGTTCCCGATCTACCGGCGGGCACTGTCGAGGTCGGCATCGCCACCGGCGGCCGCACGACGAACACGATCGATTTCACGATCGACTAAGCCGGCGGCGTTTCAGCCGCGCGCGCGTGCTTGGTCGCCCTCGCCCACCACAGCAGCTGATCGAGCATCGCGGTCGCCGCGCGCGCGTAGTACGGATCGGTCGGCCGCAACGACTCGTCGAGCTGGACGCCGATCAGCCGCACGTTGACCTCGCCGCGCACCGGCACCATGCGGAGCTCGCAGGCGACTGCACGCAGCTGCTCGACGGCGCGCGCGCCGCCCGCGTTGCCGCCGTAGCTCACGAACGCGACCGGCTTGTAGAACCAGCCGGCGTGCACGTGATCGAGCGCGTTCTTGAGCTGGCCGGGATAGCCGTGGTTGTACTCGGGCGTGACGACGATGTAGCCGTCGAGGCCGTGGATCTTCTCCGACCACGCGCGCGCGAGCGGATCGGGATAGTCGCGCTCGATCGCCGTCGGCGACTTGTCGTAGACGTACGCGGGCAGCGGCCAGTCGCGCAGATCGATCAGCTCGACGGCTGCGCCGGCTCGCTCGGCGGCGAGCCCCTGAATCCACGCCGCATAACCGGCGCCGCGACGAGCCTCGCGCGTGCTCGCCAGGATGATCCCGATTCGTACTGCTGACATCGGCGCAGCTTACGTCATGCGTTCGTGCTGTGCCGGCAACGCATTATTGCTGCCGCGTCGCCTCGAGCTTGCCGCACCACGGATCGCTGATCGTGCCGCGCAGCCGCTTGCGAGCGCGGTCGCTCCGCGCCGTGAAGCCAACGGCGAGATAATTCGCCGGCCGATCGATCCACGCGCCGGCGTTGACGGTGAGCACGAGCTCGTCGGCGTCGTTCGTCGCGACGGTCCCGGTCACGCGATACGACCCGCGCGGCACGTCGGGGTTCGATGCGAGCGGGCCGAACTCGAACACGCCGGCGACCTCGCAGTCGGCGCCTGGCGGACACGTCCGATCGAGCACGAGGTGCAGCGCCGTCTGCCCTTGCGCGCACACGTAGCTGCCGCGCCACTCGCTGTGCCACACGCCCGACGGCGCGAGCGACGGCGTCGGGGCTGCCGGCTCCGGCGGGTTGGTCCAGCAGCCGGCGCCCCAGAGCGGCGTGACAAGCAGCGCGACGAGCTTCACGCCGTCGCGTTCAGCGCTTCGCCGAGCACGCTGACGAGCCGATCGAGCTCGGCCTTCGTCGAGATGAACGGCGGAGCGAGCTGGATCGTGTCGCCGCCGAAGCGGACGTACATGCCCTTCGACAGGCAGTGCATCGCGATCTCGAACGGGCGCTTCGCCGGCTCGCCCTTGACCGCATCGATCGTGAACCCGGCCGCGAGGCCGAAGTTGCGGATGTCGGTCACGTGCTTGTGGCCCTTGAGGCCGTGCACGAGGTTCTCGAAGTACGGCGAGAGCTCCTTGATGCGACCGACCGCGTTCTCCGCGACCAGCGCGTCGAGCGCGGCCACGCCGGCCGCACACGCGACGGGGTGCGCCGAATAGGTGTAGCCGTGCGCGAGCTCGACGGCGTACTCGGGACCGCCGGCGCCCATGAACGTGTCGTAGATCTGCTTCGACGCGACGACGCCGCCGAGCGGCTGCACGCCGTTGGTGACCTGCTTCGCGAAGTTCATGATGTCGGGCGTCACGCCGAACGCCTCGGCGCCGGTGTTCGCGCCCATGCGGCCGAAGCCCGTGATGACCTCGTCGAAGATGAGGAGGATGTTGTTCGCCGTGCAGATCTCGCGCAGCTTCTGGAGATAGCCCTTCGGCGGCGGGATCACGCCGGCCGAGCCGGCCATCGGCTCGACGATGACGGCCGCGATGTTCGACGCGTCGTGCAGCGCGATCAGATCGTTCAAGCTGTTCGCGAGCTCGACGCCCGACTTCTCATCCTGGGGCATGCCGCGCGTGAACGCCTTCGACGAGTCGCGCAAGCTGAGCGCCGTGTGCGGCATGTGATCGGCGTCGACCGCGATGCCGTACGTCTTGCGGTTGCCGCCGATGCCGCCGACCGAGATGCCGCCGAAGTTGACGCCGTGATAGCCCTTCTCGCGGCCGATCAGGCGCGTCTTCGTGCCCTGGCCCTTCGCGCGCCAGTACGCACGCGCGATCTTGAGCGAGGTGTCGGCGGCCTCGGAGCCCGAGCCGCAGAACATCACGTAGTCGAGACCCGCCGGCGTGAGGTCCTTGATCTTGTTCGCGAGCGCGAAGCTCGCGGGATGGCCGAACTGGAACGCCGGCGCGTAGTCGAGCGTCGCGACCTGCTTCTGCACGGCCTCGACGATGTCCTTGCGGCCGTGACCGAGCCCCGAGCACCACAGCCCCGACAGGCCGTCGAAGATCTTCTTGCCGTCGGCGTCGATGTAGTACGCGCCCTCGGCGCCGACGAACATGCGCGGGTTCGCCTTGAACTGACGGTTGCCGGTAAACGGCATCCAGTGCGCGTCGAGGAATTGAGCGGTGAAGTCACTCATAGTGCAAACGTCCCTCTGCGGACGAACTGTCCGCGGCCTTGCTTGGTCTTGCCGACCCATTGATCGTTCTCGACGATCAGCTCGCCGCGCGACAGCACGTGCGACGGGCTGCCCGGCACGACGTGGCCTTCGAACGGCGAGTAGTCGATGCGCATGTGCAGCGTGTCGAGCCCGAGCTTCTTGGGCTTGTTCGGATCCCACACGACGACATCGGCATCGGCGCCGACCGCCAGCGTGCCCTTCTTGCCGTACATGCCGAAGATCTTCGCGGGCGCCGTCGACGTGATCTCGACGAAGCGGTTCATCGAGATCTTGCCCTGCGTGACGCCTTCGTACAGCAGGTGCAGCCGCGTCTCGACGCCGGGCATGCCGTTCGGGATCTTCGAGAAGTCGCCTTTGCCGAGCTCCTTCTGATCCTTCATGCAGAACGGGCAGTGATCGGTCGCGACGACCGAGAGATCGTAGTTGCGCAGGCCGCGCCACAGGTGCTCGTGATGATGCGCCGGCCGCAGCGCGGGCGTCGCGACAAAGCCCGCGCCTTTGAACTCGTTGCCGGGCTCGCCGCGCAGATGATCCTCGTTGAGGAACAAGTACTGCGGACACGTCTCGGCGTACGCCGGCAGGCCGCGGTCGCGCGCTTCCATCACGCGGCTGAGCGCGCGCTCGGCCGAGAGGTGCACCATGTACACCGGGACCTTCGCCATCTCGGCGAGCGCGATCGCGCGCTCGGTGCCAGTCGCCTCGGCGATCTCGGGCCGCGTGAGCGCGTGATAGATCGGCGCCGTGTGGCCCTGCGAGAGAGCGCGCTGGATCAGCACGTCGATCGGCAGGCCGATCTCGGCGTGCATCGTGATCAGCGCACCGAGCTCGCCGGCGCGCAGCATCGCCTTGAAGATCTGCTGATCGTCGACGAGGAACACGCCGGGATAGGCCATGAACATCTTGAACGACGTCACGCCCTCGCGAACGATCGCCGCCATGTCCTCGAGCGTCGACGGATTCGCTTCCGTCATGATCATGTGGAAGCCGTAGTCGATCGCCGCCTTGCCTTCGGCCTTCGCGTGCCACGCGTCGAGGCCCGCCCTCAGCGAGGAGCCTTTGCTCTGAATCGCGAAGTCGACGATCGTCGTCGTGCCGCCGTGCGCCGCCGCGATCGTCCCGGTCGCGAAGTCGTCGG
>Ga0070665_100006988_pt1 | contig 11472 bp, 12 predicted proteins | sample KBSS13metaG_FD_65862 | JGI IMG/M metagenome (GOLD analysis project Ga0070665, IMG submission 65862) | Switchgrass rhizosphere microbial communities from Kellogg Biological Station, Michigan, USA - KBS S1-3 metaG | ecosystem: Host-associated > Plants > Roots > Rhizosphere > Soil ...
GAACACGCCTTCGACCGGTTACACGATCCAGGGCGAGCCGTCGAACCGTGGAACCACGGGTCAGCGCGGGTTTTACACCGACCAGTCTGGCGTGATCCGCGCCAATCCGGGCGGTGCCGCTGACTCCAGCAGCAGCCCATTGCAGTAAGCGGGACTGGAAGTATTCAGAAGAAGTCCGGCGCGGATCCAAACGATCCGCGCCTTTTTTTTGCGAAGGCATGAGAACAGACGAAAAGGGCTTTCCGCACGCGACAAGAAACGTCAGAAGGTGCGGAACGCTCTAAACACCGAAGTATTGGCATCGCCAACTAGCGTGTAGTCAGTGATTTAGGCGACGCCAATCAGTATGAGATTGGCTTTACACGTGCTCCAAATTGTGCGAGACGCATCGGGTCCCCAAGATGGAACTGCCATTGTGGCCGGAGTTCAATATGAAGCTGCGCCAAAAAGGATTTTCGCTCATCGAATTGCTCATTGTGGTGGCCATTATCCTGATTATTGCCGCCATCGCTATTCCCAATTTGCTACGCGCTCGCATGCAAGCGAATGAGGCTTCTGCGGTCTCGTCGATTCACGCGATTAACACCGCGGAAATTTCATACACGACGCTGTTTCCCACGATCGGATACTCAGCTTCGCTCACGGCGCTCGGCGACGGAGGCACGTCGCCATGCCCGGGTACATCAACAGCCTCCTGCTACATCGACGCGAACCTGGCGAGCGGTACCAAATCGGGATATTTGTTTGTCTACAAGCAAGACACTACGATGACGCCTTCTTTGGGCTACACGGTAACCGCCGACCCGCTGTCGCGCAACGTTACAGGCCAACGCAGCTTTTTCTCAAGCGATGCCAATGTGACTCGCTACAACCCGTCCGCGGCAGCATCTTCCTCGGATTCACCACTCCAGTAACTCTTCGCCTGAGTTAGACTGGCCGTGTGATTATCTGGCGGATTCGGCGGAATTCTAAGACCTGCCTGCTGGCCTTCGCGCTGACCTCAACTTCGGTGGCGGCGCAGGAACCCCGCTCCATTGTCGAGCGTTTCGAAAAGAAATACCGCTCGGCGCATACGTTACAGGCCGCCTTTTTTCAACGCTATCTTGAAAACGGAAGGGAAGTTCGTTCCGAAGCCGGCGTCGCCTATTTTGGCCGTCCGGGCAAGATGCGTTGGGAGTACGAGTCTCCGGAACCCAACTTGTATCTTGTAGATGGCAAGTGGTCCTGGTTTTACGTTCCTGCCGATCATTCCGTCACCCGAATTCGCGCGAAAGAAAGCTCCGACTGGCGCACACCGTTCGCCCTTTTGGCCGGCGAAATGAAAGTTGCTCGCATTTGCGCCCGCGTCACCATGGAAAACCGCGCCAAGCCCGTTATATCAGGCAACGCCGTTCTGCGTTGCGAGCTTCACGATAGCCCTTCGCGGAAAGAGCGCGCCGTTTCAAACTCCCCAACCGAGGAAAAGGTTTTATTCGAAGTGAACCCCGCTAGCGGCGAACTGAAGCGCATTCTGGTCACTGATGCAGGGGGAGTTCAGATCGAATTTCTCTTCGCAAACTGGCAGTTTGATCCGCGGCTGGACAAGCGGCTCTTTTCCTTCGACCCTCCGAAGGGAGTCGCAATTGTGGACGGAAATCTCGGTGTCGGAGACGCCGGCCGCTAGGCCCGCTGTCTTTTATCTTTAGGATCAAACTCAATTAGGGAGCAGCACGCGGGAGCGGCCGTACACACCTGGAAACGGCCAACCCTTGCGAGCTTCCCCGCATATCTTGTAGATGGGGTAAACTAGCATTCTATGGGCGAATTCGTCTGCCGCGTGGCTGATGCCAACGGCCGGGTATATTCTCATGTCGAGGCGGCGGGCACGCAAGCAGAAGCGCGTCAAAAGCTTGCGGACCGCGGGCTCTACGTGTACTCGGTCGAAAACCGCAGCGGCCTGCTCAGCGGGGTGTTTCAGCGGCAGAGTTCGCGCAAAGTCGGCGGATCAGATTTCCTCATCCTTAACCAGCAATTCAACACTCTCATCAAAGCTGGACTGCCGATCCTGCGCGCACTGGATCTGCTCGCCGAACGCGCTGCTTCGCCCAGGCTAAGGCCCATAGTGGGCCAGATTCGCGATCGAGTGCGCGAGGGTAAATCGTTGTCCGAGGCAGTTAATGAAGCGGGAGTGTTCTCCAAAGTCTTTTCAACTGCCATTCTTGCCGGCGAAAAAAGCGGAAATCTGCCGGGTGTGCTTGACTACTACATTTCCTACCAAAAGGTAAGTACTGGCGTGCGCAAGCGCATTCTCGCGACGTTGGTGTACCCGACATTGCTGGTCGTGGTCGCGATTCTTGTGGTGACTTATCTTGTCACGGTCGTCGTACCAAAGTTCGCTGCGCTTTATCACGACATGAACGTCGAACTCCCGACCGCTACCAGATTGTTGATTGCGCTGACCGTAGACTTTAGGGGAACGATTCTGATTTGTCTTGCCGCATTTGTTGTGTTGTTGCTAGGTGTGATTTTCTGGTCGCGTTCCGAAGAGGGCGGCCAGGTTTTTGACAAGCTGAAATTTCGTTTGCCCGTGGTCGGCGATACCATCATGAAGTTTCAGGTTTCGCAGTTCTGCCGAACCCTGGCGACTCTATTGACGGGCGGCACCCCGCTGGTTGCTGGCCTGCAGACCGCGGGCGACGCCATTGATAGCCCGCTGCTTCGTTCCTCCATCACGCGGGCCACGCAGATGGTTCGCGAGGGAGATTCCTTGAACGCGGCCCTGGCGTCCACCCGCATCATGCCGGAGCTCGCGTTGGATATGATCGAAGTCGGTGAATCGAGCGGCGCATTGGCTCCCATGCTCACCAGCGTCGCGGAGTTTTACGAAGAAGAAGTGAACATCCGTCTCTCAGCCATGGTGGCCCTGATCGAGCCTGCCATTCTGATTTTTATGGCCATATTGGTGGCGTTCATCTTGATTTCACTTTATTTGCCTATCTTCTCCTTTTCGATTTCAGGAGCGACAGGGCACTAGGACCTTATGGCAACTACGCACGACAATCCGGCTGTTTCGGCAAGCGTTTTCTCAGCGGAGGAGCAGCACGACCGCGAAAATGCGCGCCGCCTTGCCCAGCGCTACCGCGTACCGTTCATTGATTTGCGCGAACAACGCATCGATCCGGAACTGTTCCGCACGATTCCCGCCGATTTGATGTTCCGGTACAACTTTGTGCCGCTTGAGCAGCAGAACAATGTGCTGGCGATCGCTGCGGCAGACCCCAGCTTAGTGTTGCTAAGCGACGAACTTTCCCTTCTCCTTGGCAAAAAACTCGCCCCGCGGGTTGCCACTGCGAAACAGATTAGCGACCTCCTAAAACGCACCGAACAGTCGCAGCGCGTTCTGGAACAAGCCACCGAGGCTTTCACGCTCCAGGTCACCAAGACCGAAGAAGATACGGAAGAGACCATTTCCGGCGACCGCTTGACTCGCGACACGACGGGCAGTCCGGTGGTTAAGCTGGTCGAAACGGTTATTTTTACTGCGCTTGAGCGCCGCGCCAGTGATATTCACATTGAAGCTCGCGATGCAGAAGTCGCCGTGAAATATCGAATTGACGGCGTCTTGCAGCATGCCATGCAGCCGATATCCAAGGAGTGGCACTCGGCCGTTATCTCCCGTATCAAGGTTTTGAGCGAACTAGACATTGCCGAGCGGCGCATTCCCCAGGACGGCCGCTTCCGTGTGAAATACAAGGGGCGCTACATTGACCTGCGTGTCTCGATCATGCCCGCTAGCCACGGCGAAGACGCCGTGCTCCGCGTTCTGGACAAGGAAACCCTTTCGGAGAAATTCCAGAGCCTTAGCCTGGATGTTGTCGGTTTTTCACAAGATGAGATGCAGCGCTTCCGCCGCTACATTCGCGAGCCCTACGGAATGGTGCTCGTGACCGGCCCGACGGGTTCGGGCAAGACCACCACGCTTTACGCCGCGATCAACGAAATCAAGACCGACGAAGACAAAATCATCACCATCGAAGACCCGGTCGAATACCAGTTGCGCGGCATCACGCAGATTCCCGTGAACGAGAAAAAGGGACTCACTTTTGCGCGCGGACTACGTTCGATCCTGCGCCACGACCCGGACAAGATCATGGTTGGGGAAATCCGCGACCAGGAAACGGCCCAGATCGCCATTCAATCCGCGCTGACCGGTCACCTGGTTTTCACGACGGTGCACGCAAACAACGTAACGGACGTAATCGGTCGTTTTATCAACATGGGCGTCGAGCCGTATAACTTCGTTTCCGCTCTGAACTGCATCATGGCACAACGACTGGTTCGCGTAATCTGCTCTAATTGCAAACGCCCCAAGAAGGTTTCCGCCGAAGAAATCAAGGAATCGGGATTGCGACCGGAGGAATTGGATGGCGCCGCGCAAGTCAGTGAAGGCGCCGGTTGCCTGGAATGTTCCGGCACGGGGTACCATGGCCGTACTGCTATCTGCGAACTCCTCGACCTTTCCGATCGCATTCGCGAGATGATCATTAATCGCCGTCCCACCTCCGAAATCAAGCGGGTGGCGCGCGAAGAGGGTATGATCACGCTCAGGGAAAGCGGCCTGGCTAAGGTGCGCTTAGGTGCCACCACTCTTCGGGAAATCAATAAGGTGACGTTCGTTGACTGAGTCCGCGGCTTATCGGCACGGCATTTACAAGAGCGACTTGGTTCGCAAGATCGCTCTTTGGCTTGAGGCCCAACCGCACCCGCCCGTGGCGCTGGAGATCGCACCCGAGCGCATTTCGGGGGCGCGTTTCTCGCGTACTGGGTCGCTCGATGGCTTCGCGGTGGAAGCGTTGCCGCCGGGTGCGATCGTTCCGTCGGCGGTAGAAACCAATCTGGTGAACCTTGCGGCGGTGCGTACAGCGATGGAAGGCATACGGGAGCGCCTCCGAGTTCGCGAAGAGGACGCCGCCTTGTTGCTGCCCGATCCGGTTGTTCGCGTATTCGTTCAGCATTTTGATCAGTTTCCGCGTAGCTCTAAAGAAGCGATTCCGATGCTTCGCTGGAAACTCAAAAAGAGCGTTCCGTTTGAGGCCGAAGAAACCCTGATTTCCTACATGCGACAGGCTCCGCGTGAAGGCGGCGTGGACGTCGTGACGGCGCTCGGTCGCCTGCGCATTGTCCGCGAATATGAAACTGCCGCCGAGCAAGCCGGTTTTCACCCGGGAGTTGTGCTCAGCTCTTCGCTTGCCGCGGTTTCGTTGCTCGAAGACCGGCGCCCAGCGCTCCTGGCGCGAATCTCGGGGGCAGCGCTCACTACCGCGATTGTCCGCGAGGGCGTTCTGTGCGGCTACCGTTGCACCGACTTACCAGCACAAGTCGCGCAACTCACACCGCAAGCGCTGCTGGAAGAAATTTATCCCGTGGCCGCCTATTATCAGGATACTTGGCAGGAAGGCATTCAGTCCGTGCGCGTGGCCGGACTGGGCGCCAGGTTGCCGGAGTTTGTTCCACCGCTCGAAAACGAATTCCATTGCGAAGTGCATTCGCTGCTGCACACGGCTATTTCAGAGGGCCGCGTTTCCGCCGATGCGCGACCGTTGGCCGAGAGGGAATTGGAAGGGCTCGTTGGCTGGATGATGCAGAGGAATTAGCGACCGCGACCACCTATGAATGTCCGCCTCAATATCGCGACCAAGCCGCTGGAGTCTCAGCGCAAGTTCTACGTATCCGCAGGACTTGTTGCGGTTCTCGGCAGCGTACTTTTCCTCGCGCTGGGTTGGCACGTCTACAGCGAGTTTCGCGCGCAGCAGGACTTGCGGCGCAAAGAACAGGATAACGATCGCGTGGCGGCGCTGTTGACAGGGCGCCGCAAGGAACTCGACGAATTTTTTGCGCGTCAGGAAAATGCGAAGCTTAAGGATCGCGTGGCGTTTCTTAACGGTTTCATCGATGAAAGCAGTTTCGATTGGACGCGCATGTTCATGGATCTTGAAAAGACCCTTCCTGTCGGCGTTCACGTTGTCAGCATCCAGCCGAAACTCGAAAAGGGGCACGTCTTTGTCCACCTTACAGTCGGCGTGGTTTCCGACGAGGCTAAGGTCAAATTTCTCCGCGCGATGGAGAATTCGCCCGCCTTTAGCGAAGTGACCCTCCTGAACGTGCGGACGTCCAATGTCGTCTCAGGCAACACGGATCTAGCCCTTATGGAACTCAACGCGATTTACTCGAGGACTTGATGGACAGGGCGCTTATCGTCAAACGCAGGCTCATCATCGCCGGGCTGGCTCTGCTCCTGGTTGGCGACCTCGCCCTCGCTGCGTACAGCTGGCACGCGGCGAATGTTTCACGTAGGTCAATGTCCGAGCTGATGGCGGACTCCCGCAAGCTTCATCTTTACCGGATCGACGTGGACAACGCCGATCGCATCCGGCATGACCTTCCCGCTACTGTCGCTGACTGTGACCGGTTTGAGACGTCGCTTCTTTCGGCAAATACCGGCAACTCCGCCATTACGGCGGAACTTGATGAACTCTCTAAGAAGGCTGGACTACAAATACAGGCGCTGGTCTTCCGGCAGAAGGTGCTGCCCGGCCGCAATCTCACACAGGTGGAAGTAGATATTTCCGTGAACGGGGCTTACGGCAACGTCGTGAAGTTCATGAACAGTTTGCAACGTTCGCGCAACCCCTACGCGGTTGACTCCGTCGTCCTGCAGACTGGATCGCAGCAGAGCCCGGACGACTTGCGCATCGGCTTGCACATGAAGACGTTCTTCCGGACTGCCGCATGAAGCAGCAGAAGCAAATCATCGCCCTGGTGGTCCTGTTGCTGATCGCGGGCGCGGCGTGGCTTTACAACAGCAAGCAAAATCCGGTTGCCGTGAGTTCCGGGATGATCGCGCAAAACTACACCCCGATGAACGTGGACAATCTGAAGCTGCGCACAGCGGCGCGCGAAGCCAGTCGCAGCTCGGAATACAAAAGTACCGGCAGGAATCCATTTAACGCTACCCCGCCTCCTCCGCCGCCGGCTCGCGTACCAAAGCCAGGTGACAAGGACTACCAACCGCCGCCGCCGCCTCCTCCGCCAGTCGCCGAACTGCCATTGAAATATTACGGTTATGGCACAGTCCCCAATGGCACTGCGCGCCGGGCCTACTTGACCGACGGCGATGAAGTCTTTGTGGCTGCCGAAGGCGACACTCTTCTGGGCCGCTACCGGATTTTGAAAATCGGCAACGCAACTCTGGAATTCGAAGACATCACGTCGCACATCCAGGGTCACAAAAATATCGAGGACGCAGGGCCCGTATCGTGAATCGTCCGCGCAAATCACCGCATTGGCGTGCTGGCCGTCGGAGCCAGCAGCAAGGCGGCTATGCGATCATGCTGGTGCTTCTCTTAGCGACCCTGGTGTTTATTGCCGCCATGGCCGTCGTCCCCAACGCCAAGAACCAGGTAATGCGCGAGCGCGAAGAAGAAATGGTCTGGCGAGGTAATCAATACAAACGCGGCATCAAGATGTACTACCGCAAGACCGGCAAATTTCCGACTTCGCTCGAAGACTTAACGAAGCCGAAAATCGGCAACATTCGCTTCATGCGTCAGGCCTACAAGGATCCGATGAATGGCAAGGACGGGGAATGGCGCCTGATCTATGTCGGGCCAGCCGGCCAGCTGATTGGCAGCCTCAAGCCGCAGCGCGCGCTTCAGCTCACCGGTCTCGGTGGCTTCCAGAACCTTACAGCGCCAAACATCGGCGGTCCCGGCTTGCCTGGCGGGCAACAGCAGTTCGGCCAAAGCCTTGGGCAGCCTTTTGGCCAGCCTACGGGGCAGATTGGCGGAGCAGGCATGACTCCCGGCGGCATACAAAGTCCGCAGGGGCAGCTTGGTGCAATTTCGGCCGATACGACGGAGCCTGGCGGCCTGGGTTCCTCTGACGCTGCGGCCGAGGCCGATGCAGCTGCCAACGAAGCCCTCCTTAACTCTGAACCTCCAGCAGTCATGGGCGGGAACATCATCGGGGTTGGAAGTAAGATCAACCAGCACTCGCTCAGAATTTACGAAAAAGCCAAGAACTATCGGCAATTCGAATTTATTTGGGATCCTTCGAAGGACGTCATGACGTTTGGCAGCACGCCGCCAGCTGGATCGACTCCGCTCGGGCAGCCGCAGCAGCAAACGCCTTTCGGCCAGCAGGGAACGACGTCACCGACTTCGCCCACAAATCCCAACCCCATGCCGCCAGAAACCACGCCCGACCAGCCGCAGCAAGATCCTCAGTAACTTTCTATTTCGATTTTAGCTTGAGAAGCTGGCCTTTTCAGTGGCCGCCGCCGGAGCCGTCTGAAGCGGTCTTCTCGCCGTTTGATTTCCGCAACGCGTAAGTCTTTCGAATCGCGCGCACGTATTTGATGGTCTCGTTGTAGGGAGGAATCCTGCCATAGCGCTGTACCGCGCCCGGGCCAGCGTTATAAGCCGCCAGCGTCAACGGCAGGTCGCCGTCGTACATCTTCAACAAGTCCCGCAGATATCGCGCGCCGCCGTCAATATTTTGCGCCGGGTCGAAAATATCTTTTACGCCCAGCCGCCGCGCCGTTTCCGGTAGCAGCTGCATCAAACCGCGAGCGTTGCGCCGCGAAATTGCTTTGGGATTGAAATTCGATTCCGCTGCCACTACGCTGAAGACCAGGTCTGCATCCACGTTGTACTTCGCTGCGGCCTTTCGTATCAGCTCGCCGAACGGTGCCTGTTCCAGCGGCATCTTCGGCGCCGCCACAAAAATCTCTTCCGGCTCAACGGCCACGACGTCGGCAACCGCGAACTCGGCCCAGCCGCCCCCGATTTGTGCGCGCAGCTTGTCGCCCCGCACTTCGTAGGAGCTTACGTTGACCCGCGCGCCGCTCCGCAATACGAGATAGTCCGCACGCGCAACGGCCGGCAGAGCAGCCAGCACCGTCACGGCCGCGATGCTGTATATCACGCGCACGATTCCGCCTCGCGCAGCGCAAACTTTTCAATCGCAGCCGCCACGCCGCTCTCGTCATTCGAATGCGTCTCGTGCCATCCGTAAGTTTTCAGTTCCGGCACACCATTTCCCATTACCACGGGAATGCCCGCGAAGTGCAGCATCTCTAGGTCGTTGTGATTGTCGCCGATGGCCAAAATCTCTTCGCGCCGCAGCCCCTGCCGCTGCGCCCATTCGGCCAGCGCCGCGCCCTTGGTGCAGCCCGGCGGCAGCACGTCCAGCATCCCGAAATCGCGCGCCGCGTACTTCGTCACCGCCAGACGAACGCGCTGTGCCAAGGAGGACGCCGCCAACAGTTTTTCCGCTTCGTCCATTTCTGCCACGGTTCCCGAGTACATCACTTGCAGCGGGTCCTCGGTCAGGCACGACTCCAGCGGCTGGGCAAATCCGATAAATTCCAGGTTCCGCGAATAGTATGCGTAGCGGATCGAGTCATCCGCATCCAGCCGCTCCAGCATCAACTGGTTTGCGCGCGGCCGGTCAAAAATCACTGCGGCACCTTCGCGCCACTTCGTGCACATCTGCAGAACGCCCCGCGCCACATCCGCCGGCAACAGGTGTCGCAGCCGAGTCTCGCCGCCGCTCGCTCGAATCATTCCGCCGTTGTTTACGATCATCGTCAGCGGGCAGCCCAAATCCTGTGCCACGGGCAGAGCGAAATCGTATCTCCGTCCGGTGACCAACGCCACTTCAATCCCGCGCCGAGCCGCCTCGCGAATGGCCGCGCGGTTCGCATCAGGCAGCTTCCACCGGCTGTCCAGCAGCGTTCCGTCAATGTCCAATGCGATCAGGCGCACTCCCATAAACTCTATTTTACCTGGATTTAACCGCGGAAATTCGCTTGCATCCAACACCTGTAGCGAAAAATGCTTCAACTCTCGTGTGCTAGACTCGCCCTATAAAGCTGCCTCATAAAACTGCCATGACCACTCGCCGCCTCTACTACGACGACTCATTTCAAGACAATTTCACTGCGCACGTACTCAGCTGCGAGCCACTGTCGGACCCAGTCGCAGGCCAGGATGCCATGTGTTGGGGAGTTCTGCTCGACCAGACGCATCTCTATCCCGCCTCAGGCGGCCAGCCCAGTGACCTCGGAAAGCTCGGCGAAGCCAACGTCCTTGACGTCCGCGACGCCGAAAACGACGAGATTCTCCACGTCGTGGATCGCCCGATTCCCACCGGCCGCGTTGACGGCTGCATCCACTGGCCGCGCCGCTTCGACCACATGCAGCAGCACACCGGCCAGCACTTGCTCTCCGCCGTTTTTCAGGAACGTTTTGGCCTGCCCACCGTCTCTTTCCACCTCGGCGAATCGGTCAGCACCATCGACCTTCGCGGACCACAACCGACGCCGCAAGTCCTGGAAGGTGCCGCTCGCGCCGCCAACGCCATCGTCTTTGAAAACCGCGAAATCGCTGTCCGCTACGGCACCGCGGAACAGTTCGCTCGCATGGGTGTACGCAAACAAGTGGACCGCACAGGAACTCTGCGCGCCATCGAAATCGCTGGCATTGACCTGCAGCCCTGCGGCGGCACGCACGTTCGCCGTACCGGCCAGATCGGCACGATTGTCCTGCGCGGCTGCACCAAAATTCGCCAGGACTGGCGCATCGAATTTCTCTGCGGCCATCGTGCCGAGGCCGCCGCGCGCCAAGACGCCGAACTTATCGCTCGCGTTGCCGCAAGACTCAAATGCGCCACGCACGATGTCGACGCATCGGTCGAACGCCTCCTCGGCGAAAGGGAAGTGGCCGCGAAGAATCTCAAGACTCTTCTTCCGAAGTTGGCGGAAGCCGAAGCCGCCTCACGATTGCAGGCGCTCGCCGCAAAGTCGGACGGCAGCCGCACCGTCGTCGAAGTCCTACCGGGCGTCGTCCCCGAATATCTTCAGTTCTACGCGACCGCCCTCGCGCGTTCCGAAAAAGTTCTGGTGCTGTTTGCCGTGCACGAAAGTGGCGCGCTTCTTTTCGCGCAGCATCCAGCGGCTGGCCATGACGTGAACGCACTGCTGCAAAAGGTCCTCCGTCAATTCGGAGGTAAGGGTGGCGGCAGCAAGGATTTTGCCCGCGGCGTCATCAGTGATCCCGCGAAAATCTCCGACGCCCTTGCCTTGGCTCAGTCCCTTATCGAACAAAAGCAAACGTCCGCCAGTTTAGCCTGATTCTTAGCACTCTTCGGCGGTACTATTCCGCAGCGAGCCTCGCTCGCAGGCGCGCTGGAATCTCTTCCAGATCCAGCAGCGTCAGAAAGTCGATCGTCTTGAATTCCCGGTCAATTGCTGGCGGTCCGCAGATTTTCGCGGAGAGTTCCAGATACGTCCGCAACAGCCGTGGCGCTTGAACCGCTTGATGTCCGCCCGGCTGAATGAAGGGAAGAGCGTGCGACTCGCGCGGCATGGTACGCAAGTCGTCGCGAATCAAATGTGTCGAGCGCAACTGTTCAAAAAGCGCCAGACCTTCC
>Ga0070665_100006989_pt1 | contig 11471 bp, 8 predicted proteins | sample KBSS13metaG_FD_65862 | JGI IMG/M metagenome (GOLD analysis project Ga0070665, IMG submission 65862) | Switchgrass rhizosphere microbial communities from Kellogg Biological Station, Michigan, USA - KBS S1-3 metaG | ecosystem: Host-associated > Plants > Roots > Rhizosphere > Soil ...
CTTCATTCCGACAACGACTTCCGCGTGCCGATCGAGCAGGGCGAGCAATGGTTCCGCGCGCTGCAGCATTTCGGCGTGCCCAGCGAAGTCGTCTTCTTCCCTCGCGAGAACCACAACTTGACGCGGACGGGCGAGCCGAAGCACCTGGTCGAAAGCATCAACTGGCAGGTCTACTGGTTCGAGCGCTACATCAACGGCAACAGCGCCGCGCTCCCGCCGGACGCGCCCGCGCGATCGGCGGCCACGACGACGCAGGACCGGCCTTAGATCATCAGCGGATAGAATGCGGGCCGTGTCCCCCGCTCTTCGACGCTCGCTGTTGACCCTGCACCAATGGGTCGGCCTTGCCTCCGGTCTGTTTCTCGTGGTGATTGCCGTCTCCGGGAGCGCGCTGGTATTCGAGAACGAGATCGATCGCGCGCTCAATCCTTCGACCTCATTCGTGACGCCGGGCGGGCAGATCCTGTCGATCGAGACCCTGATCTCGCGCGTACAGGCCGCATATCCGGCCGATCGGGTCACGGGCGTGCGGATCGCGGAAAAGCCGGACCAGGCCTACGAGCTCAGCCTGCGCAGCCGGCAGTCGGCGATGGTGGACCCGTACACGGGCACGGTCCTCGGACTCCGCGATCGTGAGAAGAGCTTCGCGCGGTGGCTCCACCTGCTGCATACCCGGCTGGTCGCTGACAAAGTCGGCGAGGCGATGGTCGGCTGGTTTTCGGTCGCGATGCTCGGCCTCGCCATCACCGGCCTCGTGCTGTGGTGGCCGCGCAAGATCCTGACGGTGGGATCGGCGGCGTCGTGGAAGCGGACGAACTTCGACCTGCACAACGTGCTCGGGTTCTACTCGTCGCTGGTGATGCTCGTGATCACGTTGAGCGGCGTGCTGATCGCCTTCGAAAACGTGACCGATCCGCTCGTCCGGCGGCTGAACCCGCCGTCGCCCGACGCGCCCGCGCCACAGTCGACGCCGATCGCCGGCGGCACCCGCATCTCGGTCGACAACGCAGTGGCGATCGCCGAGCAGGCGCTGCCCGGCGCCTTTGCCTCGAATGTGGGCCTGCCCAACAGCCCGACGGCGGTCTTCCGCATCCTGAAGAAATTTCCGGAGGATCGCACACCGGCCGGTCGGAGCCGTATCTACATCGATCAGTTCAGCGGCAAGGCCCTGCTGGTCGAAAACGCCCGCACCGCGCCGCTCGGCACGCGCATCCTGAACCTGAAGCGCTCGGCCCACACCGGCGACATCTTCGGCGCCGCCACCCAGGCGCTCTACTTCATCGTCTCGCTCGGCATCGCCCTGCAGGCGATCACGGGAGCGCTGATCTGGTGGAATGGTCGCCGCCGGCTCAAGTGAACTGAGGTCACCGAGGCCGCCTACGCCGGCTGAAAATCGATGAAGCCGCGATCGATGTTGACGCCCGACAGCCGCACCCGCAGGCGATCGCCGACGTCGAGGCCGGGGCGCGGCGTCATCAGCTTCCCTTCGATCGGCGGGCTCACCACGCGCACGTAAGTGCCCTTGTTCGATGCGCCGGTCACCACGGCGTCGAACGTCTCGCCGACGCGCGACTGCACGACCATCGCCGCCGCCGACTTCCGCACCTGGCGCTCGACCTTGTTGGCCGCATCCTCCTGCGAGGTGCACTGGGTGGCGATTTTCTCCAGCTGGCCGAGGGCGTAGGGCGACGGATGACCGGCGAGCGCCGCTTTGACCAGCCGCTGCGTCACCAGGTCCGGAAACCGCCGGTTCGGCGCCGTGGAGTGGGAATAGTCACGCACCGCGAGCCCGAAATGTCCTGGCGGCTCCGCGCCTGGCGGATCGACGATGTACTCGCCGCGCCCCAGGAGCCGGATGATGCTGGTCGACAGGTCCGTAAAGGTTTCCGGATCCGCCTGCTTGCGCCGCTCGAGAAAGGCCGCCAGCGCCAGCGAATCGGCATCGGCCGGGAGCTTGTCGCCCAACTGCTCCGCCAGCGCGCGGATGCGATCCCAGCGCTCCGGCGACTTCACCACGCGGCGAAGTGACGGGAACCCGCGCGCGTCGAGAAACCGCGCGGTCACGCCATTGGCCGCGATCATCAGATTGGCGATCAGCGACTTCGCGCGATTCGGCGCCTGCGGCCGCACGTCGTGCAGGGTGTCGCCCTCGAACACGCTCTCGACCTCGACCGTCTCGAATCCAAGCGCACCGTGTTGGGCGCGCAAGCCATCGAGCGCCTGCGCCACCTTGTCCTGCATGCGCAGCTGCTGGTCCATTCCAGACACCGCCGCCGCGGCAGGCGGCAGCGGACCGTCCCCGGTCAGCCATGCGCCGACGGCGTTGTACGCCAGCTTGGCCTTGTTGTTCACCGTCGCGCCGTAGACATCCGACGATTTCAGGCCGCCGTCCGGCGAGATCACGAACTCGATCACGACCGCGAGGCGATCCTGATGGGCGTTGAGCGAGGTGAGGTCGGTCGACAGCCGCTCGGGCAGCATCGGGAAGATGACCGCGGGCGTGTAGACGGACGTGGTGTTCAGCGCGGCGTGTCGATCGACCGGCGATCCCGCCGGCACCGCGGCGTCGACGTCGGCAATCGCCACCAGCACCTTGACGTCGCCGGCCGCGAGCGCTTCCGCCACCGACAGCTGATCGAGATCGCGCGAGTCGTCGTTGTCGATCGAGCACCAGAGCAGCGGCCGCAGGTCCCGCGTCGGCTCTTCCGTCGTGGTCGGTGCGGCCGGGATCGCGGCGGCCTGCGCCTGCGCGTCCTGCGGGATGTCGGGCTCGAGGCCGCGCTCGCGCATCGCCCGAACGGCGATCGCCCGAAGGTGCCCGCGTTGAGATTGATCAGCCATGAGTCGTGATGTCCTTAATCGCCGCCGCCATGTCCTCGATGAGCGCGTCGATCTGCGGTTGATGGGTACGGAAGCTGAGCACGCACACCCGGCCGAGGACCCTGCCGTGCGCCGTGCAGCCGGTCACCATGACGCGGCCCCGCTCGGTCGTCTTGTCCATGAGCGCTCGGGTCGCGGCGTCCTCGTCGGCCTTCGACGCGCCCGGCCAGGTCAAGTGAAACGCGAACAGCGAGAGCTCGGGCTCGGCGTCGATCACGATCCCCGGAAGTTCGGCGACCCTGCGCCGCGCGTCCAGGGTGAGGTCGCGTTTCTCGGCCAGCGCGTCGCGGAACGCCGCCGTGCCAAACAGCTTCACCGACAGCCAGACCCGCAGCCCCGGAAAGCCGCGCGACAGCTCGGGGCCGTGCTGGCTCGGATCGTAGAAGTCTTCGGGATGCGGCATCGCCGGCAGGTAGTCGGCGGTCGCTTCGTGCGCCGCCCGCAGCGCCGCGCCGTCGCGGACCAGCAGAGCGCCGGTGCCGTACGGCAGAAACATTCCCTTGTGCGGATCGAGGGTCAGCGAATCGGCGCGCGGCAGGCCGCGGAGGGTGTCGCGCAGATCCTCCGAGAGATAGAAGAACGCGCCGTAGGCGCCGTCGATGTGATGCCAGAGTCCCTCGCGCGCACACACATCGGCGATCGCGTCCAGCGGATCGACGGCCCCGGTATTGGTCGTTCCGGCGCTCGAGACGACGGCGAACGGCGTCAGGCCGGCGCGGCGATCGGCCGCGATGGCATCCGTCAGCCGATCGATCCGCATCCTGAAGCGATCGTCGGACGCAATCGGCCGCACCCGATCGGGCATGACGCCGGCAAGCTTCGCGGATTTCAGCACCGAGTGATGCGCCTGGTCGGAGGCGTAGAGCACGCCGCGGCGGATGTCGGCGCCGAGGTGCCGCTCCCTGGCGCAGACGATCGCGTTGAAGGTGGCCATCGAGCCGCCGGTGGTGAACAGCCCTCTCGTCTCCGGCGGAAACCCCATCCACTCGCGCAGCCAGTCGAGCGCGTTGGCCTCGAGCTGCACCAGCGCCGGCGCCGCCTGCCAGACACCGGTGTAGCGGTTGGTCGCGTCGGCGATGAAGTCGGCGAGCGCCGCCGGGTAGAGGCCGCCGCCCGGGATGAACGCGAGATAGCCGGGGCTTGGCGCCGTGAACGAGCGCGGAATCCAGTCGCGGAAGAGCCGGTCGAGCAACGGCTCGAGGGCGACGCCCTGTTCCGGCGCCGTCTCGCGCATCGTGCGGCACAGCGCCGCGGCGTCCACGTCGCCGCACGCCGGCGCTCCGTCGAGCGCGGCGATGTGCGCGATGCAGCGCCCGACCACTTCGTCGGCCATCGCGCGCATGCGTTGAGGGGTGAATTCGAGATCTACTGGAGCCAATCCAATACCTGGTAGTACGCGCCGACGAGCGGGAGGAACCACGGGTTTCCCGTGTACATCGGGATCGCAGGAAAGCGATCGTCGAAGAGCGGGTGGTCGATCGGCTCACCCGCGATCCGGCGGGCGATCTGCTCACCCAGATAGGTCGCCATCGCCACACCGTGGCCGCAGTAGCCGCCGGCGTAATACACATCGTCGAGGCGGCCCGCGTGCGGCAGCTGGTCGCGCGTGAACGCGACGTTGCCGCTCCAGGCGTAGTCGATGCGGGCGCCGGCCAGATCCGGAAAGATCGTCGTCATCCCCCTGCGCAGGATCGCGGCCGCGCGCCGCGTCGTGTCCGGGCTCGGCCGCCCGAACTCCGCGCGGCCTCCGAACAGCAAACGCCGATCCGTCGTGACCCGAAAATAATAAAGAAAGTGTTTGGTGTCGAACGCCATCCGCCGCCGGGGCAGCAGCGACCCCGCCACGCGTTCGTCGAGCGGCTCGGTCGCAATGATATAGCTGCCGATCGGGACGAAGCGCCGCTGCAGCGCCGGCGCGGCCGCGTCCGTGTACCCGTTGGTCGCGACCAGGACGTCCTGCGTCTCAAGCTCTCCGGCGGTGGTCTGGACGCGCCATCCGCCCGGCTGGCGCTGCATCGACGTCACCCCCACGCCGGTCACGACGGTCGCGCCCGCGGCCGCGGTGGCTTCGGCCAGGCCGTGGACGTACCGCGCCGGGTTCAGCCCGCCGCTGCGTGGGTCCACGAGGACACCATGATAGGCGTCGCTGCCGATCTCGCGGCGCTGATCCGCGCGCGGCACCAGCTCGACGTGGTGGTCGAATACGCGCGACAGCAGCGCCTGCTCCTCGCGAAACGCGTCGAAGTGCGCCGGCTTGAACGCCGCGCAGATGTGGCCGGAGCGCACGTACTCGCAGTCGATCCCTTCCTCCGCAATCAGGGCTTCGAGCCTGACGATCGACGCGGTGGCGACGTCGAAGAGCCGGCGCGCGCGTGACTCGCCGTATCGTGCGACCAGCGTCGCCGCGTCCACCTTCATGCCGGTGAGCACCTGGCCGCCGTTGCGCGAGCTCGCGCCCCAGCCGGCCTGCTCACGCTCGACGACGGCGACCGACGCGCCCGCACGCGCCAGCTGCCGCGCCGCCGCGAGCCCGGTGTAGCCCGCCCCGACGATGACGACGTCGGGCCGGGACGGCAGACGGCCGTCCGGCGCCTTCTGACTTTTGACTTCCAACTTCTGACTTCCTGCCGAAGGCAGGGTGTCGAGCCAGTAGGGGTACTCGTTCACGGGCGAGCGTTCTGAAGCGGCGCCGACGCGGCGGCGAGGATGGCGCGGCCGCGCTGCTGCTGGACGAACGCGACCACGGCGAGGCGATCCCGTCGCCAGTCCGGGGCGATGGCGATTTCGCCGGCGGTCGCCGTTCCGCCGCTCGCGCCGTCGGCGATCTGTCCGACCGTCGCCAGGTAGCGCACCACCGGCGCGTGCGCCAGCACCCTGCCGTGGTTCTCGCCGCGCTTGACGTCGGTGGTCAGCCCGCGCTCGGTGACCACGACGATGATGTCGGCGCGATCGCCCCGCGGCAGCGGCGGGAGATCCGAAACCGTGACCTTGACCGCCGCGCTCGCGACGTCGATGTTGATGCGGCCATGCGGCGCCGTCAGCGTCTTCTCAATCGCCTTGCGCGCCGCCGCCGCGTCGCTGCCGACGAACTCCGCAGCGCCATCCACCACCATCTGCGGGGTGTAGATGCTCTCGGTTCCGAACCGGGTCTGATAGCGCTGTTGACGGTTCGTCACCGCCGCGGACGAAAAGCGATCCTTCCAGCCGAGCCGATCCCAGTAGTCGACGTGCTCGCCGAGGCCGATGATCTCCGCCCCGGCGACCGGCTGGGCCGCGAGCAGTTTCTCGAGCAGCGTGTCGGCGGGCGGGCAGTCGATGCAGCCCTCGGAGGTGAACAACTCGACGATGACCGGCGTCGGAGGCGGCGCACTCTGGACGCCGCCGGACGCGATCGCCAGTGCCACCACGACGAGCAACCCTGTGCGGCGCATAGTTGTCATTCTAGGGCAGGTGGGGCACGCATCACCCACCAGATCACGCCGCCGAAGACGATGGCGACCGCCACGAACGTGATGCCGAAGAGCCACAGTGTCGTATAGAGAATCGACTGCGCGTCCATCCGCGCATCGAGCGCGCCGTTGCCGCCGTTGGCGTCGTACACCACCGGCACGCTGCGCAGCCGATCGGCCAGCGACTGTTCCCACACCAGGATGTTGCCGCGGCCGACGTCGTGCTTGGTGTTGTGATACCGGATCTTGCTGGGCAGATGCAGGCGGAACGCCACGATCTCGCCGCCGTTCCAGCCCGCGTTGCCGGCGTCTTTGCCCGCGGCGGCGCCGATGGTCTGAAGGTACTGGTAGAGATTGCCTTCACGCGTGAGCTGATACTTCGACCAGGCGAACGGCGCGACCTCACCCAGCCTGGTGATGTCCTCCACGTCGAGCCGGACGTGGACGAATCTTCGGTTGTTGCGGCGCGACTGGGTCACGCGGACGACGCGCGTCGCCGGGGTCGCGTAGTAGGCGCGGACCGCGGCGGTGTCGACCCGCGCCGCCGGACTCGGGTCGAACGTCGTGCCGCGGAGCGCATTGAGCGCCGGGATCGACGAGTTGACGTAGACCGTCGCCCGGCCGTCGAGCGAGAGGTAGATCTCCTCCTCGTACTCATACTGCCGGAACAGCGTCGCGGTGCCGCCGCAGCCGGAGGTGCTCACGACGAGAACGCAGAGCGCGCAGAGAACGCAGAGCGTCCGAAGCCGCATAACTCTCAAATGATATAGTAAAAAATTGTGCTCTATCTGATCGACGGCAGCTCGCAGATGTACCGCGCGTATCACGCGCCCGTGCGCACCGCGGAGGGCGGACTGCTCCGCAACGCGCAGGGAGCGCCGACCAACGCGGTCTACATCTTCGTCAACATGCTTCGCAAGCTGCTCAACGAGCACAAGCCGGAGTTCATCGCCGCCTCGTTCGATCTCCCCGGCCGCACCTTCCGCGACGATCTCGTCGACGACTACAAGGCCAACCGCGCGCCGATGCCCAGCGAGCTGGCGCAGCAGATCCCGATGGTGCACGCCGCCTGCGAGGCGCTCGGCGTGCCGATTCTCACCTCGGAGCGCTATGAGGCCGACGATGTGATCGGCACGCTGGCGCTGAAAGCGGCGGCAGCGGGCTTCGAGGTCGCCATCGTCACGATGGACAAGGACTTCTTCCAGCTCGTCGGCGGCGCCATCCGCGTCTACAACCCGCGCGACGAGGGCACCTGGTACGACGTCGAAGGTGTGAAGGAGAAATTCGGCGTCGCCCCCGATCATGTGGTCGACGTGCTGGCGCTGATGGGCGACACGATCGACAACATCAAGGGCGTGCCGGGCGTCGGCGAAAAGGGCGCCCGCGAGCTGATCGTGCAGTACGGATCGCTCGAGAGCCTGCTCGAGCACGCGGCAGAGGTCAAGAACAAGCGCTACCGCGAAGGCCTGCTGGCCAACATGGAGGCGGCGCGCCAGAGCCGGGAGCTCGCGCGGATCCGCACCGACGTGCCGGTCGAGTTCGACGCCGAACAGATGCGCTACCGCGCCGGCTCGCGCGACGCCGCCTTTGCGATCTTCAACGAGCTCGGGTTCCGCGCGCTCGCCAAGGAGTACGCGCCGACCGCCGACACGATCGTCAAGAACTATCGCATCGTCAACACCGCCGACGGGGTTCGCGCGCTCGCGGCGCGGCTGCGCGAGGCCGGCCGCTTCGCATTTCGAGTCCTCCCCGACGGACCGACGGCGATGCGCGCGTCGATCGTCGGCATCTCGTTTTCGACCTCGCCGCGCGACGGCGACTACGTCCCGATCGGCCACCGGTCGCTGGACAACACCGACAGCCTGCCGCTCGAGGTCGCGCTCGACGCGCTGCGGCCGCTGTTCGAGGACGAAGCGCTCAAGAAGGACGGCCACGACCTGAAGTTCGACGCCATCGTCCTCGCGCGCCACGGCGTCACGCTGCGGGGGCTCGACGTCGATACGATGCTGGCCAGCTACCTGCTCGACGCCACCCGCTCCGCGCACCTGATCGAGGATCTCGCCCTCGAGCACACCAGCTACAAGGCGCTGTCGGCGGAGGACGTGTGCGGGCGCGGGGCCAAGGCGATGTCGCTCGCCGATGTGCCGGTGGACGCGGCGGTCGTGTTCGCCTGCGAGCGCTCCGATCTGGTCGGCCAGCTCGCGCCGACGCTGCGCGATCTGCTCGCCAAGGAACAGCTGAGCGACGTCTACGCGACGCTGGAGCTGCCGCTGGTCCCGGTGCTGATGGCGGTCGAGCGCGCGGGGGTCCGCGTGGATACGGCGGCGCTGGCCTCGCAGTCGCAGAAGGTCGATCAGGAGCTGGCCCAGCGGTCGGCGACGATCTTCCAGATGGCCGGCGGCGAATTCAACATCAACTCGCCGAAACAGCTTGCCGAGGTCTTGTTCGACAAGCTGCAGCTGCCGGTGCTGAAACGGACCGGGACTTCGAAGGCGCCGTCGACGGCGGTCGAGGTGCTGGAAGAGCTCGCGCTCACCCACGACATCCCGCGCCAGATTCTCGAATGGCGTCAGCTGATGAAGCTGAAGGGCACCTACATCGATGCCCTTCCCCAACTGGTGCATCCCGAGACCGGCCGCGTGCACACCTGCTTCAACCAGGCGGTCGCGTCCACCGGCCGCTTGAGCAGCAGCGACCCGAACCTGCAGAACATCCCGATCCGGACACCGCTCGGCCGCGAGATCCGACGCGCCTTCATCGCCGACCCGGGCAACGTGCTGATCTCGGCCGACTACTCGCAGATCGAGTTCCGCGTGCTGGCGCATCTGTCCGAGGAGCCGGCCCTCGTCGACGCCTTTCGCGAAGGCGTCGACTTTCACGAGCGGACCGCGGTGAAGATCTTCGGCGCCGACAGCAGCCGCGACAAGCACGATCTGCGCAGCATCGCGAAGATGGTCAACTATGCGCTGCTCTACGGGAAGGGCGCCTTCACGCTGGCCAAGGACATCGGCGTCACCCAGCAGGCCGCCCAGGAATTCATCGACGCCTACTTTGCCGGCTTCCCGCGCGTCCGCGCGTTCATCGATCGCACGCTCGAAGAGGCGCGCGCCACCGGCGTCGTGAAGACGATGTACGGACGCAGGCGTCTGGTGCCGGAGCTGAACAGCCGCGATTTCCAGCGGCGCGCGGCGTCGGAGCGCGAGGCGGTCAACATGCCGATCCAGGGCAGCGCCGCCGACATCATGAAGCGCGCGATGATCGACGTCCACGCCGCGCTGCTGCCGCACCCCGAGGCGCGCATGATCCTCACGGTCCACGACGAGCTGGTGTTCGAGGTGCCGAAAGCGCGCGCGGAAGAGTTCAGCGAGATGGTGCGCGACCGGATGCAGTCGGCCGCGGTGATGAACGTGCCGCTGACGGTGGATATCGGCGTCGGCGAGAACTGGAAAGACGCAAAGCAGTAAAACAGGAATTGGAGAGTTGGTGAATTCGGGAATTGGTGAATTCAATCACCAACTCACCAATTCGCTAACTCACCAATTATCTGTTCCACTTCTCTTTGAATTGCTCCCACTGCTGACGCAGGCTCTCGGGCGTCTGCGCGGTGGCCTTGGCGCGGTCGGGGACGATCGCGCGGAGCACCAGGCGGTCGAGGTCGGCGCGCAGCATCACCCCCTTGTCGGAGGTCAGCGGTGCGCGCACCCAGCCGGCCAGCGCGGCGTCCCACGCCGCCTGCAGATCGCCCTGCGCCCGCGCCGCCGCCGACAGCCAGTACGCCGCCGTCCCGCTGCCGGGACGCTGTGCCAGCTCCTCTTCCATCCGCGCGCGCACCCGCTGATACACGCCCTGCCGATCGATTTCGGGACGCGGTTTCGCGTCGCGATCCAGCGCGCTCGCCCACCAGTCGAGCACGCGCTCGCGGGCGTCGCCGCTCAGCAGCTCCTGGTTCCGGACGATGGGATCGAGGACATTCGCCGCAGCGCCGTACGCGCCGTCGAAGAACAACGCTTCGCCGAGGCCGACCACGTACTCGGTGCGCTCGTTCGGGGGGAAGCGCTGCGGATCGACCCGCCGCAGCCGATCGCGCGCGTTGACCAGATCGTCGGGCGCCGCGCTCGCGCGGAAGCGCTCGAGGTACGCGCGCGCCGCGACGAGATCGGCCGCGTCGGCGCGAGCCGGCGTCAGGCGTGCCTGCTCCGCCGCGTTGATCGCCGCTTCGAACTGGCCCTGGTTGTAGAGGAGACGAGCACGCGCAAGCGGATCGTCCGCGGCCAGCATGGGCACGCAGGTCGCCAGGAGGAGAGCCGCCGAAACGGCCGTGCGACGCATGCCTGGATGGTAGCACAGGCGAAATTCAAGCCTAAGTCATTGGGCATCAATGGCTTAGTTAGCTTCAGCAACGCTTTTGGTACAATGCCGCTCGATGGTCGAACCGAGGATCGTTCCGCGACAGGAGCACCCGATCTCCCGACGCGACATCGATCCGGACGCGCTGAAGGTGCTTTACCGGCTTCGGCAGGGCGAGCACACCGCCTATCTGGTCGGCGGCAGCGTGCGCGACCTCCTGCTCGGCCGGCGTCCGAAAGATTTCGACATCGGCACCTCAGCCCATCCATATCAGGTCAAGAAACTCTTCCGAAATTGCTGGATCATCGGCCGCCGGTTCCGGCTCGCGCACGTCAAGTTCGGCCAGAAGGTGATCGAGGTCGCCACGTTCCGCCGTCAGGTGGCGGCAGGTGAAGAAGTCGTGCAGGACGGCGTGCCGGCGCCCGATCCGACGACGCCGGAAGGCGAACAGCTCATCCACCACGACAACACGTTCGGCACGCCCGAGGAAGACGCGTTCCGCCGCGACTTCACCATCAACGCGCTCGCCTACGACATCGCCACCTTCTCGATCATCGACTACGTCGACGGCCTCGCGGATCTGCGCGCCGGCATCGTCCGCTCGATCGGCGACCCCGACGTCCGGCTGAACGAGGATCCGGTCCGCATGATCCGTGCGATTGCGATCGCCGCGCGGCTCGACTTCACGATCGAGCCGACGCTGCTCGCGTCGATCCGCCGGCACCGTCACGAGATCGCGAAGAGCTCGCAGCCACGCCTGCTCGAGGAGTACTACAAGATTCTTCGAGCCGGATC
>Ga0070665_100006992_pt1 | contig 11466 bp, 8 predicted proteins | sample KBSS13metaG_FD_65862 | JGI IMG/M metagenome (GOLD analysis project Ga0070665, IMG submission 65862) | Switchgrass rhizosphere microbial communities from Kellogg Biological Station, Michigan, USA - KBS S1-3 metaG | ecosystem: Host-associated > Plants > Roots > Rhizosphere > Soil ...
CCTGCGGGCGCTGGAGATCGACGGGCCGTTTCACGACGACTCGGTGGTCTCGGAACTCGCGTCGCTGGAGTCGCTCGATCTCGACACCACGTGCCGCGCCCCGTTGCGCGTTGACGGGCTCCCGCGACTAGAGCAACTCGGCGTCAGCGGTGGACGGGAGGAGCTGGTCGGCATCTCGCAGCTGACCAACCTGCGCAGGCTGTTCCTGGGGCGTTGGCAAGGGACTGATCTGAGGTTCCTGGGGCTGCAGCCGAGGCTTGAATTCCTCAAGATCATAGGCAGGCAGCAGGTGCTCAGCCTGGACGGCATCGAGGGTAGCCGCGGCCTCCGACAGCTCATGATCCAAGACGCCGGCGTTGCTTCGCTGGACCCGCTTCGGGAGCTGTCTGGGCTCGAGTCGATCTACCTAACGAACTTCCCGTCTTTCACCGCGCCCGAACCGTGGGATCTTTCTGTGCTTGCAGGTTCCCCTCGGCTTGAAGAACTTCGGCTGGTGAACATGGGAAGTGTGCTGTCCCTTGCGCCCCTTGACAGTATGCGAGGCTTGCGGAGGGTCACGGTCAGGGGCGCTGTGCTCGACCGTGACATGACCCCGCTCCTCCGACTCCCACGGACGACCGCAGTCGGCCAGATCCAGGACGACCCTCGGCACTCCCATTCTGAGATCGAGATCCTCCAGGCTAGGGCGATTCCGGCGGCCGAGGTGGGCATAGACCCCCTAAGCTTGCCCCACATGGGCACCTGGGGCGATGGGCCTTTCGACAATGACGATGCCGCGGACTGGGCTGACGAACTCGATGAGACCCCAGCAGGCGAGCGAGTCCGCTTCGTGCGAGACACGTTGCAGCGCAGCTTGGACGATGACGCCGTCGTCACCGTCGACGATCATTACGACGTGGATGACGTCGTCGTCGCAGCAGCTGTTCTTGTGGCATCCACCCTGTCTGATGGGCCGCAGCTCTCGGGCGAAGGACCTGAACCGGAGACCCTCAACGATCTGCGTTTCGACCGCACGAGCGTGGAACTCGCCGCACGGGCCCTGCGCTCCTCTCTCGCTGACGAGGCCGACCCGGATCCCGCAGTTCCCGATGATCCTCTAGACACGCGGACAGATGTCCGTCTGCGCCGCGTCCTGGCGCTGCTCGAAACTCAATCTCGTCCGCGATGAACTCCGGTTCTAGACCGCCCGGGTCCAATCCGTGTCACGAGACGATGGCAGTCGGGCGGGTGGCGGGCGATGAACCCGGCCACCCATCCCGGTGAGACCACAGCTCGGGTCGTGTGGTTGGGCGGCGGTGGAGGAGGGGGGTCTCACCGGGATGGGCCAGCCCGAACCCCCGCCCGTCCCCTTCGGGGACCCCACCCCCGCCCCGCTGAGGCGGTGCCGCGTCCCACCCGCACCGATCACCGGAGAACCCCATGGCTTACCAGCCCGCCCAGGCGATCTTCCCTGCCGAGCTCGACCAGCTCGCCGTGACCGCACTCGCCGACCACCAGGACCAGACCCACAACCTGCTGCGCCGCGCCCTCGGGCTGCCCACCGTCGGTGGCTACATCTGGGACGGCCACGACCTCCACGCAGCCTGCGAGGCCTGCGGGCATCTCCCACCCCTGCAGGCGCCCCCGCCGGGGGCGCCGGGGGGAAGACGTCGTCCCCAACCCGGACGCGCTGCGGAGCGCCTCGCGCATCGTGGCTGCGCTCGTGGAGGTCATCGACCAGCGCCGCCCGGTCAGACAGGTGGCGGACTTCGTGCACCCCCGGGTCCTGCGCTACCTGCACACCCTGCCCGTCGACCGCGGCGGGTCCGACGGGGGAGCGCGACTGCTGAGCCTGCGCGCGGTTCAATCACACGAGGGAGCGGTGGAGCTTGCCGGAACGGTCCGGGTGCGAGGTCGTCGGCGCGCGTTGGCTGCATCTGCAGCGCTGACGCCGGGCTATGTCTGGGCGTGCCAGACCTTCCGGATTCTGTAGGCCCGACGAACCCGCCGCCGGAGTGCGAGGTGATCCACAACGCGGTCCCCGCGGAGTTGGCGACGTTCTGGTCCCCAGCGGGGTCGGCTAATGATCACTTCCAGCTGATCTGCGCGATCATCACTGTGGCCTGCCGGCCGGGCGTTCTCGCAGGTGGAAACGACGAAGGCCGGTGGCTCCGTCGAGATGCCACCGGCCTCCGCCGACCGTCGGGACGACAGGATTTGAACCTGCGACCCCTTGACCCCCAGTCAAGTGCGCTACCAAGCTGCGCCACGTCCCGGCCGCCCCCGTGAGGGCTCGATCAGCCTACCGCACCTCTGATCGCGCTCCGCACCGACCCGGACCCCGCGTCCCCCCAACTCGTCCGCGAACACACCGACCTCGGAGCCACGGTGGGGCACCACCGTGACGGTGGTGTCAGTCTCGGGGATCCGCACCTGCGGCACCACCGTCGTCGGTCGCCCCTCGGAGGCGACTTTCGTGGGTACCGGCCGGTAACATCAGCCCCGTCGACCGGCTGCGGCCGATGGGCGACCACGTCCACCGGGTCGCTCACGCGCCGGCCGGGGCAGCAGGTGGCTCAGGTCGGCCGGGCCCCGTCGCGGTCCTCCGTCGGCTCGTGTCGAGGGGGTTAAGGTCGCGCCATGAGCGTCGACGACGCCCCCGCATCCTCGAAGCACCGCCTGCTCGTGCTGGGCAAGATCACCGAGATCCTGGACGTGTTCGGCCTCGACAGGCCCGTGTTGACCCTGGGGGAGATCCAGAGACTCACCGGCATGCCCGCGTCGACGGTCCAGCGTCTCGTGGCGAACATGGTGGCCGAGGGCCTGTTGGACCGGGCCGGGGACGGGATCCGCGTCGGGGTGCGGATGGCGTACTGGGCGGCTCCGGCGACCCAGGGCGTCGACGTCCTCGAGCTCGTGCAGCCCGTGCTGCGGGAGCTGCGCGACGAGACGGGCGAGACGGCCTGCTTCTTCCGTGCCGAGCAGGGGCAGCGGGTGTGCGTCGCGATGGCCGAGACCCGCCACGCGCTGCGGCGGGAGATGTACGTCGGCAAGGTCATGCCGCTGCACGTCGGGTCGGCGGGGCGGGTGATCCTCGCGTGGCGGCCCGATCTGGTCGACGCGGTCCTGGGGGCGCCGCTGCCCGCCTTCACGGCCGAGACGATCACCGATCCCGTCGAGCTGCGTGCCGCCGTCGACCGGACGCGTCGGGACGGGTTCGCGGTCACCGAGAGCGAGCGGGACGACGGGGCCTCGGGGCTCGCGGCGCCGGTCTTCGACTCGGCCGCCGAGCTGGTCGGGGCACTCGCCCTGAGCGGGCCGACCTTCCGGATGCCTCGGGAACGCTGCGAGGAGTGGATCGACGTCCTCGTCTCCCGTGCGAACCAGGTCATCCGCACGCTCGGCGGTCGACGCCCCCACTGACGTCGTCCGGCCCTCGACGGGCGGCCGCGTTCCGTGCTTGACTCGCATCGTGGGTGTCTGCTCACATGGCAGGCAGTTGCGGCGCGGGGAGGCCGGTGTCGACCACCTGCTCGGGGCCCCACCCCCACCTGAGGAGAACCATGTCCCACAGTCTGCCTCTCGACGGCGTGCGGGTGCTCGAGCTCGGCAACTACATCGCCGCACCGACGGCGGGTCGGCTGCTCGCCGACTTCGGCGCCGAGGTCATCAAGGTCGAGCGCCCGCGGACCGGGGACGAGCTGCGCAACTGGCGCCTCTACGCCGGGACCACGTCGATGCTCTACCGCACCGTCAACCGCAACAAGAAGTCCGTGGTGCTGAACCTGCGCGAGCCGGAGGGGCGCGAGGCGGTCCTGGCGCTGGTGGCCCGCTGCGACATCGTGCTGGAGAACTTCCGTCCCGGGACCCTGGAGAAGTGGGGCCTGGGCCCCGCGGAGCTCGACGCCGCCAACCCCGACGTGATCGTCAGCCGGATCTCCGCGTTCGGCCAGACCGGCCCGATGGCGCAGCGACCCGGGTTCGCCGCGGTGGCCGAGGCGATGGGCGGGCTACGGGACCTGGTCGGCGAGCCGGACCGGCCGCCGTCGCGCACGGGGGTCTCCATCGGGGACTCCATCGCCGGGCTCTACGCGGCCTTCGGGGCGGTGATGGCCCTGTTCCAGCGCGAGGCCCGCCGGGGCGGGGAGCGTCCCGCGCTCGTGCAGCGCACGATGGACGTGGCGCTGAACGAGGCGGTCTTCTCCATGATGGAGTCGCTGGTGCCGGACCACCTGGCCTACGGCGTCGACCGGCAGCGGGTCGGGGGACGGATGGAGGGCATCGCCCCGTCGAACGCCTACCCGTGCTCCGGGGGCGACTCGGTCGTCATCGCCGGGAACGGCGACGGCATCTACCGACGCCTGATGGAGGCCGCAGGCCGTCCCGACCTGGGCGCCGATCCCGGGTTGGGCACCAACGCGGAGCGCTGGGCCCGCCGCGACGAGCTCGACGACGCGATCGGCGCCTGGACCTCCACCCTGCCGCGCGACGACGTGCTCGCCCGGTTGGAGGAGGCCGGGGTGCCCGCGGGTCCGATCTACACCGCCGCGGACATCTGCGCCGACCCGCAGTTCAAGGCGCGCAACATGATCCAGTACTTCGACGTCGACACCGGCGACGCCGCTCCCCGCCGCGTCGGCTTCCCGGGCATCGTCCCCGTGATGGGCGAGGCCTCCCTCCCGGTCCGCAGCGTCGGGCCCGACCTGGGCGAGCACACCGACGAGGTGCTGGCCTCCCTCGCGATCCCGGAGAAGAAGACGCGATGACCGGCCCGGCTCCCGACGTGCTCCTGCGCGACGTGACCCTGCGCGACGGCCTGCAGCTCACCGGCAGGACGTTGCCCACCGAACGCAAGATCGAGATCGTCCGCGAGCTGCTGCGGCTCGGCGTGCCCAGCCTGGAGATCGGCTCGCTCGCCCGGCCCGACCTGGTCCCGCCGCTGGCGAACACCCTCGACGTCGTCGCGGGGCTGACGCCTGCGGAGCTCGAGCGGTGCTGGGTCTGGGTGGCGACCCCGCGGCACGTCGCCCGGGCCGTCGAGGCCGGGGCGCGCAACGTCCAGTACTGCCTGTCGGTCTCCGACGCCCACAACCGCGCCAACCTCGGCCGCGACACCGAGACCAGCCTCGCGGCCATGCCCGAGGCCGTCGAGACCGCGCTCGCGGCGGGCGGACGCATCGAGCTCTGCCTGGCCACCGCGTTCACCTGCCCCTTCGACGGACCGGTGGACCCGGACCGGGTCCTGCGGATCGTGACCGACCCCCGGACCGCGGGCGCCGCGGACGTCGTCGTGTGCGACACCCTCGGCCAGGCCGCACCCGGCGAGGTGTCCGCGCTGGTCGGGCGGGTGCACCGGGAACGGCCCGAGGCGCGCGTCGTCTTCCACGGCCACGACACCTGGGGGCAGGGCGTGGCGAACACCCTCGCCGCCGTGGACGCGGGCGCCGGCATGGTCGACGGCGCGCTCGGCGGCCTGGGCGGCTGCCCGTTCGCGCCGGGGGCCGCCGGGAACGCCGCGACCGAGGACCTGCTCTTCGCCCTGCGACCGAGCTGGCTCGACCCCGCCCGGCTCGTCGGCCTCGCGGCACTGTCCACCGAGCTGCTGGCCGAGCTCGACGAGCCGAACCGTTCCCGCGCCGTGCAGGGCATCCGGTCCCCGACGGCCGCGTTCCCGTGGACGGCGGCGCATCTGAGCTCCGGACGCTGAGCCCCGGACACTGAGCTCCGGACACTGAGCCGCCCGCTCCGGCTCGGGGTCCGCTTCTCAGTCGTCTCTCAGCCCCCTGGGCCAACCTTCTGCACCCCGACGCGTCATTCGGCTCGAGGGCAGCGGCCCGGCAGCGAACCGACGACCCGGCAGGAGCCGATGATCGAGCTGGAGCACGTGTCGAAGGTGTACTCGACCGGTGCGGTCTCGTTGCGGGCGCTCGACGACGTGACGTTGCGGATCGGGAGCGGGGAGCTCGTGGCGGTCATGGGGCCGTCCGGCTCGGGCAAGTCGACCATGATGAACATCCTCGGCTGTCTCGACGTCCCGTCCGAGGGCTCCTACGTGCTGGACGGCGTGCCGGTGGCGGGGCTGTCGGAGAACCGGTTGGCCGACGTGCGCAGTCGCAGGATCGGGTTCGTGTTCCAGTCGTTCAACCTGCTGCCGCGGACCTCGGCGATCCGGAACGTCGAGCTGCCGATGGTCTACGCCGGTACGTCCAATCGGCGTAATCGAGCGCGGCAGGCGTTGGAACGGGTGGGTCTGGGGGATCGGACGGACCACCTGCCGAACGAGCTGTCGGGCGGTCAGCAACAACGGGTCGCGGTGGCCCGGGCCCTGGTCACCGACCCGGCGATGATCCTGGCGGACGAGCCGACGGGGAACCTGGACACTGCGTCGACGGTCGACGTGATGAACCTGCTCGTAGAGCTCAACGCGACCGGGCGGACCGTCGTGCTGATCACCCACGAGCCCGAGGTGGCCGAGTTCGCGAAGCGCGTGGTGACCCTGCGCGACGGGCGGATCGTGGGGGACGAGCGCCGATGACCCTGTGGGAGTCCGCCCGGATCGCCGTCCGCGGCCTGCGGGGGAACACGCTCCGCTCGGCGCTGACGATGCTCGGGATCATCATCGGCGTCGCGGCGGTGATCCTCCTCGTGGCGTTCGGCAACGGGTTGCAGACCTACGTCGCCGGTGCCTTCGGGCCGCTGGCCAACCAGATCCAGATCGCCAAGGACCAGCAGGTCACCGCGGCGAAGGACCTCACCGACGCCGACGTGCGGGCCCTGCGGAACCCGGCGCGGACGCCCGCGGTCGCGGCCGTGAACCCCTCCGTCGGCGGCGTCGTCCCGATCCAGCTCGCCGGCGGCGACCAGGTCCGCACCTCCGTCACGGGCACCGAGGCGGACTACCTGGAGGTCGCCAACCGCGAGCTCGTCGTCGGGTCGTTCTTCGACGACCGGCAGGCGACCGGCAAGGCCAAGGTCGTCGTGCTGGGCCCGAACCCGGTGGCGGCGCTGTTCGCGGGGCAGGCGGGCGAGGCGCTCGGGAAGCAGGTGCGGATCGGCCGGACGACGTTCCGCGTGATCGGGGTCCTCGCGGGCAACGGCCAGCAGGACGACATCGCCGTGATGCCCCTCGGCGCCGCGCGCAGCTACCTGCTCGGCGGCAGCGACGTCGTCGGGTCGATCACCGTCCGAGCGGCGTCGCCCGAGGCCGTCCCGCAGGCGCTCGAGCAGGTGCAGGCGGTGCTGGACCAGCGGCACGGTATCCGCGACCCGCAGGACCGGGACTACTCGGCGACCGCCCTGCAGAGCCTGCTGGACCAGTTCTCCCAGGTCCTGAGCATCATCACGATCTTCGTCGCGGGCGTGGCGGGCATCTCGCTGCTCGTCGGCAGCATCGGTGTCGCGAACATCATGCTGGTCACGGTCACGGAGCGGACCCGCGAGATCGGCATCCGCAAGGCCATCGGCGCGCGCCGCCGGGCGATCCTGCAGCAGTTCCTCATCGAGGCGATGGTGCTCTCGGGCCTCGGCGGGATCATCGGCATCCTGCTCGGGATCGGGCTGTCGGTGGGCGCGGGCGCCGTGCTGGGCCGGCTGGTGAACGACTTCCCGACGCCGTCGGTGTCGGTCGGGTCCGTCGTGCTCGCCTTCGGGGTGAGCCTCGTGATCGGCCTGCTCGCGGGCGGGTTCCCCGCCAACCGCGCGGCGCGCATGCGCCCCATCGACGCCCTGCGGCACCAGTGACCCCGGAACCGATCCCGGATTCGACCCCGCCGCCCCTTTCCGACCCCCAGACGACCTGGAGTCCCGTGAGCACGTCGACCACCCCGAGGAAGCCCTCCACGACCCGGCTCCGGCTCGCCGTGGCCGTCGCGCTGGCGGGCGCGGTCCTCGCAGGCTGCAGCGGGAGTGACACACCCCCGGCCCCGACGGCCGTCGTCGACCGGGGCACCGTGTCGCAGGGGGTGTCGGCGTCGGGCACCCTGGTGTCGATCACCCAGCAGAACCTCGGCTTCGCTGACAGCGGCCGGATCGCCGAGCTCAGCGTGAAGGTGGGCGACGTCGTCGCGGCGGGCCAGCCGCTCGCCCGGCTCGACGACGGGACCGCGCGGTCCCAGCTCGCCTCCGCCCAGGCCAAGCTGGACCAGCAGACCGCCTCGCTCCGCAAGCTGACCGGCGGGAACTCCGTGGCCTCGGCCCAGTCCGCCCTCGACTCCGCCCGGGCCGTCCTCGACGCCACCCGCGGCCAGGTCGACGCCACCGCGGGCGCGAACGAGTCCGCGGTGGCGCGGGCCCAGGTGCAGCTGGACTTCGACCGCGAGCAGCGGGACGCGGCCGAGGAGCAGCTGGCGGAGGACGAGCGGGCCTGCCCGGACGGCACGTCCACGACGACGTCGACCACGTCCACGTCCACGAGCACGACGGACACGGGCTCGGCCGCGAGCACGACCACGCCGGCGTCGGCCTCCGATCCGGCGTGCTCGGCGCTGGCGACCGACGAGCAGAATGTGACGACGGCGAAACGGCAGGTCATCGCCTCGCAGACGGCGCTGGACCAGGCGCGGAGCACGCAGCGCACGGACGCGGCGGCGGGGAGGCTGTCGATCGTCAACGCCGAGAAGTCGATCGCCGACGCGCAGTCCCAGCTCGACAGCGCGACCTCCGCGGGCCCGGCCGACATCGCGGTCCAGGACGCCGTGGTCGCCGACGCGCAGAACACGCTGTCCGACGCCCGACAGGGGCTCGAGGACACCGTCCTGCGGGCTCCGGTCGCGGGGACCGTGTCCGCGATCAACGGCGCGGTGGGCGACTTCGTCTCCGCCGCGAGCGCCGCGACCACGCTCGCCCCCGGCACCGACGCCCGCATCCCCGCCGCCGTCGGCACCGCGACCTCGGTCGCCGGGACGGCGTCCCCGGCGGGCGGCGCCCTGATCACGCTGAACGACCTGAGCACCTTCCAGCTCGTCGTCCCGTTCGAGGAGAGCGACGCGGCGAAGATCCTCGCGAACCAGCCCGTCGACGTCTCGGTGGACGCGGTCCCCGACCTGACGGTGCCCGGGACGGTGGTCGCCGTCGCCCCGACCGCGGACCAGATCTCGGGGGTGGTCAGCTACTACGCGACCATCGTGCTCAACGGCGGCGACCCGCGGCTCAAGGACGGACAGACCGCTCAGGCGGTGGTGCGCACCGAGTCCCGGGAGAACGTGCTCCGGGTGCCCACCGCCGCGGTCCGCCAGGACTCGGGTGGCTCGGTCGTGACCGTTCCCGGCGCCGACGGCTCCACGACGACGACCTTCACCCCCGGCCTGTCGGGCGACGAGTTCACCGAGGTCCAGTCGGGACTCGCCGAGGGGCAGCGCGTCCTCCTGCCCTCCGCCGTGGTCGAGGCCTCCACCGGAGGCCCGGGGAGGGGACCCGGCGGAGCGAACTGACGCCATCGGTGAGGTCGGGCGCGGCTCGTGACGTCGGGCCCCGAGCTCAGCGGCGGCTGCTCTCGGAACCGTGGTCCGCGCGGCGGATCCGGCCGCGGGCCACCAGCTCGACGGCCACCAGCACGGCGATGGTCTCGGCGGCGAGGAGTCCGATGAGGACGAGGACCTGGGCGGCGCCTGCGCGGATCGGGTCGCCGCTGCCGAGCAGCACCCCGACGAAAGCGCCCGGCAGCGTGACCAGCCCGACGGTCCGGGTCTGGTCGAGCGCCGGGACGAGGGCGTCGGTGGCCGAGCCGCGGACGACGAGGAGGGCGGCGTCGCGGGGGAGGAGGCCGAGGGAGAGGGCGGCCTCGTACTCGCCGCGGCGGCCCTCGAGCTGGTCCAGGGCCCGGCGGCCCGCGACCGAGGTGGCGGACATGGCGCCGCCGATCACGATGCCCGCGATGGGGACGACCGCGATGCCGGCCAGCGGGACCGCGCCGCTGACGAGGACGACGGCGAGCACGGGGAGGGTGCCGGCGAGGATGGCCACGCCCGCGTGGGCGCCGCTGGGCCCGGCGGTCATCCGCCCGGCTGAGGTGAAGGTCGCGACGCCGAGCATCACCAGGACGAACAGCGCCGTGGCCCACCAGGATCCGACGACGGCGAGGATGATCGTCGCCACGACGCCGAGCTGGATCACCGCCCGCACGGCCGCGATCGCGGACGCCCGCCCCGTGCCCAGTCCGCCAGCCACCGCCGCGGCGACGGCGATCAGGACCAGGACGGCCAGCGCGACGCCGAGCTGCCACCCCACCACCACGGTCGACCCGCCCACGCCACCCCCCGGCCGCGGCGATCGCGGCGCCCCGCGGACGCTACGACCCGGCGGCGGACCGGTGCGCGGCGGCGTCCCGCCGGCTCGTGCGGCTCGGGGCTCCGGGCCGGGTGTCCGTCCCGAGAGGGCGGCCGCCCGGCCTGGCGGGGCTCACGTCTTCTCCTCCTGGGACAGTCCGAGCTCGGCGAGGATGGCGGCCGTGTGCTCGCCGAGCGCCGGGACCGCGCCCATCGGCAGCTCGACGTCGCGGAAGGTCATCGGGGGCAGGACGCCGCGGACGTCTCCGACCTCGGTGGAGACGGTGCGCCAGCGATCCCGCTCGGAGAGCTGGGGATGGTCGAGGAGCGCGGCGGTGCCGTTGATCTGGGCGGCGGGGATGCCCGCTTCGGCGAGCCGCTCGTCGAGCTCGGCGGTCGTCCATTCGCGGGTGTGGTCCGCGACGAGGGCGTCGCACTCGGTCCGGTGCGCGACGCGCTGGACGTTGGTGGCGAAGCGGGGGTCCTCGGCGTGCTCCGGGGCGCCGAGGACCTCGCCGACCAGGGTGCGCCAGCCACGGTCGTTCTGGACGCCGATGAGGATCTGGCCGTCGGCGGTGGGGTAGGCGTCGTACGGGGCGATGGCGGGGTGGCTCAGCCCCATCCGCGGGATCTGTCGGCCGCCGTAGAGCTGCATGTACATCGGGTGGCCCATCCACTCCACGGCGGAGTCGAACATGGACACGTCGACCACGGCGCCCTCGCCGGTGCGTGCACGCCGGAACAGGGCGCTGAGCACGGACATCGCGGAGTAGAGGCCTGCGGCGATGTCGGCGTTGGGCACGCCGGTCTTGGTGGCCGTCTCCGGCGTGCCGGTCACGGCGACCATGCCGGACTCGGCCTGGATGAGCATGTCGTAGGCCTTGCGGTCCTTGCGGGGGCCGCCGGTGCCGTAGCCGGAGATGTTCACCACGACCAACCGCGGGTCGGCACCCTCCAGCAGCCCCAGGCGGTCGACGACGCCGGGCGCGGTGTTGTGCAGGAACACGTCCGCCCGGGCGATCAGGGCTCGGGCGACCCGGAGCCCGTGCGCGGACTTGAGGTCCACGGCGAGGGACTCCTTGCCGCGGTTGAGCCACACGAAGTGCGTGGCGAGCCCGTGCACGGCGTGGTCGTAGCTGCGGGCGAAGTCGCCGCCGTCCGGGCGTTCGAGCTTGATCACCCGGGCGCCGAGGTCGGCGAGGTGGCGGGTGGCGAGCGGACCGGC
>Ga0070665_100006995_pt1 | contig 11462 bp, 9 predicted proteins | sample KBSS13metaG_FD_65862 | JGI IMG/M metagenome (GOLD analysis project Ga0070665, IMG submission 65862) | Switchgrass rhizosphere microbial communities from Kellogg Biological Station, Michigan, USA - KBS S1-3 metaG | ecosystem: Host-associated > Plants > Roots > Rhizosphere > Soil ...
TAACGCGTGAAATCCTCGGCCGGCGAGGCCGTGCTCGGCGCCGCGATCACGCTGCCATCCCGCACCTTCTGGATGAGCTGCGACATGTCGTCGTTGAGCGTGGTGTTGTGCTTGTTGAGGTCGATGCCCCGCTGCAGGTGACCGATGCAGGCCGGGAAGTCGTCGCGAATCAGCGCCTCGAGCCCGCGCTTGAAGGACTTCAGCGCCGCGGTTTCCTCGAGATCTTCGAGCGGCGCCCAGGTGGCGAGCGAGTCGTCGGGCTGGGCCATGGTGAGATACAGCAGCCCGAGCTGCAGGCGCGCGAAGTGCAGCTTGGGATTGATGTCCAGCGCCGTGCGCATCTGCACCACGGCCTCCGGGTACTCGCGACGTTCGGCGAGCTCGGCGCCCAGCTGGTAACGCAGTTCGGCATTGCCGGGATCGCGCGAGATGGCGGCCCGCAGTTTTTGTAGTTCTGGTGAGTCCATGAAGTCCGCCCGGGAGAGCTGGCCGTAGCATAGCCCAGGGATTCCCGGGCACGGTACTGATTGGTGCAATCCGACGTTATGCAAAGCGGGGTGCGCATCCGGGCGCCCGAAATACCCCAATGGCGTAATACCTTCGCCGCGCGGTAGCGGAATCCAATACCCGTCGCGCGTGATTGAGCCTGCCTAACTTCCCCGCGTATGGTCGGCCAGCCAAGCGCACGAAAGCGCATCAGGAGTACGAGATGGGGATTTCCAAGTGGTTAGTCGCCGCGGTGGCACTGGTCGCGGTCACGAACGTGCAGGCCCAGGAGAAGACCCGCGCCTACATCGCGCCGTTCGCGGGATACACGCACCTGCGGCTGGACGAAGGCACGGTCTACCAGCAGGACGACCTGGTGAAATTCGACGCGCTGACGTTCGGCGCGATCTTCGGATTCCAGACGCCGGTGGGTTTCCTCGCGGAAATCAGCCGCTCGCACGCCATCCACGCCGACCTGTTCGATGAGCCCGGTGATTTCGAGCTGCTGCAGACGGGCGGCGCCGTGGGCTGGCGCATTCCATTCGCCGAGGGCTGGGCATTCACGCCGAAAGTGGGGCGCCTGAAGTGGGAGCTGTCCTCGGACAACCGCATCATGCTCGACAGCCAGGGCACGCGGCACTACGAAATCAACGGCTGGGACAATTTCTACGAGCTCAACCTGACGCGCCAGCTCAAGCAGAACATATCGCTGGGTGTGACCTTCCGCGACGTCGACCAGGAGTTCGGACACTCGCGCTCGGGCGTGTTCGGGGTGAGTTTCGCGTTCTGATCGCGCGAATCTAAAGGGCCGGGACGAGTCCCGGCCTGATTCAGCTCAGCCCAGCGACCAGCCTTCGCGGTACTTGCGCTTCAGCAAGGCATCCGAATCCGCCACGTTCTTCACCTTCATGGCGGCGCCGTCGTATTCGATCTTCCTGCCGGCGTTCAGCGCCACCACGCCCAACAACATGATTTCCGTGAGGCGCGCTGAATATTCGAACGGACTGGTGGTCTGCTGGGTACCGCGAATGGCATCGATCCAGTTCATCTCGTGGCTGGTCCTGATGCGCGCATAGGTCTCTTTCGGTGTACCGACGGCGTCGTGCAGCGACTGCGGCAGCAGCCGCGGGTTGAACCCATAGGTGTCGTGCATCAGCTTGCCCTTGGTGCCGATGTAGAGGACGCCGCCGCCCTTGTTGAGCTCGGCGTCGCCCATCTCGACCGGCTTCGGGGGCGTGAGGCCACCGTCGTACCAGGTCATCTTCACCGCGGGACGCGAGCCCTTGGCCGGGAACTCGTAGTACGTGGTGCAGGCCATCGGGTAGGTGTCGTGGTTGTAAGGCGTCGACGTGGTTTCGACGGCGGTCGGGAAATCCAGGTCGAGCGACCAGAACGAGGAATCGATCAGGTGCGCGCCCATGTCGCCGATGGCACCCACTCCCCAGTCGGTCCAGCCGCGCCAGTTGAACGGGTGGTAGATAGGGTGGTAGTCGACGTAGCGCGACGGACCGAGGAACAGGTCCCAGGCCAGCTTGTCGGGTGGCGTATACGAGCCGAACGACGCCGCGGCGCGCTTCATCACGCCATCCATGTTCCAGGGCAGCGACTTCGCATCGCCCTGCAGCGGCGCGGGGCGTGGAATGCCCTGCGGCCAGTAGGCGAGCGGGCGATTGGTCCAGACGTGCACCTCGGTCACGGTGCCGATGGCACCCGACTGGATGTACTCGTTGACCTTGCGCGCGTCGTCCGAGGAATGTCCCTGGTTGCCCATCTGCGTCTGCAGCCCGGTGGCGGTGGCTTTCTGCGCCAGCCTCCGGCATTCCTCCACCGACCATGCCAGGGGCTTCTGCACGTACACGTGTTTGCCCAGATCCATGGCCGCCATGGCGATGACCGCGTGCGTGTGATCCGGCGTCGCCACCACGACCGCGTCGATATCTTTCTGTTTCTCCAGCATCACGCGGAAGTCGTCGTAACGCTTCGCCTTCGGCAGTTGCGGCTGCAGCAGCTGCCAGCCCTTGAGCTGCTCCTGTGCACGGGTGCGCTGGTCGGGCGTCGCCGACGCATCCTGCGCACGCTGGCCGGCCTGGTCCACCTGCTTGGGGATGTCGGCGAAGCGTGCATCGACGTAGCTCCAGTCCACGTCGCACAAGGCGACGATGTTCTGGCTGGAGAGCGCCTGCAGGTTCGCGCGGCCCATGCCGCCGACACCAACCGCCGCGACGTTCACGCGTCCGTTCGGCGAAATGCGGCGTGACTTCGCATACAGCCCGCTGGGCAGGATGGTGAAGGCCGCGGTGGTGGCGGCGGCCGTGCGCAGGAATTCCCGGCGTGACGGTTCGGGGCGGGCGGGCTTTTTGGTGTCCATGCGCCCGATTCTAGCCAAACAAACTCAGTGTGTTGGCGCCACCGCGGGGGTGAAGCCCGCGCCCAGGTTCGAAAGCAGGAATCGTCCGACCGCCACGGGCGAGAGTCCCGGCAGGGACACGAGGCAGACGAACGATTTCAAAACGAGGTCTCGCTCTCTACCGCTAGTCAGAGCCGACGCGGCGTTCGAGCTCGATTCCGGCGATCTCGAAACCACGACGGAAGTCACGGATATGCTTGGCCATCCAGTCGCTGGCCTGCGTTGCGCTGCGATCACGAATCGCGGTGAGCAGTTTCTTCTGCGCTTCGGCGATGCGTCGGCGCGCCTGCGGCACCTGGCTGATCATGACTTCGAGCGAGGGCACCAGCAATTGCACCAGGGGCTCGTGCGCCAGCATGAAGACGCCATTCGCCGTGGCTTCGCCGACGGCGCGGAAGAAATCGGCGGACTGTTCCACGGCCGCGGCGGTGTCCATTTCCTGATCGAGGCGAGCAACGATCGCTTCGAGGCGCGCGAGGTCGGCCGTGGTGCGTTCGCGCGCCGCGGCGGCGGCGATCGGCGGTTCGAGCGCGGTCAGTGCTTCCCAGACGTCGTGGAAACTCACGTCGTGCAGCGCGAGCGCGCGGCTCACGCCGGCGGCCACGGTGCCGCGCGCGGGCCGCGTGACCATCATGAGCTTGGAGCCGCGCTCGCGCTTCAGCACGCCGTTCGATTCAAGCTCGCGCAGCGCCTCGCGCACCGTGCCGCGGTGCACGCCGAACTGCCGCGCGAGCTCCGTCTCCGCCGGCAGCCGATCGCCGGCGCTGATGCTGCGGTCGGTGATCCGCCCGAGCAGGGCGGCGGCCACCTTGCGGTAGGCGGGCTCGAGCCGGATGGGCTCGAACTCGGCCGGCGCGGCGGTTGGGCGCTTGCGGACGGCGCGAGGACTCATGCCGTCAGCTCGTAAAGCTCGCGGCCGATCAGCATGCGGCGGATCTCCTGCGTGCCGGCGCCGATCTCGTAGAGCTTGGCGTCGCGCATCAGGCGGCCCGCGGCGTAGTCGTTGATGTAGCCGTTGCCACCCAGCGCCTGGATGGCTTCGAGGCACATCTGCGTGGCGCGATCGGCGCCGAACAGGATGGCCGCGGCGGCATCCTGGCGCGAGCAGCGGCCCGCGTCGCAGGCGCGTCCGATGGCATAGGAATAGGCGCGCGCGGCATTGAGGCTGGTGTACATGTCGGCCACCTTGGCCTGCATCATTCCGAAGGTGCCGATGGTCTGGCCGAACTGCTTGCGTTCATGGATGTAAGGCAGCACCAGGTCCAGCGCCGCGGCCATGAGTCCCAGCGGCCCGCCGCCCAGCACCGCGCGTTCGTAGTCGAGGCCCTTCATGAGCACGCGCACGCCGCCATTCACCTGGCCGAGCACGTTCGCCTCGGGCACCACGCAGCCTTCGAACACCAGTTCGCTGGTGGACGAACCGCGCATGCCGAGCTTGTCGAGCTTCTGCGCGCTCCAGAATCCCTTCCAGCCCTTCTCGACGATGAAGGCGGTGATGCCGCGCGGACCGGCGGCCGGGTCGGTCTTCGCATAAACCACCGCGACGTCGGCGTCCGGGCCGTTGGTGATCCACATCTTGCGGCCGGTGAGGGCGTAGCCCTCGGGATGTTTCTCGGCGCGCAGCTGCATGCCGACCACGTCCGAGCCCGCGCCGGGTTCGCTCATGGCGAGCGCGCCCACGTGTTCGCCCGACACCAGCTTCGGCAGGTAGCGGTCGCGCTGCGCGTCCGTGCCGTTCAGCATGATCTGGTTCATGCACAGGTTCGAATGCGCGCCGTAGGAGAGTCCCACCGACCCGGAGGCGCGCGAGATCTCTTCCATGACGATGATGTGCGCGAGGTAGCCGAGGTTGGCGCCGCCCCAACGATCGGGAATCGTGATGCCTAACAAGCCGGCGTCGCCCAGTTCGGGCCACAGGTCGCGGGGGAACTCGTTGCTGCGATCGATGTGCTCGGCGCGCGGCGCGATGCGTTCGCGCGCGAAGCGCCGCACCTGCGAACGCACCTCGTCGAGTTCTTCGCCGAGGCCGAAGTCGAAATCACAGCGATCCAGCGTGCTCATTGCCCTTGCCTTCAAATGTCGGGTTGTACTATTGTCCGACAATCATGCCCATGCTGGATTCCAAAGTCGATAGGAAAAGCGCCGAGTTCGGCGCCAACGCGGCCGCCATGCGTGCGCTGGTCGACGAATTACGCGCCCGGCAGGCGAAAAGCGCGCTCGGCGGCGGGGACGCGGCGCGCGCCAAGCACGTGGCGCGCGGCAAGTTGCTGCCCCGCGATCGCGTGGAGATGCTGCTGGATCCAGGCGCGCCGTTCCTGGAGCTGTCGCCGCTGGCGGCCTTCGGCATGTACGGTGACGAATCGCCGGGCGCCGGAATCATCGCGGGGATCGGGCGCATCGCCGGGCGTGAATGCCTGGTGGTCTGCAACGACCCCACGGTCAAGGGCGGCACGTACTACCCGGTCACGGTGAAGAAGCACCTGCGGGCGCAGCGCATCGCCGAGGAGAACCGGCTGCCCTGCGTGTACCTGGTGGACTCGGGTGGCGCGCACCTGCCCAGCCAGGACGAGGTGTTCCCGGACCAGGAGCACTTCGGACGCATCTTCTTCAACCAGGCCAATCTGTCGGCCCAGGCCATCCCGCAGATCGCGGTGGTCATGGGTTCGTGTACCGCGGGCGGCGCGTACGTGCCGGCCATGAGCGATGAATCCATCATCGTGCGCAACCAGGGCACGATTTTTCTCGGCGGCCCACCGCTGGTGAAGGCCGCCACCGGCGAGGTGGTCACCAGCGAAGAGCTGGGTGGCGGTGAGGTGCACGCCAAGACCTCGGGCGTGGTGGATCACCTGGCCGAGAACGACACGCACGCGCTCGGCATCGCGCGGCGCATCATCGGCAACCTGCCCCCCGATTTGGGGAGTGGCCCCAATCCGCCTTTTGGGGCCACTCCCCAATTCGAGGAGCCGAAATATTCGGCCGACGATCTCTACGGCATCATCCCGACCGATACACGCAAGCCCTTCGACATCCGCGAGATCATCGCGCGCATCGTCGACGGCAGCGATCTCGACGAGTGGAAGGCGCGCTTCGGCACCACGCTGGTCACGGGTTTCGCGCGCATCCACGGCATGCCGGTCGGCATCCTGGCAAACAACGGCATCCTGTTCTCCGAATCGGCTCAGAAGGGCGCACACTTCATCGAGCTTTGTTGCCAGCGGCGTGTGCCGCTGGTGTTCCTGCAGAACATCACCGGGTTCATGGTGGGAAAGAAATACGAGAACGAGGGCATCGCCCGCCATGGCGCCAAGATGGTGACCGCGGTGGCCTGCGCGCGCGTGCCGAAGTTCACGGTGATCGTGGGCGGCAGCTTTGGCGCGGGTAACTACGGCATGTGCGGCCGCGCGTATTCACCGCGATTCCTCTGGACCTGGCCGAACTCGCGCATCTCGGTGATGGGCGGTGAACAGGCCGCCAACGTGTTGGCCACGGTGCGCCGCGACGCCATCGAGGCCAAGGGCGGCAGCTGGAGCGCGGAGGACGAGGCCGCGTTCAAGGCGCCGATCCGCGAGCAATACGAGACGCAGGGCAATCCGTACTACGCCACCGCGCGGCTGTGGGACGACGGCGTCATCGATCCGCGCGACACGCGCCGCTGCCTGGCGCTGGGCTTGAGCCTGAGCCTGCGTCAGCCGGTGCCCGAGACGCGTTTCGGCGTCTTCCGGATGTGAACCATGGCTAGCTATCAGCACATCGAGCTCGAGCAACGAGGCGCGGTGCGCTGGCTGTGGCTGAATCGTCCCGAAGTCCGCAACGCCTTCAACGACGCGCTGATCGCGGACATCGCCTCGGCCTTCGCCGACGTCGAGGCCTCGCCCGACACCCGCGTCGTGGTGCTCGCGGCACGCGGCAACGTGTTCAGCGCCGGTGCCGATCTCAACTACATGCGTGCGATGGCGAACTACAGCCATGCCGACAACCTGGCCGACGCGCTCAAGGTCGCGCGCATGTTCAACGCCGTGCATTCGTGTTCGCGACCCGTGGTGGCGCGCGTGCAGGGTGACGCCTATGGCGGCGGCGTCGGCCTGGCGGCCGCCTGTGACATCGCCATCGCCGCCGACGGCGTGAATTTCGGCCTGTCCGAAGTGCGGCTCGGCATCGTGGCCGCCACCATTTCCCCTCACCTGGTGCGCGCCATGGGCGCCCGCCAGGCCGCGCGCTACATGCTCACCGCGGAGAAATTCAGCGCCGCGCAGGCCAGGTCGCTGGGCCTGGTGCACGAGGTGACCAAGGCCAATGGCCTGGACGCGGAAGTCGAACGGCAGGCGCAGGTGTTGCTGTCTTCCAGCCCGTCCGCACTGGCGGCCACCAAGCGGCTGCTGGCCGACGTGGTCGAGGCGCCCATCGACGACGTGCTGCTGGCGGCCACGGCCAAGTGCATCGCCGACGCGCGTGTGTCGCCGGAAGGGCGCGAAGGCATCGCCGCGTTCCTGGAGAAGCGCGCGCCCGCCTGGGTCCCGAAGAAGTAGATGTTCGCCAAGCTAATCATCGCCAATCGGGGCGAGATCGCCGTACGCATCGCGCGTACCGCGCGCAGGCTCGGCATCCGCACCGTGGCGGTGTATTCCGATGCGGATGCGCACGCGGCGCATGTCGCGGCCTGCGACGAGGCCGTGCACATCGGCGGGCCGCGGCCGCAGGAGAGTTACCTGCGCGGCGACGTCATCCTCGAAGCCGCGCGCCGCACGGGCGCCACCGCCATCCATCCGGGCTACGGATTCCTGTCCGAGAACGCGGAATTCGCCGCGGCCTGCGCGCGCGCGGGCGTGGTCTTCGTCGGCCCGTCGCCCGATGCCATCAATGCCATGGGTTCGAAGTCCGCCGCGAAATCGCTGATGGAGAAGGCGGGCGTGCCACTGACGCCGGGTTATCACGGTGATCGACAGGAGCCGGACTACCTGCTGGAGCAGGCGCGGCGCATCGGCTTTCCAGTGCTGATCAAGGCCGTGTCCGGTGGTGGCGGCAAGGGCATGCGGCGCGTCGATGCCGCGGACGCATTCGCGGCGGCGCTGGCCAGCTGCCAGCGCGAGGCGGCCGCGAGCTTCGACGACGATCGCGTGCTGGTCGAGAAGTACGTCAATCCCGCGCGCCACGTGGAAGTGCAGGTGTTCGGCGACACGCACGGCAACGTGGTCTATCTATTCGAGCGCGACTGCTCGGTGCAGCGGCGCCACCAGAAGGTCATCGAGGAAGCGCCCGCCCCTGGCATGACGCCCGAGCGGCGCCGGAAGATGGGCGAGGCCGCGGTCGCGGCGGCGCGCGCGGTGAACTATACCGGCGCCGGCACCATCGAGTTCATCGCGGCGCCGGATGGCGCGTTCTACTTCATGGAGATGAACACGCGGCTGCAGGTGGAGCATCCCGTGACCGAGCTGATCACCGGCCTGGACCTGGTCGAGTGGCAGCTGCGTGTGGCGGCCGGCGAGCCCCTGCCACTGCGGCAGGAGCAACTCGCGATCAACGGCCATGCCATCGAGGCGCGCATCTACGCGGAAGATCCCGCGCGCGAGTTCCTGCCCTCGATCGGCAGGCTGGTGCACCTGGCGACTCCGGAGACGTCGGCCGAACTACGCATCGACACCGGCGTGCGCCAGGGCGACGAGATCACGCCGTACTACGACCCGATGATCGCCAAGCTCATCGTGCACGGTCAGACGCGCGCCGAGGCGATTGGCCGGTTGCGCGCGGCCCTGGCCGGGTACCAGGTGGTCGGCGTGCACACCAACGTGGAATTCCTGCAGCGACTCGCGGAGGCGCCGTCCTTCGTGGAGGCGCGCGTCGACACCGCGCTGATCGAGCGCGAGCGGGCGCATCTGTTTCCCGCGCCCGCGCCGCCGCCGCCCGCTGCCTGGGAGCTGGCCGCCGGCGCGGCGTATCCCGTGGCGGCGCCCGATGGGTCGCCGTGGGGCGCGGCCGATGGCTGGCGCCTCGGTGAGCGCGAAGTGCGCCAGGCCGTCTTGCGTTGGGGAGACGAGCAACGCCCGGTGCGCGTGGCGTTCAATGCCGATGCGCCGGAGCCCGGGACGACGCGCGTGATTCGCGCCGACGATGGCATCCACGTGTTCCTCGATGGCCGGCAACACGTGTTCAAGTGGACCGATCCCTACCGCCCGCCCGAAGAGCCGGCGGATGCGCGCGGCAGCCTGGTCGCGCCCATGCCCGGACGCGTGCTCGCGGTGCTCGCGCAGGCCGGCGCGCCGGTGAAGCGCGGTCAGCCGCTGGTGGTCATGGAAGCGATGAAAATGGAACACACCGTGACCGCGCCGCGCGATGGGACGGTGGCGCGGATCCTGTGCTCGGTGGGCGAGCAGCTGAAGGAAGGCACCGAACTACTGGTGCTGGCCGAGCAGGTCAGCCCGGGAAGCTGAGCATCGCGTCTTCGAGCACCGCGGGTTTTCCCGGTGCGAACAGCGCTCCGAGCCCGCCGCCGGCGTACACGAACCCGACGATGTGATCGTCGGAGTTCAAGCCCAGCGACTTCTTCACTTCGGGATCGTAGGCGGCTTCGCCGGTTTTCCAGGCCGCCGCATAACCGAAGTTGTGCAGGCCGAGCAGGATGTTCTGGGTGGCCGCGCCGACCGCCATCAATTGTTCGATGGCCGGCACCTTGGTGCCCGGCACGATGCGGCAGGCGACCAGGATGATCAGCGGCGCCCGTTTGGCCTTGTCGCGCTCGCGTTGCAGGTCGCCGGCCGACAGGTTGGGCGTGCGACGCAGCGCCGAGGCGGCCAGGATGTCGCCGAATTTCGCGCGCTGCTCGCCCTCGATCAACATGAAACGCCAGGGCCGCAGGCGGCCGTGATCGGGCGCACGCACCGCGGCGCGCAGGATGGTGTCGATGTGATCGCGCGTCGGCGTCATGTCGCCGAACGACTTGGCGCTGCTGCGCGAGGTGAGGGCTTCGATGGCGTCCATCTTCAGACCAGCGAATGGTAGACGTTCTGCACGTCGTCATTCTGTTCGAGCGCGTCGATCAATTGCAGCACTTCGGTGGCCTGCGCTTCGGGTAGTTCGATGGGGGTGGTGCAGATGTATTCGTGCGCTGCCGAGATCGGGTGGATGCCGCGCTTCTCCAGCGCTTCCTGCATGTGGCCGAACTCCGGGAAGTCGCAACGCGCCACGATCTGCGGTTCACCCTTCTCGCCGGTGCTGTCGCCCATCTCGTCGAGCCCGTGATCGATGAGATACAGCTCGAGGTCGTCGTGATCGATGCCGTCCGGCTTCAGCCGGAACACACCCATCTTGCGGAACTGGAATGCGACGCTGCCGGTGGTGCCGAGATTGCCATTGCCCTTGGAAAAGATCGCGCGCACTTGCGCGACCGTGCGGGTGGGATTGTCGGTGGCGGCTTCGACGATGACGGCTACGCCGTGCGGTGCGTAGCCCTCGTAGATGATCTGCTCGTAGGCGGTGGCATCCTTGCCGGAGGCGCGCTTGATCGCGGCCTCGACCTTGTCCTTCGGCATGTTGAGGTTGCGGCTGTTCTGCACGGCGCGGCGCAACGCGGGATTCGAATTGGGATCCGATCCACCGGCCTTGACGGCAATATTGATGTCCTTGGAGATCCGCGCGAATTGCTTCGCCATGCGGTCCCACCGCGCGAACATCGTGTGCTTGCGAACTTCGAATATGCGTCCCATAAGGGCGCGGATTCTACTTGATGTCGCCCCGTCTTATTTAACGAGTGGGGATGGGAAGGTTGCAGATATCGATGTGCCCGGCCGGGCGTACGAACCAGGCCTCGCGGCGATTGCGCCGTGCCTCGACGTATTGCGTGAATAGCGGCGTGTCGGTGCGCAGCACCTCGATCGGCGTGCGGCCGGATTCCGGCAGTTCGCTGGCCAGCCGCGCGCCGCGGATCAGCGTGCGCTTCGGCTTTTCCGGGTCCGAATAGAACCCCATGGCGCCGCTGCCGCGCGGCAGAGAAGACAGCAGGTCCATGCCACGCAGCACGCGGCCGACCAGCACGATGTTGCGGTCCAGGTGCCGCGGCGCCTGGCCGATGACCGCGTACAACTCCGAGCCGCTGCCGGTGTCCGGCCAGTCGCCCCGGCCCACGCCCACGGTGCCGTAACAGTGCGTCATCCACACCTGGCCGGAGGGTTTCTGCTCGATGCCGACGGGGAACTGGTCCAGCCACCCGGTCTCCGGGGCGTATCCGTCCGTGTCCGGTAGTTTGACGATGGGCAGCGCCTGGCTCCAGGCGATGACGGTCTCGTCGGGCAGCTTGCGCGTCGACGTGGCGTTCTTGCGGATCTCGTCGAGGTCGCCCCACTGCGTGACGTAGTTGTCCTGCACGCGCCCGATGGGCAGGCCATCGAAGAACTTCGATCTCACCAGTGCCTTGATGTTGGCCACGTGTCCGGGTGCGAGCCGCGGCGCCAGCTCGATGACCACTCGCCCGGTGGGCAGGTCCATGTACAGCGTGTTTTCGGGATCCGGGCGCCGCCAGTCGGCGGGTTGCGCGGCCTCCATGACCTCGGCGGTGGTGGGCGGGTCCTCGCGGTGGCTG
>Ga0070665_100006997_pt1 | contig 11462 bp, 11 predicted proteins | sample KBSS13metaG_FD_65862 | JGI IMG/M metagenome (GOLD analysis project Ga0070665, IMG submission 65862) | Switchgrass rhizosphere microbial communities from Kellogg Biological Station, Michigan, USA - KBS S1-3 metaG | ecosystem: Host-associated > Plants > Roots > Rhizosphere > Soil ...
GATGGGTCGACCCGCGAACTCGCGGCCGGCGCACCGGTCCGTGCCGTGGCGGAGGCGATCTCGCCCGGCCTCGCGAAAGCGGCGCTCGCCGGCGTCGTCGACGGGACGATGGTCGATCTGTCTTCTCCCCTTCAGCGCGACGCGTCGGTCCGCATCGTCACGGACCGGAGCCCGGAAGCGCTGATGCTCATGCGCCACAGCACCGCGCACCTGCTGGCGGCGGCGGTCACGAACCTCTTCCCGGGCACGCAGTGCGGCATCGGTCCGGCGACAGACGAGGGCTTTTTCTACGACTTCATCGTGCCGAGGCCGTTCGTGCCGGAGGATCTCGAGACGATCGAGAAGAAGATGCACGAGCTCGCGCGCGAGGACGTCGTGTACGAGCGCCAGCTGTGGCCGCGCGAGGAAGCCAAGGCGTTCTTCGCGGCGCGCGGCGAGCCTTTGAAGGTGCAGCTGATCGACGAGAAGACCGAAGGCCAGCGCGAGGTCTCCTGCTACACGATCAAGGACAAGGAAACGTTCATCGACTTCTGCGTCGGGCCGCACGTGCCGTCCACCGGCAAGCTCAAAGCCTTCAAGCTGATGAGCACGTCGAACGCGTACTGGAAAGGCGACGCGAAAAACCCGCCCATGCAGCGCGTGTACGGGACGGCGTTCCTCAACGACAAGGATCTGAAGGCGCATCTCACCCAGCTCGAGGAAGCGAAGAAGCGCGATCATCGAAAGCTCGGCCGCGAGCTCGGCCTGTTCACGTTCCACCCCTGGGCGCCCGGCGCCGCGTTCTGGCAGGACAAGGGCACGACGCTCTACAACCTCTTGTCCGCCTACATGCGCGAGGTGCTGCTGCCGAACGGCTACGTCGAGGTGAAGACGCCGCTCATCTACAACAAGGCGCTGTGGGAGACGTCCGGGCACTGGGAGCACTATCGCCAGAACATGTTCCTCGTCGAAGGCTCCGAGAACGAGCAACTCGGGGTGAAGGCGATGAACTGCCCCGGCCACTACCTGCTCTACGCGAGCCAGGCGCACAGCTACCGCGAGCTGCCAATCCGCTTCCACGAGCAGACGCCGCTGCACCGCAATGAAGAGTCTGGCGTCCTCGGCGGCCTGACGCGCGTCCGGCAGTTCTCGCAGGACGACGGCCACTGCTTCGTCACGCAGGAACAGATCGGCGACGAGGTCGAGCGCATGCTGGGGTTCGTGCAGCGTGTGTACCGCGACTTCGGCCTCGAGTACGCGGCGAAGCTCTCGACCCGGCCGGCGGAGTTCCTCGGCGACATCGCGACGTGGGACTCGGCGGAAGCGCAGCTGAAGACGGCGCTCGAGCGCGCGGGCCAGCCCTATACGGTCAACGCGGGCGACGGGGCCTTCTACGGGCCCAAGATCGATTTCGACGTCACCGACGCCATCGGCCGCAAGTGGCAGTGCGCGACGATCCAGCTGGACTACAACGCGCCGCAGCGGTTCGAGCTGAAATACACCGGCGCGGACAACGCCGAGCACCGGCCGGTGGTGATTCACCGTGCAATTTTCGGCAGCTTCGAGCGCTTCATCGCCATCCTCATCGAGCACTACAGCGGGGCGTTTCCGCTGTGGCTGGCGCCGGTCCAGGCGGTCGTGCTGGCCATTTCGGACCGGCACCTCGAGTACGCGGGCAAGGTCCGCGACCGCCTGCAGGCGGCCGGGCTGCGCGCGGACCTCGACGAGCGCCAGGAAAAGATTGGATATAAGATCCGGGAGGCCCAGCTCCAGAAGATCCCGTATATGCTGGTCGTGGGCGACAAGGAAGTGGCCGAGAGTACGGTCTCGGTGCGGAGCCGTTCCGGCGGCGATCTCGGACCGGAGACGGTTGACGGATTCGTGAAGAAGGCGCGGCAGGAAGTGAGCTCGAAGGGCACGATGCCCCTCGGCGAAGCCGCCCCCGGGGCGGCCTAGCCGCCGCCGCACTGCAGGTATTCAAGGAGGCCTTTATCGCTTTCGACAGAAGTCCCCGCCGCGACGACCGTGTCCGCGTTAACGAGCGCATCCGCGTCCGCGAAATCCGGGTCATCGACGACACCGGCGAACAGCTCGGCATCATGCCGCCGCCGCAGGCTCTGGCCATTGCCAAGACCAAGGGGCTCGACCTCGTCGAGATCTCGCCGACGGCCGTGCCTCCGGTCTGCCGCATCATGGACTTCGGGAAGTACCAGTACCAGGAGCAGAAACGCGCCCGGGAGGCTCGGAAACACCAGAAGGTGATCGAGGTCAAGGAAATCAAGTTCCGTCCGAAGGTGGACGAACACGATTACCAGTTCAAGAAGAAGCACATCGAGCGCTTCCTCGAGGACGGCGACAAGGTGAAGGCCACGATCTTTTTCAGGGGCCGCGAGATGGCCCACCCGGAAATCGGCCGCCGGATTCTCGAGCGGCTGGTCCAGGAGCTCTCCGAGCTGGCGATCGCGGAAACGATGCCCCGGCTCGAAGGCAACCAGATGCACACGATCCTGAGCCGGCGCCCGCAAAGCGGCGGCGGCCGGGCGAAGCCGGCGGCCGCGGCCGCCTCGCGAAGCTAGATGAGGTTGGAAGCTACGTTGATCGATCGAGGGAGACGATGCCGAAACTGAAGACACACCGGGGCGCCGCCAAGCGCTTCAAGCGGACGAAGACGGGGAAGTTTCTCCGCAGCAAGGCGTTCAAGCAGCACATCCTGAGCAGCAAGACGACCAAGCGCAAGCGCGCCTTGCGCGGCACGACCACCGTGGCCGCCGTGGACACGCCGAAGCTCGCGCGGATGCTGCCGTATAAATGAAAGTTGAAAAGTTCGAAGTTCAAATTAGACAAGTACTTCCTGACTTTGAACTTTACTTTTCCACTTTGAACTTTCGACTTTTGAACTTGGAGAAATCAAGGCTATGCCGCGTGTAAAAAGAGGAACGGTTCGCCGGGCGAAGCGCAAGAAGCTGCTCGGCTTAGCCAAGGGATACTACGCCAACAAGAGCAAGCTGTACCGCGCCGCGAAAGAGTCGGTCGATACGGCGCTCAAGTACGCGTTCGTCGGCCGGCGGCGCAAGAAGCGCGACTTCCGGCGGCTGTGGGTCGTCCGCATCAACGCCGCGGCCCGGGAACACGGCCTCACGTACGGCCGCTTCATCAGCGGCCTGAAGAACGCGGGCATCACCCTCGATCGCAAGAGCCTGTCGGAGCTCGCCATCGGCAGCCCGGCGGCGTTCGCGAAGCTCGCCGAGCAGGCCAAGGCCGCAGCCAAGACCGTCGCCAAGGCACCCGCCCGCGCTTGATCGTTTCGATTTCCTGTTCTTCACGAAGCCGCGAGCCACGAGAGGAAGAAATCCTTTCGTGCCCTTCGCGACTTCGTGATTAACTGTCCTCGCTCCATGGCTGCCCCCGATCAGGCGTCTGTCGACGCACACACCCGCGCGTTCGAGGCTGAACTCGCCGCCGCGGCGTCGCCTCGCGACGCCCAGACGGTCAGGGACCGCTACCTCGGACGAAAAAACAGCGTCGTCGCGTCGTGGATGCAGGCGATCGCCGGCGCCACGCCGGAAGGCAAACGCGAGATCGGCCGGCTGGCCAACGAACTGAAGCAGGCGATCGAGGCGCGCTGGACCGAGCATCAGGCCGCCGCGTCGGCGCAGGCGCGGCCTGCAGGCGCGATCGACGTGACGCTGCCGGGACGTCCGCTGCGGCTCGGGCACCGCCATCCGCTGACGGTCGTGCGCGACGACCTCGAAGCCATCTTCGCCCGCATGGGGTTCACGGCGGTCGAGGGCCCCGAGGTCGAGGACGACTGGCACTGCTTCGATGCCCTCAACATGCCGGCGGAACATCCCGCGCGCGACATGCAGGACACGCTCTACCTCGCTTCGCCGATCGCCGGCGATGGCCCGTCGGACCGGCGCACGCTGCTCCGCACGCACACCTCGTCGATGCAGATTCGGTACATGCAGGCGCACAAGCCGCCGATCCGCATCATCGTGCCGGGCCGCGTCTATCGGCGCGACGACCTCGATTTGACGCACTCGCCGGCGTTCGGCCAGATCGAAGGCCTCGCCGTCGGCGAAGGCCTGTCGCTCTCACATCTCAAAGGGACGCTCCTGGCGTTCGCGCGCCAGACGTTCTCGCCCGACACGCGCATCCGGTTCCGTCCCAGCTTCTTCCCGTACACAGAGCCCAGCGCCGAAATCGACCTCAGCTGCTGGCAGTGCGACGGCGCCGGCTGCGCGATGTGCAAGAAGACGGGATGGATTGAAATCGGCGGCTGCGGCATGGTCCATCCGGCCGTCTTCGAGGCCGTCGGGTACGACGCCGAACGCTACACCGGGTTCGCCTGGGGCATCGGCATCGAACGCATCGCGATCCTGAAGTACCAGGTGGAAGACATCCGGTTGTTCTACGAGAACGACCTGCGCTTTCTTGAACAGTTCGCGTACTGATGAACACTGGCCAGCCACGAAGACACGAAGAACACGAAGACGCACGAAGCACTCTTGTACAACAGGCAGCTTCGTGCCTTCGTGTCTTCGTGGCTATAGGCGTTGACTAATGCGACTCGTCGTTTCCTGGCTCCGTGATTTTGTCGACGTGAAGGCGACGCCGGAGGACATCGCCAACACGCTCGCGCTGCGTGGCTTCGAGGTGGCGTCGGTCGAACCGCTGGACGCCGGCGATGCGGTGATCGACTTCGAGGTCACGGCCAACCGGCCGGACTGCCTCAGCGTCCTGGGGCTGGCGCGCGAGGTCGCGACGGCGTATGACCTTCCGCTCACGCCCGCGAAGGCAACCGCCGGCGCAGCCGTTCCGTCAGGAGACTCCGATCGAATCCACGTCACGATAGAGGACGCGGAACTGTGCCCGCGGTATGCCGCTGCTGTAGCAGACATCGCGGACGTCCCGGGCGCCGGCGTCAACACCCCGCCCTGGATGTCGGCGCGCCTGCAGGCGGCCGGCGTGCGTCCCATCAGCCCCATCGTCGACGTGACGAACTACGTGCTCCTCGAGCTGGGCCAGCCGATGCACGCATTCGACCTCGACAAACTCGCCGGCGGGTCCATCCGCGTGCGACGCGCGGCCAAGGGCGAATCCATCCGCACGCTCGACGGCGTCGATCGCAAGCTCGAGCCCGACATGCTCGTCATCGCCGACCGCGATCGCGCGCAGGCGGTGGCCGGCGTCATGGGGGGCGCAGCCTCCGAGGTGTCCGCCTCCACCCGCGCGATCGTCTTCGAGAGCGCGACCTTCAAGCCGGCCTCGGTTCGCCGCACGGGCAAGCGCCTGGGACTGAAGACCGAGGCGTCCGCCAGGTTCGAGCGCGGCGCCGACGTGAGCGCGCCCGTGGTCGCCCTGCAGCGGGCCGTCGCGCTGATGGAGTCCATCGGCGCGGGAAAGGCAGCCGGGACGATCGTCGACCGATACCCGGCGGTCGTTCAGCCGAAGAGGCTGCACCTCCGCCGCGCCCGCCTGACGTCGGTGCTCGGGGCCGGCGTCCCCGACCGCGACGTCGAGCGCATCCTGCGTGGTCTCGGCCTCGACGTGTCCGCAGCCGCCGATGGCTGGGATGCGGTGGCGCCAACCTTCCGCGTCGACCTGCTACGCGAAGTGGATCTCATCGAGGAAGTGGGCCGTCACTACGGCTTCGATCGCCTCGAAGCGGCGTTTCCCCCACTCACGCAGCCGGCGCCGGCTCCCGATGCGCGCATCGGCCGCGACCGGACGGTCCGGCGCGTCCTGACGGCCGCCGGGCTCTCGGAGGCGGTCACGTTCGGGTTCGTGGAGAACAAGGCCGCCGCGCCGTTCGAGGCCACCTCTGCCGACACCGTCGCCATCGCGAACCCGCTGTCGGCGAAGTTCGACACGCTGCGGCCTTCCCTGCTGCCCGGGCTCGTCGATGCAGTCGCGCACAATCGCCGCCATGGCCGGCGCGACGTCGCGCTCTTTGAAATCGGCGCGCGCTTCACGGCGCGCGGCGAGACCCGCGCCGTCGCGATCGCGTGGACCGGCGCCGCCAGCGACCACTGGAAGGACGGCGTGCGGGACGTGGACTTCTTCGACGTCAAAGGCGTCGTCGAACGCCTCGCCGAAGCCGTGGGCGTGACGCCTGGTTTTTCGCCGGCCGCTCCCCCGTATCTGGTCGCGGGTCACGGCGCCGCCATCACCGCCGGCGCGGCGCCGCTCGGCGTGATGGGACAACTCGCGCCGGCCATCGCCGACGGGCGCGGCGCGCCGCGCCAGGACGCGATCTTCGTGGCCGAGATCGATCTCGATGCGGCGTGGACGGCGCGATCGGAACGGGGCGACGCCGTGCAGCCGCTGCCGCGGCATCCGTTCGTCGTCCGCGATCTCTCGATTGTGGTCGATGACGCCTTGCCTGCCGAGATCATTCGTGGCAACATTCTGGCGGCGGGTGCGGCGGCGCCGGCGCCGATGGTCAGCGTTCGCGTTTTCGATCGGTACGCGGGCAAGGGCGTGGCGAACGGCCGAGTCAGCCTGTCCTTGCGGCTGACGTTCCAGGCGTCCGATCGCACGCTGACCGACGCCGAAGTCCAGCAGAGCGTCGAGTTGATTCTGGCGGCGCTCGTGCGCGAGCACGGCGCGGTGTTGAGATAACGAAGCAGGGGATCGCATATGGCGAAGACGGCAACGCGCGACGTGGAGCTCGAACCCCTCGATCGCCTCGAGGACAAGGTCAAGCGCCTCATCGGGATGGTCGATCGGATGACGGCCGACCAGAAGCGGGCGGCTGAGGAAAACCAGCGGCTGAAGAACGAAATCGACGTGCTGCGCACGCGCGCCGAGTCCAACGAAGCCCTGACGACGGAAATTTCGGCGCTGAAAGACCAGCGCGACGTCATCCGGACCCGCGTGGGCGAGATGCTCGACCAGCTCGAAGCCCTGAACCTGTAAGTGTCTGACTCCGGCCGCGTCATACCGGTCGAGATTTGCGGGCAGCGTTATCCGATCCGGACCACGCTCGACCCCGAGTACGTCAGCCGGCTGGCGAACTACGTGGACGAGAAGATGCGGGCCGCCGGCGAATCGGCCCCGACCGGCGATCCGCAGCGCCTGGCCGTCCTGGCCGCGCTGAACGTCGCCGACGAGCTGTTTCGCGCCCGCGAAACCACCCGCGCCCGCGACGGCGAAGTCGCCGAGCGGGCCGGGGAGCTCGAACGCCTGGTGGACCGCGTCCTCCTCGCTTGAACCTGACACGTTGAACGACTAAGATTCACTCAGCGATTGGGTTCCCTGCTTTGCGCGTGATGACGGAAGGCTGTTTGAGCCAACGTTTCACCTAAGTGAGTCGCGACGCCGCGTGGTGTGCATGCCTCTGTAAGAGGAAGCCTGAAGCGCGGCTTATTAGAGCGGTTCCACCTGTTTACGCAGGTTCAACGACCTCCTCACACGGCAAAGCGGGGATCTCTTCCGTTCGTCCATCCCAGTTGCTAGCGAACACAATTCCCTTCGCGGGGCATTTCCCCGCGCGCGGCGCCGGCCCCCACGAACGCCCGATGTGGGCCACGGGAAAGGACGTCACGCGTGTTGCCGATAGTCGGATACGTCATCAACCTGGTTATCACCGCCGTGGTGACCGGGGCGGTGTTTGCCTGGTGGGTGGCAAACCGCAAACGCATCGCGGCTGACACCGTCGGCCGCGCCGAAGACCAGGCGGCCCGCCTCGTCAAGGACGCCGAGCGCGATGCCGACACGCTCAAGAAGGAAGCCCTCCTCGACGCCAAGGAGAAAGCCCACCAGCTGGTGGTCGACTCCGAGCGCCAGGCGCTGCAGCAGCGGCAGCAGGCCGCCGCCGTCGAGCAGACGCTCGGCAAGCGCGACGCGTCGCTCAACGAGCGGCAGGCCGCGCTCGACCGCCTGGACAAGGAGGTCGGCGCGCGCGACCGGATCGTCGGCGAACGCGAGAAGGCCGCGGCAGCCGCCGCCAGGAAATACGAGGACCTGGTCGCCCGCCAGCAGCACGAGCTCGAACGCGTCGCCAGCCTCACCGCCGACGAAGCCAAAGAGCTGCTGATCAAGCAGATCGAAGACCAGGCGCGGCACGACTCCGCCAACCTGCTCAAGCGCCTCGACGCCGAGGCCCGCGAAACGGCCGTCGATCGCGCGAAACACTACATCACCCAGGCCATTCAGCGCTGCGCGGGCGAGCACGCCGTCGAGACGACGGTCTCCGTGGTCGATCTGCCGAGCGACGACCTCAAGGGCCGCATCATCGGGCGCGAGGGCCGCAACATCCGCGCGCTCGAGATGGCGACCGGCGTCGACCTCATCGTGGACGACACGCCGGGCGCGATCATCCTGTCGGGCTTCGATCCCTACCGCCGCGAGATCGCGAAGCAGGCGATCGAGCGCCTCATCGCGGACGGCCGCATCCACCCGGCGCGCATCGAAGAGGTCGTCCAGAAAGTGAAGGACGAAACCGACGAATCGATGCGCAAGGAAGGTGAAGCCGTCGCGTTCGACCTCGGCCTTCACGACCTTCACCCCGACATCTGCCGGCTGATGGGCCGCCTGCGGTACCGCACGAGCTACGGGCAGAACGTGCTCGCCCACTCCGCCGAAGTCGCCCGGCTGGCCGGCATCATGGCGAGAGAAGTGGGACTCGATGCCCACGTCGCCGTCCGCGCCGCCTTCGTGCACGACATCGGCAAGGCCATCGACCGCGAGATGGAAGGCACCCACCTGCAGATCGGCATCGACTTCCTGCGCAAGCACGGTGAGAGTGAGGCCGTCGTGATGGCGATGGCCGCGCACCACATGGACATCGACTGGCCGTCTCTCGAAGCCATGATCGTGCAGGCGGCCGACGCGATCTCGGCGGCGCGTCCGGGCGCGCGCCGGGACATCCTCGAGTCGTACGTGAAACGCCTCGAGAAGCTCGAAGGCATCGCCGACTCCTTCAAGGGGGTGTCGAAGTCCTTCGCGCTGCAGGCCGGCCGCGAGATCCGGATCATGGTCGAGAGCGAGAAGATTTCGGACGAGGAAGCCATCTGGCTGTCGAAGGACATCGCCCGCCGCATCGAAAACGAGCTCGAGTACCCCGGGCAAATCAAGGTCACCGTCATCAGGGAAACGCGCGCCACGGACTACGCGAAGTGACGGTTGGCGATCTCAGTGAGCGCGAACTGATCGGCCGGATCGAGCGCTGCCTTCCGCCGCCCCCGGAGTGGATGCCCATCGGCATCGGCGACGACGCCGCGGTTGTCGTGCCGGAACGCAACCGGCTCGAAGTACTCAGCGTCGACGCGCTGGTCGAAGGCGTGCACTTCGATCGGGCATTCACGCCTCCGGCCGCGATCGGCCACCGGGCGCTGGCCGTGAACCTCAGCGATCTGGCGGCGATGGGCGCCTCCCCACGGCTGTGCCTGCTGTCGCTTGTGCTCCCGCCGGAATGGCCCGTGCATGAGTTCGACGAAATGATCCTGGGGCTGACCTCGCTCGCCGCGCGCAGTCGCGTGCACGTCGCGGGCGGCAACCTGACGCGCTCGCCCGGGCCGCTGGTGATCGACGTCACCGTGTCGGGTTCCGTGAAGCGCCGCCGGGCGCTGACGCGCGCCGGCGCCCGGCCGGGCGACGAACTGTACGTGACGGGCGCCATCGGCGCGGCGGCGGCCGGGCTGCAGATGCTCAAGGCCGGACTGACGGCCGAGGCGGCGGGCCTGTGCGGCCGGCATTTTCTGTATCCCGAGCCTCGGGTCCGGACCGGCACGCTCCTCGGCCGGAACCGGGCAGCCAGCGCCTGCGTCGATCTAAGCGACGGTCTGGCCGATGGCGTTCAGCGTCTAGCTGAGCAAAGCGGGGTCGGGGCGGTCATCGACGCCGGGGCGCTGCCCATCGAGCCGGCGGCACGGACATGGTTCGACGGGCAGGCACAGGACGCCATGCACTCAGCGCTCACCGGAGGCGACGACTACGAGCTGCTCTTCACCGTCCGGCCGCGAACGCGCGGGAGGCTGAAAGCGGCGATGCAGCCAGGCGACACGCCCCTGACGCGCATCGGCGTCTGCACGGCGGACCGCGCGGTCGTCCTGCGCGGCGAAGGGGCCGGGGACCGCCAGATGCCGGCCGGATACACCCACTTCCGATGATTCATCTCACCAAGGGCCTGGTCCGGCGGTGGCTGGGCACGCTGCTGCACGTCGACGACACCCCGGAGCGCACCGCGGCGGCATTCGCGCTCGGCGTCTTCTTCGGATTCTCGCCGTTCCTGGGCTTCCACACGATTCTGGGCATCGCCTTCGCCTTCCTGCTGAACTACAACCGCGTGGCCGTCCTCCTCGGCGTCTACTCGAACCTGCCCTGGATCATCGCGCCGTATTACGCGCTGACCACGATGTTCGTCGGCGCGCCCCTGACAGGCCATCGGATTCCTCCGGGGTTCCGCCAGCAGGTGGTGGACCTGTTCGAGCTGTCGCTGTACCAGGGCGACTTCTGGCACGAGACGGCCCGGATTCTCCGCCCCTTCTTCTGGCCCTACACGGTTGGCTCGATGCTGGGCGCCCTCGTGCTTGGCGTCGTCGCGTATCCGCTCGCCCTCGCCTTTCTGACCAGCCGGCGCCGAATCAAGCATCTAATTCATAGCAGCGATTGAAGATGCCTGAATTGTAAGACGCGAGATCGCCGTCGTTTTCGCGCTCGATCCGGCGAGGGGACGTCTACAATTGGGGAGTGATTATTTCCCGTTCGCTGTGGCGGAAAGGCCTCGTCACCGCCGCGGCCGTAGGGGCGTTCGTGTCGACCTACGAGGTCACCATCCTCGATTCGAAGTACGCCACCTGGGCGGGTGCCGAGCGCGAGGCGACAGCGGAGCCGACACCCGGGGCGCGGCTGGCGTTCAAGGCGACGGCCTACTGCAAGGGCATGACGACCAGCGCGGGTACGCCGGTGCAGTCCGGCGTCGCCGCCGCCGACCCGGAAGTCCTGCCGGTCGGCTCGGTCGTGCAGCTGGATTCGGCCCAGCGTTACAGCGGGATCTACACGGTGCTCGACACCGGCCCGAGCGTCCAGGGCCGGCTCGTGGACCTTTATATGTGGAGTTGCAACGAGGCCCTGGCGTTCGGCCGCAAGGACGTCCGGCTGACGGTGCTCCGCCTGGGCTGGAACCCCGTCGCAACGACGCCGAGCCTGCTGGACCGCCTCTTCAGCCGCTCGGAACGCCCCGCGCGCACGCCGCTGCCCGCGCGTCCCCTCCCCCAGATCCCCGCCGATAACTGAACGAGCGCAGAAGCGCCGGGGTTCTCACCAACGGCGTGCTACAGTTGCGCACCTCTTTCTAGAACGTCTGCGAGCGAGTGCAACTAGACGGAGCCCTCCCGTCAACCGCCGCGATTTCAGAAGGAGAACTCCATGAGACCACGTTTGTTGGTACTCCTCTGCAGCATCATCGTGATGTCCACGCTGGTGATCAGAGCCAGCCAGTCTGCGGAGCCGCCTCTCGGCGTCGACGACCAGGGACA
>Ga0070665_100006998_pt1 | contig 11461 bp, 11 predicted proteins | sample KBSS13metaG_FD_65862 | JGI IMG/M metagenome (GOLD analysis project Ga0070665, IMG submission 65862) | Switchgrass rhizosphere microbial communities from Kellogg Biological Station, Michigan, USA - KBS S1-3 metaG | ecosystem: Host-associated > Plants > Roots > Rhizosphere > Soil ...
GCCCCTTGCCGGACCGTGCCCGAAAGCGTCGGCGCCGGCCCGGCCCTCGCGCCATGCCGTCCAGGCCTCGCCGGCACTGAGAAAGGTTCCTGCCGGCAGATCCTTCGGATCGAACGGGATGAGCAAGTGACACCGTATCGTGGGATCGAGCTGGGCGTCGGCGACCGCCCAACGGTCTTCGCCTTCCACCCGGTATTCGCAAACCCAATGATCCTCGAACGGGTTGTCGCGGAAATAGGTCGCGAAGCCGCAGCGCACCCGCGCCGCGACGCCGCGCTCGCGCAGCAGGCTGCACAGCATCAATGCATAGTCCCGGCAGGTGCCGGACGTCCGCCGCGCCGGCGGCACGCCGGACCATTCCTCCGGATCGATCAGCCCTAGGCGTTGCTCGACCGGCAAGGTCGCGCGGCTGAGCGCGGCGTCCTTCACGCCGTAGGCATCGGCCCAGTCGGCATGGATCACGATGCCCTGGATGAAGGCGCACATCGCCAGCAGATCGGGCGGAATCATCGCGAGCTTCTCCCGGAACCGGCCCGGGTCGGAAAGAGCGCTGTGGGTTCGGTAATAGTTGGTCACGCCATCGCTCTAGTGTTTCGGCAAAGTCGTCGACGGAACGGACATCTCGGCCACGTGCCGGCTTCCATAGATGTCGGGGTACGAGACGATCTGGCCGGATTCATCGGGAAACTGCGTATGGTAGGCGAGCGAAACCGGGATCACGTCCGGCAACGGCACGGAATAGGTGCCCTTGGCGATCATCGCGTCGATCTCCTGTTCCGAGACGCCGAGCGCCCAGGCCGCCAGCGCACGCGCCTGTTCCACGCGGACGCAGCCATGGCTCAAGGCGCGCTGCGAGCGGTTGAAAAGCCCTCTCTCGTTCGTGTCGTGGAGATAGATGAATTCTTCGTTGTCGAGATCGAACATGACCCGGCCGAGGGGATTCTGAGGGCCGGGCGGCATGTAGTGCAGCCCTTCGTTGCGGATCATCGACGGCGTCGGCGTCCAGGACGGATTGAATCGGAGGGCGAACATCGAGGACAGCATTTCAGGCGTGGTCGTTTTGGGCTGGCCGACCACCACGCGACTGCGCAGAACGGGTGCGCCGTCCTGCAGGGCGATCAGCTCGAAGGAGGGAATGTTGACCAGGACGAACTTCCCTTGCGAGGGGATGGCGGCGCCGATGCCGTGGCTTCGGAGCATGCTGACGTAGGCGCTGGTGGGCGGTTCGGCCTTCGCCTCGACGGCAGGTTTCGCGTCGGCGGCAAGAGCGAGGGACGGCGGTTGATCCGTCGACACACAGCCCCCAACAGCCAATGTCCCGGCGATGGCGAGCAACACCATGCCGGTCCGAATCTTACGAGCCTTCCCCATGTCGACACGCCTCCTGGTGCCTTCACGCCCGAACCCGCTTCGCCCCTCGGGTCCAACCACCGTCGACGGCAAGAAATTCCAGTCTAGGGATGAGCCTGCTGCACGACCGTCCAGCCTGCCTGCACAACGAAGAGAATGGCCAGCAGGGCCGCGATGGCGATGAAGGTCGCATCGTCCCTACGACGTCCGCGCAGTCTTGCCGAACGGATACGATGGGCGGGCGAGGCAGGATTGCCGTTCATCCGGTACATTGTTCGCCTGAAAAGCTGTTGCTGAGTGCCTTTCTAGGAGAACTTCGTTTCGAGAAGATTGTGCAGGGCGCCGGGTATCGTTTCGTACGTTACGGCGAGCCTCGCGGCGCATAGTGGTACAGTTTGCCTTTCCGGGCCGATCGGCCGCGTTTGACAGTCAGTCCGCCCGTGCCCTCTTTCCCCATGGCAACCAAGCGAAGGCGCGTTCGGCGGCGACATCGACTACGCCATGCTGGTCGAACACTACGGGCCGGCGCCGGAACAGTCGGCGACGCGCCGCTACAGCCCCGCCGAATGCACGGGCATCTCGGTGAAGACGGGCGAGGACAACCCCAAGCACATCAGCACATCCTACGTCGAGCGTCGGAACCTCAACATTCGCATGGGCAACCGGCGGGTAACGGGCCGATATGGTAAAGGTGCTGGAGGACTCGGAGGCGGAGTAGAGAAATGAAGCGGCGGCGCAACTCTCTATGGACATTCTCGCCGGATGTTGCGCCAATACAATGTACTGCTACGTTGGAGGGTATTCCATGCGCTACATGGCGATTGCTGGAGTGCTGGCGGTGCTTGCCACCCAAGCTCAGGCAGAGAGCAAGACATACCGCACGGTATTGATCCCGGAAAAGTCGGTGCAGGCCTGCTCCGGATGGAGTCAAACCTACACGGTGGACATTTCTGACGGCGTGCTGACGCTTGGCGTCAATTATGCCCGGAGGCTGTTTTCGGAGCCTGTCCCAAGCGACGGCAAGATTACTGCGAGCTACAAGGACCCCTCCGGGGGAATTTTGAAGTTCATCGGTCACGGCAATGGTGAGTACGAACTGAGCAACCCACTCGCCACATGCTATTACCGATTTGTGCCCACGGCAGGGAAGCCGCCCTGGAATAGCTAGCGCGAGAGTACGACCGGCTAAGTCCGGCACACCCCGCCGCCAAACCGTACCACTACCTGTGGCGCCTTTCGGTCGCCTCCGGAATTCCACACAATCTACGCTGGGTCCTTACGGTGCCAGGAGATGGTCTCCGGAAACGGCAGCTATTGGTGCTTGTTCTCGGCCCAGACGGTGCGCGTCGGCATGGGAAAGGTGGGGTCGGCAAAGGCGCCGACCGCGACGCTGATCCTCTCGGAGTCGGACTCGCTCTCCCAGAAGACGTTCGAGCCGCAGGTCGGGCAGAAATGGAAGACCAGGAATCGGCCGCTGTCACCGGCCCGACGGAAGGTCCGGTCCTTGCCCTCGACCGAGACGATCTGGCTGCGCGCGAAGAACGAGGTCGAGCCGAACACCGCACCCGTACGGCGCTGGCAGGCGAAGCAATGGCACGACGAGACGAGCTGCGGGTCGCCGCTCAGCCTGACCCGGAGCTGTCCGCAGACGCAGGCCGCTTCGCGTTCGCGAGGGGATGTCATGCCCGAGCGTATCACGTTCGCGGGCCACTTGAACTCGCCGGCCCCTGTCCCAAAAATCGGCCGGGCCATCCGGAGGATGTTCCATCGACCTTTCCGAACCCGCGCGAACAGCGGAAGCCGGCCGGCATGTCCGCCGGCTCATGCTCTTCTTCGCCATCGTCTATCTGGTCGAGGGGATCGGCCAGGCGCGGGTCGGAATCATCTACCAGCCGCTCACGTCGTATCTGAAGGTCGGCGGCTGGACTCCGGTCGAGGTCGCCGCCTATTTCGCGGTGCTCAACTTCCCCTGGATCATCAAGCCCGTCTTCGGGCTCGTCTCCGATTTCGTCCCGCTGTTCGGCTATCGCCGCAAGAGCTACCTGATCGTCGCGAGCCTCTGTGCGGCCGTCGCCTACGGCTGGATGGCGCGGCTGACCGAGCCCGGCGCGTTCGCCCCGCTGCTCCTGCTCACCTCCTACGCCATGGCGACGGGCAGCACGCTGTGCGGCGCCCTGCTGGCGGAGAACGGCCGGAGCTTCCGCCGGAGCAGCGCCTTCGTCAGCCAGCAGTGGCTGTGGTTCTACATCGCCATCATGGCGTGCGCGTTCGCGGGCGGAGCCCTGGTCGAGCGCCTGCCGCCGATCTCGGCCCTGCAGGCCGCGGCAGCCATCGCAGCCGTCGCACCCATCGCGATGGTGCTGGCATCCCTGTTCCTGCTTACGGAAAGAAAGGCGACTGTGAGCCGCCTGGAGATGCACCTCACCTTCCGGAGCATCGTGTCGGCGGCAAGATCGGCCCGGCTGTACCTCGTCGCCGGGTTCCTCTTCCTCTATTCCTTCGCGCCCGGCTTCGGCACGCCGCTCTACTACTTCATGACCGACGAGCTCAAATTCTCGCAGGCCTATATCGGAATCCTCGGCGCGATCTCGTCGGCCGGCTGGATCGCCGGCGCCCTCCTGCATCGCTGGCTTCTCGCCCGGATGAGACCGAAGGCGCTGTTGAACCTCAGCATCGTGCTCGGAACGGTATCGGCGGCGTCGTTCCTGCTGCTCTCGGGCGAGGTCTCCGCGGCGATCGTGAACTTCGCCAACGGCGCCGCCCTGATGATCGCCACCATCGCCTCGCTCACGCTCGCCGCGGACCACTGTCCCGAACGCTCGGAAGGCTTCGCCTTCGCCGGGCTCATGTCGATCATGAACCTTGCGGACCTGTGCTCCAGCACCGTCGGTGCCTGGCTCTATGGGCATCTCTTCCACGGGCGGCTCGCGCCGCTCATCGTCGTCTCCGCAGCCTCGACGGCGGTTGCCCTGGTCCTCGTTCCCCTGCTCCGCCTCGAGGACGAAGCGCGGTGAGCTACGCCGCCTTCTTCGCCACCATGTCCATCACGCGCGCGCGCTGCGCCCGCGCACTGCCGAACAGCTCGGCATTGGCGCGCGCCCGCTTGAAGTAGAGATGGTTCTTCATCTCCCAGGTGAAGCCGATGGCACCGAAGATCTGGATGCTGCGCTGGGTTACCGCGACATAGGCGTCCGACGTATAGGCCTTGGCCATTGCGGCAGCCTTGGCGGCTTCCGGCGCTTCTTCCGACAGCGCCCAGGCGGCATAGAGCACGGCGGCGTTGGCGCATTCGACCTGACCCAGCATGTCGGCCAGCGAATGCTTGATCGCCTGGTAGGAGCCGATCGGCTTGCCGAACGCCGCGCGCCCCTTGGCGTAGTCGACCGTCATCTCCATCACGACCTGCGCGCCCGCCGCGTTCTCGGTCGCCAGCGCGAACAGGATGCGATCGCGCAGCCACGGCCACAGCGTCGCATCGTCCATCGCCAGCCGCTCGGCCTTCGCATCCTTGAGGCGCACATCGGCCACCTGGCGCGTGACGTCGCGCCACGGCAGCAGGTCGACGGTCACGCCCGGCTGGCGTGCATCGACGAGGAAGAAGGCGGGGCGGCCCGCCGCCTCGTCCTGGGCGGCAACGATCAGCCAATCCGCGGCGGCTGCGTCGATCACGAAGGACTTCACGCCGGTCAGCCGATCTCCGCGCGCGGAGCATTCGCGGCACGGCCCGTCGGTCGCGCCGCTGGCCTCCGCGACGGCGACCGCGAGCCTGGTCGTGCCAGCAGCGACACCCGGCAGCAGCGCCTTCTTCTGCTCGGGTGAGCCGCCCTTCTGGATCGCCCAGATGCCGAACAGCATGCCGAGGAACGGACTCGGCGCCAGGCAGCGGCCCATCTCGCCCAGGATCATCGCGAGATCGACGCAGGAAAGGCCGAGGCCGTCATACGCCTCGTCGATCGCCAGCCCCTGCCAGCCCATGGCGACGATCTTCGCCCAGTTGGCATCGTAGCCGGCATCGGCCACGGTGGCGCCGGGCACCAGCACCCTGGCGAGCGAAATCTCCTTCTCGAGGAAAGTGCGCGCCGACTGGCGCAGCACGAGATGGTCTTCGCTGAGGGCAAAATTCATGGGTGGATTCCTGGCTATAGCTTCGGCTCGGACTCCCTCCCCCGTCTTCGGGGGAGGTGGCGCCGTCATACGGCGTCGGAGGGGGCGTGACGCACCATCTCGCGTCACACCCCCTCCGTCAGCGTAAGACGCTGACACCTCCCCCGCGAGCGGGGGAGGGAGGCGTGGGTCAGAACGACTCATAGACCTCTAACCCTTCTTCCCCCTCGTCTCCGAGAACGGCACCCTTGCCGTCGGATCGGGCTCGCGCGGCAGGCCGAGCATGCGTTCGGCGACGACGTTCTTCAGGATCTCCTGCGTGCCGACGCCGAGTGTGACCGCCTGGCTGAACCAGAACGCGTGATCCCAATCGGCGTAGGGATCGTCGCGGTCGCCGAGCTGCGAGGGGAACGGCGATTCGCCGGCGATCATGCCGCGCGGGCCCTGGGCGCGCTTGGCGAGCTCGACGACCTTCTGGCCATGTGGCGCCGCCAGCATCTTGTGGATCGCGCCTTCCGGCCCAGGCGGCCGCGCGTTCATGCGGTCACTCAGCGCGCGATAGGCAAGCAGGCGCAGGATCTCGCCCTCGACATAGATCTGGGCTGCCTCCTCGCGCATCGCACCGTCGTCGAGCGCACCGATCTCGGCCAGCCCCTCGACCAGTTCGCGCGCCGACGGGCCGTGGCCCCAGATCGCCCCCGGCCGCGACAGCGCCACCCGCTCGGTCTGGAGCTGGGTCATGCTGAGCGCCCAGCCGTCGCCCTCCTTGCCGAGCAGACGGTCGGCCGGGATGCGCACCTCGTCGAGGAAGACCTCGTTGTATTCGTTCTCGTGCGCCGACATGTCGATGATCGGCCGCACCGTGATGCCGGGCGTATCCATGTCGAGCAGGAACTGCGACAGGCCCTGGTGCTTGGGGACATCGGAATTCGTGCGCGCGACCAGGATGCCGACTTTCGCCTTGTGGGCGAGCGAGGTCCAGATCTTGTGGCCCTTCACGATGTAGTGGTCGCCCTCCCGACGCGCCACGGTGCGCAGGGCGCCGAGGTCCGAACCGCCCGACGGCTCGCTGAACAACATGCACCAGACCTCCTCGCCGGCGAGCGCGGGCAGCAGGTAGCGCTGGCGATGCTCTTCCGTGCCATGGGTCAGCAGCGACTGGGCGCAGTTGTTGATGGCGACGGGGTTGCGCGGGACGTGCACGCTGGCCCGCTTCATCTCCTGGTCGATGATGAGCTGCAGCTCGGCATCGGCCGCGAGCCCCCAGGGCTTTGGCCAATGCGGCACCGTGAAGCCCGCTTGCGCCAGGTCGCGGCCGGTCGGGTGCGGATGCGCCTCGAACCAGGCACGGATCGGCTGGCGTTGCGGATGGTCTTCACCCGGCAGCTCGAAGTCCATGATTTCTTCTCCTGTTGCTGGCGAAGCTGCCGCTCCCCTTTGTCATCCTGAGCGCAGCGAAGGATCTCACCGAATGATCAGACAAGGTCCGCGTGGCTGGCGTGAGGTCCTTCGCTCCGCTCAGGACGACAGGAAGTTCGAGCTCGCCGGTCATGCGGCCGCTGACGATGCGAAGTCCTTGAAACGCTCGCGTAGCGTGACCTTGTGGATCTTGCCCGTCGCGGTCATCGGCAGGGCGTCGACGAAGGCGACGTCCTCGGGCACCCACCACGACGCCATCTGCGGGCGCAGGAAGTCGATCAGCTCCGCCGCGCTCACGTCCTTGTCGGACCGGCGCACCACGACCAGCAGCGGCCGCTCCTGCCAGGTCGGATGATGGATGCCGATCACGGCCGCCTGCGCCACGGCGGGATGGCCCATCGCGGTGTTCTCGATCGCCGCGCTCGAGATCCATTCGCCGCCCGACTTGATCACGTCCTTGGAGCGGTCGACGATCTCGACCGTGCCGTCGGGGAAGAGCCGCGCGACGTCGCCGGTCTGCAGCCAGCCGTCGGCGATCGGCGCCTCGTGCTTGAGGTAGGCGCCGGCGACCAGCGGACCGCGCGCCTGCAGATGGCCGAACGCAACGCCGTCGTCCGGCAACGGCGCGCCGGCATCGTCGACGATGCGCAGCCGCGTGCCGAACGCGACCCGACCCTGGCGCAGCTTTTGCCCGACCTTCTCTTCGTAAGGCGCATCGGCCATGCCCGGCGGCAGCGAGCACTTGGTGACGCCGAGCGCCTCGGTCATGCCCCAGCATTGCGCGACATCCACGCCATGACGCTGTTCCAGCGTATCGATCAGCGTGCGCGGCGGCTTGGTGCCGGCGACCAGCGCGGCACGCAAGGCCGGCACCGGCAATCCGTTGCGCTCGAGATGGTCGACCAGCATCATCCAGACCGTCGGCACGCAGGCGGCGAGGGTGACGCCCTCGGCCGACATGATCTCGTGGAGCTTGTCGGGCTCGAAGTTGCGGCCGGGCAGCACCAGCGTCTGGCCGCTGAGCGGCGCGGTGTAGACCATCTGCCAGCCGTTGCCGTGGAACATCGGCGCGATCGGCATCACCACCTCACGCGCACCCGAACGGTAGCCGCCGATCATGTCGGCGGTGCTCATGACCAGTGCACTCAGGATCGTCGAGCGGTGCGTGTTGACCACCCCTTTCGGCTGGCCGGTCGTGCCCGAGGTGTAGCAGATGACGGAAGCCTGCTTCTCGTCGAACTGCGGCCACTCGTAGTCGGCGTCCTCGGCCGCCAGCAGCTTCTCGTAGCTCAGCAGTTCGAGGCTCGATCTTGGCGGCTCGGGCTCGACGCTCATGTAGATCCAGCCCTTCACGCCGGGCGTCTGCGGCGCGAGCTTCTCGGCAATCGCCAGCGTCGCCGCATCGACGCAGATCCAGGAATCCTCGGCGTGGTTGACGATGTAGACGAGCTGCTCCTCGAACAGGCGCGGGTTGATGGTGTGCAGCACGGCGCCCGAACCCGAGACGCCGTAGAACAACTCGAAGTGATGGTGCGTGTTCCAGGCCAGCGAGGCCACGCGATCGCCCGGCCTCACCCCGAGCCGCTCCAGCGCCTTGGCGAGCTGCTTCGCCCGTCGATGCGCCTCGGCGTAGGTCGTGCGGTGGATGCCGCCCTCGGCCGTCCGCGCAACGATCTCCGTCGTGCCATGGATGCGCGCCGCATGCTCGAGCACTGACGACACGAGCAGGGGCGCGTCCATCATCAATCCCTGCATGGTTGAATCCTTCCTGTTGGGTACGTCTTCTTGCCTTGCCTGGCCCTCACCTTCCGCTCTCTTTTTCTTCCTCCTTTCCCCCGCTAGGGGAGAGGGCGGGTGAGGGGGAATCGAGAACTCGTGCAACCCCCTCACCTAGCCTCTCCCCCTAGCGGGGGAGAGGAATCCGATAAGAAGAAGAACGGCTGCTTTGCTTCACATATCCCTCCACGATCCCGCGCCACAGCTTCAGCAGCCGATCGAATCGTTCCGGCTCGTCCTGCCACAGCATGCGGATCGCGAGACCGCGCACGAGCCCCAGGGTCAGCCACAGCACATCGTCGGCCGTCTTCTCCGACATCCCGCTCGCCATCAGTGCCTCGAGCCAGGCCCGCTCGGCCGGCAGGCGCGCCTTGCGCACCATGGCCATGAGCTGCCGGCGAAAGGCCTTGCGGTTGATCGATGTCGCTATATCGAGCGAGATGAAGAACGGCGTCGAGAAGAAGAAGTCCCGCCCGTCGGCGATCACCTTCTCCAGCGGATCCTCGCCTTTCCCGACCGAGCGCGCCCGGCTGCGGCTGGTTTCGAGCACGTTGGTGAAGACGTGCTCCATCGTGGCGTAGACCAGCTTCTCCTTGGTCGCGAAGTGATGGAGCTGCGCGCCGCGCGAGACGCCGGCCGCCTTGGCCACGTCGGCGGTCCGGAAATGCGCGTAACCCTTCTGGCGCAGCACCTGGACGGCGGCATCGAGGATGCGGGTGCGCGTGCCTTGCGTCCGTTCCGCCTGCGTTCGCCGTTTCTTCACGGCAGGCGTGCGGCGGCGACGGACCGGGAGCTCGTCAAACTGTTCCGACAGCGCCATGTCCGGCTCAATCCGCCTTGACGTATTCGACCTTGGCCCAGCCCTTGCCGTCGAAGCGCGAGAGCTGGAAGCCATGATAAGCGCGATAGTCCTCGGGCGTGTTGCTCAACACCGTGCCGGGCAGCAGCATCGGCAGGGTCACGTCCTTGAGCGTGGTGGCCTGCTTCAGGAGACTGTCGCGCGTCAGCTCGTTCTTCGCCGCCTTGAGGACATGCTCGACCATCTGGGCGTTGACGTAGCCAGACACGCCGATCGAATCGAGGACCGAGTCGTTCGGCAGGTACTTCTTCATGAAAGCGAAGTAGTCGAGCATCGCCGGATCCTTGTCCCATGTCGGATCGCCCGGCTCCTTGAAGAACAGCGCCGTCATCACGCCCTCGACCTTGTCGAAGCCGACGACCTTCAGCACCGCCTGGACGGAGCTGCCGGGGCTGGCGATGAACTGCATCGGCTTCCAGTTGAGATCGCTGGCCTTGCGCAGCGCCTGCGCCGCGAACTTCGGCGTAGAGAAGTTCATGAACACGTTGGCGCCGGAATTGGCGAGATTGATCACCTGCGAATCGACGGTCGGATCGGTGAGCTCGTAGCTCGCCTCGGCGACGATCGCCTTGGCGCCCGCCTCGCCCAGACCCTTCTTCAGGCCCTTGAGGAAATCCTTGCCGTAATCGTCGTTCTGGTAGAGCACGGCGATCTTCGCGTTGGGCTGCGCCTTCAGCGCGTACTTGGCGTAGCCGGTCGCCTCGACTTCGAACGAGGGATAGAAAGGCACCGTCCAGGGATACTGCTTGGGATCGTTGAACTTGCTGCCGCCGGCCGAGACCAGGAGCTGCGGCACCTTCTTGCCGTTGAGGTACTTCTGGATCGCCGAGTTGGTCGGCGTGCCGACGGTGCCGACCTCGGCCAGTACGCCGTCCTCCTCCACCAGCTTGCGCGATGCCTCGAGCGCCTTCGGCGGATTGAAACCGTTGTCGAGGACGATGAACCTGATCTTGCGGCCGTTGATGCCGTCCTTCTCGTTCAGCATCCTGAAGTAGGCATCCTCGACGCGGCTGTAGATGCCGAAGGCCGAAGCCGGCCCGCTGAGCGGCGTGCTCTGGCCGATCTTGATCTCGCTGTCGGTGACGCCCGGTCCGTACTGCTTCTGCTGCGCCTGGCTGCCTGCCGCCACCAATGCGAGCGCAGCCGCGATCAGCGCCATCATTGAGCGCATCGTTTCCTCCACTATTTGCGCCAGCCTCTCGACGGGCCGGTCGCATCTCAGTTAAAAACAGTCCATCCGGCTTGTAAACAAAAATTCTACCATTTGTTAGGAAACGCCATGGCCGAAATCCTCGCACTGGGCATCTCGCACTATCCGCCGCTCTGGGGTCCCGACGACCGCATGTGCTGGATCCTGAAGCGCATGCTGCAGAATCCGAAGCTGCCGCACGAGCTGCGCACTCCCGACGGCTGGCCTGAAGCGATGCGCGCCGAATGGGGCAACGACGAAGGCGTCTCGTCGGCCGCGCGCCATCGCGAGAAGCTGGTCGGCTGGTTGAACAAGACGCGCGCGGCGCTCGACGCCTTCAAGCCCGACTTCGTGCTGATGTGGGGCGACGACCAGTACGAGAACTTCAGGGAAGACGTCGTGCCGCCTTACTGCATTGCGGCCTACGATCGCTTCAAGTTCGCGACGCCGCCGGGCAACGTGTGGGGCGAAACCGACAAGGTATACGACCTGCCGGGCCATCCGGCGGCGGCGAAGATGCTGGCGACGCAGCTGATCGAGGACGGCTTCGACACGGCCTATGCCTACAAGCCGCTACATCATCCGCTCGGTCACGCCTTCACCAACGCAGTCCTCTATCTCGATTACGACCGCAAGGGCTTCGGCTATCCGATCGTGCCCTTCGCGATCAACTGCTACGGCCGGAAAGTGCTCGCGCAGCGCGGCGGCCTGCCGGTGTTCGACCGCGAGATCGCCGAGAGCGACTTCGATCCCCCGGCGCCCAC
>Ga0070665_100007000_pt1 | contig 11459 bp, 10 predicted proteins | sample KBSS13metaG_FD_65862 | JGI IMG/M metagenome (GOLD analysis project Ga0070665, IMG submission 65862) | Switchgrass rhizosphere microbial communities from Kellogg Biological Station, Michigan, USA - KBS S1-3 metaG | ecosystem: Host-associated > Plants > Roots > Rhizosphere > Soil ...
CGAGAACAAGTCTCAGGAACAATTGAAGCCCGAACTGCTGCCGGAACTTCACCAGGACCAGGTTGGAGCAAATGTAGGTTGTGGCGTAAGCGGCGGGGATCCAGGCCGCCTCCTCGGCCGTCAGCCCCAGCGTTCCCTGAAAATAGGAGATGTTGGCGCTGACCAACGCATTGCCGAGCCCACCGGTGAGGCCCGCAAGCAGGCCGATCGCGCCATAGGCCCACATGCGCGTGAGCGGATGTTCGGGATTGTATGGCGAGCCCGGGATAATCGGCCGCTCGTGGGGCTTGAACTGATAAGCCAGGGTCATGCGCGATGCCCGTTCGCTCCTTGGGGCGCCCTACGCTTGGACAGGCCGTTCGGCGTCTGCGCATTACCACTGTCGCAATCGCCTTGCCACGCGGTCATGGCACTGTCTGAAAGCATGCGCCCGACGGCGACTTGGTTTAGGCTTGGTAGTCCCGACCGGAGATTCGCCGATGAACTCGATACTGGCAGAAGAGACCGGAACTGGAACCTTCCAGGTCCGCATTGATACGGGGGATCACAGGTTCCTGATGGATGAACCGGAGGAATATGGAGGGCTGGGTTCGGGACCGAGCCCCTTCGACCTGCTGTGTGCGGCGCTCGCGGCCTGCACCCTGATGACGATGAAGCTTTACGCAAAGCGCAAGGGCTGGACGCTCGAACGCCTCAGCGTCCGAGTCACGCATGAGAAGGGATCCGCCGACAAGCGCGATCGCTTCGATCGACTGCTTGAGCTCGGCAACGTGACTGACGAGCAACGCGAAGGCCTGCTCAAGATCGCCCAACGTTGTCCGGTACATTTGCTGCTCGAGCGCGGGGCGGACGTGACCGCGTCCATCGCTGCTGCCGAGCTTCCGGCCGCCCAGTCCGATAGCCTGCACGCGCAGGAAATCGACGAGCTCTGCCGCGAAGTGGGCTGAGCGGCTCGGGGTCCAGATAAGGCCTCATTGACCGACTCGATCTGCCGGGCGCAGTGGCAGTCCGGGCCGCCCGTCCGGTTGCTCCTTCAACGTTCGCGTGGCCCCATCGCAGCGTGTTCTCCCTTCCCCAGACCAGGAGAATGGCCATGTCAGATACGACGCCGCCCGCAGGCGGTGCGGATACCCTCACCCCGCAGCCCACGACGACTTCAACCGAGACAACCAGGACGTTCGTCATCGGCGGCGCAGAAAACAGGCCGGCCGACGATGTTTCGATCCGCCCGTTCAGCTATCGCGCGACGGACGAGGAGCTTACCGAACTCAAGCGCAGGATCCGGGAGACGCGATGGCCCAGCCGCGAGCTGGTGAATGACGCCTCCCAAGGCGTGCAGCTCGCGACGATCCAGAAGCTCGCCGACTATTGGGCCAATCAGCATGACTGGCGGAAGGTCGAGGCGCAGATTTTCAGCTATCCGAACTTCGTCACCAGTATCGACGGCGTCGACATTCACTTCCTCCACGTGAAGTCAAAACATCCGGATGCATTACCCGTGATTATCACCCACGGCTGGCCGGGATCGATCATCGAGCAGCTGAAAATCATCGAGCCGCTGACCGACCCGACGGCACATGGCGGGACGCCGGAGGACGCGTTCGACGTCATAATCCCTTCAATGCCAGGTTATGGTTTTTCCGGAGCACCGACAGTCCCGGGCTGGGGCCCGGAAAAAATCGCCAGCACCTGGGCAACCTTGATGGACCGCCTAGGATACGCGCGCTATGTCGCCCAAGGCGGCGATTGGGGAGCTCAGATCGTCGACTTCCAGGGGGCGCAGGAAGCGCCCGGACTGCTTGGCATCCACACGAACATGGCCGGAGCGATCCCGCCCGAAATCGACGCTCTTGCGTTAAAGGGCGCCCCGGCGCCCGACGGCCTGGATGAAGAGGAACAAGCCTCATTCGATCACGTCTCGTTCTTCTACAAACATGGTCTCGGCTACGCGAATGAGATGGGGAACCGTCCGCAAACCCTCTATGCGCTTGAGGATTCTCCTGTCGGGCTGGCCGCGTGGATCATCGACCATGACATCTGGACCTACAGGCAGATCGCGCGGGTGTTCGACGGCGAGCAACTGGGCCTGACACGCGATGATATCGTCGACAATATCACGCTCTACTGGCTGACGAAGACAGCAGTGTCCTCGGCCCGGCTTTATTGGGAGAATCACAACGCCTTCTTTGCTTTCAAGGGCGTGAAGATTCCTGTCGTTGTCAGCGCGTTCCCAGAGGAGATCCCCGGCGCAATTCCACGCAAATGGGCCGAGCAGGCCTATCCAAAGCTCATTTATTACAAGAAGCATCCGGAAGGCGCGCACTTCGCGGCTTGGGAACAGCCGAGGGCGCTTGTCGATGACATGCGGGCGGGATTCAGGTCCCTTCGCTAGTTCATGAAGGCGGGGCGGCTCCGGCCGTCCCGCCTGACGCTCGAATTCGCATAGACGTAGCGCCATTTCTGTCGCCCATCCGGTGGCGCTCCAGCGAAGCATAAGCAAAGCCAAGGGTCGTCGGCCCCAGGGGTCGATTGACCGAGGCGCGCCCTTCGGAATCCCAGCCGTCGATATCGGTCCGGCCCGCATAATCATTGTGTCGGACCAGGAGAGTCCCGCCGACGGCCGACCGATATTATCATCACGCCGCCGCCTTCTGGGCCTGGACCGTCCCTTACAATATCGCGATCAAGGGCTGCTTCCTGGCGCTGTTCCTGGTGCGCGGCCACCGCGCCACGATCGCGCTGCTCGCCGCCCAGATCCTTTTCTTCATCGCGCCCTATTGGCACGCGGGCGAAATCGAGCGTCTTCGCCTGGGCCTGCTCGGATATTGAGACGGAGCGAGTCAGCTTTCGACCCATTGCACGCATTGGGCTTGAGCCACTGCGTTTGACTTTCGTCCACGACCCGCGCAGCCACAAGCGCGCCGCCTTGGCGCCGGCATCTTTCGCATTTGCGTCCAGCACTACCTCTTGGAGGGGGCTCAGATGTCGAACGAAGTTGCCGGAGACCAGGTCCGGCCTGGCATTTCCCCCTATCTCGTGACGCTGCTCGGGCTCGCGATGTTCCTCAATTACACGGACCGCGGGAGTCTTTCGATTGTCGCGCCGGCGCTTCAGCAGCAACTCGGAATCAGCAATGCCGCGATGGGAGTGGCCCTGTCGGCATTCTTCTGGAGTTACGCAATTGCCCAACCCGCGGCAGGCTGGGTTGCCCAGAGGTTCGCGCCGCGGACTGTGCTCGCAGTGGCGACCGGCCTGTGGTCGGTGGCGACCTTTGCCTGCGGCCTAGCCACCGGCCTGGTCATGCTCTTCGTATTCCGAATGTTGCTGGGTCTCGCCGAAAGCGTGATCTTCCCAACCAACGCTCGGATCTTCGCGGAGCATGCGCCTGAGCACCAACGGGGCCGTTGCAACAGCGCGATGAGCATTGGACATTCGATGGGTCCGACCGTCGGCACACTGGTCGGTGCAATGATCCTTATCGCCTATGGGTGGCGCGCCGTGTTCTTTGCGCTCGGCGCGCTGTCGCTCTTGTGGCTGGTTCCCTGGCTTGCCCGACGCGACCCTTCACTCGAAGCCAAGGCGGCCTCGGCACATGAGCCCGCATCTTATCGCGAAATCCTCTCTCAACGCTCGTTGTGGGGAGCCTGTCTCGCCCAGTTTTGTTATTCCTATCCCTTCTATCTCGTTCTCACCTGGCTCCCGCTTTATCTCGTCAACAGTCAGCATCTTTCGCTTGGCAGCATGGCGGGCGTCACAGCTGCGCTTTATGCCCTTCAAGCGACTGCTGCGGTGTTGAGCGGCTGGGGCTCGGACATTCTGATCCGCAACGGTCATTCTCCCACCCTGGTGCGGAAAGGGTTTGTAATCGCGGGAATGACGGCAACCGGCGCCCTGTTCGCCGGAGCCGCTATGACGAGCGGTACAATGGCCACGACGTTGCTCGTCGCTAGCGGGTTCACGGTGGGACTGTCGGGGACGATGGTGTTCACGATCGGGCAGACGCTTGCGGGCCCGCGCGCAGGAGGACGCTGGATGGGATTTCAGAACATGGTGGGCAATTTCTCCGGCATTGTCGCACCGATCGTCACCGGCATCGTGGTCGACTGGAGCGGATCCTTTGCGGGCGCTTTCGTAGTTGCAGCCGCGCTGTCGGCTCTTGGAGTTCTGTCGTGGCTCTTTGTCGTGCAGAGGATTCGGGCGGTGGACTGGGCACCGCCAGCTGTTCCGGTGAAGCAGGTTCTGGCAAGCCTCGCCGCTTAGGAAGGGACACCGTGATGCGCGATCCCGGTAAAAGCCGGACGACGGCCTTTGGCTTTATGTTCGCTTGCCTCGTGCCGGCAGGTACCGCACCTGCACAAGCGCCGCTCCCCAGAGCGCTGCCGGCGATTTACGCGGACCCTCCGGCCGACCCTAATTACCCGGCCTCGACGCTCGCGATCGAGATCACAAGCCACGGCTCGATCATGAATGGCATGGTGTACCGGCCATCGGGACCAGGACCGTTTCCGCTGGTCGTCCTGATGCACGGCTTGCCCGGCAACGAACAGAATCTCGATCTTGCTCAAGCATTGCGTCGGGCAGGCTGGGCAGTCATGACATTCCATTATCGAGGTTCCTGGGGATCCGAAGGCAAGTTCAGCATCGATCATGTGATCGAAGATGCCAAGGTCGCCGTTGCGCACTCGACCGACCCCGCCGTCGCGAAGGCGTGGAACATCGATCCCAAGCGGATCGTGGTAATCGGCCACAGCATGGGCGGCCTGGCCACCGCACTTTCGGCTGGCTCAGGTCCAAAGCGGCTGGCGACGATATTGATCGCCCCCTGGGACCCCAGCACGCTAGCGACTCTCATCCGACCGCTGGCGCTCAGCCAGCGAAACGCGCAAGCCATGGATCGTTGGGGAAACGTGACCGCCGGACGATTGAGAGGCGTGAGCTCGCCGCAGATCGCAGCGCAAATCGTCGATCATGGCGAGCGATGGCGTCTCGCTGACGCCGCGCATGGCCTTGCCGGAGAGCGCCTTTTAATCGTCACTGCGAAGCGCGACTTGCCGTCGAGCCAAGGTGGATCGCTCATGATGGCACTGAAAGCCGACGGAGCGAAGTTCAGCACGGTCGAGATCGCCAGTGATCACGTATTCGACGATCGGCGGATTGAGTTGGAGACGGTTGTGCTCGACTGGATCTCGCAACTGGAAAAACCAGCCTCGTCGCCAGCGCAACCGTGACCTCGACGTCTACAATGCCCGCTTTCGACCCATTGCAGACATGAGCGCGCGCCGTTGAACGATCTGGCCTCGCCGCCTAGCGCGGATCAATGAAGCCCAAGCTCCTGACCACTTTGGAAGACTATTCGTGGCGCTTGTTCCTTGGCGACGCGGTTGCGGGGCTCACCGTCGCGCTCGTCGCACTGCCGCTTAGCATTGCGATCGCAATCGCATCCGGCGCCACACCAAGGGCGGGCCTGGTGACGGCCGTCATTGGCGGATTTCTGATTTCGCTGCTTGGCGGCAGCAGGGTCCAAATTGGCGGACCAACGGGCGCCTTCATTGTGGTCGTCGCCGGAGTCATCGAGCAGTTCGGCTTCGACGGGTTACTGCTCGCAACGCTGATCGCCGGAATCATTCTTGTCGCCGGTGGCCTGGTCCGGGCAGGACGGCTCATCGCGCTTGTGCCCGAACCGGTCATTGAAGGTTTCACGGTCGGGATCGCACTGATCATCGCAGTCAGCCAGCTCAAAGACCTGCTCGGGCTTTCCGCAGCCCACGTGCCCGCCGAACTGATCCACGGCCTGCCTGCTCTTTGGACTGCGCGCGCAGGCATAAACCTGTCAGCAGTGACCGTGGGCTTGCTCTCGATCGCCGGCATTGCGCTGCTCCGCCACCTGATCCCGTGGTTTCCCGGATCGCTGCTGGTCATAGCCGGCGCCTCTGCGGCAGTCGCATTATTGCCGCTTCCAGTGGAGACGATCTATTCGCGCTTCGGCGCTCTTCCCGCCGGACTCCCGCCGCCGGCGATCCCGCACATTAGTGTTGCAAGGATCAGCGAACTCCTCCCCTCAGCCATCATCATCGCCTTTCTTGCTGCGGTGGAATCTCTGCTTTCCGCCATTGTCGCAGACCGGATGATCGGCAGCCGGCATCGCGCCAATGCCGAACTCCTCGCTCAAGGGGCGGCGAATATCGTCTCCCCATTGTTCGGGGGTCTTCCCGCTACGGGCGCGATTGCAAGGACGGCAACCAATGTACGCGCCGGTGGACGCACTCCGGTGGCGGGGCTTGTGCACGCTCTTGCGATCCTCCTCATCTCACTGGTTGCAGCCTCGCTCGCCAGCTACCTCGCCATGCCAGCGCTCGCCGGGCTGCTCATCCTGACAGCGTGGCTGATGAGCGAGCCGGCGCGATGGTCCGAGCGCATGAGCCTACGGGCAGGCGACCGCGCGCTGTTCTTCATGACCATGATCCTGACGGTGTTCAGCAATCTGACGATCGCCATCGCCGTTGGCACGGGCGCCGGCCTGGCGCTTCGCCTGTTACGCAGAGATGTCGAGGCGGCGGACTGGAATCCGTCAGATCGCTCGAAGCTCTAGCCGATGGCCGCTTGCCACGCCTTGCAGACGTTGCCGGGAGGAGCGGCGCGCCGCTGAGCACTGCGGCCAGCGACGAGCGCGTTAACCTCCCGAGGCTTCAGGTCGTCGGTTGAGCGGCCTTCGGCGCGGCCTTCGCGTCGCTGCAATTGCCACTTCGCGCGGTCGCATCCTGATCCGAAAAGGCTGGTGGAGCTGAGGGGAATCGAACCCCTGACCTCTGCAGTGCGATTGCAGCGCTCTCCCATCTGAGCTACAGCCCCGCGCCTCCAGCCGGCAGGCCGATCCGATGGGGTCGGACCGCTTGGGAAGCGGCTCACTAGCCGCGATTTCCCCCCCTTGCAATCGCCTGTCCCGCAAGAGCTTCGGCCTATCGATTTGCGGTCGTTTCACCAGCCACACGACCGGAACGGCCATGAGCGCCGGTTCGTTTTGTTCACGGTATCCGGCCGGCGTCCGACCGGCCCTAACGTGAATGGAGCTCCTCATGGCATACGACCGCTACGATGAACGTTCGCGATGGTCTGGCGACCATCATTCCGAGCGCGATCGGGACTGGCGCGGCGAAGACAGAGGCCGTCGCGATGAACGCGGGTTCTTCGAACGCGCGGGCGACGAAGTGGCGTCCTGGTTTGGAGACGACGACGCCGAACGCAGGCGCCGTGAAGATCAGATGATGGACGAGCGCGACCGCGGCTGGGACCGCGATCGAGGTCCAGAACACGACCGAGGCTGGAACGAGGATCGCGGAATGTTTGGCCGCGGCCGATCGAACGAGGGCGGTCGTGGCTGGCAGCGCAACATGTCGGGCAGCCGCGATCGCGACGAGGACAGGTTCCGTGACCGCGGCCGCGATTATCGCCCCATGACCGGCGATTACGGGCGTTCGGATCGCTTTTCCTCGCCGGACGCAGGCGAGATGTCCAATAATGACCGCTGGAGGCGGGATCGATCCGACACTCCTTGGGGACGCGATGAATATCGCCGCACCAGCAGGGCGGGTAGCTCGGATTGGTCGGACCGGTCGCGACACGAAGATCCGCATTATGACAGCTGGCGACACCGTCACATGAGTGAGCTCGACCGCGACTATGACGAATATCGTCGCGAGAACCAGGATCGGTTCGAGCGAGACTTCAGCAGCTGGCGCGAGCAAAGAATGCACAAGCGCGGAATGCTCGGCCAGATCCGCGAACATATGGAGGTTGTCGGGAACGACGATCAGCATGTCGGGACGGTCGACAGGATTGCCGGAGACCGGATCATTCTCACGAAGTCCGATCCGGAAAGCGGCGGTGCGCACCACTCGCTGATGTGTTCCGACATCGATCGGATCGAGGGTGACCGGGTCATCCTCGATTGCTCGGCCGACCAGGCGCGCGACCGTTGGCGCGACGAAAGTCGCAGTCGTGCGTTGTTCGAGCGCGAGGACCAGGGCGAAATGGGTCCGCGCATGCTCGATCGAAGCTTCGAGGGCACCTACCGCCGTTAGTCGGTAGCGAGCTGAGCCTCCGCGAGAGGAGGCCAATCAGGCCCGGCGGTGTCTGTCCCCTTCACCGCCGGGTCTTTCTTGTGAGCGGCGCAAAGCATATGCGGCGATTGAGCAGGAGAAACGACAATGGCCCGCGCCTGGCATCTCAAGAGCCGCCCGAATGGCGTGCCCACCCACGAGAATTTCGAGCTTAAAGAACTCACGCTGCCCGAGGTCGGGGAAGGCCAGGTCCGAGTCCGGAACCGCTGGCTTTCGGTCGACCCCTACATGCGCGGCCGAATGAACGACGTGAAAAGCTATGTTCCTCCGTTCGAAGTCGGCGAGCCGATGGATGGAGGAGCGGTTGGCGAAATCGTCGAAAGCAAGGCGGAAGGATTCGCGCCGGGGGACCTCGTCCAGCACATGAGCGGCTGGCGCGATGAGGCGGTTATACCGGCGCGCACCGTCAACAAATTGCCCGCCCTCGGCGCGCGTCCCGAGCAATTCCTCGGAATTCTCGGAGTGACCGGGATGACCGCTTATTTCGGACTGCTCGATGCCGCGCATGCCAAGGAGGGCGATGTCGTCTTCATCTCGGCCGCAGCGGGCGCTGTCGGTTCGGTCGCCGTCCAGATCGCCAAGGCCAAGGGAATGACCGTGGTCGGCTCGGCGGGCGGGCCGGAGAAGAGCGATTTCGTCCGCTCATTGGGCGCGGATCATGTCATCGACTACAAGGCGGGGCCCGTACTCAAGAGCCTCGCCGCCGCGGTTCCCGATGGCATCGACGTCTATTTCGACAATGTCGGAGGCGATCATCTCGACGCCGCCCTCGCCCTCGCCCGCAACAATGCGCGCTTCGCTATCTGCGGCATGATCGAAAGCTACAACAGCGGTCAGCCGACCAGCCTGCGCTTCATCATGCGGATCATTGCGGCGCGGATCGCCCTTAAAGGCTTCATCGTGTTCGATTATTTCCCGCGAATGGCGGAATTCTATGCCGAAATGGGCCCCTGGATCGCGAATGGGACCGTCAAGTCCGAAGAAACGATCGTCGACGGACTGGAAAAGACTCCGGACGCGTTCCTCGGCCTGTTCGAAGGCGCCAATACCGGGAAGATGCTCGTCCGGCTCTAGAATTTACAGACGTTCGGATCGCCGCTTTTGAACCCGCGCTGGAGTGCCTCCATGCGCTGAGCCGAAGTGCCGTGAGTGAAGCTGTCCGGCACGACCACGCCCTGGCTCTGCTTCTGGAGCGTATCGTCGCCGATCGCTTCGGCCGCGCGCATGCCTTCCTCAAAGTCTCCCTGTTCCATCACCGGGCGCCCCTGGGGATCCTTGGCGTTGGCCGCCCAGACACCGGCGTAGCAGTCGGCCTGAAGCTCCACCTTGACCTGAACCGCATTGCCTTCTGTCTCGCTGGCGCGCGCTTGCAGATCATGGGCCTGGTCGAGCGTTCCTCGGAGATCCTGGACGTGATGGCCGACCTCGTGAGCGATCACATAGGCCTGCGCAAAGTCCCCGGGGGCCTGGAAGCGCTGCGTAAGCTCGTTGAAGAATTCCGTGTCGAGATAGATCTTCTTGTCAGTCGGGCAGTAAAACGGTCCCATCGCCGACTGGGCCGCTCCGCAGCCCGACTGATATGCCTGCGAATAGGCCACCAATGTCGTCGGCGTGTAGCGCCCGCCGAGCAGCTTGCCCCACGTATCCTCAGTCGATGCGAGCACCTGGAGCATGAAGCGGCGGGTGGCGGGATCGAGTCTGCTTTGCCCAGCCGGAGCGCTTTGCTGTGTTGACGGCGCAAGACCACCGCCGCCGCCGCCACCCAGGCCGCCAAGCGAGCTCAACAAAAAGTAGCCGATTACCACGACGATCACGCCGCCAATTCCGAACCGGCTTGCGACAAGGGGGATCAGACAGCCGAGCGGATTACCGCCTCCGCCGCCGAAGCCCATCCCGCTTCGCCCAGTCACATCTTCGAAATTGCTGCTCTCTCGCTCATCGCCGAACCGCATCCGGGCCTCCTGTTGCCCTGCCGTAATGCTTCGGTGGCGACACGGTTGCAATTCATCTCCGCTCCCGCGAGTGAACGCCGCAAAGGAGATTCGCCAATGTTGCTTCAGGGCAAGGTCGCGCTCGTAACCGGTTCAACCTCGGGGATCGGCCTCGCTATCGCGAAAGCGCTTTCCGCCGAAGGCGCCAGGCTGATGATCAACGGGTTCGGCGATCAGGCTGAAATCGACCGGATTTGCGCGGAACTGGGAGCGATCCACGATGGGGCCGACATGTCCAAGTCTGCTGAAATCGAGCGGATGATGAAGCGCTGCGCCGATGAGTTCGGCGGTCCCGACATTCTCGTGAACAATGCGGGCATCCAGCATGTCTCGCCGGTCGAGCAGTTCCCACCTGAAAAATGGGACGCCATCATCGCCATCAACCTCACAGCCGCATTCCATACTACGCGGCTCGCGGTTCCGGGCATGAAGCAAAAGAAATGGGGCCGAGTGATCAACACCGCTAGCGCCCACAGCCTCGTCGCCTCGCCCAACAAGAGTGCCTATGTCGCTGCCAAGCACGGCATCGCCGGCTTCACCAAGACCGTTGCGCTGGAAACCGCGCGCGACGGCGTGACGGTGAATTGCATCTCCCCGGGATACGTCTGGACGCCGCTGGTCGAAGCGCAGATCCCTGACACGATGAAGACTCGCGGGCTTACGCGCGAGCAGGTGGTGAACGACGTTTTACTCGCAGCTCAGCCGACCAAGAGCTTCGTGACTCCGGAGCAGGTGGCGGCCCTCGCTGTGTTCCTCTGCCGCGAAGAAGCGTCGTCGATCACTGGCGCGAACCTCAGCATGGACGGAGGTTGGACCGCCGCCTAAGCTCGATTGCGAATGCGCCGCGCCCTTCTTCTCATCGCCCTTGGACTGGCCGCCGGTGCCTGCGACGTCATCGAGCAGCCGGCGGGGCTGATTTCCCGCTGGACGACCTCTTACAAGGACGTGATCAGCGAGAACGACCGAACTCGATTGAGGGACTGGCGCAAGACCTTCGAGACTGCGCTCGACGGCGCGCGAAAGTCGGGACACTCGGTGGAAATTGCCCGCGAAGGCGCCCTGCTCGATCCCGATGCAGCTGTCAGTGGTCCTGCCATCCCCAACGGCACATATCGTTGCCGGGTGATCAAGCTCGGCAAGCAGCAGGACGCAGTATTGGATTATGTGGCCTACCCCGGGTTCGAATGCAGGGTTCGGGCGGAGCGTAACCTGCAGCGACTGACCAAGGTCAGCGGCTCCCAGCGCTATGTCGGGTTGATCTTCCCGCTCGATGCGATCCGCGAGGTCTTCCTCGGCACGTTGGTCCTCGGAGACGAACGGCGGGCGATGCAATATCGGCAGGACGAGAAGC
>Ga0070665_100007001_pt1 | contig 11459 bp, 12 predicted proteins | sample KBSS13metaG_FD_65862 | JGI IMG/M metagenome (GOLD analysis project Ga0070665, IMG submission 65862) | Switchgrass rhizosphere microbial communities from Kellogg Biological Station, Michigan, USA - KBS S1-3 metaG | ecosystem: Host-associated > Plants > Roots > Rhizosphere > Soil ...
GGTCGCTACCACGAGGCGGTGAAGGTTCTGTCCGAGGCACAGGGCATCGGCCATCGCAAGGCGAAACAGTGGGTCGACTGGCACATCGACCAGGATCCCATGCTCGGCGTGCAACTCGAGGTGCAACGGCGCGCCGCCCGACGCCGGTTCTTCCTCTGGTTCCTGCTGGTCGACGCGTTGATCGCGGCCGGCGTCATCTACTATCTCTTCTACCTGAAGACCTAACTACCGGGAGTCCGCTGGATGTTGTTGATCGGGATGTTCGATTCGCCGTTCGTGCGCCGCGTGGCCATCACCCTGAAGCTCATGGAGCTGCCCTTCGAACATGCCAACTGGTCCATCGGCCGGGACTTCGACCGCATCCGCGAATACAACCCGCTGGGGCGGGTACCGACGCTGGTCACGGACGAAGGCGAAAGCCTGATGGAATCGGCCGCCATCCTCGACTACCTGGACGAACGCGCGGGTCCCGAACGGGCGCTGTTGCCGCGCTCCGGGCCGGAGCGGCGCCGCGCGCTGAACCTCATGGCCATGGCCACCGGCGCGGCGGAGAAAGGCGTGCTGCAGATCTACGAGCGCGTGTTCCGGCCCGAGGACAAGCGCCACGCGCCCTGGGCGAACCGCTGCCACGGGCAGATGAGCGGCTCCCTGGCGGCCATCGACCGCTACCTGGGCGAACGCGGCGTCTCGCAGTGGCTGGTGGGCAAACGCATGACCCAGGCCGACATCACCTGTGTGTGCGTGTTCACGTTTCTCGACGATGCACTGCGCGTGGGCGCCGACGCTGTCATGTTTTCGTCACTCGCGACACTGGCCGCCCGCTGCGAATCCCTGCCGGTATTCCAGGAAACGCGCGTGCCCTTCGTGTTGCCTAACAGTTAGGGCCTAACGAGAACCCTTTCCCAGTTTTGGCGGCCGGCAATCGACAGCGGTCGGGCGTGCTCCTAAAAAGCCGGGTAGCCAATCCGGTTGCGGGAGACATCGATGAAACTCGTTTCAGTGGCGATCGCGGGCCTGCTCACCGGCTGCGTCGCGGTGCAGGACTATCCCAACGCGCGCCCGATGACGGTCGACGCCATCCAGGCCGTCGCGCGAACCGAGGTCGTGGTTGCCGAGAGCAACAATGGCATCGAGAAGAGCTGGTTCATGACCGACAGCTCCGCGGCCGGGGCGCAATACGGCCTGATCGGCGGACTCGTCACCGCGGTGATGGACGCCATCATGAACGCCGGCCCGTCGCGCCGTGCCGGCCAGGCGGCCAACGAAATCTCCGAGCTGGTGCCCGCGGACGCGCTCACGGCGTCGCTGGTCTGGCACCTGCAGTCGCAAGTCCCCGAAGGCGAGGCCACGGGCGTGTCGCTCAAGGCCGTCGCGGCCTCGCAGAAGATCACCTCGCCGGGTCCCGTCGACCGCGCGCTGGAAATCTCCACCAACTACACACTGTCCGAGGATGCGAGCGCCTTCCGCATCGTGGCGCACGTGGCGCTGCAGGGCAAGGACCTGCCGTATCGCTCGCCATACCAGTTCAAGAGCGCACCGCCGAAGTCCGAGCTGGCGGGGCCTGTCTACCGCAACACCTTCACTTACCACTCGGCGCAGTTGCCGGTCCCGACGTTGACGCCGGACCTCAAGGCCCGACTGGCGAGCAACATCCAGGCCAGCTATCGCGACGCCAATGGAGCGCCGCCGGCAGCCGACAGCCAGGACGCCAAGGCCATGGCCAAGGAACTCGAGGCCGCCAACGACGACAAGCTCACCAAGGACGAGATCGCGATTTTCCTGACGCGCGAATGGCTCAAGGACAACGGCGCGTTGCTCAAGCGCGAAGTCGAGACCGCGCATGCGTTCATCGCGAAGTACCTGGTGCAGGACCTGAACTCGACCGCGGTGCCGAGCTTCACCGGCAAGGACGTGCTGCTCGAGACCGCCAGCGACCAGCGCACCGTGCGTCGCGTGGGCGCGGGTCTCGATGCCGGCTCGTACACCAGCGCGCCGGGCAACCTGACTTCGTTCACGACCTACGGCAATGCGATCGCGATCGCCAAGGTGAATTCGGAGAAGATCACCAGGCTCACCAGCCAGGCGCGCGCCGCGAAGCAGAAGACGACCAAGAAGTCGACCTGATCGTGTCGGGTCGTCGGGTTCGAATGGCGGCACTCGTGATCGCGGCTTCGCTCTGCGGTTGCCAGACCATCGAGTACGGGCCCGCCGGCGCGTCGCCGATCGCGCGCTACGCGTACAGCGAATCGCCGGTGAACGAGACCCGCTACGTACTGACCATCACCGGGCCGGCGAATGCCGGGATGACGGTCATGCATTCCATGTGGAAGCGGCGCGCGGGCGAGCTCTGCGGCGAGAACTATTCCGAGACCCTGTTCCGCGCCGAGCGACCGACGACTACCTATGGCTACTACGGCGGCGCTCCCGGAGCGCCCGTTCTGCAGGGCTTCCTCGACTGCGGAGTCGGCTCAGCAGGGGCCGGTGACCTCGCCGCAGCGCCACAGTAGTTTGATGCTCAAAAAGCGCTGATGCCGGTCAGCTCGCGCCCGATGGTGAGCTGGTGAATGGTCTCGGTGCCCTCGTAGGTGATCACGCTCTCGAGGTTCAACGCATGCCGGATGGGCACGTACTCGGCGCTGATGCCGGAGCCGCCGAGCATGTCGCGGCAATCGCGCGCGATGTCGAGGGCGATGCGGCAGTTGTTCCACTTCGCGAGTGAAACCTGCGGCGGCTGCATCTTGCCCTGGTCCTTGAGCCGCCCCAGTTGATGGGATAGCAGCTGCGCGCAAGTGATCTTCCTCGCCATCTCCGCGAGCCGCAGCTGGATCGCCTGCGTCGCGGCCAGGGGCTTGCCGAACAACTCGCGAGTCTTCGTGTAGTCGATGAGCTGCGCCAGGCAGGCCTGCGCCGCGCCGATGACGCCCCAGGTGATGCCATAGCGAGCCTGCGTGAGGCAGGACAGCGGGCCCTTGAGGCCCTTCACGTTCGGCAGCAGGTTCGCCTCGGGCACCACCACGTTGTCGAAGAACAGCGCCGAGGTCACCGATGCGCGCAGCGAGAACTTGCGCTCGATCTCCGGCGCCGAGAACCCCTGCATGCCTTTTTCGACGATGAAGCCGCGGATGCCGTCTTCCGTCATCGCCCAGCAGATGCACAGGTCCGCGATGGCGCCATTGGTGATCCACATCTTCGCGCCGTTGATGACCCAGTCACCGCCCTTCCTCACGGCGCGCGTCTTCATGTTCGAGGGATCGGATCCGCCGTGCGGCTCGGTGAGGCCGAAGCAGCCGATCTTGCGGCCGCGCGCCATGTCCGGCAGCCAGCGCAGCTTCTGCTCTTCGCTGCCGAATGCGTAGATCGGGTACATGCACAGCGAGCTTTGCACCGAGACGAAACTGCGGATGCCCGAGTCGCCGCGTTCGAGCTCCTGGCAGATCAATCCGTAGCTGACGGCGTTGAGGCCGGCACAGTCGTAACCCTGGATCGAGGAGCCTAACAACCCGAGGTCGGCCAGCTCCGGGATCAACTCTTTCGGGAAGTGATGGTTCTCGAAGCATTCCTGGATGATGGGCAGGACCTTCTCGTCGACGAATCGGCCGACCGAGTCCTGGATCATGCGCTCGTCGTCCGTGAGCAGGCCGCGCAGGTCGTAGAGATCGAGTGGATTCAGCATGGCCGGCAGTCTACCGCACGGTCGCGCGCGCTCGCCGCTTGCTCAGTAGCCGAAGCCGAGGCGGCGATAGACGTGCGACATCAGCCAGATCGGCCCGATGAGCAGGAACTGCACGTCCTTGAAGAACGAGGGGCGGGAGCCTTCGATGTTGTGCCCGATGAACTGCCCGATCCAGGCGAGCACGAAGATCACCAGGCTGGTCAGCCACAGGGGCCAGGGCAGGGTGTCCATCCACCGCACGATGAACAGCATGGCGAGCAGGCACAAGGTGGCGCCGATGCCCAGCGAGGGCGACAGGAGGAAGTAGTAGGCGATCCACGCCGCGACGCCGAGGGTGGCCCAGTTGAGCCACGGCGAGATCGCCGCGAAATTTTCCGGTACCGGTATCGCCCACAGGAATCCGACCACGGTCAGCGCGATGGTGGGCACGCAGATCCAGTGGATCAGCTCGTTGGTGTCGTTGCGATGGCTGGCTCCGTATTCGTCCAGCCACTGCTGCATGGTGCGCATGGCAGGTGACGCTACGCCGCGACTGTTTTTAAGGCAAGAATTGGCACCGCAGGACCAGGACAGACCCAGGAGCAGGCATGCCGCTGATGCAGCGTTTCATGTCGATGATGGCCCGCAGCCGCATCCTTTCCGATGCCAGGCTGTTAGAACTGTATCCGCCATTCGTGCCCATGCGCATCAAGGTGCTGGAGATCGCCGACGGCTGGCGGTCGGTGCGCATCCGGTTGCCGCTGAACGCCATGTCGCGAAATCCCGGCGGGGTGATGTTCGGAGGCTACCAGGCGGCGCTCGCCGATCCGATCGCCGCGCTGGCTTGCGCACGCATATTTCCGGGTTTCTCCGTCTGGACCCGATCCATGACCATTTCCTTCGATCACGGCGGGAATTCCGACCTCGAGATGCGTTTTTCTCTTACGCCGGAACAAGAAGCCGCAATTAGGATCGAACTCGAGCGCGAGGGTCGCTCGACGCCGTCATTCGAATACGGCTATTTCCGCAAGGATGGGGTGCGCTGCACGGTGGTTCGCAACACGGTTGCGATCCGTCCGCGTGGCTATAAACGCGCGACCACGCCACCGGCTTCTTCCGAAGCCGTCGACTGAGAACTGGCTCACAGAAAAGGGCTTCATGGGGCGTTCAGAGTCCGCCCGCCATGATTGCCCGCAAGGAGGATCGCATGAAGACATCGACTTGGGTTCGCAGCACTTTGTTAGTTATCGCCGCGTCATTGATGGCCGCGGGCTGTCAGACCACGGACGCCTATACAGGCGAGAAGAAAGTAAACAACGCGTCCAAGGGTGCCGGCATCGGCGCACTGGCGGGTGCGATTCTCGGTGCCGCGACCGGCGACAATTCCAAGGAGCGGCGCGAACGCGCGCTCATCGGCGCCGGCGTTGGCGCGCTGACGGGTGCCGGAGTCGGTGCCTACATGGACAAGCAGGAAGCCAAGCTGCGCGCGCAGCTGCAGGGCACGGGTGTGTCGGTTACGCGTAACGGCAACGACCTCACGCTGAACATGCCGGGCAATGTCACCTTCAAGACCGCGAGCGCGGATCTGAACGCGAGCTTCTTCAAGGTGCTCGACTCGGTCTCCCTGGTGCTCAAGGAATTCGACAAGACCACCATCGACGTCGAGGGTCACACCGACAGCGATGGTTCCGACTCGTACAACCAGCAGCTCTCGCTGGAGCGCGCGACGTCGGTGGGCCAGTACCTCAATTCGCGGGGTGTGAACGGTCAGCGCATCGTGACCTTCGGTGCGGGCGAGGCCCGTCCGATCGCCAGCAACAGCACGCCGGAAGGCAAGCAGCAGAACCGCCGCGTGGAGCTGAAGCTGCAGCCCATCGTCCGCGGCTAAGAGCAGGAGCCCAAAGGGCGGTGGATCCGAGAGGACCACCGCCCTTTTTAACTATGGTTTCACGCCCGAAACAATAGGCAGGTGCCAGACCCCGTAGTGCTCCGGATTCAGTATCGATGCGATGACTTCATCGAAGTGCTGGCGGACCACATCCGAGGGCCAATCCGGGGTCGCCAGCGCGTCCACGTAGCCATCGCGCCAGGCCGTAATGATGTCCGCGAACACCCGGCGCGGTACGCGCAGAGTGTCGACGACGACATAGTCGACGCGCACGTTCGTGAGCCCGGCAGCCCGCATCAGCGTCCACATGCGCCGCCCAATGCGCGAGTCGGTGCCGGTGCGCTGTGAGAATTCCACCGGCCCCTTGCGCCACAGGGCGTCCGGATCCAGCGGCCCCGACATGAAGTGCAGCATGGAGTAATCCTCGGCCAGCACGTGGACGCGCCCGCCGGGCCTGGTGACTCGCACCAGCTCGGCCAGGATCCTCTCCACGTGTGGTACCGACTGGACCATGTGGCGGTTGGCCACGAGGTCGAAGCTGTTGTCCGGCTGCCTGAGCGCGAATGCGTCGCCGACCTCGAACTTCAGGCGCGGCGCCAGCGCCGCGTGCCGGGCGCGTGCGTGCGCCACCGAGGCCTCGAGCAGCTCCACGCCCAGCACCTGCGCGTCGGGCCAGGCGGCAGCCACCTTCGCGCTGAACTCGCCGGTGCCCGCGCCGACGTCCAGCACGCGCGCTTTGCGCGGCAGGAAATCCAGCAGCGATTTTTCCTGCGGCCAGATGGCTTCGATTTGCGCGGCGAGCGTACGAATCATGGATTCGTCCGCCATCTGCGCGCCTTGGGGGTTGAGGTCGATTTCGTCGCGCGGCATGGCTGATTATTGCGTTGCTTTGCCCCTGGCAATAAAAAACCCCGGCCTTTGGGGCCGGGGTCTGGTGAGTCGATCGATACGCTTCAGGCGTCGACCATCAGTCCTCGCAGTTTCTTGATCGCGTTGGCCTCGATCTGGCGCACACGCTCGGCGGATACGCCGTACTTGTCGGCCAGGTCGTGCAACGTCGCTTTCGCGTCGCCGGTCCAGCGGCTCACCAGGATGTCCCGTGCGCGCGCATCCAGCGTCTTCATCGCCGCGGCCAGCCGGTCACCGGTGGTGTCGTCCCACTCGGCGTTCTCGATCTGGATCGCGGGATCCGCGTCCGGCGCGGGTAGATAGGCGGCCGGCGAGTAGGTCTCGTCGCCGTCTTCGCTGCCGGTGTCCGGAACCGGGTCGAAGGAGAGGTCTCGCGCCGCGAGGCGCTTTTCCATCTCGGTCACTTCCGCCGGCGATACCTTGAGGTCCCGCGCCACGGCCTGGGTCTCCTCGGCCGACAGCCACGCCAGATTCTTCTTCATCTTGCGCAGATTGAAGAACAGCTTGCGCTGCGCCTTGGTGGTGGCGACCTTGACCAGGCGCCAGTTGCGCAACACGTATTCGTGGATCTCGGCGCGGATCCAGTGAACCGCGAACGAGACCAGGCGCACGCCGACCGTCGGGTCAAAGCGCTTCACGGCCTTCATGAGGCCGACGTTGCCTTCCTGGACGACGTCGCCCAGGGGCAGGCCGTATCCCGAATAGCCGCGCGCGATGTGCACCACGAAACGCAGGTGCGACAACACGAGCTGGCGGGCCGCATCCAGGTCACCTTCGCTACGGAAACGCTTGGCCAGGACCGCCTCGTCCTCGCGCGTCAGCACGGGGATGCGGCTTACCTTGTCCATGTATGCGTCGAAACTGCCGATCGGGCCGGCAAGAACATCGTGATTGCGAGTGATCAGCGCAGTGGCGGTCATCGGAACGAACCTCCTTGGGCGATCTGCTAGTCGTCTGGTGGGGCGAAATATTAGCAGTCGGGGGATTAGAGTGCTAAAGGCCCTTTCAGTTCCATCCCCCGGACGAGGGACCATAACCGTAAGTTATTGATCACAAAGAGACGGTTATCAGGCCCGGGGTTCGATCCGGCGGAGGTGCCGGCCGGTTGAGATGAGGGCGCCGAACCAGCCGAGGCCGGCGCCGACGCCCGCCAGGATGCCCAGCCCCCGGGGCCCCAACCCCTCCATCCGGAACTGGCCGCCGTACTGGGCGGAAAGCTCACGAACCGAGGTGTCCAGCCAGGTCATCCCGGCGAACACGATCAGCGCGGCCAGCGCCGCTCCCCCGAGCCCGTAGAAGAGCCCGGTGTACAGGAACGGGCGCCGCACGAAGGCATTCGAGCCGCCCACCAGCTTGGTCACCTCGATCTCCGGCCGGCGCTGCTGGATCTCGAGCCGGATGGTGTTGCCGATGACGGCGAGCACGCCGAGGCCGAGCACGCCGATCACCACCCAGAGCGTCTTGCGAAGCACATCCAGCAACGAATGCAGCCGGCGCACCCAGTCGAGGTCCAGCTGCACGATCTCCACTTCGGGAAAGGCCGCGAAGTAGCGCCGCAGGGACTCGATTTCGGTGGGCCCGCTGGCGGTGGGCTTGGGGCGCACCGTCAGGTGGTGGGGCAGCGGGTTGTCCTGGAGCGCGGCCAGCGCGTCGCCGAAGCCCGAGGCCTGCTTGAACTCCTCGAGCGCGGCGTCGGCCGTGGTCACGTTGACCGACTCCACGCCAGGCCGTTCACGCGCGCCCTTGGCGATCTGCTGCACGCGTTCGATGGGCGTGCCCAGCTTGAAGTGAACGGTGAAATCCACGGCGTTGCTGAGTTCGCCGGTGGCCGAGCGCAGGTTGTTGACCATGATCGCCAGGCCCGCCGGCAGCGCCAGCGCGACGCCGATGACGATGAGCGTGAGCAAGGTGCCCAGCGGCGCGCGCGCCAGCCGGCCGAGCGCCCCGAAGAGCGCCTGCAGATGCCGCGTGCCATAGGAGGAAATCGCGCCGCTCATGTGTGTATGTCGGGCAGGTCCGCGAGGCGCGGCGCCTGCGCAGTCATGCGCGCGGCCGCGGCCGCGTGCAGGGTGTCGGCGGCGATGCGGCCGGAGTCGAGCACGATCTCGCGCTCGCCGAAGGTTTCCACCAAGTGCGGATCGTGCGAGGCAATGACCACCGTCACGCCGACTTCCTGGAAACGCTTGAACACCAGCATCACTTCGATCGACAGCGCCGGGTCGAGGTTGCCGGTGGGCTCGTCGGCGATCAGCAGCTGCGGCTTGCTGATCACCGCGCGCGCGATGCCGACGCGTTGCTGCTCACCCACGGACAGCTCGAGCGGTGAGGAGCGCTCCCGACCTAACAATCCCACCTGGTCGAGCGCCGCGCGTACGCGCCGGTCGACTTCCTTGAAGGGCGTGCCGGCCACCACCAGCGGCAGCGCCACGTTGTCGTAGATCGGCCGGTCCAGCAGCAGCTTGTGATCCTGGAACACCACGCCGATGGCGCGGCGAAACGCCGGGATCTTCCCGGACTTGAGCTTGCTGGTGTTCTGCCCGCCGACCGTGACGGTGCCGCGCGTGGGGCGCTCCAGCAGGGTGATCAACTTGAGCACGCTGCTCTTGCCGGCGCCGGACCGGCCGGTGAGGAACACGAATTCACCGGGCTGGATGCTGAAAGAAACGCCCGCCAGTCCTTCGCGGCCATTCGGATAGCGCTTGGCGACGTTATCGAAATTGATCATGTGGGGGGCAGTTTATCCTGCGGCGCCCGGATTGCCGGACACCAATGCGGTCGCGAACGCGCGTGCGTCGAATTCACCAAAATCCTCGGCTTGTTCGCCCACGCCGATGAAGCGGATGGGCAGGCCGAGCTTGCGTGCGATGGCGATGACGATGCCGCCTTTCGCGGTGCCGTCGAGCTTGGTGAGCACCAGGCCGGTGACGCCGACGGCCTGGTGGAACTGGGTGGCCTGGGTGAGTGCGTTCTGGCCCTGGTTGGCGTCGAGCACCAGCAGCACTTCGTGAGGCGCCGAAGGCTCCACGCGCTGGATCACGCGTTTGACCTTCTTGAGCTCGTCCATCAGGTGCGCCTGGCTGTGCAGCCTGCCGGCGGTGTCGATGATGACCACGTCGGCGCGGCGCGAACGCGCGGCCGTGACCGCGTCGAACACCACCGCGCCCGGATCCGCGCCTGCCTGCTGCTGGATGATATCGGCGCCGCTGCGCGTGGCCCAGATGCCGAGCTGCTCGATGGCCGCGGCGCGGAAGGTGTCGCCGGCCGCGAGCACCACCTGTTTGCGCGCGTCCGCATAACGCCGCGCCAGTTTGCCGATGGTCGTGGTCTTGCCGGATCCATTTACGCCTACCACCAGCAGCACGAACGGCTTGTGCGTGTTGATGTCCAGCGACTGCTGCACCGGCAGCAGGATGGCGGTGATGGCATCCGTGAGTGCCGCGATCAGCTTGTCGACGTCGTCGAGCTCCTTGCGGGCCACCTTCTTGCGCAGGTCATCGAGGATCTGCGAGGTGGCCTCAACGCCCACGTCCGCGGTCAGCAGTCGCGTCTCGAGCTCGTCGAGCACCTCGGCGTCGATCTTGCGACCCGGCACCAGGTTGGCCAGGTCGTACGACAGCCAGGAACCGGGCCGGTTGATCTTGGCGCGCATGCGCGCGATGAAAGATTGCTTTGCTTCAGCCATAGGTCCCGAAAAAGAAAAAGGGCGGCCCGAGTACCGGGCCGCCCCTGTCTCGAAGGACGCGCAGTTTAAGGCTGAACCGGCGCGGGCGTGAGGGCGCCCGGGACGATCGTGCCGGCCGGAATCGGGACCAGCGGATTGCCCGCCGTGTAAACCACCGTCTCGGCCTGCATCTCGCCCGTGGCCGCCGCGCTGGCCGTGGGGCTCAGCAGCGAGCCGTGGTCGCCAACGACGAAGTTCACGTAGCCGTCGCCGGAAACCGGGGTGCCCGGAACCGCGCGCGGGAAGGGCAGTCCGCCCGCGAGCCCATTGTTGGTGATGGCCGTGATCAGCCGCTGCGTGGCCGAGTTCGGGATCACCTGGTCCGGCAGCGCCGCCGGCGTGCCGCCACCACCCACCATCTGCTGGAAGTAGATAGAGCGCCGGGCCGCCGTCTGGGTGACGAAGTTGAGCGGGTCGCCCGCGTCGACGATGTTCTGCACGTCGCGGAAGTACTGCTCGTACAGCGAGGTGCCGGGCAGCAGGCCCTGGCCCGCGAGACCATTGTTGATGCGCGGACCGAAAGTGGGCGAATCGCGCAGCAGCTGCGCCACGCCGCCGCCGGGTACCGACAGCACCATGGTGGGAACGCGCAGCGGGCTGGCGCTGGGCGCCGGGATTTCCGCGGGCACCGGCAACACGGCGCCGAAGCTCAGGCCCACGATCGAGCCCAGTGACTGCCCGACGAAGGCGATGCGTGCCGGGTCGATGTCACCGACCGCGTCGCCGTCCAGGTCCAGGTTCGGCAGCGCGCGCGTCAGCGCCAGCAGGTTGACCACGCCCTGGCGCAGGTTGTCGCGACTCGCCAGTGGATAGGTCAGGTTGATGAAGTGCGTGCCGGTGGAATCGATGACGCCATCCGGGCCCGAGGCGCCGCTGGCATTCACCACCAGGTCGAGGTTGAAAGTCTGTTCGTTCGCGGCCTGGTACAGCGGGCTCGCGGTGTTGGTGACGCCGTGCAGCGGCAGGTCGACCGCGGCGATGACCCAGCCCGAGGCGGCAAATGCCTGGGCCAGCGCAAACGCGTCGCTGCGATCGCGCGTGATGCCGTGCTCGAAGATCACCACGGGCCAGCCCGCGGTCGGCTTGGTGCCCACGCCGTTGGGCGCGGTTGCATTCGGCACGATGACCAGCAGCGGAATGGCCTTGTCGGCCTTCTTCTCCGGAATCGGGTTGAAGCGCGTGAGATTGCGCTCGTTGGCCGGATCCGTGAGCGGCGCCGGCGGCGCGGCCGCGGCGCGCCACGCCGTGCGCAACACCGCGGAGTCCGTGCTGATGCCGCCGGGTGCCTG
>Ga0070665_100007002_pt1 | contig 11458 bp, 15 predicted proteins | sample KBSS13metaG_FD_65862 | JGI IMG/M metagenome (GOLD analysis project Ga0070665, IMG submission 65862) | Switchgrass rhizosphere microbial communities from Kellogg Biological Station, Michigan, USA - KBS S1-3 metaG | ecosystem: Host-associated > Plants > Roots > Rhizosphere > Soil ...
TGGCATGAACTCGCATCTTGCGAGCGAGCGGACAGCCCATGCGCGTGGATGCCGGAGCGGGCCGGGACTACCTCACCTCGTCAGGCACGAAGCCGCGCCGGAGTCGCCCTCGCACCGAACAAATTCACCTCGAGGCTGGCGATGCCGAATGTGGCTCTACGCGCGGCGGCCACCCGCTACCAGCAACACACCCTCGAAGGGCCCGGCGAAAGCGGAGCGCATCCATGCGCGTGGGATGTCCGCTCGCCCACACGACGCAAGTCCATCCCATCCCCATCAAGCGATGAATGCCCCCTCAAAGCCAGTATTGGATGGGCAGCCACATCATCTCCTTGAATCGCTCGGCGAAGCCGCGCTTCTTCCAGGTGGCGAGCGTGATCTGCTTCGAGTCGGCCAGGTCGGTGGTGAAAGCCTGGTTCATCTGGCGCGCGAATCCTTCGTCGATGACGCACACGCTGATCTCGTCGTTGTGCACGAAGCTGCGCCAGTCGAAGTTGGTGGAGCCGATCGAAGACCACACGCCGTCGACGACGATGCTCTTGGAGTGCAGGAACGCGGTCTCCAGCTCGTAGATTTCGACGCCAGTCTCCAGCAGTTCGTCGTAGTGCGCGCGCCCGGCGTAGAACACGCCGGAGAAATCGCTGTACGAGGGCAGGATCAGGCGCACCTTGACGCCGCGCTTCGCCGCGTCGCGCAACGCCCCTTCCAGCGCGTCGTCGGGTACGAAGTAAGCCATGGTGATGTCGATGCTCTTCTGCGCGTAGGTGACCACGGAGAGCAAGGTGGCGTAGATCACGTTCCGCTCGTCGTCCGGCGTACTGGGGACGATCTGCACCAACGTGTCGCCACCCTTGACGGCCTGTGGCGAGAACGCGGGCAGCTCGCCGCCGCACTTGGCGCGCGACCAGGTATCGCGAAACAGGCTCTCGAGTTGTTTGGAGGCCGTGCCGCGCAGCGCGATGTGCGTGTCGCGCCAGCCCTCATCGATGGCTTCCTGCTTGGAAAAGCCGCCGCGCTTGGCCTGTTTCGAGGCGATGCGATAGGCGTGGCTGAAATTCACGCCGCCGGCGAACGCCTGGACGCCATCGACCACCACGATCTTGCGATGATCGCGCTGGTTGACCCCGGAAAAGCGCTCGTCGAGGGGATTCAGCGGATTGAATTCGCACAAGGTGACTTCCGCCTGCGTGAGGTCGGCGAGGAACTCCTTGTCCGTGGTCAACGAGCCCACGGCGTCATACACCACGTACACGTGCACGCCACGGGCTGAGGCCTGCTTCAGCAGATCACTGAGATGGCGGTCGCCTTCGACCGCCTCCTCGAAAATGAAGCTCTCGACGAAGATGTAGCTGCGCGCCTGTTCGATGGCCCCGAACATGGCACGGTAGGTACGGGGTCCGTCGATCAGCAGATCGACGCCGTTGCCGGTGAGCAGAGGCGGCGCCCCGAGCTCCTGCATGGCGGCCAGGTGATAATCGAGCAGGGAGGTATCGCCGGTGGTTTCCAGCTTGCGCGTGGCGCGCAGGCTCGCTGCGCGGCTCACCACGCCGTTGGGGCCAACCAGCTCGATCGGGGTGTTAGACCGGGATAACGGCAGGCTGCGGGCGAATTGGTATTGCGGGAGGGACTTGCAACCCACCAGCGCTGCGGCGCCGCAGACTACCAGGAGCTTCAGGTAGATGGCCGTCCACCGGCTGGTGGGCCGGTGGACGGACCGTTTCGTGGTCGGGTAACGCGAAATGATTTCGAGGGGAGGGGCTCGTCGCGTCACTCTTCCACTCTCCACTAGACCGGGGCAGTATCCGCGAAGCCCGGCCGCCGTGCGCGCAGTTGGTGCGCCGATCTGTTGTCGGCGGTGTCCTACTGCCGTTCGCAACTAAATCGAATGTGACTTCATGACCGCTAGGGCCATTCTGCAGCGCATATATAAGGAGCCGACATGCACGTCCCCGCCAACCAGCCGGAATTCAAGGAAGCGGTAGATCCCGCCATCGAGGAATTGAATCGCGTCGTCGAACAGGCCGAGGCGCTGCTGCGCTCGCTGGGCGCCGAGACCGGCGATGCCGCCGAGGCGGTGCGCGAGCGCGTCACCCAGACCCTGAACCAGGCCAAGGCGCGCCTCGCCACCACCGCGTCGGAAGCCGAGCAGGTCGCCGTGTCGCTGGCGGATCGCGCGGACGATTACGTCCGGCGCAATCCCTGGCAGGCCGTGGCGATCGCAGCGTTGTTAGGCGGCGTGGTCACCTTCCTGATCGCCAAGACCACCCGACGCGATTGATGCAAGAGCCCGTCGACAAAACACCGGCGAACGGCGGCGACGACGCGCCTTCGCACCCGGCGCGCGAGATGTCGCTGCACCTGCTGCGGATGCTGGAGACGCGCCTCGAGGCGGCCGGCATCGTATTGCAGTCCGAAAGCCAGCGCGTGGTATCGCGGCTGCAGTTGCACCTGCTGGCCGCGGCCGCGGGATTCATCGCGATCTGGGGTGGCATCGTGTTGCTGGCCATCGCGTTGCCACCGAACCTGCGCCTGCCGGTACTGTCCGGCGTGGTGCTGGCCTTCGTACTGCTGGCGGTCTGGGCCGTGCTGCGCGCCAACCGCATGATCGCCGGCAAGGACGTCGGGTCGCTGACCTGGTTCCTGGACAGCCTGAAGCTCGACCTCGAAGTACTGGCACGCAGTCTCGCGCAGGCACAGGTGGTGCAGGCGCCGACGCAGCCTCCGGTGCAACCCGAGCCCGAACCCGAACCCGAACGGAGCCAGGTCAGTGACGCCGCCTGATCGCGCACGCCTTCTCGACGCGGAAATGCAGCTGCAACGCGCCTGGCTCGAGATCAACCTGCGCGCCATGTCGCACGCGGTGCGGCAGTCGCCCTGGTCGAAGCTGAATGCGCTGAAGCTCGGCACGGTGGGTGTCTCGCTTCTCAAGCATCGTTCGCTGTGGGTGGCGGCGGTGAGCCTGCTGATCAACCTGTATCGCCGCCACGCAAACAAGGAGAAAACGTGAACGCCAACATCAAGGATCCCCACATGTCGGATCTGCAGGCGCTGCGCACGCGCGCGCGAGAACAGATCATGAAGGGAGCCGTCACGCCGAGCTATCCCGAGGCCGACCGCAAGGCCATCGTCGAACTACTCAACACCGCGTTGGCCACCGAGATCGTTTGCGTGCTGCGCTACAAGCGGCACTACTTCGTGACGCATGGCATCCGCGCGAAATTCGTCGCCGCGGAATTCCTCGAGCACGCCAACGAGGAACAGGCGCACGCCGACCAGATCGCGGAACGCATCATCCAGCTCGGTGAGGATCCGGATCTGAACCCGGCCACGTTGCTGTCGCGCAGCCACGCCGAGTACGACGAATCCACCAGCCTGCGACAAATGCTCGAGGCCGACCTGATCGCCGAGCGCATCGCCATCGAGAGTTACCGCGAGATGATCAACTTCATCGGCCCGCGTGATCCGACGTCGCGGCGCCTGCTCGAGTCCATACTCGCGCAGGAAGAAGAGCACGCGGAAGACCTCGTGGACTTGCTGGAAGATCTGCCGAAAGATTGAGCTCTCCTTTGAGGGGTTCGAGAGACCAAATCATGACGGCACAAGAGCCGGGCTACGTCCCGGAAGTTCAGCAACACGACCAGGATTTCGAGGCGCGCGTGGCGGCGCGCACCGAGGAATTGTCGACGCTGTCCACGCACCTGCTGCGGATGATGGAGAACGAGCGCTCGCAGCTCGCCAAGGAGCTGCACGACGAGCTCGGTGGCCTGATCACCGCGGCCAAGATGGACATGGCCTGGCTGCAGGCGCACATCGGCAACTCGCTGGACGCGGCCAGCGAGGAGAAATTCCGCTCGGTGGTGCAGATGCTGAACCAGGCCATGACGATGAAGCGCCGCGTGGTCGAATCGTTGCGGCCTTCGCTGCTGGACCACTTCGGCCTGCCGGTGGCGTTGCGCAGTCATTTCGAGGAAGCCTGCCGCCCCGCGGGCATCGAGTGCGTGGCGACCCTGCCCGACGAAATCCTCGACCTCGAGCCAGCGGCACAGCTGACTCTGTTTCGCGTGGCGCAGGAGGCGCTGGCCAACTCGATGGCGCGTGGCTCGGCCAAGCACGTGGAGCTGGTCGTGGAGGCGGACGGGGACAACTACCACATGACGGTGGGCGACGATGGTCAGGCGATGGACGCCGCGCAGCAGCGCGCCCTCGCGGGCATGCGTCATCGCGTCATGGGGGCGGGCGGGAAGCTGGAAATCGAGGTGGCTGCCGGGCAGGGCAACCGGATTACGGTTTACGTCCCGCGATCCCCAGCAAAATCGGGATGAGCTGATCGATCTCGCGCATCTTGTCGAGGAAATGATCGGCGCCGGCCTGCATGCAGCGCTCGCGCACCGTCGGCAGGTCGTAGTTGGTCAGCACGATGATCCACACGTGGCCACCGTCCTTGACGTCCTTGTTGCGGGCCCGGGCCTGGCGGATCACGCCGATGCCGCTGCCGGGGCGCAATTCCACGTCGACCACGATGGCGTCGTAGGGGACAGAGTCCAGTTTCTCCACCGCCTCGGCCTCGGCGGCCGCGAGGCCCGTCACCTTGAACGCGGCATGCTGCGAGATCATGTTCTCGAGCCGACCGCGCAACAGTGGTGAGTCCTCGACCAGGAGGATGCGCAGCGGCTTGCCAGGCGCGCCGTTCTTGCGGGTCGCGCCGGTGGCCGATGCACTGCGTGCGGCCTGCGATCCCGCGGGCGTCGTCTGCGTCTGCATGACCTCGTCCATGAAAGGAAAACTAGCTACTGAACGAGATTATTCCGCAATGCATAGGTGGTGATGTCGGCATTGCTCTTCATGGACATCTTCTCGAGGATGCGGCTGCGGTAGGTGCTGACCGTCTTGACGCTCAGGAACAGCCGATTTGCGATCTCCGACACCGACTCGCCCTGGGCGAGTTTGCAGAAGATCTGGAATTCACGCTCGGAGAGGATGCTGTGCAGCGGGGCGTTCGGGTCGCCGCGGACACCGGCGACCAGCAGGTCGGCGAGATCCGGTCCGACATAACGACCGCCGCGGGCCACGGTGCGGATGGCGCGGAACAGTTCCGATTCCTCGGTACCCTTGCCCACGAAGCCGCTGGCGCCGCCGCGCAGCACGTTCAGGCCGTATTGCGCCTCGGGGAATGCGCTCAGGATGAGCACGCCCACCGACTCGTAATGCGCCTTGGCGTGTTTGAGCACGTCGAGGCCGGAGACGTCCGGCAGGGAAAGGTCCAGCAGCAACACGTCTACCGTGTGTTGCCGCAGCTGGTCCATGGCTTCCCGCCCCGAACCGGCTTCAGCGATCACCTGCAGATCAGGTTGACCGTTGATCATGGTTCGTAATCCGGCTCGTACGACTTGATGGTCGTCGACGATCATGACTCTGGTGCGGTTCATGTGCCGGCCCTGCTCCACAACTTGTTGAGTATTCTCGTGCATTGCTGAAGTCTACATTTGCGAGGTAGCCCGCCTGTCCGGCGCACGGGCGATACCTCGGTAAGAAATATCCTACACCCGCCGTAAGGTGATCCCGGGGTTCTTTTAACGAGTGCCCGCGCGCTCGAACGATTCAGCCGCGTGCGCCCAGTCCACGACGTTCCAGAACGCCTCGATGAATTCGGGCCTGCGGTTCTGGTATTTCACGTAGTAGGCATGCTCCCAGATGTCGAGGATCAGCAGCGTCTCCCGCGCGCCGGGGTTGGCCACGGCGTGCTCGTGCAGCTCGGTGATCTCGAGCTTGCGGCTGGCGAGGTCGAGCGTCAGCGCGATCCAGCCACTGGCGAAATGCGCCGCCGCCGCCGCGCCAAACTTCTTGCGGAATTCGTCGAAGGAGCCAAAGTCCTTCGCGATCGCAGCGGCGAGAGCGCCCTGCGGTTGCGGCTGCGAGCGCGGCGACATCGAGTTCCAGAAGAGGTCGTGATTCAGGTGCCCGCCACCGTTGTTGATGACCGCGGTGCGAATTTCCTTCGGGATCTTCTCGACGTCGCGCAGCAGGTCGGCGAGCGTGATTTTCTGCAGCTCCGGGCTCTTGGCCAGCGCTTCGTTGAGCTTCTTCACGTAGGTCGCGTGGTGGCCGCGGTGGTGGATCTGCAGCGTCTTCTGGTCGATGTGCGGCTCGAGCGCATCGTAGCCGTAGGGCAGGTCGGCGAGCGAGAACGGGTAGGTCTGCCGCGCGGCCGCGAGCGGCGGCGAAAATTGTGTTCCGGGTACTGACACCAGGGAGCCCTCCGTAGCGAGTAGATAGACCGATATTCGGCCAGCGGCGCGGCATTACACAGACACGCGCCGCCACCGAAGCGGGTAAGACTATTCCCGCGAGCACCGCCTGCCCGCCGGCGTCGGCGTTGGGCGAAAGCCACGCTTTTCGCCCGCACCGACAGAAAACCCTGATGCGGCACTCCGACGGAGCATGCCCACGGCGATGCGTCGCCACCACCGAGTGTCGCGCCCCGGGTCGCCACGTACCGTGCGCTCGCAGTTCGACTACTCAAGGATCTAACGCATGAATGTCACTCTCAAGTCAGCCGCAGCGCTCGCTGCATTCTCGTTGGCCGCGATTCCGGCGGCGTTCGCGCAACAGCAGGAAGAAGTCTCCGGCTTCTACCTCGGTGCCGGCGCGGGCCAGTTCAACGCGAAGATCGACAACGTCGACGATGTCGACAACACGGTGGACAACTGGGACGAAGACGACACCGCGTACAAGGTGTTCGGCGGATACCGCCTGAATCGCTTCCTCGCGTTCGAACTCGACTACGTCAACCTCGGCAAGCCCTCGGGCGACGTGGTGCCGGGCTTCAACGTGGATTCCTCGGTCGACGGCTTCGCGCCGTTCGTCGTGGGCACGTTGCCGCTGGGCCCGTATTTCGAGCTCTACGGCCGCGCCGGCTATTACTTCTACGACGCCACCCGGGGCGTGACCGATACCCTCGACAATCGCGTGGAGTTCGACGAAGAGTCCCAGGACTTCGTGTACGGCGGCGGTGTGGGCGCCAACATCGGCGAGAAGTTCAACCTGCGATTCGAGTACGAGAAGTACGACATCCAGGGCCTGGATGACGCTGACGCCTTGTGGCTGACGGCCGCCTGGCGTTTCTAGGAAAGCGGTGATGCAGTGGGCGCGACCTCTTGCGGGGTCGCGCCCCTTCTGTAAAACGAGTCGTCAGCCGACGGCGCCACCACGATGCGCGCGCTTGTCGCGGATCGCATCGAGCAGCAATTCGAAATCCCCATCCTTGCGCACGTAGGCATCGGCGCCGGCCGCCAGCGTGTGGCGGATCATCTCCGGGTGCGCGTGCCCCGAGAAAACGACAATAGTGATCTTGCTGCCCGCGCCGCGCACCGTTTTGAGCACGTCGATGCTCGAGCGGCCCTGCAGCTCGAGGTCGAGAACCAGTACGTCGGCCTTGTGCTCCGCGGTGCTGGCGATCACCGCATCGACGTCATCCGCGGTGCCCACGCATTTGAGATCCGGTTCGGCCGAGACCAGCGTCACCAGCAGGTCACGCAGGTCGGCGTTGTCCTCGGCGATCAGCACGCGAAGCGGGTGGGCGGTCATAGGGGCGCGTATTGTCGCAGCGGCACGACGCAGCATTCAATCCGGCAGTGAAGATCTGTTGTGCGGCCGGTTCGAGCCCGGCGGCCGCACGCCCTAGGAGTGGCAATAGCGGCTTTGTGCGTCCCGTGCATCCTGCAGCAGGTCCGGCCCGCGCTCCGCGCGCAGCGAGTCGATGACGGCGCGCAGTTCCTGCAGGCGATCCAGGCGGTAGCGCTCGAGTCCGGCGGGAGTCAATGCCGCGGCGATGGCCTCATCGAAGGCGGCTCGCGCGGGATTGTGTGTCATGGGCATGGCCATGGGTGGAAGTGTGCCAAACGCCGCTTGCAAAGCGGCTTCCCGCGTGCCCGCTCGTGTCGTAGGACGGGGCCGCACCCGGGACTTTTGCGCGTTCGAATCGGTTCTAATCCAGGCAACGGAGGTGCCAGATGGCCAAGTCGAAGGTGCAGGGCGAGGGCGATTACGAGGCGACGCGGCGTTATCGCAAGCGCACCGAGCAGTATCTCGGCAGCCACGACGTCGAGAAGGAAGCACGTCGGGCGGCGCCCAAGTCGCGCAAGGAAGCCCAATCGATGGCGGCGGCCGAGGCCGCCGGCAAGAAGCGGGCGAAGGGCGAGGATCCGGCGCTGCGCCGGCGGGCGGCGCCTCGCGCCAAGACCGCGTCACGCACCAAGACCGTGTCGCGCGGCGGTGCGCGCTGACTAACTAACAGCGGCCTCAGCCGAAGAAGCGGCGCAGGGCCTCGTAGGTGGGCTCGGGAGCTTCCTCGGCCAGCATGTGGCCGCTGTCGACTTCCTCGCCGCGCACGTCGCTGGCCCATTCTTTCCAGATGCCGACCGGGTCGTACCATTTCGGCAGTACGCCGCGGTTGCCCCACATGACCAGCGTCGGGCACTCGATCTTGCGCGTGCCGCGATCGGCCTGGTCCTGCTGGAAGTCGACGCTCACCGCCGCGCGGTAGTCCTCGCACATGGCGTGGATGGCGGCGGGGTCGCGCGCATTCTGCAGGTAGTCCTCGTAGGCTTCGAAGTCGGATGAACCCTGGCCGTGACGGAACAGGAAGCCGATCGGATCGGCGCTGATCATCTTCTCCGGCAGCGGATGTGCCTGCGCGAGGAAGAACCAGTGCCAGTAACCCATGCCGAAGCGCCAGTCGGCGCGCCGCAGCGTGTCGCCGGTGGGCACGATGTCCAGCACCGCGAGCTTGCTCACCACCGCGGGTGAGTCGAGCGCCAGCCGGTAGGCCACGCGGCCGCCACGATCATGACCGGCGACGAGGAATTTCTCGTAGCCGAGTTTCTTCATCAGCTCGACCTGGTCGCGCGCCATGGCGCGTTTCGAGTAGGTCTCATGGTTTGCGCTGGACTGCGGCTTGCCGCTGCCGCCATAGCCACGCAGGTCGGGGCACACGACGGTGTAATGCGCGGCCAGCCGGGGCGCGACCTTCGACCACATCGCGTGGGTCTGCGGGAAGCCGTGCAGCAGCAACAGCGGCGGGCCCGATCCACCACGCCGCAGGCGTATGGAGACCTCGTCGGTTTCTATCGTTTCGAGCTGGAATCCATCGAACACGGCGACCTCGACCGGAAAAACTCATTGCCGCCAGTATGTGCTCAATGGCACCGGGCACCAACGACAGCCCCTCAAAAGTGTGCGTGAATCCCGCCCAAACGATGCCTTAACGCGCCGCGCCGCTGGCGGGCCTCGTGAATCACCGCACTGAAGCGACTATCCTCGCGAGCAACGAACTCCTGGGAGAACCCCGTGCCTAGCAAACTGATCGCCGGCGCATGCTGGCTGGTATTTTCGTCGTTGGCCGTCGCGCAGGTCCCGAAGGAAAACCTCGCCAAGCCGCCGGCGAACGCCACGCACTACGTGATCCAGTCCACCGGCACCAAGCATGGCGACGCCTGGTTGTGGACCACCGCCGACGGCAAACGCATGGCGCGCGAGAGCTGGATCCTGCGCGGCCAGGTGTTCGAGTTCGATTCGAGCGGCAAGGCGGGCGCCGATGGCATGCCCGCGTCCCTCGAGATCCGCGGCTTCTCGCCCTCCGGTGACGCCGCCGAGACTTTCACGGTCGCGAGCGGCAAGGCCAGCTGGAAGAGCCCGGTGGATGCGGGCAGCGCGCCGTATGCCAAGCCCGCGTTCTACTCGACGCAGGGCGGTCCGATCGACAACACGGCCTGGTTCCTGGAGCGCCTGCTGGCGAGCCCGAACCACGCCATGAAGCTGCTGCCCGGCGGCGAGGCGCGCGCCACCAAGCTAACTACCGTGACGGTGGGCAACGGCGCCGGCCGCCAGGAAGTCACGGCCTGGGCGATCACCGGCATCAGCACGCAGCCCATTCCGGTGTGGGCGGACGCCAAGGGCAAGTTCTTCGGCTTCGTGTTCTTCCTGAGCTGGCTGCCGGAGCAGTACGCCGGTGAACACGCGCATCTGAACGAGGCGCAGACCGCGGCTCTCGCCACGCAGGCGCCGGCGATGCTGAAGTCGCTGGTGAAAGTGCCGGCGGGCGCCGTGGTCTTCAAGAACGTGCAGGTCTTCGATGCCGACAATCGCGCTTTCCTGTCCGACCAGACGGTCGTGGTCGACAAGGGCAGGATCGCCAGTATCGGCCCGGCGGCCTCCGCGAAGGCTCCGGGCGGCGCGCAGGTCATCGACGGCCGCGGCAAGACGCTGGTGCCCGGCCTGTGGGACTGCCACATGCACGTGGCCAGCGATTTCACCGGCGTGCAGGAACTGTCGCTGGGCGTGACCTCGCTGCGCGACCCGGGCAACGACGATTCGCTCACCATCGACCGCCGCAAGCGTGTCGAGGCCGGCCAGCTGCTGATGCCGCACGTGTATGCGTCGTCGCTGATCGACGGCAAGGGCCCGAACACCGCGCAGGTGGCCAACGTCGCGACCAGCGAAGCCGAGGCGGTCGCGCTGGTCGACAAGGCCAAGGCGAATGGCTTCATCGGCGTTAAGTTCTACGGCACGTTGAATCCGGCGTGGCTGCCAGCGGCGGCGGGCGAAGCACACAAGCAGGGCTTGCACGTGCATGGCCACATTCCGCAAGGCATCCGTCCGCTGGATGCCGTCAACGCGGGTTACGACGAGATCACGCACATCAACTGGATCATCATGCAGGCCATGCCGGACAGCGTGATCCAGGTGTCGAATGGCATCGCGCGCTTCGAAGGCCCGGGCCGTTACGCCAGGGACACCAACCTCGACGGCGAAGCGATCCAGGGGCTGCTCAAGGTCATGGCATCGAAGGGGATCTACAGCGATCCCACCATGGTTGCATTCGAGAGCCTGTACGTGCCCGAGAACGGCGATCTCGGCGATTCGTACGCGCCCTTCGTGGGCACGCTGCCGCCGACCACCGAGCGCGGCTTCCGCACTGGCGGTTTCACCGTGCCGAAGGATCTGACGCGCGCCGACTATCGCAAGAGCTGGGCCAAGATGGTCGAGCTCCTGGGCCGCATGCACAAGGCCGGCATTCCCATCGTCGCCGGCACGGATGGCGCCGGAATCGAGCTGGTGCACGAACTCGAGATCTACGTGTCGGCGGGATTCACGCCGGCCGAGGCGCTGGCCGCCGCGACCATCGTGCCAGCGAAGCTGGTCGGCCAGGACGCGCAAACCGGGTCCATCAAGGTGGGCAAGACGGCGGACCTGGTGCTGGTCGAGGGCGATCCCTCGAAGCGCATCGGCGACCTGCGCCAGACGCGCGTCATCATGCTCGACGGCAAACTACTCGACGCCGACGCGCTGCGCACCGCGGCGGGATTCTCCGGAAGGCCGAAATAGCGGGTGCGGCCGGGCGTCGGCCGCGCGGTCAGTTGCCAGCGACCTTCGCCTGCTCGATCCACACGCCCTGAGCGAG
>Ga0070665_100007003_pt1 | contig 11458 bp, 8 predicted proteins | sample KBSS13metaG_FD_65862 | JGI IMG/M metagenome (GOLD analysis project Ga0070665, IMG submission 65862) | Switchgrass rhizosphere microbial communities from Kellogg Biological Station, Michigan, USA - KBS S1-3 metaG | ecosystem: Host-associated > Plants > Roots > Rhizosphere > Soil ...
GACATCGCCGTGATGATTTCCTTGGGACCGCCGCAATAGCCGATGCGCCATCCGGTCATGGCGTACGCCTTCGACACGCCGTTGATCGTGATGGTGCGGTTGTACAACTCCGGTACAGCGGTCAGCAGGCTGCAGAACGGCTCGGAAGACCAGTAGATCTTCTCGTACATGTCGTCCGTGCCGATGATGACCCGCGGGTATTCGAGGAGCACATCGCCGAGGGCGCGCAGCTCGGCGCGCGTGTACGCCGCACCCGTGGGGTTGCAGGGGCTATTGAGCAACACCAGGCGCGTCTTCGGCGTGATGGCGGCAGCGAGCTGCCGCGGGGTGATCTTGTAGCCTTGTGCATAGCCCGCGAACGGCATGACCGGCAGTCCGTCCGCCAGCATCACCATATCCGGGTACGACACCCAATAAGGCGCCGGAATGACGGCCTCATCGCCATGATCGAGGACAGCCATGCAAAGGTTGTAAATCGTCTGCTTCGCGCCCGATGAAACGAGAATCTGCGACCGGTCGTACTTGATGCCGTTATCGCGCTCGAACTTGGCAGTAATTGCGTCCTTCAGCTCGTTGATGCCGTCTACGTTGGTATAGCGCGTAAAGCCGTTCTTGATTGCTTCAATCGCGGCCTGCTGGATGTGCGCGGGTGTATCGAAGTCGGGCTCACCGGCGCCGAGTCCGATCACGTCCTTGCCTTCCGCCTTCAATTTGGCAGCGCGAGCTGTCACGGCCAGCGTGGGCGAGGGCTTGACGCGCTGAACGCGTCGTGCAACGGATAGAGTCACGAGGGAATTCCTGTAGGGCGCGCTTTAATTCGGGCGGCCCGGCTATATTACGGGATCACACCCTTGGCCACCAATCTCGCGCTGCCGCTCGAGACCGTCGCAGCGCGTGGCCCCAGTATTGGAACGAAATGGAACGCACGCCTTTCAAACTCGAAGCCAAATTCGCACCGTCCGGAGATCAGCCGCAGGCGATCGAGAAGCTCGTAGAGGGCCTCAACGACGGGTTGGCACACCAGACGCTGCTAGGGGTCACCGGATCCGGGAAAACATTTTCCGTGGCCCAGGTCATCCAACGCGTCCAGCGCCCAACCATGGTGCTGGCGCACAATAAAACCCTCGCAGCCCAGCTCTACGGCGAGTTCCGCGAGTTCTTCCCGCACAACTCCGTCGAGTACTTCGTCTCCTACTACGACTACTACCAGCCCGAGGCATACGTCCCCTCGTCGGACACATACATAGAAAAAGACTCTTCAGTGAACGAGCACATCGAGCAGATGCGCTTGTCGGCAACAAAGGCCCTCCTGGAGCGCCCGGACTCCATCATCGTCGCCACCGTGTCATCCATCTACGGCCTTGGAGACCCCAAGGCGTACCTCGCGATGATCCTGCACCTCGTGCGCGGCGACAAAACGGATCAGCGGCGTTTGCTGCGGCGGCTCGCGGATATGCAGTACACGCGCAACGAGCTCGACCTCACTCAAGGCACGTACCGCGTGCGCGGCGATGTCATCGACATCTTCCCCGCAGAGTCAGAGCGTGAGGCCGTCAGAGTCGAGCTGTTCGATGATCAAATTGACAACCTCTCTCTATTTGACCCGCTGACAGGGCAGATCTCGCGCAAGGTCCCGCGCTTCACCGTGTATCCAGGCACCCACTACGTCACGCCGCGTGAGCGGCTGATCGGCGCCGTCGACCAGGTGCGCGAGGATCTACGAGAAAGACTCAAAGAGCTGCGCGACACAGGCAAGCTCCTGGAAGCCCAGAGGCTCGAGCAGCGCACCATGTTCGACATGGAGATGATGAAAGAGGTCGGGTACTGCGCCGGCATCGAAAACTATTCGCGTTACCTGTCCGGCCGCGAGCCCGGCGATCCGCCGCCGTGCTTATTCGACTATCTCCCCAAGAACGCGCTTCTGGTCATCGACGAAAGTCACCAGACCATCCCTCAATTGGGCGCAATGTACCGGGGCGACCGTTCGCGCAAGGAAGTCCTGGTCGAATACGGCTTCCGTCTGCCCTCAGCACTCGACAACCGCCCGCTGAAATTCGAAGAGTGGGAGCGGCTCGCGCCCCAGATGATCTTCGTCTCGGCAACGCCCGGCGGCTACGAGTCCGAGCACACCGGTCAGGTTGTGGAGCAGTTGGTGCGTCCCACCGGCCTGGTCGACCCCGAGGTCGAGATCCGGCCGGTCGGCACCCAGGTGGATGACGTCCTGTCAGAAATCAACAAGCGGGTAGAGTTGAACGAGCGCGTGTTGATTACAACGCTGACAAAGCGCATGGCCGAAGACCTGACTGAATACCTCCACGAGCACAACGTGCGCGTGCGTTACCTGCACGCCGACATCGAAACCGTGGAGCGCACCGAAATCATCCGCGACCTGCGACTCGGCAAGTTTGATGTGCTGGTGGGAATCAACCTGCTGCGCGAAGGTCTCGACATGCCCGAGGTGTCGTTGGTTGCCATCCTGGACGCGGACAAGGAAGGGTTCCTGCGTTCGGACAATTCACTCATTCAGACGATTGGACGAGCGGCACGCCACATCAACGGCAGAGCCATTCTGTACGCCGACAAAATCACCGGCTCGATGCGGCGGGCGCTCGACGAAACCGCCCGCCGTCGCGAACGGCAGATCCAATTCAACAAGGAGCACGGCATCACTCCGCGCGGAATCACCAAATCCGTGGCGGACATCATGGAAGGGGCGAGGGCGTCTGCGCCGACGCCGGCGGGTCGCAAGAAGAAAGGCGAGGTTGCCGCACCCGCAGACCTGCGGCCGGAAACCATCGTGCGTCAGATCAAGAAGCTCGAAGCCGAGATGTACAAGCGTGCTCGCAACCTCGAGTTCGAGCAGGCCGCGCGCCTTCGCGACGAGATCGAGCGGCTCAAGCAACTCGAGTTGGGATTCCCGAACAAGGCAGCGGGCTAGTCGACTATATGCGGCACAAACGCGGACGTGTTACCCGTGATTACGCCACCCTCACGGATACCGATCCCGCAGAAGTGCCCGTCAACGATCCAACTGCCGATCACGGGATATTGCTCGTTGTGCGCGCTCGTCCAGAATCGCCGCTGATAAATCTCCCGACCGAGATCGTCGTCGCGCCAATCGGCGTCGCCTGAAAATCGAACTCCGCGGCCTTCGCGGCCGTAGATGGGCTTGATGACCTGGTCACCCTGCAGCGGCTCAAAGGACGCCTCGAGCAGCAGCGGATGGTCGGGATAGAGAGTCCACAGGATCGGCAGAATGGCCTTGTTGCTCCACATCGACTTCCACACCGGCTCGATCCAGACCGTGCCGGCCTTGGCCACGTTCGGGCCGAACTCTTCGCGCAGCATCCATTCCCAGGGGTACAGCTTGTACAGCGTCCGGATCGGTCGGTTGTCGAGGTCAACAAACGTGTTGGTCGCAGCATCCCAACCCACATCCTGAGGCGCTATGTAAGTCGGGCGCAGTCCCGCCTCACGTGCCAGCTCCGCCATGTAGGTCGCGGTGATGATGTCCTCACCCAACGAATCCCGCATCGCCATGATGTGGATTTCACGGCCCGGCAGGTAGTTGGCGATGTCCTGCCACTTCGCCAGTAGATACTCGTGGATTTCGTTGGCCTGGCGGGCCTGGGGAAACTGCTTTTCCTTCCAGCGCCACTGGATCACCGATGCCTCGAGAAGCGAGGTCGGCGTGTCACAGTTGAATTCAAACAGCTTCGGTTTCCCATCGCCGTTGTAGCCCAGGTCGAACCGGCCGTAATTCAGGGCCGGCGGCTCGCGCTCCCACGCCTTGATCAGCGTGGGGACGATGAATTGCGGTATTTCGAACTCGTGGAACAGGTTGCGGCTGACAACGTATTTGCCGGCCTCGAGAAACATCTCGTACAGCTCTTCAGTCGCGGCGCGGATGGCTACAACATCTGACTCCGCAAGCTCGTAGTAGGCCGTCTCATTCCAATAGGGCGTGTGCCAGAGCAGGCCGTCCGCTTCCGCCGTGGCTTTCCAGTCACTGCGCGGAGCCACTTCCAGACGCTTCATTCGCCGGCCCCGAATCCTCTGCCAATCGATCCGAAGCCACCGCGAACCGGGGCCGATGAGTAGGAGATTCCAGGCGACGGTGTGAACGAGCCCCGGTTGCCGGCGGATTCACCGACACCCGGCGCGCTGACACCGGACCGTAGGTAGTACCACGACCCGCCGCTGCTGCTGCCGCGACAGCGGGCATCATCAATGCGCAGGCGGCTGACGGGGTCGACGCAAACCTGGTGCGGCGGCGATCCATCGCATGCGGACACCGTCAGTGAGGCCACGACGGTTGGAATCAGCGCGAACTTGAACTCTTTCAAATTGCACGGCGATATTTTGGTAGTCGCGAGTGGGATCGAACCACCGACCACCTCCATGTCAAGGAGGTGCTCTACCACTGAGCTACGCGACTACGGGGGCCGCGAACGATACAAGAGGTCCTTTGGCTAATCAAGCCGAATGGTCGCGTTTGCCCTTCCGATTCAGAGCCTTATAGCCAAGGCGCGCGGCGCGATCGGATCGGCGTGCCGGCCCGCGCGCCTCCGGAGCCATTCCGGGCCCGCCTTGACGTGAGCGGCGCTCCTCAAGCCTCGGGGACAACCAGCTCCGGCGGTACTCTCGATGGGGCCATAGCCTCCGCAACAGGGCGCTCTTCCAGCAGCGCAAAGCACTCCGCGAAGCTGCTCACAGTCCGCGTAGCCCCTGCAGCCGCAAGCCTCTGCCGCGACCGATCCAGATCCCCCGCGGCACACCACAGTCCCACGATAACGGTCACGTCTTGGTCGTCCCTCCGCATTCGTTTGCACACGGCACGAGCAGCGGTCACCGCTTCCGGCGGCAACGCGGAAATGACGACGGCTCGCGGGGTGAATCCCTCGGATGCCAACTGGATGGCGTCGCGCGGACCGATAATCTTCGCGCTGACTTGCCGATCGACAAGAGACGCCTCGAGCAGCTTGGCGATGATCTCGTCTGCGCGATCCGAAGCTGGGACGCAGAGGATGGACTGCGAGCCGGTTGGGTCTTCCTGGTTGGCGAAACGGAACCTCGCCGGCGCCATCATCTCCAGCCGTTCATCCACCCATTCATTTACATGTTCGAGGATGAGCTGTCGCTTAGCGTCTGAAAGCGTGCCGCGGGAGTGGTCTTCTTCCGCCCTAAGAATTGCCGGTACGATGACCGCGTCGCAGACATCAATGATTGAGCTCTCGCGCAGGGCCGCTTCCAACACAGCGTCGGCTTCATCGCGATTGCTCGACAGCAATCGTTGGTACAGCCGCTCGAAGGGTTCGAGCACAGGCTCATCGCCCAGAAGTACCTGCAGAAATTTCAGCTGTGGGATGTATTTTCCCATGACTACTGCGCACACCGTCATGGGCACTGCCAGAAACAATCCTGCAAATCCCCACAGCCAGGTCCAGAAGCCGGCTGCGAGGAGGAGCGCCACCGGCGATACGCCCGTATGGGTGCCATAGAGCCACGGCTCCAGCACCGACCAGTCGAAGAGTTCCAACAACGCGAATAGGCCGAAGACCGCCAATGGGCGGGTCCAGTCGTCGAAGACCGCGAATGACAAGGCGAGGGGAATCGCCGCGGCCATCCAGACGCCGATATAAGGAATAAAGCGCAGCACGAGCGTCAGCGCACCCCACAGCACCGCGTTCGGCACATCCAGCGCCCACAGGCCGACCGTCACGGCGAATCCTGTCCAGCCGTTAATAACAATCTGCATTAACAGATAGCGGCTAACCCTTCCTGCAGCATCATTTAATGCCTCAGTGGTCAGGTGCAGATACCGCGATCCCAGCAGCCTCAAGATCCGGTCGCGCAGGTCTGGTAACCGCAGCAACATGAAGCCCACGAGCACGATCACCGCGAGCGTTGTGCCAACCGGCCGAATGATCGGCCCGACGACGTCTCGCACACGCTCGATGGCCGTCGCGGGCGCGTCGACCACCTGGACTTTCGAAACGCCGCGGGGTTTAGGCTCGGTGGGGGCGACCCTGTCGATCTCCTTGGTTAGCTGGTCGAATGCGGCCGTCGTCTCGGCTACACCTCCCTGTAACAGGCCACCCCATTGCTTCAAATTGGAGCGCAGTTGTTGCTGGTAGCTAGGAAGCTCGCGAGCAAGATCGGCGAACTGATTGAAAACTAACGTACCCAGGCCACCCATGATGGCCAGTCCGAGGCCCAGCGACAGGATGACCGCAATCACCCGGTTGATTCGCAGCCGAGTCAGCAGCATCACCAGCGGCGCCAGCAGGAAAGTGCACAGGATGGCCAACGCCAGCGGGATGAACACCTCCTGCGCGAGTTTTAGCACCGCCACGACAATCACCGTCGTAAACAGCGCCATCCGGGTAGTTCCAGAGACTTGGACTCGACCATTCATGGAGTCGAGTTCGCAGGAATCGTGCCGCTGCCGATTATGGTGCCGGCGGGCGATTCACCTCCTGTCCGCTAAGCGAGCCCGTCGTCCTCCGCCAACTGCGCCAGCAACGCATCGATCCTGCGCTTCGCCTCCATCAGCTCCGGATCCGCAGGACTTTCCACTCCGTGGCCATACCGCGGCGGACCGTCCTCCCGAATCCCCAATCCACCCGGTGCCTGCGCCGCTGCCGGCCCGCGAGCCAGCTTTCCAATAGCCTCCGACACATTGCGAAGCTCGCCAGTCGTCCTCCCCAGCCGCTTCGACGCCCGCGCCTCCGCGCCGCGGGCCGTGGTGGCTTCTGCGGTGGCCGCCCCCAGCTTCTCCTGGCTCTCAGCCAACTGCTGCTGAGCCGCATTAGCCGCCGTCTCAGCCCGCCGGGCGTTCACCTCTGCAGGTACCCGCCCCAGGTAATACCCCGTCACCGTCCCAAACAAGGACACCACATACAGCATGATGTCCTTCTCTCGGTTATACGCATCAACGTTATCCCCCCGCGCTGCCAGGAACGTCTGCCCAACGGTCCAAGCCGCAAGCCCGAGCACCACCATGCTGATGACCACCGCCACCCCCTCACGCATCACCTGCAGAGGATCGGTTGAAGTTCGCTTGTGTTCGACCATTTCAGCTCCATGATTGAGTCGGCGCGCCCGCGTATTTGCGTGCTCACATATCGCCGCGCCGGGATATTGTGCCAGCCGGGGATAGTGGCCCAGCCGGGATAGTGCCTGCCCGTGGCTTCCTTGCACCACCCAGCACGCTCTTGTATCGTTCGCGGCCCTATTCACGGTCCTGATCTCCCCCATGCCTGTCGTGACCCTGCCGGATGGCAGTCAACGCCGTTTCGACAAACCCGTAACGGTTGACGAAGTCGCCGGTGACATTGGTGCGGGACTGCGCAAAGCAGCGCTCGCTGGGCGCGTAAACGGCAAGCTCGTCGACACATCTTTCCTCATCTCGAACGACGTCGAGCTGGCCATCGTCACGGACAAGGATCCGGACGGCATCGAGGTCATCCGCCATTCGACTGCGCATTTGTTGGCGCAGGCCGTGAAGCAGTTGTTCCCGGACGCCCAGGTCACGATCGGACCTGTGATCCAGGACGGCTTCTACTACGACTTCTCGTACAAGCGACCCTTCACCACCGAAGATCTCGCGGCGATTGAAGCGAAGATGACCGAGCTCGCCAAGGCAGATCAGAAAGTGAGCCGTCGCGTGTTGACTCGCGATGAAGCCGTGCGGTTTTTCAAACACCAGGGCGAAATCTACAAAGCCGAGATCATCGCCAGCATTCCGGACAAGGACGAGATCAGCCTGTACGGGCAAGGCGACTGGGTGGACCTGTGTCGTGGTCCGCACGTGCCGTCCACCGGCAAGTTGAAGGCGTTCAAGCTGACGAAAGTCGCGGGCGCCTACTGGCGCGGCGATTCGCGCAACGAGATGTTGCAGCGGATCTACGGCACCGCGTGGGCTGACAAAAAGCAGCTCGACGAGTACCTACATCGCCTGGAAGAAGCCGAGAAGCGCGACCATCGCCGCATCGGCAAAGAGTTGGATCTGTTCCACCTGCAGGAAGAGGCGCCGGGCGCGGTCTTCTGGCATCCGAAGGGCTGGCAGGTTTTTCAGACGTTGATCTCGTACATGCGCGAGCGTCAGCGCGAAGCCGGCTACGAAGAAGTGAACGCGCCGGAATTGATGGATTCGAGCCTGTGGGCTCAGTCCGGTCACCTGGAGACCTTCGGCGAGAACATGTTTCTCACCAAGACTCCGGATGAGCGCACCTACTGCATCAAGCCGATGAACTGTCCCGGGCACGTGCAGATCTTCAAGCACGGCTTGCGCAGTTATCGCGAGCTGCCGGTCCGCTTCTGCGAGTTCGGCAAGGTGCACCGTTACGAGCCGTCGGGTGCTCTACACGGACTAATGCGCGTTCGGGCCTTCACCCAGGACGACGCACACGTCTTCATCACGCAAGAGCAGATTACCGACGAAGCCGCGGCGATCACCCGGCTGATCCTCGATATCTACCGGGACTTCGGTTTTGACGATCTGCGCATCAAGTTCGCGGACCGGCCGCCCAAGCGCGTCGGTTCGGACGAGATCTGGGATACGGCGGAGAAGGCTCTCGTGGCCGCGACCAAGGCCGCCGGCATCGAGTACACCCTGAACCCGGGCGAGGGCGCCTTCTATGGGCCGAAGCTCGAGTTCGTCCTGCGCGATGCCATCGGCCGCGACTGGCAGTGCGGCACCTTGCAGGTGGACTTGAACATGCCCGGCAGGTTGGGCGCGTACTTCATTGATGAGCATAGTGCGAAGGCCACCCCGGTCATGCTGCACCGGGCGATCTTCGGCTCCCTGGAGCGCTTCTTTGCCATTCTGCTCGAGCACCATTCCGGCAGGCTGCCCGCCTGGCTCTCGCCGACCCAGGCCGTGATCATGACGATCACCGACCGCCAGGACGATTATGTCCGCCGCGTGACGGAATCCCTGAAAAATCAGGGCTTTCGAGTTTCGTTTGACTTGCGTAACGAGAAGGTCGGCTTTAAAATTCGCGAGCACACGTTACAGCGTGTGCCGTATCTATTGGTCGCAGGCGACAAGGAAGTGGCCGCAAACCTACTTTCAGTGCGCACAAGAAGCGGCAAGGATCTGGGCACGATGTCCCCGGAGACGTTCGCGGAACGACTTCGCATCGAGCTCAACAGCCGCGGGCGCCAGACGTTGGAGGGATAACGCATCGCTAGTGCAAGTAAGCGCGTTCGGCGCAACGACGACATCACATCGCCACAGGTGCGAGTGATCGCCGCAGACGGATCGCAGGCCGGTGTCATGACTCGGTTTGAAGCCCTGGACATGGCCAAGTCGGCCGAGTTGGATTTGGTTGAAGTGTCGCCGACGGCGGAACCGCCGGTCGTGCGCATCATGGATTACGGGAAGTTCCTGTTCGAAGCGAACAAGAAAGCCCACTCTGCCAAGCGCAAGCAGAAGCAGATTCAAGTTAAAGAAGTGAAGTTTCGTCCCGGTACGGGAGAGGGTGATTACCAGATCAAAGTGCGTAATCTCATCCGCTTCCTGACTGAGGGTGACAAGGCCAAGGTGACCTTACGGTTCCGCGGCCGAGAGATGGTGCACCAGGATATCGGCCGCCGACTTCTGGAACGGGTTTCGCAGGATCTCGCCGCGCACAGCGTGGTGGAGCAGAACCCGCTCATGGAAGGCAAGCAGATGGTCATGGTGTTTGCACCAAAAAAGAAGTAACAGCGAAACAGGCCGTGGTGGCCTGACGCTGTTCGCCCGGGAGCGGTCTGCAATGAGCGGACCTGCGAACGGTAGCCATAGGAGTTGATTGATCGTGCCCAAGTTGAAAACCAACAGTGGGGCTGCGAAGCGTTTCCGTAAAACGGCCAAAAGCTTCAAGCACTACAAGTCCAAGCGTCGCCACAACCTCGGTCACAAGGACCGTAAGGTCAAACGCCATGCGCGTTCCGGCGGCTCGAGCCTCGTCCACGAAAGTGATCTCGGGCGTGTAACCGCACTTCTTCCGAATCACAAATAAGGGGACATCATGGCAAGAGTTAAACGTGGTGTGATGGCCGGTCGCCGTCACAAGAAGATTCTCGGTAAGGCCAAGGGCTACTACAACGCCCGGCGCAAAGTCTTTCGTGCCGCCAAGCAGGCTGTCATCAAGGCAGGTCAGTATGCCTACCGTGACCGCCGGCAGAAGAAGCGCGAGTTCCGCGCTCTGTGGATCGCGCGCATCAACGCGGCCGCTCGCCTGCACGGCCTGTCCTACAGCCGCCTGATCAACGGGCTGCTGAAGGCGGAAGTTGAAATCGACCGCAAGATGCTCGCCGATCTGGCCGTTCACGACGCCGCAGCGTTTGGCGCCATCGCGGCCCAGGCAAAAGCAGCTCTCGGAATCGCGTAGCCAAAAGGGCCGCAGGCCACTTTTGGCAATCAGACCATAGGAGGCTTGGGTCATGAGCGGCTCCCTGAGCTCCCTCATCAGCGCGGCGCTGAATGAGGTCACCGCCGTCGGTGACCTCGCAGCGCTCGACGAGGTTCGAGTCCGTTGGCTCGGCAAGAAAGGCACACTCACTGAGCAGCTGAAAGCGCTCGGTGCGTTGCCGGCGGCCGAGCGCCGCGATGCCGGCGCCAAAATCAACGAAGCCAAGCAGGCCCTGCAAACGGCGCTCGACGAGCGTCGTGTTGCCTTGGAGCAGGCTGAAATCGACAGCCAGCTCGCAGCCGGTCGCATCGATGTTACGTTGCCCGGACGCGGCGAGGAGCGGGGTGGTCTGCATCCCGTCACCAAGGCGCGCCTGCGCATCGAAAAGCTGTTCCGGCGTGCCGGTTTCGATGTAGCCACCGGCCCCGAAGTCGAAGACGACTTCCACAACTTCGAAGCACTCAACATCCCGCCCGATCATCCGGCGCGGGCAATGCATGACACGTTCTATTTCGCCGACGGCCGGCTGCTGCGCACCCACACCTCACCGGTGCAGGTTCGCGCGATGTTGGCCAAGGGCGCGCCGCTCGCGATCATCGCGCCCGGCCGTGTCTATCGCAGCGATCACGACATGACGCATTCACCCATGTTCCACCAGCTCGAAGGGTTGGTCGTGGGCGAGGGTGTCAGTTTCGCGAACATGAAAGCCGCGCTCCACGGCTTCCTGCAGGCCTTCTTCGAGAAGGACCTGGCCATGCGCCTGCGGCCATCGTATTTCCCGTTCACCGAGCCGTCGGCTGAAGTGGACATGTCCTGTGTGTTCTGCGAGGGCAAGGGCTGTCGCACGTGCAAGAACACCGGGTGGCTGGAGATTTCCGGTTGCGGAATGGTGCACCCGGCGGTGTTGCAAGCCAGTGGGGTCGACCCGGAGCGTTACACGGGGTATGCCTTCGGCATGGGCATCGACCGGTTGGCCATGTTGCGTTATGGGATAAACGACCTGCGCCTGGCGTTTGAGAACGACCTGCGCTTCCTGCGGCAATTCCGGACGTTCT
>Ga0070665_100007005_pt1 | contig 11456 bp, 9 predicted proteins | sample KBSS13metaG_FD_65862 | JGI IMG/M metagenome (GOLD analysis project Ga0070665, IMG submission 65862) | Switchgrass rhizosphere microbial communities from Kellogg Biological Station, Michigan, USA - KBS S1-3 metaG | ecosystem: Host-associated > Plants > Roots > Rhizosphere > Soil ...
TGGTGGCCGGCGCGCCGCGGGTCTGGAAGGAGCGGCTGGTCAGCCAACTCGAACGTCGCAACGCGGCCTGAGGAGTGGATTGAGATGGACTTCAACGACACCCCCGAAGAAGCCGCCTACCGCGCCCAGGTCCGCGCGTGGCTGGAGGCCAATGCGCCGAAGACGCACTACAGCGGCGACCCGGAAGGCGACGGCAGCTCGATGGCCGCCTCCAAGACCTGGCAGGCCAAGAAGGCCGCCGCTGGCTACGCCCAGATCACCTGGCCCAAGGAGTGGGGCGGCCAGGGCGGCAACCCGATCCAGCAGGTGATCTTCAACCAGGAGGAAGCCAAGTATCCGGTGCCTCCGAACCCCTTCCAGATCGGGCTCGGCATGTGCGTGCCGACGGTGGCGACCTTTGCCGATCAGCCGACCAAGGATCGGTTCGTGGGGCCGGCGCTGCGCGGCGAGGAGATCTGGTGCCAGCTGTTCTCCGAGCCCTCCGGCGGCTCGGACGTGGCGGCGGCGAGGACCAAGGCGGTGCGCGCGCCGGACGGCTCGGGCGACTGGCTGATCAGCGGCCAGAAGGTGTGGACGACGGGGGCGCAGTTCTCGGACTTCGGGATCGTGGTCTGCCGGACCGATCCGGACGTGCCTAAGCACAAGGGCCTGACGATGTTCTGGCTCGACATGCACAGCCCGGGCATCGAGGTGAAGCCGATCCACCAGATGTCGGGCGGATCGGGCTTCAACGAGGTCTTCTTCACCGACGTGCGGGTGAAGGACAGCCAGCGGCTGGGCGGCGTCGGCGACGGCTGGAAGGTCTCGTTGGTGACGCTGATGAACGAGCGGCTGGCGGTGGGCGGGGCGTCCGGCGCGGGCTGGACGGAGTTCATGGAGGCGGCGCGCAGCGTGCCCGGCCTCGATGGCGCGCCGGCGATCAAGGATCACGCGTTGCGCGAAAAGCTGGCCGACTGGTACGTGCAGGCCGAGGGACTCAAGCACACTCGCAACCGCACCATGACCGCGCTGTCCCGGGGTCAGACGCCGGGGCCGGAGAGCTCGATCGGCAAGATCGTCTCGGCCCTGCAGATGCAGGACCTGGGGAACACGGCGCTGGAGATGCTGGATCAGTTCGGGATCATCGACGATCCGGAGTTGGCGCCGCTTCGGGCCGGGTTCCACAGCTCGCTGATGTTCGCGCCCGGCCTAAGGATCGCCGGCGGCACCGACGAGATCCTGAAGAACATCATCGCCGAGCGCGTCCTGGGGCTGCCCGGCGACATCCGCGTCGACAAGGACGTGGCCTTCAAGGACATGCCGACGGGGCGGTAGCGCGACCCCTAGGCGCTTAGCGCCAGCGGCGGTTGGCGAACTGAGCGGCCGACCCATTGGCCGTAGAGCCGCGTCAGGCTTTCGAAGGTGCGGTCCCAGGTGTGGCGGGTGACGGCGCGGCGGCGGGCGGCGACGCCGAGCGCGGCCACGTCTCGGGCGAAGAGCGCCTCGATGGCGTCGGCCAGGTCGGCGGGGTCGGAGGAGCGGGCGTGCTGGCCAACGGTCTCGTCGATGAGCTCGCCGACGCCGCCCTTGTCGGGGCCGATGACCGGCAGGCCGGCGGCCATGGCTTCGAGCACGACAAGGCCGAAGATCTCGTTCTCGTTGGCGTGCAGGAAGGCGTCGCAGCTGGCGATGACCCCCGCCAGCTTCTGCGGCGTCGGTTCGTAGTCCAGGGTGATGACGCTGGGCGAGTAGCGGGCGTCCTTGCCGGCGGCGATCAGCAGCAGCCGGTAGGGGTCGCCCAGCTTCTCCACCGCTGAGATCATCGCCTCGACGTTCTTCTCGCGGGCGGGGCGGCCGGCGAAGACCAGCAGACGGGTGTCGCTGGGAAGCCCAAGCCGCTTCAGCAACCTCGGGCGGTCCGCGCGGGCCGGATCGAAGAGATCCGTGTCGACGCCGAGACCCTGGACGGTGACGCCGGTCACGCCGGCTTCGGCTAGGCGCGCGGCGGTATGGCGGCTGGGCGCCACCACATGGTCGAAGCGCTGATAGGCCTGCGCCCAGAAGTTGAAGGTGGGCTGCTCGGCCCAATCCCCCAGGTGCAGGGCGGCCAGCGCCGCCGCGTCGGTGTGGCAGAAACCCACGACCGGCACGCCAAGCGCCTCGCCGGCCTCCAGCGCCGCGTGGCCGGGGACGAAGACATCGCCAGCCTCGATGATGTCCGGCGCGAGGGTCTCCAGCACCGCCTCCCACTTGGTGAGACTGGCGGGCATCCGATAGCCGTCGCCGAACGGCAGCCGGGCGGCGGCGACGGTGACGAGGCCGTGGTTCTCGGCGCGCGTTCGGGCGCCGGGCACGACCAGCGTGTGGCGGATGTCCGGCCGGCGGGCGTCGAGCCACGAGCGCTTGGCCATCAGGTAGCGCTTCACGCCGCCGGATCGCGGCGCGTACATCATGGTGGTGTCAACGAGGTGGAATCCGCCAGGCTCGCCGCTCGGGGCGGGGGCGGGGTCGGAGTCCAGGCAGATCAGGGTCTCGGGTTTCGGCGCGGCGACGTCGAACACACGTTCACCCCTTCTCTTCTCGATGCTCTCAGATGCCGCAACGAACAGGGCGGCGGTTCGTTGCCGGCGAACGAGGTCGCCAGCGCCCAAGGCGTCGAAGGTCTTGCCCGATTTGTTCCAGAGCCTGGCCAGCGGACCCGCACCCTCAACTCGACGCTCAAGCTTTTCCCCAAATTGGGGCGAAGGCAGGGCTGGGCAAGGGGTCAGCCAGCGCTTTTGCTCAACGCGGCGGGTCGAACGCGCGGGCGATCTCTGGACGGGCGCCCAGGTTGGGTATGAAGGGCGGGTCCTGGCGGGCGTGCGTCGCCTGTTCGAAGGCGTAGCCCAGCGACAGCAGCTTGGCCTCGGACCATGCGGGGCCGAGGAAGGAGATGCCCACCGGCAGGCCCGAGACAAAGCCCATCGGCAGGGTCAGGTGCGGATAGCCGGAGACCGCCGGAAGCGTCGAGTAGGAGCCTGTACCCCGCGGGGTGTTGACCGGATCGACGATGGAGGCCGGGCCGGTCGAGGGACCAACCAGCGCCACGACGTTGTTCTCAGCGAACATCTTGTCCAGCGCCTCGCGCGACGACGTCCTGGCGGCCGCGCGGCGCTCCAGGTAGCCGGCGTCGGTGATCGGCATGGCCTTGGCGGACGCCTCGAAGATCTCCTGGCCAAACAGCGGGGTCTCGCGCGGCTCCTTGGCGTTGAAGGCGATCAGGTCGTCGAGCGTGCGGGTCTTCACCGTGGCGGGGAGCCCGGCGAGGTAGCTGTTGAGCGCGGCCTTGAACTCGATCCGCAGGCCCTCGCCCTCGGCCGCGGCGATCTTGTTCAGGGCGGGTTCGTCGAGACCCTTCACCTCGACGAGCACCGCGCCGGCGGCTTTCAGGGCGGCGAGCGCGGTTTCGAACACCTGATCGGTCTGGCTGGAACGGCCCTGGTTCGTGCGCAGCACGCCGATGCGCGCGCCCTGCAGTGACTTGGCGTCGAGGGCGGCCAGATAGTCGGTCCTGTGGGCGTTGGCCTGGGCGGTCATCGGGTCCGCGGGGTCGGAGCCCGCCATCACGGTGAGCATGGCCGCGGCGTCGGCGACGTAGCGGGTCATCGGGCCGGGCGTGTCCTGCTCGGGCGAGATCGGCACGATGTAGGTGCGAGAGACCAGACCCACGGTGGGCTTCAGCCCGACCACGCCGTTGGTCGCCGCCGGGCAGGTGACCGAGCCGTCGGTCTCGGTGCCCACGGCCAGCGTCGCCAGGCCCGCGGCGATGGCCGCCCCCGAGCCGGCGCTGGAGCCGCAGGCGGTACGGTCGAGGGAATAGGGGTTGCGCACCAGGCCGGCGACGCCGCTCCAGCCGCTGATCGAGCGCGAGGAGCGGAAGTTGGCCCATTCCGAGAGGTTGGTCTTGCCGACGATCACCGCGCCGGCGTCGGTCAAGCGTTTGACGATCGGCGCGTCGCGACCGGTGACGTTGTCCTTCAGCGCGAGCGAGCCGGCGGTGGTGGCGGTGTCGTCCGCTGACTCGATGTTGTCCTTCAAGAGCACCGGGATGCCGTGCAGGGGGCCGCGCACCTTGCCGGCCTTGCGCTCGGCGTCGAGCTTGCGGGCGTCGGCCAGCGCATGGGGATTGAGCGCCAGCACGCTGTTCAGCTTCGGTCCGGCCCGGTCGATAGCGTCGATCCGCGCGAGGTAGGCCTTGATCAGGGCCTCGGAGGTCAGGGTCCCCGCCGCCATCGCCGCCTGCTGGTCCTTGGCGGAGGCGAAGGGGCTGGTCTGGGCGTGGGACACGCCGGCGAGCGCGGCCAAGGCCGCGGCGAAGGTGATTTCCCGGATCATGACGCCCCCAGATGAGTCTGAGCAGACTATGGCTGGGCTTGGTGCGGGCGACTAGGCCGCGCCTTCGGCGCCCTCTCCCCCGCGAAGCGAGAGGGAGAGGGTGGGGAGAGGGCCGCGTTGGCGGGCTACTTCTTCGCCGGCCGGACGGCCTGGACCTCGATCTCAGCCAGCATGGTGGGCCCGACCAGGCCGGCCACCTGCATGGTCACGCGGGCGGGCTTGTTCTCCAGCGCGCCGAAGAAGCTGTTGTAGCCCTCCATCATGCCGGCGAAATCCATCTTGCCGCCCTTGGCCGGGTCGCCGACCAGGTAGACGCGCATCATGGCGACGTCGCTCAGCGTGTAGCCCTGATCTTTCAGGATGCCCTCAATCTGGGTGAGGATGCTGATGGTCTGGGCCTTGGTGTCGCCGAGTTCGCTGGGTTTGGCCTTGTCGGCCGGCTGCGGGGTGATCCCGCTGACGTAGATGGTGTCGGAGCCCGCTGGCACGGTCACGGCCTTGGCGATGAAGGCCTTGGACGGGTTGATGTGCATGATCTGCGCGCTGGCGGACGCGGCGAGCGCGAGGCCGGCGGCGAGCGCGGCGGCGGGAATCAGCTTGTTCATCGGTCTCTCCAGGATCTCGCGGTCGTGCTGCCGCCGAGCGGACGAGCTTAGCAATCGCCACCGTTTGCGCCAGCCGGCGGGCCTGCCGAACCTGCGTTCGCTCACCAATCGAGCGCCGGCCGGTCCGTTGCGGGGCAGATGCGCAAGAATTGAGCGCCGAAATCGACTTTGTGCACGAACGTCAAAAATATTCGCGGGCTGCGAGGAAGTAAGCTGACGCCGAGATCTCCCTACGGGAGTGCGATCGCGAATATCCGACGCAGGCGTCTTGTACAGAGGCGATGACGTCGCAGTTACCTGATTTGATTTCGGGCGTTTGCCGCTTCGGTGGACACCAGACGGGCAATATCCGCCGTGTATTGTGGCGCCAGACAGCAACATTCGGATCGCGACACTCATATGACGGTCGACGTGTTGCGTCCCTGAAACGACCACGCAAGCTGACCTCAAGAAGACGCCGGCCTGATGCGGTCGGTGCGCCGAGTGAAGTGGGGGATGCGCTTGTGAAGGGAGGAAAAACGAACAAACAGATCAGGGGATAATCTATGGGGGTATCTGCGAGGCGGCTTCTGGCCGCGGGCGTTTCGACGCTGGCGTTAGGTGGGGCCGCAGGGGCGGCCTACGCGGGTGACGCGCCGGCGGCGGCGGCGGTGACCGTCGCGGCCGACGCCACCGAACTGGACCAAGTCATCGTCACGGGCACGCGCGTTACCGGCCTTCGCGCCGTCGACAGTCCGGCCCCGATCCAGGTTCTGGACTCCAGCGCGCTGCAGCGGGTGGGCCAGTCGGACCTGATCCAGGCCATTGCGCAGAACGTGCCGTCCTTCAACGCCCAGGCGTTCGGCGGCGACGCGGCCAACCTGACGCTCTCAGCCAAGCTGCGAGGCCTCTCGCCGAACCACGCCCTGGTGCTGATCAACGGCAAGCGCCGTCACGGCACGGCCAACCTGGCGGTGCTTTCGGGCGCGTTCCAGGGCGGCGCCACGGCCGACCTGAACTTCATCCCGCTGGGCGCCGTCGACCATATCGAGGTCCTGCAGGACGGTGCGGCCGCCCAGTACGGCACCGACGCCATCGCCGGCGTGATCAACATCATCCTGAAGGACGCCGACGCCGGCGGATCGATCGTCGCCTCGGGCGGCAAATATATGAGCGGCGGCGGGCTGACCGGCGACCTGACGATCAACGCCGGCCTGGCGCCAATCGAGAACGCCTACGTCAATCTGACCTTCGAGACCCGCTATCACGACTTCAGCTCCCGCGGCGACGTCGACCCGCGGGTGACCAACACGCCCTTCAACATCAATTCAACATCGCGGCTCTCACGATACCCAGGCCTGGCCTCGGACCCGGATTTCCCCTACCTCAACCTCATCGCGGGCGACGCGGAGTACCGGCTGAACATCGGCTCGGTGAATGCGGGCTACCGGTTCTCCGACAAGCTCGAGGCCTACGTCATCGGCACCTACGGGCAGAAGTTCGCTCAGGCGTACGAGAACTATCGCGTCCCGAACCTGGTGATCGGCAGGGACGGGACCAATCCGCGCCCCGCCGGCTTCAGCCCGAGGGAACAGATCGACGAGATCGACTATGCCGTCACCGGCGGCTTCAAGGGCGAGCTGGGCGACAGCGGCTGGAGGTTTGACCTGGCCTCGACCTACGGCAAGGACGACATCACGATCAATACGGTCAACAGCATCAACCGGTCGCTCTACATCGACACCTCGACGCTGACGACGCCGGGCTTCTCGCCCACCGACTTCCACGCCGGTGACTTCATCGCCAGCCAGTGGACCAGCAACTTCGACCTGACCCGCGACTTCGACGCCGGCATGGCCACGCCGCTGACCCTGGCGCTGGGCGCGGAGTACCGGAAGGAGGAGTTCACCATCAAGCCGGGCGACGCGGCCTCGCGCTACAAGGAAGGCTCGCAGTCCTACCCGGGTTTCGCGCTGACCGACGCCGGCAGCCATGACCGCACGAACTACGCCTTCTACGCCGACGTAGCGCTCTCGCCGGTGGAGGCCCTGAAGCTGGACGGCGCGGTCCGGTACGAGCACTTCAGCGACTTCGGCTCGAAGACGGTGTTCAAGGGCACCGGCCGCTACGACTTCTCGCCGGCCTTCGCTGTCCGCGGCACGGCCAGTACCGGCTTCCGCGCCCCGACACTGGCGGAGGAATACTATTCGGCGACCAACGTCTCGCCGACCTCGGCCTTCGTGCAGCTGCCGCCGAACTCCGCGGCCGCAGCGCTGGTGGGCGTCAACGGTCTCAAGCCGGAGAAGTCGACCAACTTCAGCGTCGGCTTCGTGGCCCACCCTGGCGCCGGGATCACCGCGACGCTCGACATCTACCAGATCACCGTCAAGGACCGCGTGGTGGGCTCCGGGTCGCTGTTCGGGTCGGGCGGGACGGTGAACCTGCCGGCCGTGCAGGCCGCGATCCTGGCCAACGGCAACGTGCTCGATCCCACCGTCACCCAGACCGGGATCACCATCTTCACGAACGGCCTGAACACCCGCACCCGCGGCGCGGAGCTGGTCCTCACCACGTCCAGCGACTTCGCCGACATGGGCCAGGTGAACTGGACCCTGATCGGGAACTACAACAAGACCGACGTCACCAAGATCCTGGCGCCGCCGCCGCAACTGGCAGGGGTGTCGCTCTTCGACGCGAACTCGATCTCCAACCTCGAGACCGCCTCGCCGAAGTACCGGATCGTCGCCGGCGCGCTCTGGAAGTGGGGCAAGCTCAGCGTCAACTTCAAGGAGTCGCTCTACGGAAAGTCGTCCAACTACAACAGCCGCACCGGCTGCCCGCTGGTGGTCACGGCGGCGACGACCACCTGCTACAAGGTCAAGATCGACGCGACCTTCATCACCGACCTCGAAATCAGCTACCAGCTGCTCGAGCCTGTGAAGCTGACCATCGGCGCCAACAACCTGTTCAACAAGTACCCGGACAAGGTGAACCCGGCGCTGCGCGACGACTATCTCCGCGCCAATTCCAACGGCTACGTGACTCAGTACCCGAACTTCTCCCCCTTCGGGATCAACGGCGGATATTACTACGGGAAGGTCGCCTACACGTTCTAAGCGCCGTTCCGTTTGGGACGCGTGGCGGGCTCTCGCCGCCACGCGTCTCGGGGCAGGCCGGCGCGCTCTTCTCCCTTGATCGGGCGCGCCGGCCGCCAGCCTTCCCGCATACGACAAGGGCCGCGCTACGGAGCGCGGCCCTTGGCCTCTGAAAACCGTCCTCGCAAGACGGCGGGAAAATCGCATCCGTTGGGGACGCAGACGCCCCGCCGCCCGGGGAACGTGGACGGGCTTCGGAGCCCTATTTCTTCAGAACATCACGAGCGGCGTCCTTGAGGGCGCCGACGCCCTTTTGAACCTTGCCTTCGACCCGCTCGGCGGCGCCTTCGGCGGCGAGCCGATCGTTGCCGGTGGCCTTGCCGACGGCTTCCTTGGCCGAGCCCGCGATATCTTTGGCGGCGCCCTTGGCTTCGTCCTTGTGCATTGCTGAACTCCTCACGCGTGTCAGGCCAGCCTGGCCTCGTTGGCCATCACTACGCAGAAGGACGGCGGAGGTTCCGGACGGCTCAGGCGGCGAGGCGCGCCGTGCGTTCCAGGAGGGCGTCGAACGCCGCGTGGGCCGAGCGGCGCGCGTTGGCGTCGCCCATCATCCGGCGCGCGTCGGAGTGGCCGAGGATGAAGCTCTTCATCTGGAAATAGGCGGCCTGGGCCTCGGCCTCGGTGAGCGGCGGATCGCGTAGCGCGCGGAACTCGCGGACCACGGTCTTGCGCCAGCCTTGCAGGCGGGTCTGGAAGAAATCCCGAAGCTCGCCCGGCTGATCGTCGAGCTCGACGCTGAAAGCAGTGATCGGGCAGCCACACTTGGGCCACTCATGCTCCGCCCAGTCCAGCCAGCGGTCGAAGATCAGCTCCAGCCTCGCACGGCCGCGCTCGAGCTCCTCGGCGGGGCCCCACACGAACGTGGCGAAGTGGTCCATCACCTGCTCGACGACGGCCCGCTGCATCGCGTCCTTGGATTCGAAGTGCTTGAAGAGGCCACTCTTGGAGATACCGACGGCCTCGGCCAGTTCGCCGAGGCTGACGCCCGTCAGGCCCTTGAGCGCCGCCTGGCGCGCGGCCTCGTCGATAACGCGCAGACGTGTGGCCTCGCCCTTACGCATGCCCTCGCCAAGCCTCCCTGCTTGACAAAAAGTGACCGATCGTGCTCTTTTGGTCTTAGCGACCGGTCGTGCTCTTTTCTAGCCCAAGGATCACGATAATGCAAAATTTCAGGATGTTGGCGATCGCCGCGGCAGCGGTGTTCGTCTCAGGGGCGGCTTTTGCGTCGCCGCAGGTTTTCAGTGGCCAGGCGACCCTCGCGAAGGCCGCCAGCGCCCCGGTTGACGCCACCGTTTCGGGCGTCGCCTGGCACTGCGAAGCCGACAAGTGCGTCGGCTCGGCCGAGCGCTACTCGTCACTCGACAACCCCGTGAAGGAATGCCGCAAGGTGGCAGGGACCGTGGGTCCGCTCACCGCCTACACCAGCCGCGGTCGCGAGCTCTCCAAGGGCGCGCTTGCGGCCTGTAACGCCAATGCGCAGGCCAAGGGCGGCCCGGCCGAGACCGCGCAGAAGTAGTCTCAAAGACCGCCCGCCGTTGCACGAGCGGCGGGCGGCCGCTATCTGCACGCTCGAATTCCCATTCTTCCAGAACGAGCGGTGCGGACGCCCCATGGCGCAGCAGTACATTTATCAGATGCAGGGCCTGACCAAGGCCTTCCCCGGCGCCCCGAAGAAGACCTTCTCGGACATCTGGCTGTCGTTCTATCCGGACGCCAAGATCGGCGTCGTCGGCGTCAACGGCTCAGGCAAGTCGACGTTGCTGAAGATCATGGCCGGCATCGACAAGGAGTTCCAGGGCGAGGCCTTCGCCGCCGAGGGCGTGAAGCGCGGCTACCTGGAGCAGGAGCCGCAGCTCGACGACAAGCTGGATGTCTGGGGAAACGTCATCGCCTGGTGCGAGGAGAAGCGGCTCTTCGACGAATACAACGCCATCGCCGCCAAGCTGGGCGAGGACTACACCGACGAGCTGATGGAAGAGATGACCGCCCTCCAGGAGAAGCTGGACGCCGGCGACCTCTGGGACATCGACAGCCGCATCGAGATGGCGATGGACGCGCTGCGCTGCCCGCCCAACGACTGGCCGGTGGACAAGCTTTCGGGCGGTGAACGCCGCCGGGTGGCGCTGGCCCGCCTCCTGCTCTCCAAGCCCGACATGATGCTGCTGGATGAGCCCACCAACCACCTGGACGCCGAGAGCGTCGCCTGGCTGCAGCACCACCTGGAAAGCTTCACGGGCTGCATCATCCTGGTCACCCACGACCGCTACTTCCTGGACCAGGTGACCAAGTGGACGCTGGAGCTCGACCGCGGCAAGGGCCTGCCCCACGAGGGCAATTACTCCTCCTGGCTTGAGCAGAAGACCAAGCGGATCGCGCAGGAAGAGCGCGAGGAAGCCGGCAAGAAGCGCGCGATCGACCGCGAGCTGGCCTGGGTCCGCTCCTCGCCCAGCGCGCGGCGTTCGAAGTCCAAGGCCCGCCTGGCGGCGTTCGAAGAGCTGCAGAACGCGTCCGACAACGCCAAGCAGACCTTCGCCCAGATCCAGATCCCGCCCGGTCCGCGCCTGGGCCAGATGGTCATCGAGGTGAACGGGCTGGAGAAGGAATACGGCGACAAGCTGCTGTTCAAGGACCTCAGCTTCAAACTTCCGCCGGGGGGCATCGTCGGCGTGATCGGGCCGAACGGCGCGGGCAAGTCGACGCTCTTCAAGATCATCACCGGCCAGGAGACCCCGGACGCCGGCGACGTGCGCCTGGGCGAGACGGTGAAGCTGGCCTACGTCGACCAGAGCCGCGACACCCTCGACCCCAACAAGAACGTCTGGGAAGAGATCTCCGGCGGCAACGACATCATGAAGGTCGGCGGCAAGGAAATCCCCAGCCGCGCCTATGTCGGCACCTTCAACTTCAAGGGCGCCGACCAGCAGAAGAAGGTCGGCCTGCTGTCGGGCGGGGAACGCAACCGCGTCCACCTGGCCAAGACCCTGGCCTCCGGCGGCAACGTCCTGATGCTCGACGAACCGACCAACGACCTCGACGTCGAAACCCTCGGCGCCCTGGAATCGGCGCTGGAAGATTTCGCGGGTTGCGCCGTGGTCATCAGCCACGATCGCTTCTTCCTCGACCGCCTGGCCACCCACATCCTGGCCTTCGAAGGCGACAGCCAGGTCGACTGGTTCGAAGGCAACTTCGAAGCCTATGAAGAGGACAAGAAACGCCGCCTCGGCTCCGACAGCCTGATCCCCCACCGCGTGAAGTTCCAGAAGTTCACCCGGTAGGGTCGGAGCAGGGCCTCACCACTCCGGCGCGACTATTGGTCAGCCTGAGGTTGACCGGCTCACGGCCGAGCTGCAGTACGGGAAATGAC
>Ga0070665_100007007_pt1 | contig 11455 bp, 9 predicted proteins | sample KBSS13metaG_FD_65862 | JGI IMG/M metagenome (GOLD analysis project Ga0070665, IMG submission 65862) | Switchgrass rhizosphere microbial communities from Kellogg Biological Station, Michigan, USA - KBS S1-3 metaG | ecosystem: Host-associated > Plants > Roots > Rhizosphere > Soil ...
CCGGTAGTGCCCGGCTTTAGCCGGACCAACGTTCTCCGCCGCGCGCCGCTACGGTTTCACCGTGAGGGTCGCGCTCTTCGTCACGCCATTCACGGTCACGCGGATCGCGGGCGTCTTGACGGCCGTCACGGTGCTGGTCCGCACCACAAAGGACGCGCCGGTCGACCCTGCCGCGAACGACAACGACCCGGTGGCCGGATTCGCGGCCGACGGAATGGTGCTCGCGAGCGTGGCCGTCAACCCGCCGGGCGGTGCGGGACACTCGATCGTGGCCGCGCCGTTCGAGTTGGCGCCGCCGCCCACGGCCGACGGCGTCAGCGTCACGGCCGTGAGGTAGATTGGCCTGACCGCGAGCGGCAGGACCTTCGTCACGCCGCCAAACGCCGCCGTGAAGTCGCCTGTCGTGCGTGCGTGAACCGCGTCGGCGCTGAACGTGAGGCTCGCCGAAGTGGCCCCTGGCGCGACCACGACCGTTGCCGGGAGATGCACGCCGGCGGTCGTCGACGACAGCATGACGTTCGCGCCGGCGGCCGGCGCCGCACCCGTCAGCGTGACCTTGGCGGTCGTCGTCTGGCACGATCCAATCATCGTGCTTCGGGTCAACGACAGCGTCTTCAGCGACGGCGGCACCACCGTCAGGGTCTGCGCGATGGTGACGAGGCCGTAGGTCGCCGACACGGTCACCGTCGTCGGCTGGGTCACGACCGGCGGCACGATGTTGAACGTGCGCGTGGCCGTCGGCAGCTGGACGACGAACGGCGACGGCACCGGAGCAATGGCCGGATCGCTGCTCTCGAGCCGGACGACGGCGCCGCCGTACGGCGCCAGGGAGGTGAGCTCCGCCCGTGCCGACACGGCGGTCCCTCCGGCGACCGTGTTCGCCGAGAGCGTGAACGACTTCAACGCGATGCCGATGTTGTCCTCGGTCTCGGTGTCGGTCTCCGGATTCGGCACGGCATTCTGCGCGGTGGCGTGCGCGGTATGCGAGAAGACTCCGGGGCTGTCGACGCTCACCGTGACGTCGAGCTCTTCGTTCGGCGCGAACCGGCTCAGTTCTCCGAGCTGTGGAATGCGGCACGTGACCACGAGGCCGGCCACGCTGCAAGGCGTACCGCGCGCGGTCCGCACGCTCTTGATGGTCACCGGCCCGCTGATTGTATCGGTCAGGACGACCTGATGCGCGGTGACATCGTCGACCAGCGATACGGTGGTGACGAAGGTGACCTGGCGGCCGACCTGCACGCCAAAGCGCGGCAGGTTGCTGTCCGAGTCGTAGATGCCGACGTTGAAGACCTTCATCCGCACCGGCAGCGTGAGGAGAAACGCGTGGCGCTGTCCGTTGATCGCGCCGACGCCGGCGATCTCGCCGACGTTGTTGATCGCGTTTGCCGATTCCAGCACCCAGCCCGAGTCGGCAGGCAGGAGCGTATTCAGATCCGTCATCGCGCCGGTCTGGTAGATGAAGGCGTGCGGGCCGTCGGCGCCCGCCACGTCCGACTGGCCGACGATCAGCCCGGCGTCGTTGATCGCCTTCGCCACGCTGTTGCGCCCGCCCAGGGTGCCGAGATCCGTCATCCCGCTGCCGTTGAAGAGGAAGGCGTGGGTGTCGCCGGACGCCAGCACCGATCGGCCGACCACCGCGGCGTCGAGGTTGAGACCCCAGGCGTCGCTCTCATTGTTGAGCGTGCCGATATCCGTCATCACGCCGTTGCGATACAGGAACGCGTGCGTCAATTCGTTGTTGGCCGCGAGCGTCGAGAAGCCGGCGATGTCACCCGCGTCGTTGATCGCGGTGGCCACGCTGTTGGCGCCGCCGAGCGTGCCCAGCGACTTCATCACGCGATTGCGATAGAGGAATGCGTGATAGGCGATGTCGTTGGTGGTGTTGGCGGTGCCGACGACGTCGCCGTCGCTGTTGACGGCGTAGGCCGCGGCGTCGGCGCCGCCGAAGGTACCCAGCGAACGCCGGACACCGTCGCTGTAAACGAACGCCTTGGTGTTACCCAGGACCGACAGCGATTGACCGACGACGGTGCCGACGCGGTTCACGCCCCAGGCTGCGCTTTCGGTGCCGCCGATGGTGCCGAGATCGTGCATCGCGCCATCGTAGAAGAAGGCGTGCAAGGCCAAGTCACTGCGCATCGCCCAGCCCGCGACCTGTCCCGACTCGTTGATGGCGCTGGCCAGGCTCTCGGTTCCACCGAGGGTGCCGAGGTCGGTGATGACGTAGTGCGCGACCGTGCTCGACGTTTGCGTGGAGGCGGACGGCCCGTGTGCCAATAGGACCGCGACGACGATGGTGAGAATCGCAGATGTCCTGGTGTTCATCGTGACCTGCCTGCCGAGAGGAACGCGAACCATCGCGTCGCGCGGCGCTCCACTCTAACAAGCGAAGGTCCGATCTTCAGCTCAGCGATACGCGAGTTGCTGCGGTTGCGCTACACTCCCGGAAATCGCCGGGATGAAACGAACGAGGCCCCCATGTCACCAGGAAGCGTGCGTCGGCCTATCCTTCCGGCGGTCGTGCTCGCACACCTTCAACACCTTCATCGTGACGATCCTGCGCAACGGATCGGCACGGCGGCTGCAATTCGATGGGACGGACTACCCGCTGGCCGATCCGCCCAGGACTTTTTCGGTGTTCATCGAGCAAGCCGAGGGCGCTGTGTCGAGCCCGTTGCCGGATGGGTTGCCGGCCACGCCGCCGCCCTTCTCCGCCTGGGGAGCACGTCCGTCGAGCTCGATCGATCTCGGTCACGTGAAGCTCGCATCGATTTCCTTCGTGGCTTCGTGCACGCCTCCGCCGGCCGCTCGATAGGCACGCAGCGCTCGCCCCATCGTGATGAGAGCAAGTCCTTCGGAGAGTGGCCTGATGAAAATCGCCAGCTGGTTCTCGATCGCGTTCGCCCTGTCAGCGCTTCCTGTGTCTGCGCAGCCGTCGCCGGGCGTGACCCGGCAGCAGTTTCGCTGCGAGGTGCCGTACTTCACCGGCGCGACGTCACCGCAGGGCGCCTCGGTGAAGATGACGGTGGTGAGCGATGGGCTCGGTTGCGTGATCCCGAACTGGGGCGTGCCGGACGATCGCCGCAACCCGGCGACGGCCGGCGACATCACCGAGGCGTCGCAGCACGGCACCGCCGTGTTTTTTCCTCCGACCGCGAGGTACATCGCCGACCGCGGCTATGTGGGTCCTGACGCGTTCGCCTATCGCGCGACGGTGCGGGATGCCGACGGTCTCGAGCGCGTGATGACCGTCCGCGTCGAGGTGGACGTGCGGCCGGCACCGTTCGACCGCACGCCCGGCGCCGCCAGGGTCAACGTGCTCATACCAGTCGGGCCGATCCGTGTCGGCAACGACGTCCCGACGCCCCGCAAGACCAAGGATGTCAGGCCCGTGCTTCCGCCGGACGCGCTGACTGCCGGCACCAGGGGAGCGGTGGTGATCGACGCGACGATCGACCCGGACGGCAGGGTGAGCAGCGCGAGGGTGGTTCGGTCGGTTCCGCTGCTCGATGCGGCCGCCGTGGCGGCGGTGCAGCAATGGGAATTCACGCCGACGGTGATCGACGGGCGTGCCGTTCCCGTCATCATGACGGTGACGGCCAATTTCACCGTGCCAGCCTCGGCGTCAACAGCGCCGGCAGCCGCGCCGCGTGCACTCGCGCCGGACACCGCGGCGATCCAGCCGGTTCGTATCGGCGGCGGAGTCGCACCCCCGGCGGTGACCAGGCGGGTGAACGCGATCTATTCTGCCGAGGCCCAGCGAGCCGGCGTCCAGGGTGCCGTGGCGGTGGACGTGACCATCGATCCGATGGGCAAGGTGAGCGACGCCAGAGTCGTTCGGTCGATCCCGCTACTCGATGCGGCCGCTCTTGCGGCCGCGCGACAGTGGGAGTTTGCCCCCACTCTCATCGACGGCAGCCCCGTGCCGGTCATTGCCACGATCGAGCTGACGTTCAACATGGCGCCGCGGACAGCGCCGACCACCGCCGAACGCGCACCTGCGCTGCCGACGCCGTCTGCCGGATCCGCCGGCGCCTCCACGCTCGACGCGGACGTCGAGGCCGCCCTGCAGTACCTGCAGCGCCGCCAATACGATGAAGCGCTGAAGGCCTTCCGTCAGGTGAACGATCGGCGGGGCGGGAAATGCGCCGTCTGCTACGTCGGCATGGCGCGCGCCTACGAGTCGATGGGCGCGGCGAAGAACGTGGTCGACAGCTGCGATCGAGCGGTGGCCGTCGCCGGTGACGACAAGACCGCGATCGTGCAGGCCCGGCAGTTGAAGGCCGTCGCGCTCCAGGATCTCGCGCAGGGAAAGGATCCGAAGCGATTGCACGAAGCGGAGGACGAGCTCAACGCGGCGCTCGCGCTCGACCCGGCGGCGAACTATCTGCATTTCAACCTCGGGCTCGTGCTCTTGCGCGAAGGGCGAGACGCCGATGGCGTGGCCGAATTGAAGGCGGAATTGGCGATTCGGCCGAACGGCCCGCAAGCCGAGCGGGCCCGCTCGATGATCGAGAACCCGCGCCGTGCCCGCGAGGCGTTCGCGCCGCCGTTTTCCGTCGTGACGCTGGATCGCGAGCTCGTCGATCTGGACGGCCTCAAGGGCAAGGTCGTGCTGATGGACTTCTGGGGGACGTGGTGTCCGCCCTGCGTCGCCGCCGTCCCGACGCTGAGAGATCTGCAGAAGAAACACGCCAAGGACGCGTTCGTCCTCCTCAGCGTCAGCTCGGACAGCGACGAGGCGGTCGTCCGGGCCTTTGCCGACAAGAATCACCTGGCCTGGCCGCAATACTGGGATCGCGATCGCAAGGTGCAACAGGCCTTCGATGTTCGAGCGTTCCCGACCTACGTGCTCATCGACGACGAGGGAGTCGTCCGGTTCAGAACGACCGGCGGCGGCCTTCATGAGCCTCTGGGACTGGAAGACGCGATCAGGAAGGCGCTGAAGGCCTCGGCCAACCGGAACGCCGTCGCGGGATCGCCTCGCCGCCCCGGAGAGTGACGGGCGGCGTGAACCAATTGGCAGACCCATCGTATTCTCAACTGTGAAGACTTTTCTGCTCTGGTGTATCGTCCTGGTCCTGTGCTGGCCGCTCGCGCTGCTGGCGTTGGTGCTGTACCCCGTCATCTGGATCCTGTTGATTCCGTTCCGCATCGCGGGCATTGCGGTTGACGGCGCGCTGGAGCTGGTGCGCGGCGTCGTCACGCTCCCGGCCCGGTTGCTGCGCGGATCACGAGCCCTCTAGCCCTCCGCGCGACCGCCTCCTGCAAGATTTCCAGCCTCCTCCGTTCTAAGGGAGGAGGGACAGATGAATCACTGCATCGCGTATCTGATGGTCGCCGGCCTGGCGCTCGCCGCCAGCCCACGGCCCGTGGCGACCGTGTCACCCGTAGGTCATCCGGCCGGCCCCGTCGACATCCTGATTGAGGGATCGCCACAACCACGCTACGCCCATGACGGGCGGCTATACGTCGAGGCGCGCAAGGGCGAATATGCCATCCGGCTGCGTAATCCTTACCCGGTCCGGGTGGCGGTGGCGCTGTCGGTCGACGGCCTCAACACCATCGACGCGCGCGAAACGACTGCGGCAGACGCACGCAAGTGGGTGCTCGGCCCGTACGAGACCGTCACCATCGGCGGGTGGCAGACCAGCCAGGCCGAGGCTCGCCGCTTCGAATTCACCACCGAGGCGCGCTCGTACGGGAAGGCCCTCGGCAAGACGGCCAACCTCGGCGTGATCTCCGCTGTCTTCTTCAGGGAGCGCGCGCCGATCGTCGTGCCTTACACGTCGAACGAAGAGGCAAGCCGCCGGTCGGTGGCGCCGCGCTTGTCGGCGCCGGTCGAGCAGGACGCCGCGGCGGCCCCGGCCCCGGGCGCAGCCCAGAAGGCCGACGAGTACGCGGCCACCGGCATGGGCCGCAGGACCGATCACGCCGTGTCGCAAGTCTGGCTGGCCCTCGAGGACGCACCCGCGCAGACGGTGAACATTCGCTACGAGTTCCATCCGCAGCTCGTCAAGCTCGGGGTCCTGCCGGCGGCTCCGACGGCCGATCCGCTGCAGCGTCGTGAGCGCGCGCAAGGCTTCGCGCCAGGCTTCTGCCCCGAACCGCCGCGTCAGCGGTGACAGGCCTGCGGTCGTGGCTGACCTTGACACGTTGTGCCGGTTTGACAGGCTATGGGGAGCACATGCCTGAGACCCTGGGGCCGGCACGCGTCGTCGAGCAGGAGTCGAGCGTCGCCGACGGTCTGCGATTGGTTCACAAGCAATACGCGTCGGATCTGCGGATGGGACGCCACGCGCACGAGGAATGGCGGTTTTGCCTCGCGCTGAAGGGCTCCTACACCGATAGCTGGCGGCGCGGGCAGCGTACCCGAACACCCCGCCAGGTGTCCCTGCACCCGGCGGGCGAAGTCCATACCACGCAGTTCCACACGCGGGCGACCTGTTTTCATGTCGAGTTCACACGGCGGTGGCGCGAGCGTCTGCTGGGAGACGAGGGGATGTCTGCCGAGCCTCATGAGTTCCTGGCCGGCCGCATCCCGTTGCTGGTCGAACAGATCTACTCGGAGTTTCACAACTTCGAGGTCTGCTCCTCGCTGGTCATCGAAGGACTCGCCTGCGAGTTGATCGGCTGGACGCGACGGGGGCTGGCCACGGAGACGCACGCGGGCGCCGAATGGCTCTTTCAAGCCAGAGACTATTTGCACGATCAATTCCGCGAGCCGATCGGGCTGGCCGATGTCGCCCTGGCCGTCCAGGTTCACCCGACCCAGCTGGCGCGGGAGTTCAAGCGCCGCTTTCATTGCAGCGTCGGGGAGTACGTGCGTCGGCTTCGCGTGGACTTCGTCTGTCGTCATCTTCCCGGCAAGACGCCGCTGGCCGATCTCGCTCTGCAGGCCGGGTTTGCAGACCAGAGCCATCTCACTCGCGTCTTCAAGCGGATCACCGGCCGCACGCCGCGGCAGTTCGGCACGCGCTAGCCTCGTTCCAATCGCGCAGCCGCGTTCAAGACCACCGCCACAGAACCGGCGAGGATCAACGGGAGGTTGATCTCCGCCATGCTGTTGCTCAGGGTTCTTCTGGCGCCTGCGCTTGTCGTGCTCGCAACGTGGCTCGGCCGCCGGTTCGGACCGACCGCCGGCGGCGTGGCCGCGGCGCTGCCGCTCACGTCGGGGCCGGTGGTGCTCGTGCTCGCGCTCGAGCGGGGACACGCGTTTGCCGCGCAGGCCAGCCAGGGCACGCTGCTCGGGATCGTGGCCCTGGCGGCATTTGCCGTCTGCTACGCGTGGACCGCGCGGTTCTGGACATGGCCGCCGACCGTCGGCGCCGCCTGCGTTGCCTATCTCGCGTGCGCGTGGTCGCTCCGTCGGGTCTCGTTGACGCTCGGCGCGACGTTCCTGTTCGCGTGTCTCTCGCTGCTGGCGGCACTCGCGGTCCTGCCACGGACGCTCCTGCCGCCGCACTCGCGTCCGCTGCGGTCGCCTGATCTGCTGGGGCGGACGGCCGCCGCTGCTCTCATCGTCCTGTTCGTGACAACGGCCGCGCGCGCGCTCGGATCGCGGGCGAGTGGGCTGCTCACGCCGTTTCCCCTCGTCGCCAGCCTGCTCGTCGCCACCACCCATCGCCTCGAAGGCGCGCGGGCAGCTGCGGCGTTCCTGCGTGGCCTGACGACCGGCCTCTTCTCGTTCGCGCTGTTTTTTTTCACGACCGGAGCGACGCTCGTCCGGTGCGGTCCAGCGGCGTCATTCGCCGCGGCCACGGTCGTCGCCCTGGTCTTTCATGGAGGGACATGGCTGTGGAAGTCCGGAGCATATCGAGATCGATAAGAGGCGGCGCGGTGGCTGACGTCAGGCCGATGTTCATCGCGGGCCAGTGGAAAGACGGCGCCGAATGCGACCATGGCGACATCATCAACCCCGCCTCTGAGGCATCGGTGGGGCGGGTGGCACTGGCCGCTCCCGCGGACGTGGAAGAGGCGATCGACGCCGCCGGCCGCGCACTGCCTCGCTGGCGCGAGACGCCGGTCGGACGCCGGGCGATGATCCTGCGCGGGGCCGCGGCCATCCTGACGAATCTGCGCGAGCCGTCGGCGCGGGCGCTCACCAGCGAGCAGGGCAAGACGCGCCACGAATCGCGACAGGAGTACGACCGCGCGATCGAGACGCTGCTCTGGCATGCCAATGTCGGCCCTCAGATGGTGCGCGCCGGGTCGGGCAGTCGATCGGGTTACACGGTCAAGCCCGAGCCGATCGGGGTCGTCGGTGCATTCATCCCCTGGAATTACCCGGCCGTGATCGCGGCGAGGAAGGTGGCGGCGGCACTGATTGCCGGCTGCTCCGTCGTCTTGAAGGGCTCGGAAGCGGCGCCGAGCGCGGCGGTGCATCTCGTGCGCGCGCTCAACGAGGCGGGGCTGCCGCCGGGTGTCCTGAACCTGGTGTTCGGCGATCCGGCGCCGATTGCCGACGCCATCCTCGCGTCGCCGGTGGTGCGAGCCGTGTCGTTCACCGGTTCGACCGCCGTCGGCCGGCATCTCGGGCAGCGCGCGGCGGCCGCCTTCAAGCGAAGCGTGCTGGAGCTTGGCGGCCATGCGCCGGTGGTGGTCTGTGCCGACGCGGATCTCGACGCGGCGGTCGCGGCCGTGGCGGCATATAAGTTCGAATGCGCCGGACAGAGCTGCAACGCGCCGAGCCGGGTCTACGTGGAAGCGCCGGCCTACGAGCGGTTCGTCGATCTCTTCTCCGACGCGGCGGGCCGTGTGCGGGTCGGTGACGGCGCGTTGCCGGCCACGGAGATGGGGCCGTTGGCGAACCCTCGTCGTCTGGAGGCGATGCGCCGGCTGACCGACGACGCCGTCAGTCGCGGCGGCCGCGTGCTTTGCGGAGGCGCGCGCCTGGCGGGCGTGGGTTACTTCTGGCCGCCGACCGTCCTGACCGACGTGCCGGACACCGCGGCAGTGATGACCGAGGAACCGTTCGGACCACTCCTGCCGATCTCGCACTGCGCGTCATGTGACGAAGCCATCGAGCGCGCGAACGCCTCGGCGTACGGGCTTGCCGCCTACGTGTTCACACGCTCGCCTGCGACCGCGGACCGGGCCGCGTCGCGGCTCGAAGCGGGGAGCGTCGGCATCAATCAGATGTGCGGCGTTCCGCCCGACGTCGGCATCGCCGGCATCAAGGACAGCGGGTACGGATATGAAGGCGGCCGGCCCGGGATCGAGGCCTTCCTGAACATGAAGGTCGTGGCTTGCAACGGCAACCTTGATGCGCATAAGGTGCAACCGTGATGGCGTCGGGATCGCCGTAATCCGCGGATGAAAACGCCGGACAGTAACAGTCAGGGGCCGCCATGCCGAACAAGTCTTTTCGAGTTGGACGACGAGCGCTGATCACGGGTGCCGCGCTGACCGCGGCCGCGGCGGCAGCCAGGGCGCAGGGTCCGCCTCCATCCGCGGAACCGGCGACGACAACGCTCGCGGACATCCCGCTCAGCTCTTCGGTGACCCTCACCGTTGAACGCCGGGGTCAGATCGCGCTCGTCGGCTTCAACCGGCCGTTCATCCAGAACCGGCTCGATCCGCCGACCCGCCTCCGGCTGGCGGAGACGCTCTATCAGTACGAGCACGATCCGTCGCTGCGCGCGGTCGTGCTGTTCGGCCATGGACCGCATTTCTCGCGCGGCATCGACGTGGACGCGTCGCAGGCCGCCATCACGGCCGGGCGACGGACGCTGACCGGGGGCAACACGATCGATCTGCTCGGCAAGTCACAGCCGCATCGTTCCAAGCCGGTGGTGGTGGTCGCACACGGCGACACCTGGAATCTGGGACACGAAATCTATCTGGCCGGCGACATCCGGATCGCCGCGGCCGACACGCGCTTCGGTCAGGACGAGAACACGCACGGACGGTTCCCCGGCGGTGGTGCGACGGTGCGCTTTGTCCGCGAGGCGGGATGGGGCAATGCGATGCGCTACATGCTGACCGGCGATCACTGGGGCGCCGAGGAGTCGTACCGCATGGGGATCACCCAGGAGGTCGCGCCGACGCGGGAGGCGGCGCTCGAAGCCGGGATCGCGACGGCGCGCAAGATTGCCGCGTGCGGCCCCCTGTCGATCCGGGCGACGCTCGCGTCCGCACACCTGGTCGTCGATCCGGTAGAAGCCGATGCCCTGTCGAAGCTCGACGCCGAGTACGCCGCGCTCTACCGGACGCAGGATTTCATCGAAGGGCGTCGGGCGGAAGCGGAAGGCCGGCCGCCGGTATACCAGGGGAAATAAGAACGCGCGGCTCGCTATCGGCCCGCGACACAGCGCGGCGGATTTCCGGGCTTGAGCACGACGGGCGGAGCCGCCGTCACCGCGCCGGTGCTGGCGAGCTGGTCGAAGGCGACCTGCTGCAGCGCCGTGGCCTCCGCTCGGGAGAGTCCGAGCTCGTACGCCGAGCACTCGTTCGGGCCGAGCGAGCGCGGATCGCGTCCGGTCACGTCGCCGAAAATGACGAGCGCCTCGAGGTAGTAGCCGTAGGTGCTGGCGTGATACTGGTCGTAGGTCCAGAGATTGAGTTTTCCCGCCTCGATGCCGTCGTAGGGGTTGGGATCGGCCACGCCCGTCTGGATGGCGCGCGTCCACGCTTCGCCGACCGGGATCACGGCCTTCGCGCCGGCGGCGCCGGCCGCCTTGTCGTAGGCGGCGCGCACGTCGTGAGCCATCGCGTCGATCGGCTGGCCGGCCCACGCGCCCTTCGCCCGATAGGTCTCGTCGGCGCGCGACCAGGTCGCCATCAGGTACAGATCGACCTTGGGATTGCGCGTGCGCAGGAAGTCCGCCATCTGCTTGCTCGTGGCGACGAGCTTCGCCGGATCGCGGGGCTTGTCGGCGTCGAGCGTGCTGTAGCCGTGCATGATCACCGTGTCCCAGCCGCGCCGGCCGATCGCCTCGAGTTTGTTCGCGAGGTGAAAGTCGAGCCCGCTGCCGCCGCGCGTCTCGAGAGCCACGTCGTATTCGAGGCCGGCTTCCTGGGTAAACGACTTGAACAGCGCCGGCACGCCGCCAATGCCTTCGTTGTTGAGATCGGTGACCGTGTCCGCCCGATAGAAACGCACCGCGGAGCCTGAGCCGAAGAGGAAGCTGTTGCCGATGAAAAGCACGCTCGTGCCAGCTGCCGCAACTGTGGTACCGAACGCCAGGACCAGGCTGGCGCCCAGAGCCGCCATGACTTTCATTGAATCTCCCTCTGTGTGAGCGGCACATCATCCCACCGGCCGGGGGCACCGGCAATGGAAATACGGACACAAATCCGTCGTCGATTGTGTCGTTCGTTCCCGGACACGATCGAAATTTCGAGCAAAACCAGGCCGGACCGGCGGCATCAGTCGTGCGTGCTTGCACAGGATTCCCCACATGAGCACCCGCTGGTTCCCTGCTGCCGCGACCTCGCTCATCGTCGTCTG
>Ga0070665_100007008_pt1 | contig 11455 bp, 7 predicted proteins | sample KBSS13metaG_FD_65862 | JGI IMG/M metagenome (GOLD analysis project Ga0070665, IMG submission 65862) | Switchgrass rhizosphere microbial communities from Kellogg Biological Station, Michigan, USA - KBS S1-3 metaG | ecosystem: Host-associated > Plants > Roots > Rhizosphere > Soil ...
GTGATTGAGCTGAATGGCCATGCCCCGATAGTACGCTCGACCCTGCCCGCCCGCGACACATGAGCACCACGCCCCTCATCGACACATGCCATCAAGCTCGACCCGCCCACGAGTCTGGACGATGCCCATCGCGGCGCGGATACTCCGACGCGAACGTGAGCCGGATGGCGGCGATGAGTGCGCGGAGCGGTCGTGGCGTTTGCGATCAAGGCGGAGATTGACGATCCCAAGGCGAGGACGTTCACCTTCACTGCACAGAAGACGATGTACGGCGGCAAGCACATCGCGGCAGGAGACACCGTGTTCCTGTTCGCGAGCGAGAACGAGGGAGGCCAGGGCCTCATCGCGCGGGGCATCGTGACTGAAGCCAAGCCTATCCCGAAGAAGCGCGGCGTCGCCCGGCAAACGCCGCGCGTGAGTATTACCGTCAAACGCACGGCGCTCGCGAAGCGGCCCTTGGGACGCACCGAGCTCAAACGGTTCACCGACTGGAAGGACGGCCAACCCGCGACCGAGCTCAACTTCAAGTTCTATCGGCAGGCGACCAACAAAGTTGGCGGCGTTTCGGACCAGGCCACGGCGTTCATGAACCAGTGCTTCTGACCGTGCGATCGCGCCCCTGGCGCCGGAGCGACACGTGAGTGGCTTTCTCCGACGCTACAAACTGAACGCATTCATATCCCAGGGCGCGCGCGTCGACCCCCTCGAACAGCCGCTCTCCTCCGCCCAGTAGCACCGGCGAGATCGCGAAGTGCAGATCATCGATGAGGCCTGCCCGAAGATACTGCTGGATCGTGCTGGGTCCGCCGCCGATGCGCACATCCATTCCCCTGGCGGCGTCGCGCGCCCGGTCCAGCGCCTCGCGAATTCCACCCGTGACAAAGTGGAATGTCGTTCCGCCTTCCATCTCGATGGGCGCACGCGCGTGATGAGTCAGGATGAAAGTCGGAACGTGATAAGGCGGGTTGTCTCCCCACCACCCTCTCCAGCTCATGTCGGGCCAGGGACCGCGAATCGGCCCGAACATGTTTCTGCCGAGAATCCAGGCACCGACATTCTCGAAGCCCCGGGCCGCGAAGTCGTCATCGACTCCCGTTGTGCCACCCTCGGCGCCTAACACGGTGCGCTGAAAGGTGCGGGTCGGGATCATCCACTGGTGCAGATCTGTCCCGCCCACGCCGAGCGGATTCGTGATGTCCTGGCGTGGACCCGCCCCGTATCCGTCAAGCGAGATCGTGAAGCACTCAACTCGGACGCGTGTCATTCTCAGGCTCCGTGCGTTCTGACATTCGCGGGAGAGTACATGAATCCGTTGGGCGGGATTCCGCTCGGGCGATCTGCCCTTCCAAGGGAGGCGGGATGACTGACATCGTACTGGTGCCCGGCGGATGGCGCGGCGGCTGGACGTTCTCTTCGATCGCCCGCAACATCCGCGCGCGAGGTCACGAAGCGTGGACCCCCACACTCACCGGCTTAGGCGAGCGCGCGCATCTTGCAGGTGGCGCGATCAATCTCGACACGCACATCGACGATATCGCCAACGTGCTCGTCTATGAGCAACTGACCGACGTCACTCTTTGCGGCCATAGCTACGCGGGGATGGTGATCACCGGTGTCGCCGATCGCATCCCGGAACGCATAGCGAAACTCGTGTATGTCGATGCATTCGTCCCAGACGACGGAGATTCCTGGTGGGATCTCGCAGGTGACTATTATCGACAGTTCGCACTTGAACGCCCGAGTGCAGATGGCCGTGGCGTTATGCCTCCGGAGAACCGCGACTCACGCTGTGTGGCGCACCCGCTCGCGGCTTTTCGTCAGAGCATTCGGCTTACGGGACGATGGAAGGAAGTTCGGGAGAAAGTGTTTATCTACGCGACCGGATGGAGCGATACGCCGTTTTCCTCTACCTACGAAAGGTTGAGGAACGATGCTGCGTGGCGCGTCGTCTCGCTGCCGACGGGGCATAGCGTGATTCGCGAAGCGCCGGAGGAGTTTCTGTCGATCGTGACTGGGTGAGCCAACGTTCCAAGGAGAACTCAGGATGTTCAGCGCGCGTGTCTACCCGCAAGTCGCGTTCGTGCTCGTGGCCTTCCTCGCTATCTTTCCCGCCCGCTCGCAGCAAGCACCGATTCCCGACACACCAGCAGGACGGGCGCTCACGGGATGGCTCGAAGCTCTCAACAGCGCGGATCCCGCCCGCATCGTCGCGTTCCAACAGCGGTATGGCCTGCAGGGTCCTGCAGACGCGTGGATCTCGTTTCGAACGCAAACGGGCGGCTTCGACGTCCTGAGCATCACGAAAAGCGAGCCGCTGCACGTCGAGTTTGTCGCCACGGAGCGCAGTAACCCCACCCGCGTGAGCGGCACGCTGGACGTGACCGCATCGGATCCTCCCAAGCTCACAGGGCCGATGCTGACTCCACTTCCCCCGGATGCGTCCCACCTGCTGGCAGGCGCGGATCTGGACGCCGCGCGCGCCGGCCTTCCGTATCAACGGTTCTCCGCCTGGCTTGCCGCCTTCAACAGCGGGGATCGATCCCGACTCGAAGCGTTTCTGAAGAGCAACTGGCCTTCCCAAAGCGTGGACCAGGATATGACCCTGCGCGAGCGGACCGGAGGCTTCGAGCTGCGCGCGCTGCAGAAGGCGACCCCGACGACGCTCAGCGGCTTCATCGAAGCCCGGGATTCAGACGACTTTGTCTGGTTCAACCTCGAGTTGCAGCCGGATGGCGCCCACTACATCAGCGCGCTGCGTGCCCGGCCCATCGCTCGTCCCGCCGGATTTGAACTGCCTCGCATGAGCGAGCCTGAGGTCTTCTCGGGCCTGCGCGCCCGGCTCGAGAAGGATTCGGCCGCCGACCGGTTTTCGGGCGCCGTCCTGGTGACGAGGAAAGGCAAGACACTCTTCAGCGGCGCGTACGGACTTGCGGATCGCGACAAGAAACTGCCCAACACGCTGGACACGCGATTTCGCATCGGCTCGATGAACAAGATGTTCACGGCCACGGCCATTCTGCAACTCGTGCAAGCCGGCAAGATTGGGCTCACGGATCCGCTTGGGAAATATCTTCCGGACTATCCCAATCGGGACGTCGCGACCCAAGTCACCATCCACCACCTGCTGACACATACGGGTGGCACCGGGGATATTTTCGGACCTGAGTACGACGCCCATCGCCTGGAACTGCGCACACTCGATGACTACGTGGCCCTGTACGGCAAGCGCAATCTTCGCTTCGAGCCAGGTAGTCGTTGGGAATACAGCAATTACGGAATGCTGCTGCTCGGCATAGTGATCGAGCGCGTGAGTCGGCAGAGTTATTACGACTACGTCGCGCAGAAGATCTTCAAGCCTGCAGGCATGACGCGAAGCGGGTCGCAGCCTGAAAGTCAGCCCGTTGCTGGCCGTTCGGTTGGATACATGCGCGCACCCGCTCAAGCAGAGTGGGTGCCGAACACAGATACGCTGCCTTATCGTGGCACGTCGGCAGGCGGCGGGTATTCGACCGTGGGCGATATGGTGAGGTTTGCCGAGGCGCTCGTGAGCAACAAATTGCTGGACGCGAAGCACACCCAGCTACTGCTTACGGGCAAGGTCAACGCGGTGGGCAGTGTCCAGTACGCGTACGGGTTCGAGGATGCTCGCAAGCCGGATGGGACCGGCGCGGTTGGGCACGGTGGCGCCGCGCCGGGGATGAATGGCGAGCTGCGGATTTTTCCGAAGTCGGGATATGTCGTTGCGGTGTTGGCGAATCTCGATCCGCCCGCGGCGCAGCGGGCGTGGATGTTTCTCGAGTTGAGGTTGGATGCGCGTTAACGCATCGCGCGTGGAAGTAAGTGGTGGGTGCTGAGGGGCTCGAACCCCCGACATTCGCCTTGTAAGGGCGACGCTCTACCAGCTGAGCTAAGCACCCACGATGGGGAACCTGAGGCGGCGCCGGGCGGGCGGCCCGGGGCCGGCGAAGTGTACACTAAAAAACAACGGGGCCGTACGTCGCAGCGGCGCCACGAAGGGAGCTGGGCATGACGGGTGTCGAGGATTCCGGCGCTTCGGCGGCGCCGGCGCATGTTCTCTGGGTCGACCTCACGACCCACATCGTGACGCAGGAACTGCACTTCCGCTCGGGGCGGGAGGAGCAGGCGGTGGATGGCATCGTCGGGCTGTTCGGCACGACGAGGAAGCTCATGGAGGAGAATCGCGAAGCCGACGCGTTCCTCGATCTTGCGGCGTCGATGCTCGAACGCATTCGGCCCTATACCGCGCGCTGGCACAGCATGCGTGATACGTCGGGGGCGTTTCTGAATCCGGCGTTGCGCCGTCGGTTCCGCATGGAGCTGCAGGCGCTGAAGGCGGAGCTGGTGCCGTATGTGGCGCGACTCGCTGTACTCAGCGGCCACGCACCGACTGGCGAAGAGAACGCCACGCACGATGCGAGTGACGCGCGCGACCCACGCGCCGCACCCGCCGGCATGCGCTCCGCAACTTCCAACCCACGCTCCGCACCCTCTCTCGGCGGCGCCGTGAAAATCGGCATCGAACAACCCTTCAAGGAACGCGACGACATCAACACCGCCGAGCGCGCGCACGTCTCGCAGCGGCGCCACAAGATGAGCCCCTCGTCCACGACCGAATCGACGCCGGAGTACAACGGCATCGGCCTCGCGCTCTCCGGCGGAGGCATACGCTCAGCCACGTTCTGTCTGGGCGTCGTGCAAACCCTGGCCGCACGCAAACTGCTTCCGCAGTTCGACTATCTCTCCACCGTGTCCGGTGGCGGCTACCTCGGCGCGTTCATGAGCAACCAGTTTCCGCCGGCGCAAAAACCGGAAGATGGCGCGTTCAACGCCTCCTCGATCGACTCGCCTCAGGTGCGCCATTTAAGGAACAACAGCAAATACCTGCTGCCCGCGACGGCGATGTCGCGCCTCGCGCTCGCGGGAATCCTGATCTCCGGGATCCTCACGACGACGCTGCTCGCCACAGCCATACCCGTCCTCTTTGCGCTGATCACGCACTGGATCGCGCGCGTCGGGCTGCTTTCCGACACACCGTTCGGCAGTCTCTTCGGCGTGCCCTGGCTCGACGTCAACGGCGTCACACAAGTCGCCGCGTTACTTCTCATCCTGGCGTTGGTCGGGCTCCTCATCCGGCCCATCACCCCGATCTGGCGGGTGAGCCGCACGCTCATCGACCGGGCGGCGACGTTTTTCAGCCTGGCCGCCGGCGCGCTCATCGCGATCGCGCTGACGCCATTCGTGCTGTATCAGCTCGAGAACTGGGAGCACTGGCAGATCGGCGGCATTTCCATCGCGAGCGCTGCAGCGGCAGGGAGTGGCGCGCTGGCGCTGAAAGCGGTCGGCTACGCGTGGCGATTCCGCCAGGTCCTCACGAAGCTCGTGATATTCGCGGGCGCCGTACTGTTCGCCATCGTCTATCTCATCACCGTGAAGCACCTCAGCGTCGTACCGATGCAAGGCGCGCTCAGTAGCGCAGAGAAATTGGTCCTCATCTCGCTCGGCGTTTGGGCGGTATGGGCGTGCGCGGTAAACATCAACCTCACCGGCCTGCATCGTTACTATCGCGACGGTCTCGCGAGCTGCTATCTGAAGCCCGCTCACCCGCCGCGCGACGGAGTCTCCGAACCACCCGCGCTGGAAGAGCTCTCAGCCGACCTGCCCTACCACCTCGTCAACACGACGGTGAACCTGCCCTCGAGCCAGAACGCCGAGCTGCGCGGCCGCGGCGGCGATTTCTTCGTCATGAGCAAGGCGTTCTGCGGCTCGCCCATTGTCGGCTACAAACCCACTGCCGACGTGCATCAGCTCAACAAGGATCTCGACCTCGCCACGGCGATGGCGATCTCCGGCGCCGCCGCCTCAACAAACATGGGCTGGCAGACCATGCACCAGTACCGCACGCTCATGGCGATCTTCAACGTGCGCCTCGGGTACTGGCTGCGCTGGCGCGCCCATCCCCTTCACTGGTTGAGCTCGAGCGCGGTCGTGCAGCTGTTCCGCGAGATGTATGGCCTGATGACCGAGAAGGCGAGCACCCTCAACATCTCCGACGGCGGGCACATCGAGAATCTCGCGGCGTACGAGCTCATCCGCCGCAAGCTGAAGTACATCGTGTGCATCGACGGCGGCATGGATGCCACGATGACGTGCTCCGACCTCAACCGCTTGCAACGGCTCGTCGCCATCGACTTCGGCTACCGGCTCGATTTCGACTCCACCGATCTGCAGCTCGTCAACGGTTACAGCACGAACTACGGATTGCTGGTGAAGATCGACTACACGCCGGACGTCGCGGATCCGGCGAAGAAGCAGTTCGGATGGATGCTGTATCTGAAGCTGGCGATGCTCGGGACGGAGTCGAGTTACGTGCTCGACTATCACCGCGAGAATCCGCTGTTCCCGCATCAGACGACGCTCGATCAGTTTTTCGATGAAGCGCAGTTCGAGGCGTATCGGAAGCTCGGGCAATGCACGGCGGAGAACTTCCTGTCGGAAGAGTTCGAGACCCAGCACGTCTCGACGATCGAGGCCTGGTTTCAGACGCTGGCGAAGTATCTGCTACGAGATACGGACGAGGCGTACGGAACGAGAAGCCCTCAATCGCCGGGCGGCTAAGAGTGAGTGAGGGCTTCCGCGAATAGAGAGATCAGGCGTTCTCGGGCACCAGCGCACCTTGCCCCTTCGCCCACGTGCGTCCCTTATCGGCCAGCGCGAATTGCTTCATCGCTTGCTGAGCCACACGTCCGCGTTGCACGGCGCTGATGTAGCCTTGATCGGTCAGCCACTCGCACACACGCAACGTCTCGTTCGGCACGAGCCCGAGCGCGTTTTGCAGCTCGCCGGATTGCAGCGGACGACGCGAAAGTCCGAGCACGCGAAGTACACGTTCATGCGTGGCCGCCAGGGTTTGCAGGTCTTGTCCTGAAGCGGCTTCGAGGGTGTCGCGATCGCGGGTCGAACTCATTGTGGCTCCTTTCCAGTTGGCCTCGATAGGCACGTTGCAACGCATGTGCCAGCGTCGCCACCCGGCAACAGGTGCACGAAAACATGCACTTACACACGCGGCGTGCCTCTGACACGTTCATCTACGATGCAGACGAAAGCTTAGAGGCACCTGACGGGTGCGTCTGTTAATGAAATGTGAAATGGCTCGCGGGTGCTTGAACGGAACCCGCGAGTTTGCAGGGTCAGGCGATCGCCACATGCGTGCGATCGCGCAGCGGCGTCTACGCGATGGCCGCGTCCACGACTTTCTGGGCTTCGCTGAAGATCTCACGCAGATGAGTCTCACCGCGGAAACTTTCTGCATAAATCTTATACACGTCCTCCGTTCCGGAAGGACGCGCGGCAAACCACCCGTTGGCCGTCGACACCTTGATGCCGCCGATGGCTGCGTTGTTGCCCGGCGCGCGGTCGAGCACCTGCGTGATCGGATCGCCCGCGAGCTGTGTGAGCTTGAACTCGCCGGCTGACAGCTTGGAAAGCTTGCGCTTCTGCTCGCGCGTCGCCGCCGCATCGACGCGACTGAACACCGGCTCGCCGAGATCACGTGTGAGCGCACGATACAGCTCACCCGGATCGCGACCCGAACGCGCCGTCATCTCGACCGAGAGCAACGCCGGCACGATGCCGTCCTTGTCCGTCGTCCACACCATTCCGTCACGGCGAAGGAACGAGGCCCCCGCGCTCTCTTCACCACCGAAGCCAAGCGCGCCCGACACGAGCCCATCGACATACCATTTGAAGCCGACGGGCACTTCGTAGAGCCGGCGCTCGAGTCGCCGGGCGACGCGATCGATCATCTGACTGCTGACCGCCGTCTTGCCGACCGCAGCCGAAGCAGACCAGTGGGGTCGATTTCGGAAAAGATAGTCGATCATCACCGAGAGGTAGTGATTCGACGGCAGCAGGCCCACGCTCTTCGCCACGATGCCGTGACGGTCATGATCCGTATCGCACGCGAATGCGACATCGAACCGATCCTTCAGGCCGATGAGCCGCTGCATCGCGTACTGAGAAGAAGGATCCATCCGGATCTTCCCATCCCAGTCGAGACTCATGAACGCAAACCGCGGATCGACCTCATCGCTCACGATGGTGAGATCGAGCTTGTAGGCGTCCGCGATGCGCGCCCAGTAGTGCACGCCCGCGCCGCCGAGCGGATCCACACCCATGCGCACTTTGCCGCCGCGGATCACATCCATGTCGAGCACGGAACCGAGGTCCGCGACATACGCGGAAACGTAGTCGTGCTGATGCGTCGTGGAAGCACGCCGCGCCTGAGCGAACGGAACGCGCTTCACGTCAGCCAAACCCGCACCCAGCATGCGGTTGGCTTCGTTTTCGATCCAGCCCGTCGCATCCGTATCTGCCGGGCCGCCGTTCGGCGGGTTGTACTTGAACCCACCACTTTCGGGCGGGTTGTGGGACGGCGTGATGACGATGCCATCCGCCAGCCCCGAGGTCCGCCCCCGGTTGTAGACCAGAATCGCGTGGGACACGGCCGGCGTGGGGGTGAACTCGTCCCCGAGAGAAACCATGGTCTCGACGCCGTTGGCCGCAAGCACTTCCAGGGCGCTGGCAAAGGCCGGCGCGGACAGGGCATGAGAGTCCGCCCCGAGGAACAACGGCCCGTCCGTGCCCTGTTGCTTGCGATAAGCGCAGATGGCCTGGGTAATCGCGAGAACGTGGGCTTCGTTGAAGCTCGCCTCGAACGAGCTGCCCCGGTGGCCGGAGGTGCCGAAGGCGACCTTCTGCGAGGCGACCGATACATCCGGTCGCTCCGTGTAGTACGCGGTAACGAGCCGCGGTACGTCGACGAGTGAGTTACGAGGAGCCGGTTTCCCCGCCAAGGGGTTCAGCGCAGCGCCCACGGCGCTTACTTCACCACCGCCGGCGGGTGTGTCCCGCTGTCTGGCGCCGGTGACGCCTCACCGCCGCCCTTCTTGCTCGCCGGAGTCATGAGCTTATCCACGAGATCACTCATGTAGTGGGGCGACTTCGTCTTGCGGGCGATCAGTGAGTACACGGCGGGCACCACGAACAGTGTGAGGAACACCGAAACGAGGGTGCCATAAAACACGACGACGCCGATAGGCTTTCTCTGCTCGGACCCCGCCCCCGTGGCGACGAGGAACGGCAGCGCACCGAAAGCGGTGCAGAGGCTGGTCATCAGGATCGGGCGCAGGCGAGTTTCGGCCGCCTTGACGATGGCATCGATGAAGTCGACGCCGCGGTCCCGCAGCTGGTTGGCGAACTCCACGATGAGCACGCCGTTCTTGGCGGCGATGCCCACGAGCATGACCACCGCGATCTGGCTGAAGATGTTGATGCTCAGCCCGTACAGCTTGAGCCCGAACACGGCACCGAGCAGCGCGAGCGGCACCGTCACCATGATGATGGCCGGGTGGATGAAGCTTTCGAACTGCGCTGCCAGCACCAGGAACACGATCGCGATGGCGAACATGAATGTGGTGTAGAGCTGTCCGCCGCCTTTCAGGAACTCGCCGGACTCGCCGTTGAACGCGAGCGAGGCGCCGGCCGGCAGCTTCTCGCGCACCGTATCCTGGAACCACTTCACGGCCTCACCCATCGTGTAGCCGTCCGCGAGTCCCGCGGACACTTCGATGCTGCGAACACGGTTGAAGCGGTTGAGCGTGGTGGCGCCCGCGACCTCCTGTAGCGTCACCAGGTTCGAGAGCGGGATGAGCTGACCTGTGCGATCCGAACGCACCTGGATGTTGGTGAGGTCGGTCGTGGTGGCGCGCTCGTCCGCGCGGCTCTGAAGGATGACGTTGTACTCGCGGCCGCGATCCACATACGTCGTCACGATGCGCGAGCCGAGCATTGTCTCGAGCGTGCTGCCGATCGTCTGCAGCGAAACGCCGAGGTCCGCCGCGCGATTGCGATCCACGGACACGCGGATCTGCGGCTTGCGCTCTTTGTAGTTCGTGTCGATCTGGGTCAGCCCCGGGTTCTGCTGGGCCAGCTCCATGAGCTGCTTCGACCAGACCGCGAGCTGCTCGTAATCCGGACCACCGAGTGAGGCCTGCACCGGCTTGCCGAAGCCGCGGCCAAGTCCGCCGGGCGAGAAGGTGTTGATGCGCACGCCCGGAATCACACTCGCCTTCTGCGCGATCGACCGGCCGATCTCCTGCGCCGAGCGCTTGCGCTCATGCCAATCCTTCAGCACGAGGAAGATGCGCGCGGAGTTCACGTCGCCGCCGCCGTTGAAATTGCCCGGCAGGCGCAGCATCACGCGATCGATGTCGTTGAACTGGCGACGCTCGGCGTCGACGATGGCTTCGAGCTTCGCGGCGTTGCTCGTCGTGTAATCGAAGCTCGCGCCTTCCGGCGCTTCCATGAACACGACCGTGCGGCCGACGTCCGCCATCGGGGCGAACTCGCTCGGCAGGTAGTGGAACGTCAACGCGCCGCCCGCCATGAGGCCGCCGACGGCCGCCACGATGAGCCAGGGCCGGCGGATCAGGCTGCGCAGCCGCCGCTCGTAGGCGCCGCTCACGCGGGTGAAGAAGCGATCGATCGCTTCCGCCACCTTGTTGTGCTTGATGTTGTCGAGGTTGGCCTTCGACGCCAGCATCGGCGTGAGGGTCAACGCGATGAGCGCGGAGAACAGCACCGAGGCCGCCAGCGTAAAGCCGAACTCGCGGAACAAACGGCCGATGTCGCCCGGCAGAAACGAGATCGGGATGAACACCGCCGCCAGCGTCAGCGTCGTCGCAATGACCGCGAAGCCGATTTCCTTGGAGCCGTTGATGGCAGCGACCACGGTCGGCTCACCCTCTTCCGCGCGGCGGAAGATGTTCTCCAGCACCACGATCGCGTCGTCGACGACGAGACCGATCGCAAGCACCAGCGCCAGCAGCGTGAGCACGTTGATCGTGTAGCCCAGCGCGTACATCGCCGTGAACGTCGCGACGATCGACACCGGAATCGTGATCGCCGGAATCAGCGTGGCGCGCAGGCTTCCGAGGAACGCGTAAATGACGACCAGCACGGACACGAACGCCAGCGCCAGCGCGATCACCACCTCATGCAGCGCCGCCTGAATGGAGATCGAGTTGTCCATGTTGACGACGAGGGACATGCCCTTGGGCAGCGTCGGAATGACGCGCTCCATGGCCTTCTTCATGCCCTCGGCGACATCCAGCATGTTCGCCTTGGATTGCGCTTCCACTTGAATGCCGACGCCGGGCTTGCCGTCGGTGTTCATGATCGAGCGCTCGTCTTCGGCGGCGAGACGCACGTCCGCCACTTCGCCGAGCCGGATGAGCTGGTTGTTCGGGCTGCGCCCGATCACGAGCGCGCGGAAGTCGCCTTCCTTGTCGAGGCCGACGTTCGTGCGCAGCGAGAACTCGCGCGTCTGCGATTCGAGGCGACCGGCCGGGAGCTGCACATTCTCGCGACGAAGCGC
>Ga0070665_100007012_pt1 | contig 11451 bp, 9 predicted proteins | sample KBSS13metaG_FD_65862 | JGI IMG/M metagenome (GOLD analysis project Ga0070665, IMG submission 65862) | Switchgrass rhizosphere microbial communities from Kellogg Biological Station, Michigan, USA - KBS S1-3 metaG | ecosystem: Host-associated > Plants > Roots > Rhizosphere > Soil ...
ACCACGCAAATTTCGTATCGGGGGGCGTCTTCACGCTCGACCAGCAGGCAGGAGGTGCCGTCGTCCATCGTCCAGAGCCGTTGAACGTTGAACGCCGGAGACGCCATGTGACCTGCCGCTGCAAGGCAGGATCCGGATCGAGCGACGCTTCTGTCGCTCGAAACGTCTGAGAAAACGGGCAGGGGCCCACGAGCCGCGCGTGCGCTGTGCGCACACCCGGCCCGCAACCGCACAGTGCGCTATGGCTGATCGGTCGTCCGCTGCCCGGCGGATGAGTTCGACGCGCTGCCGTAGAACACGCCGTTGAACAGCAACTTGAACGTGCCGTGCGGCTGGCCGCGCCAGTTCACTTCGTTGCCGAAGAGCACGACGTGGCCTTTGCCGACCTGGGCCTCGATGATCGAGACCGCCTGATCGAGATACTGCTGTCCCCAGGCCCACCCGCTGCGCAGCGGCGCCGGGCTGTCGTACCACGCGATCGGCCGCACGCCTTTCATCGCCGCCTCCGGCTGCAGCCGGAACGCGGGGCTCTCGTCGTAGAACACCATGGCGTGCTCGCCCATGCCGTAGGCGAGCGGCTGCGTGTTGTCGATGCGGGCCTCGAGAATCGATCCCGGGATGTAGTATTTCTCGCGCGGCAGCTGGCGCTCCGCGCCGCCGGCCACGCGCTCGACCAGGGCGTCGCGGATCGGCAGGCCGAGATGATGGCCCAATGCGGTCGACGACCCGATGGTCAGCACCGTTCCGCCGTTCTCGGCGAACGTCTTGAGCTCCGGTACGGTCTTGGACACGGTGACCCGTCCCAGCATGTTTCGGAACTCGCCGGGGATCGTGTCGGCCGCCGGCTGGCCGCCGAAGCCGCCGCCACCGCCCGTGCCGCCGTCACGCTCGGGGATGCCGCCGTCGACGAACACGAGCACGTCGTACTTCGCGTTCAGGTTCCCGGCGTCGAGCGTCCCGGGGAAGACGACCTCGAATGGGAACTCGTACTGCTCGAACAGCCAGCGGGTCCACCCCGACGGCATCGAGCCGCCGTACTGATCCCACAGGCCGATGCGCACCGGCTTGAGCTTCATCGACTCGCCGGCGGGCTTTGCGGACACCGCATCGAAGGTCAGGCCCTTGTCCGCCGCGACTTTCTGCAGAATCGGCAGCGTGGTCGCCTTCGCCGGTATGTACATCGTGCCGACGGGATAGGTCTTGCCGTTCGCGCTGGTTGACGCCTTCAGCCAGAACACCTCTTCGTTCGCCTTCAACAGCCGGTTGACGGCGACGAACGCGTCGTTGACTTCGTGGCTGAGCAGGTAGCCGCCGGCGCCGGGCGCCGCCGTGACCTTCCCCGCCGGCACCGGCGCCAGGTCCGGAATCTTCTCGAACGGCCCGTCGAACGCCTCGAGAATCCGGTCGTATTTGATGCCCATCGAATAGGCGATGTTGTAGCCGGTGACGTCGTAGGGCGGGCGCGGCGCACCGCCCGGGTACGGGATGTCGTCGGGATGATCCTGCGGCTCGAACATATCCATCAGGTGGGCGCGGAAGGGCTGCGCCGCCTTGACGACATACGATCCGGCGGGATACGGCTTGCCGGCGACGGTGAACGGCGCCGTGGCACGATCGACGAAGACGCCGGCCTTGATCAGGATGTTGACGAACTTGGTCGCGGTGAGAAAGTCCGGCTGATCCGACGGCAGGATGAAGCCGCGCGGGTCGCGCATCTTGGGATCGTGGAGCACGCTGTTGTAGATCGCCACCGGGGCGCCGCCTCGGCCGAACCCGCCGCCGCGGCCGCCGCGCGGACCGATGTTCTCGGCGCCGCGAGACGCGCCGGCCTGCGCCGCCTCGATCGCCTCGCGCGCCGCCTCGATCCGCTTCGGGTGAATCGTCCAGTTGTCGCGGTTCCCCTTGTCGATGGCGTTCTTCGCCATCTTGTACATGTTGTAGAGGAAGTCCTCGTGCCGCTTCGACGCGATGTCGAGAATCGCGTAGTTGTTGGTAATCGAGTACTCGATCGCGGTGCGGAACGGGAAGATGCCGGGCGCAATCGGGTTCGGCACGTCGGCGCGCGGCAACTGCATGTCGAGCACGAACGGGATCTCGACCGGCGTCGGGTTGCCGATCGTCTCGGTCAGAATCCCGATCTGGTTGTGGAAGTACGACGTGGTCCGGATGCCGCCGTTGAACCAGGTGGAGTACGGCGCGCCGGTCCGCATCACCGCGCCCGGCTTGCCCTCGGCGGCGAGCCGGGTGTGGATGGCGGCGCCGACGGTGTCGATGCCGAGCGGGATGAGCGGGTCGAAGTTGTAGTTGAACGGATCGCGGAACGGCGGCGCGAACAGCACCGCGCCGGCCGGACCGGTCTGATGATGGTTGTACATGATCGCGGGGAACCACTCGCGATACATCATCTTGTTGGCGTTCACGCTCTCCGACATGTTCATCATGTAGAAGTCGCGGTTGTCGTCGTGGCCGATGTACTTCTGATAGAGCCGCGGGATGCCGTTGGTCGACCGCCGCTTCTCGTCCGCCTCGCGCATGTACCAGTTGGAGACCAGCTCCATCCCGTCCGGGTTCACCAGGGTGCAGAGAATGACGACATCATTCAGGATCCGCAGCGTTTCGGGATCGGACTTCGTGTTCAGGCGGTAGATCGTCTCGATCAGCTGCTGGGCGCCGAGCACTTCGGTCGCATGCAGGCCGCCGTCGATCCAGACGACCACCTTGCTCTCGCGGGCCAGGGTCCGGGCCTGTTCGTCGGTCAGGTTCTCGGCCAGCGCCAGCCGCCGGTTCGCGGCCTTGATCATCGGCAGCTTCCGCTGGTTTTCCGGCGAGGTGATGATCGCGGTGAACTCGGTCCGCCCTTCTTCGGTCTTGCCGATGTCCACGACCGTCATCCGCTCCGACTGCGCCTGCAGCTTCTTGAGATAGTCGGTGTACTGCGTGTAGTTGACGAGGCGGTAATCGTCGCCGACCGCAAAGCCGAACTGATCTTTGGGCGCGGTGACTTTCGCCGCCGGCGCCGTCTTCTGCGCGTAAGGCGCCGCAACCGTGACGCTCACAGCCAGCGCGACAAGCGCCGCGTATCTCTTCAGCATGACAACCTCGTGAATAAAAACGGACGGGCGGATCGTAGCAGATTTGAGGATCTGAGGAGGTGCGGATCTAAGGAACTGGGGACTGGGGACTGGGCGCTAGGTGCTAGGTGCTGGGTGCTGGGTGCTGGGTACTAGGTGCTAGGTACCAGGTGCGCCGAACGCCGAACCGTGAACGTTCGAACGCCGAACCGCGAACGTCGAATGCCGAACGCCGAACGCCGAACGCCGAACGCCGAACGACGAACGTCAGCGAGGCACCTACCTGCTTGCCACCATCGGTTCGCCGCGCAGGCGCGCGGCCACGGCCCGGCGCTGCGCCGGCTCGATGCGGAACGCGCCCGCGTCCGGCATGAACAGCTCGACGGCCGTCATCGTCGCCTTCATCAGGCCGCGCGGCGTGTGCATCTTCGAGGCAAGCAGGTAATGGCCCAGCTCATGCGCGAGCGCCCGCCCCATCGCCCGCGCCAGCAGCGTCTCCCGTTGCGCCACGGGCATCGCACTGATGATCCCGACGACGCCACGCGCATCTTCCATCATCGCCTGGGCGTTGGCGTACGACAGGTAGATCTCCTGCTCCGGAACCGTCCCGTCGTTGAACAGAATCCAGCCGAGCGGGAGGTAACCGTCACGGCCGACGCCGCGGCTCTCGCCAATCGTGAGGCGGAGGGTATTCGGCGCGTACGGCGCGATCTCGGTCGCGCCCGCGTGCGACGCGACCGCGAGCGGCGCGCGCCTCCAGGCGAAGGTCACGCCGCTGGTACGCCAGATCGCGTCCGCCTCGGCGAGCACCGCGCTGACGAGCTTTTGGGACATGCCGGGGGCCGACGACACGTTCACGATCATCGGCGGGATGGCCGGCGAGGACGCCGCCGGGGCGCCGGCGGCCGATGTGATCGAGGCGACGAGCACCGACGCAACCACGGTCGTGGCGATCAGCATCATGCCTGCAATAGACGGATGCGATCGTCAAAAGTTTGATGTCCGGAATCGTGAAGAACGGACGGTACTAAATCTCGAAATCGACCGCCACGACGTGCTCGGAGAGCCCGGCGCCGAACTGCGCGACCGGGACATGCCGCTCGTTGGTCTGATAGGCGTCGAGCGCCGCGCGATCCGGAAACGTGATCGCGAGGCCGGTGTCGTACGATCGTGGCGAGCGCACCACGTCCTCACCAACCTTCAGCTCGATCACGCCGTCTAAGCCTTGCAAGCCGGCGAGACGCTGGCGATGCTGCGCGCGGGTCGCGGCGTCGACCTCTGCCTTGTACTTGAAAACCACGAGGTGCAGCAGCATCAGAGCTCCTCTCCTTCGATGTCATCGTCGGCGACGTCGACCACGACGCTGTGAATGTCGATGCGGAACCACTCGCGAAAGGTCTTGAGATCGCGGTTCTCGGGCCAGGTCGCCTCGTTCTCCGTCCAGGCGGAGAGCTGAAAGTCGAACAGCCAGGCGACGTTGTCCTCGACCCATTCCTGCAGATCTTCCTCGAGGTCGAACTCGGGCAACAGGAACGCCGACCCGTAGGCCTTCGCGCGCGGCACGGTGATCGCGCCGCGGTTGAAGTCGGCATCGGTGTCGCGCATCCAGTCGATGAACGGCTGCGCGCCCGTGATGGTGACGGCGGTCCGGTTGACTACTCGCATGCCCGGAATTCTAGCGGGTTTCTCAGACCATCCGCACGGCCGCCGGCGGATCGGCGGCCTCGCGGGCGGCCGCGGTGAGGCTGCGCGCCAGCGTCTGCGCAATCTGCACGGCGCGGGCCGCCGGCTGCGACGTGTAGCAGATCCGCAGCTGATGGTCGCCGCCCTGGTCGACGTAGAACGGATCGCCCGTCAGCACCATCACCGACTCCCGCCGCGCATGATCCTGGACCGCGCGCGCGCGGATCGCCGGCGGCAACTCGCACCACAGATACATGCCGCCGTCCGGCACGCTGAACCGCAGCTGCGCCGCGGGCACGTGCTGCCGCAGCGCCTGCGCCATCGCGTCCCGCCGCCGGCGGTGCTCCACCTTGAGCGTGGCGAGGTGACGGTCCAGCACGCCCTGCTCGACCAGCTCGCAGAGCACCAGCTGCGACAGGTTCTGGGTATGCGGATCCACCTGCTGCTTGATGAGCGCGAGCTGATCGACGATGGGCCGGACCGCGCTGATCCAACCCACGCGCAGCCCGGGCGCCAGCATCTTGGCGAAGCTGTTGAGGCGGATCACCACAGCGTGCGCATCGTCGAGGGCGAAGAGCGACGGCGGAGTCGGCGGACCCGTCAGCGCGAGGTCGCGGTAGGTGTCGTCCTCGACGATCGGCACCCGGTAGCGCGCGGCCAGGTCGAGCAGCTCGCGGCGGGTGCGAATCGGCAGGGTGACGCCGGTCGGGTTGTGATGCGTCGGGTTGGTGTAGATCAACTTCGGGCGGTAGCGCAGGAGCAGTTCCTCGAGCTCGTCGGTGTCGGCGCGGGTGACGTCCCACCCGACCAGCCGCGCTCCGGCGTTGCGAAACGTCTGAATCGCACCGAGGTAGCCGGGCCGGTCGATGATGACCGCGTCGCCCGGATCGATGAGACACCGCGCCAGCAGATCCAGCCCCTGCTGCGCGCCCGCCAGCACCAGGATGTGCTCCGGCTCGCCGCCGAAACGGTGCGCGAGCGCGGCGCGGAACGACGGCAATCCCTCGGTCGGTCCGTGGCGCCAGGCGGCATCCCCCTGGGTGGCAAGCACGTGGTTCATGGCGCGCTGAAAGGCGTCGGTGGGAAAGCAGTCGAGCGCGGGTACTCCGGCGGCCACCGAAATCAGGTTGGGATCGGCGGCGGCCCGCACCAGATCGCGGACGGTGGTCGCGTCGCTGGCCTGCAGCGCGGCCGCGGCGATCTTGCCGCGCCAGGCGAACGGCGCGCTCGCCGCGTCGGGTTTCGCGGAGACGAACGTCCCGCGGCCGACATACCCGCGCACGAGGCCGCGCGCTTCGAGCTCTCGATAGGCGCTGACCACCGTCGCGCGGCTGATCTTCATCGCCGCGGCGAGATCGCGCTCGGGCGGCAGCTGCTGGCCCGCCGGCACCGCGCCGCGGGCGATGCCGCCTTCGAGCAGCGTCACGATGCGGCGGTAGAGGGGACGGGTCCGCGGCAGCGCCTTCGCGTCGACGCCGAGCGCCCGAAACAAACCATTCACGGATTGGCCTGCTTGCCGGAGGACTGGCTTGGGCATGATGGCTTCACTATGCCATCTGAAACCAGTCCAATCAACGATCTCGCGGCGCGGCCGGCGCGCCCTGCCGGCGGTCTCGTCTACGTCAGCGGCACCTGGCGCGACGCCGCGGAAGCCACCGTCAGCGTGTTCGACCATGGCCTGCTGTACGGCGACGGCGTGTTCGAAGGCATCCGGGCCTACAACGGACGCGTCTTCAAGCTCGAACGGCACATCGACCGGCTCTTCGATTCGGCCAAGGCGATCCGCCTCGAAATCCCCCACTCGCACGCCGACGTGTGCGAGCTGGTCCTGGAAACCTGCCGGCGCAACGCAATCAGCGACGGCTACATCCGGCTGGTCGTGACGCGGGGCCCCGGCGATCTCGGCATCGATCCGCGCAAGTGCCCGCGCGCCGAGCTGATCGTCATCGCCCGTCAGCTGACGATGTACGCGGCGGCGGCGAAGGGCATCAGGGTGGTGACCTCGACGTTCCGCCGTAACGCCCCTGACGCCACCAGCCCGTCGATCAAGTCGCTGAACTATCTGAACAACATCCTCGCGCGCATCGAGGCGAACGACCGGGGCGCCGACGAAGCGCTGATGCTCGACGGCCAGGGCTACGTCGCCGAAGCGACGGTCGACAACTTCTTCATCGTCACCGACCACGCGCTGCTGACGCCGCCGACCGCCACCAACCTCAAAGGCGTGACGCGGGAAGCGCTGCTCGCGGTAGCGGCGAGCCTCGGCATCAAGGCGGATGAAAAGCCGTTCACCCTGTTCGACGTCTGGACGTCGAAGGAGGCGTTCATCTGCGGCACCGGCGCCGAGGTCGTGCCGGTGCTGTCGGTCGACGACCGGCAGATCGGCGCCGGGCAGATCGGCCCGGTCACCGCCCGCATCGTCGCCGCGTATCACGATCTGGTGCGATCGCAGGGCACGCCGATCCAGCCGGGGACCGAGGCCCGCGAGGCGGTCGCGAGCTATCGAGTCTGAGGAAAATCGAAGAAGCGTTGGAACGCTTCCAGGGTCCTGACCATGGACTCCCGGGCGATCCGCGTGATCAGCGGCGCGGCGATCGGGCGCACGATCGACGGCACGTCGCGGCTGAGGGTCAGCGACTCCAGATCGACGCGTACGCCGCCGTCGATCTCCTCGTAGCGCCAATACGAGTGCAGGCGCCACAGAAAGCCGTGGTCGCTGCCGCCGGCCTCGGCGATCTGCGTCGAGACGCTGCGCGCCGTCGCCAGCCGCGGCGTCCAGCGCCGGAAGCGCATCTCATGTTCGGTGTCGTAGGTCACCGTCACGATCGCGCGGCGCACCAGCCGGATGGAGACGCGCAGCGAATCGTCCGTACGCGAGAGGACTCGCGACGAGACGATGTCTTCCTGCGGCGGCGGGGTCCCCGGATGTTGAAGCCGCTGAAGCAGGCGATCCAGCGTGGTGCCGTGGATGAACACCGCCCCCCGCCAGTCGCTGATCGTGCCTGACGGCACGCGGATGCTCTCGCCGTCGGCGGCGATCGCCTCACTGATCGCCGCGCGAGGAAAGGTTCGCGAACGCTCGAGCCGGGCCTCCGTGGCTTCCACGTAGCGCTGCCAGGCCTCGATTGTCTCGGCGCTCTGTGCCGCTGCCATCGAAGGTACACACACCCAGGCGACGCCGAGCATCGCGGCGGCAAGGCGTCGTCCGCCGCCGGGGCCGGGGAATACCCACCGATCGGCCGTCACGAAATTCACCAGGCTCATCAGCGCGACCGCAACGACGTTGGCGGGGATCGGCGGCCATCCGAGGGCGCCGGCAAGCAGCCCCATCAGCACGGCATTGCCGCCGATCGACGCGAGGCCGTTGGCGAGCTGGAACCTGGCGAAGCGGACCAGCCAATCGCCCGGGCGATCACGCCAGGTCCAGCGCGCATGCCAGAAAAAGTTGTGGACGACGGCGAGTTCCACGGCGGCCAGCGTCGCCGGCAGCCAGGTCCAGTGCGCCCGCATCGTCAGCAGCCAGAGGGCGATGACCTGCACCAGAAAGCCGCCGGCGCCGACGGCGAGGAAGCGCGCGACTCGCGGCGTCACGGCAGCGGCTCCGCCAGATACAGCGCCCGGGTGTTCCTGACGGCCGATGCGATGAACGCGAAGATCAGCCCGGCAATCGCGATCAGCCCGCCGACGTCCAGGAGCCGCACGTTCCGGCCGGCGACGTCCACCCACGGATGATCCGCGACATAGAAGCCACCGGCCGCCAGCAGGAGACGAAGTTCCGTCGGTCCGATGCCGCCGAAGGACAGGCGGAACACCCCTACCGTGTGAGTCGCCAGATAGGCCTCCGCCGAGACGAGCAGAAACGCGGCGAGCAGCGAGAGCGCGATGGCCGGCTCCATCAGCCCGGAGGCGCCCATGCCGATCAGGACGGCCACCGCGCCGGCGAGGTCGATCACATGGTCGACGTAATAGCCGTAGCGCGGCCGCTGCTGGTCGCGAACCCGCGCCAGGGTGCCGTCGAGGCTGTCCCCGAACCAGTTTGCCGCCAGGGCCAGCGCCAGCGCCGTCGCGCTCCAGCGGGCGGTCGCAATCCTCGAAAAGGCGAGGCCCGCAGCCGGCATCGACAAGAGTCCGAGCAGCGTCAGGTGATCCGAACTCAGCCAGGGGGGCAGGCGGCGGGCGATGGCGACAAGCAGTTGTTTTTCGGCGGAAGCGAGCAGGCTTCGATGCTCGCGCGTGTGGTCCATGATGGCCTCCACACGGGAATGTGAAAACCGCAGACCGGTCGGCTCAGAGGCGTAAGATACTCGTCAGGAGGTCCGCGATGGCCGAAACCGCCAAGTGCGCCCACCCTGCCTGTGAATGCCAGGTTGAGAAAGGTGGCCCTCACGGGAAATACTGCAGTGAGCACTGCAAAGAGAAAGGTCAGACCACGGAGCTTCGCTGCGAGTGCCGGCACCCGGCATGCCGATGAACCCAGGTCTCCCGGCGACGTATGGATGCACCGGAACGGTACGAGCAACTGATCGCGTTTCTCGACACGAACCTCTCGTCGCCGGTCGAACGGCATGAATCGGCGGACGGCGCGGTCCAGTTCGTCGGCGGTGAGCCGGCCGACGTGGTCGTGTCCCTCACCGAGAGCAGCGTCGTCGTCTCCGAATTCGCGGGGGTCTGGGAGACGCCGTTCACCTTCACCGCCAAGCCGCGGCGCGTGGGCGTGCTCAAGTGGCGCCGGCTGCCCGAGACCGCGCTGTTCAACGCGCTCCAGGTGTTGATCAAGGGCGCGCGCGAGGCGCGCTTGTCGCGGTTTCGCGTCTGCCACTACTGCGGCCGGAGCACCGCGCCCGAGTGGCTGCACGACGACGGCGTGTGCCAGGCCTGTGCGGACCAGCACAGTGGAGCGGTGCACTAGTGGCTAGGAGCTAGTAGCTAGCACCTAGCACCTAGCACCTAGCCCCTAGCCCCGAGTCCCCAGTCAGCCCTTCCGCGCATCCAGTTCCGCCCATCGGGCGTAGACCTTCGCGAGTTCGAGCGGCAGTGCGTCGGTTCGGGCAAGCGCCTGTTTGATCGCCTCGGCGCCTTCCTTATAGAACTCGGGAGCCGCAATTCGCGCGGCCAGCTGGCGCTGCTCGGTTTCGAGCGCGTCAATCGCCGCCGGCAGTTCGTCGAGCTCGCGCTGTTCCTTGAACGACAGCTTCTTGCGCCGCGTCTCGATCTTCGTCGTCTTCGGTTTCTCGACGGGCTTGCTGGACGCCTCCTCGGATGTCGAGCGCGCCTTCCTGGCCTCGGCGACGCTGGCGCTCTTCTCCGCCAGCCGCTGCCTGACCCAGTCCTCGTAGCCGCCCACATATTCCTGGACGCGGCCATCGCCGTCGAAGACAAACGTGCTGGTGACGACGTTGTCGAGGAAGGCGCGGTCGTGGCTGACCAGCAGCAGCGTCCCCGGCCACTCGACGAGCTGCTCCTCGAGCAGCTCCAGGGTTTCGAGATCGAGATCGTTGGTCGGTTCGTCGAGCACCAGCACGTTGGCCGGACGGGTGAACAGCCGCGCGAGGAGCAGCCGGTTGCGCTCACCGCCCGACAGCGCCTTGACCGGCGAACGCGCCCGCTCGTCCGAGAACAGAAAATCGCGCAGGTAGGCGTGGACGTGGCGGGTGCGGCCGTTCGAGGTGACGGTATCGTTCCCCTCGCCCACCGTGTCGAACACGGTCCGTTCAGGGTCGAGCTGCTCGCGCTGCTGATCGTAGTAGGCGATCTGGACGTTGGCGCCGAGCCGGATCTCCCCTTCGTCCGGCGTCAGCTCGCCGAGCAGCATCCGCAGCAGGGTCGTCTTGCCGGCGCCGTTCGGGCCGATCAGACCGATCCGATCGCCGCGGATCACCCGCGTCGAGAACTGTCGAATCACCGGCTTCGGGTCGGCGGCGGGATCGCCGCCGGGGTAGCTTTTCGAGACGCCCTTGGCTTCGAACACCAGCTTGCCCGACTGTTCCGCCTGCTCCACCTGCAGGCGCACGTTGCCCATCTGCTCGCGGCGCGCCGCCCGCTCGACGCGCATCGCCTCCAGCGCCTTGACCCGGCCTTCATTCCGCGTCCGGCGCGCCTTGATCCCCTGGCGGACCCACACTTCCTCCTCGGCCAGCTTCTTGTCGAACTTGTCCGCGAGCACCTGCTCGTTGGCGAGCGCCTCTTCCTTGCGCCGCAGGTAGGTGGCGTAGTTGCCGGGCCATGAGGTCAGCTTGCCGCGATCGAGCTCGATGATCCGCGTCGCCAGCCGCTGGAGGAACGCGCGGTCGTGGGTGACGAACATGACGGCGCCTTCGTACTCGGCGAGAAAACTCTCGAGCCATTGAATCGCCTCGATGTCGAGGTGATTGGTCGGCTCATCGAGCAGCAGCAGATCCGGCTGTCCGACCAGCGCCCGCGCCAGCAGCACGCGCCGGCGCCATCCGCCCGACAGGGTGTCGACGATCGCGTCCGCCGGCAGCTCGAGCCGCGAGAGGATCAGCTCGACGTGATGCTCCCGCAGCCAGGCTTCGTCCTCTTCCAGGTGGTGGGTGTGCCCCTCGGCGACGACGTCGAACACCGAGCGGTGCGCGGACAGCGGCACGTCCTGTTCGAGACGGGCGACGCGCAGCGACGGCTGACGCCACACGGTCCCGGTGTCGGGAGCGATCTCGCCGCTGAGAATCTTGAGCAGCGT
>Ga0070665_100007013_pt1 | contig 11451 bp, 9 predicted proteins | sample KBSS13metaG_FD_65862 | JGI IMG/M metagenome (GOLD analysis project Ga0070665, IMG submission 65862) | Switchgrass rhizosphere microbial communities from Kellogg Biological Station, Michigan, USA - KBS S1-3 metaG | ecosystem: Host-associated > Plants > Roots > Rhizosphere > Soil ...
GCAACAGCGAGGAAGACGCGTCACTGGAGTGACGCGCCCCCAGCGGAACCCACCTGATCAAAAATCCCAGGCTCCGAGCGAATATCCCGCGGTTGATCGGAAATCCGTACTCCCGTCACGGGTGCAGCGCGCTTTCTGCAGGGTTCGAGGCCGTCGGACCTTCTCGCAGCGATTGCGGCGAGTCGCCGCTGTCCCGCGAATATCACCGCTTCGGCAGCATCGCCTCGTCACAGAATGGACGCTGCACTCAGCTCGCATGAGCCCTACCTCTCGGCTACTACGTCGTCGCCTGCGTCATCGTCCTGTCAGAACGACGAGGCAGAGTACTGCAGCCAGCCCGGCAAGTGGTCCCGAGTTTGCTTGCCTGTCGGGCGAAGCACCTTGCGTTCCTCACCCTGCCGGGTGCCCAACCAGAGATGAGGTGATCAAATGACCGACCGCGAGATCATCGTTGCCGTCGCGCGGAGCCTGTACTGGGGTTACGTCAAGGACACGACCGGCACGCCGGGGAAATGGTCCGACCTCGTCCAGGAGGAGCGCGAGGTGTGGATATCCGCCGGCTGGCGAGCGACGCGCAAGATCCACGAGCTGAGGTCGCCGCAGCCGCACGAAACGGCAAACGACTAGCCGCCGCACGGCATCGTTCCCTTGTTCTTTCTCCGAAGATGCAAGGAGAGTGACGGCCTAGAGATTTCCATCCGATGACGGCGACGCGACGATCGCGTCGCAGCGTGCTGTCCCCATCGGTGGACAAGCGCGTTGCAGAGCAAGTGTCAGGATCATAAGACTATCACGCGGGCGGAGCCGTCGCCGGCTCCTGCCGTCCGATGTTCGTCTACATCGGCATCGGCGTGTCGCTGAACATCCACACCGAGATCGGGCTGATCACGCTGAAGGGGCTGATCAGCAAGCACGGCATCCTGATCGTCGAATTCGCCAACACGCTGCAGGAGCTGGGCCTCGGCCGGCGCGACGCGGTGCGCCAGGCCGCCGTCACCCGCCTGCGGCCAATCGTCATGACCACCGCCGCGATGGTGCTGGGCGCCGTGCCCCTGCTCGCCGCCACCGGCGGCAGCCGTCCAACAGGCCGTTGGACGATTGCCGTGGAGCCACAATCTGGTGCTGCCGCCCCGTCTGAAGCGAGCCGAGAGGTCGGCCAGGAAGCGGACGAAAGGAAGCATCACACGACCGAAGGAGGCTCTGCGATGAGCAAGGACGATATGGAGCTGGTCCGCGGAAGCGGAAATGTCTTCCGCGACTTCGGTGATCCGAACGCCGAGCTCGAGCAGGCGCGGGCGTGGCTCGCCGCAAAGATCATCGAGGTTCTCGATGATCGAAAGCTCAATATGCGCGCAGCCGAAGAGGCAACCGGCATCGCTGCGTCGGAGTTCCCCCGCATCCGCAATGTGAGGCTCGAGCGTTTCACGATCGATCGAATGATCACGATCCTTGGAAAGCTCGACCAGGAGGTACGGGTGACTCTCGAGGGACGGCCACGCCCGGCATCGCAATTGACCATGGTCTAGACGGGAGTGTCGGACGGTTGCCAGGCATCGCGCTCACGCTACGGGTAGCGGCCGGTGGCGCAGCATCGCTTATTGCCCAAAGGAGCCATTTCGCTCCAAATGGCCCCAACGTGGGGATTTCCGACAGTGAACACCGTCAACGCCGATCCGGAGGGGAACGATCTGGAGAGGGATGGGGCATGACCGACATGCCTGCCCGCCTCGGCACGCCGCCCGCCGGCTACGGCGATTGGCTGGCCGAGCTGAAGACGCGTATCCATGCCGCGCAGCAGCGCGCCGCGCTCGCCGTCAACCGCGAGCTGGTTCTGCTCTACTGGCAGATCGGCCGCGACATCCTCGCCCGGCAGGCCGACCAGGGCTGGGGCGCCAAGGTCATCGACCGGCTGGCAGCCGACCTGCGCACGGCCTTTCCGGACATGAAGGGGTTTTCACCGCGCAACCTCAAATACATGCGCGCCTTTGCCGAGGCGTGGCCGAATGAGCAATTTGTGCAGCAAGCTGTTGCACAATTACCGTGGGGACATAACCTGGTGCTGCTGGACAGGCTGCCTAGCCCTGAAACCCGGAAATGGTACGCCGCCAAGGCCATAGAGCACAACTGGTCGCGCAACGTGCTGGTGATGCAGATCGAAAGCCGCCGGCTGGAACGGAGCGGCGCGGCCGTCACCAATTTCCCGGGCACGCTGCCCGCACCGCATTCCGATCTGGCGCGTGAGTCCCTGAAAGACCCGTACCGCTTCGATTTTCTCGGCCTGACGGACGAGGCGCAGGAGCGGGAAATCGAACATGCGCTGGTCAGGCACGTCACCGAATTCCTGTTGGAACTCGGCGCGGGTTTCGCCTTCGTCGGCCGGCAGGTCCTCCTGGATGTGGGCGGTGAAGAGTTCTTCATCGACCTGCTGTTCTATCACCTCAAGCTGCGCTGCTATGTCGTGGTCGAGTTGAAAGCGGGCAAGTTCAAGCCGGAGCATCTGGGGCAGCTCGGCTTCTACCTCACGGCAGTCGATCGCCAGCTCAGGAACGAGCACGACAATCCGACCATCGGCCTGCTGCTGTGCAAGAGCAGGAACGAGGTGGTGGCCGAATACGCGCTGGGCGACAAATCGCAGCCGATGGGCATTGCCGAATACAAGCTGGCCCAAGCCCTGCCCGCCGAATTGCAAACCAGCCTGCCCAGCATCGAGCAGATCGAACGGGAACTGGCGGGAACGGACGACGAAGAGGACGAGGCGTGAGCCGGATCGATCGCCTCGTTGCCGAGCCTTGCCCGGACGGCGTGGAGTTCGAGGCGCTTGGCGCGGTCGAGGCGTATCCGGCGGTTGCGCTTCGTCGGGGTTGACCACACACTCTCCGCGGACGCGGCAGCGATGACGGAAACCGATGCTTCGCAGGCCAGACTCCCGCGACCCGATTGCCGGCGAGGCACGAGGCGACGCTTCCCCGCCGCGGCACGGGCCTGCAGAACGATCGTACGCGTTCGGTGACTTCCGCCTCCTGCCGGACCGGCAAGCCCTCCTGCACGCCGGCCAGCCGGTTCGGATCGGCAGCCGCGCGCTCGACATCCTCGCCCTGCTGGTCCAGCGCGCCGGCGAGCTCGTCACCCGGGCCGAGCTCGAAGCCTATGTGTGGCCCGACACCTTCGTCCACGAGAGCAACCTCAAGGTCCACGTCTCGGCGCTGCGCAAGGTCCTGGGCGCGGCGTCCGGCGGCCCGTCCGGCATCCTGAACGTTCCGGGACGCGGCTACCGGTTCACCCTCGCGGTGACGGTCGAAGGCCGCGCCCGCGCGTCGTCGCGACGCTGGCCGGGAGCGGGCCTGGAAACGGCCGGCCCGGCCGCCCGGATCATCGGCCGCGAGGAGGAGATCGCCTCCCTCGTCGAGGCGATCTCGCAGCATCCCCTGGTCACGATCGTCGGCGCCGGCGGTGTCGGCAAGACGACGGTGGCGCTGGCGGCCGCGGCCCGGCTCGCCGGGCGCCGCGGGGCGGTCCCCTGCTTCGTGGACCTGTCCGCGATCGACGATCCCCAGCTCGTGGCGCATGCGATCGCCGGCGCGCTGGGCGTGCGCGTCGATCTCAACGACCTGCTCGGCGGCATCGGCGACCACCTGCGCTCGGCGCCGCGCCTGCTGATCCTCGACAATTGCGAGCATCTGACGGCGGCGGTGGCGGCGGCCGCCGACCATCTCGCGGCGGACCTCGATCGGGCGGCCCTGCTCGCCACCAGCCGCGAGCCGCTGCGCGCGCGCCAGGAGCACGTCCATCGCCTGCCGCCGCTGGCCTGTCCCGGCATCACGGCGCCGATCACCGCCGCCGAGGCGCTCGGCTATCCCGCGATTGCGCTGTTCGCCGCCCGCGCCGGGGAACGCGCCGGCTTCTCGCTGCACGACGACGATGCCGCGACGGTGTCGCAGATCTGCAGCCAGCTCGACGGCATCCCGCTCGCCCTCGAGCTCGCCGCGACGCGGCTCGAGTCGCTTCGCCCGGCCGAGCTGCTGCGCCGGCTGCAGGACCGCTTCGACCTGCTGCGCCGGACCGACCTCGCCGTGCCGGCGCGTCAGCGCACCTTGCTGGCGACGCTCGACTGGAGCTACCGGCTGCTCTCGGACGCCGAGAGCCGCATCCTGCGGTTCGCCGCGATCTTCGCCCGGAACTTCGCGCTGGACGATCTCGTCGCGGTCCTCGGCCCGGCAGCCCTCCCTACGGCGGCCCTCGACACGGCCGACATCGTCGCCGGCATCGAAAGCCTCGTCGCCAAGTCGTTCGCGACGGCGGAACTGTCGCGCGGCTCGCGCCGCTATCGGCTGTTCGAGAGCAGCCGCAGCTATGCGCTCACCCGCCTCGACGCCGAGGGAGAGCGGGATCGGGCGCATGCGCTGCACGCCACCCATCTGCTGGCGGTCCTCGAACGCGCCGAGGATGAATGGCGCTGGCGCGTGACCGACGACTGGACGGCGCTCCACGGCTCGCGCGTCGACGACCTGCGCCGTGCGCTCGGCTGGGCCTTCGGCGCGACCGGCGACGGCCTAACCGGCATCCGGCTCACCGCGGCAGCGATCCCGCTGTGGGAAGAGCTCTGCCATGTGGAGGAGAGTGGAACGCGGGTCAGGGACGCCCTGCGCGTCGCCGACACGCTTCCCTCGTGTGACGCGGGGCTGAAGACGAAGCTGGCGCTCCGGCATGCCTGGACATTGACCTGGTCGGAGCAGCGGCTGCCGGCCTCCGAGGCGCCCTGGCTCGATTGCCTGCGCCTCGCCCGCGACGCCGGAGACACCGAATACCAGCTTCGCGCGCTGTGGGGCCTCGCCATCTACGAGACCTTCACCGGAAGATCGCCCGCCGCGATCGGCCACCTGCTCGAATTCGAGGCGATGGCCGAGCGGGCGGAGGACTGGTCCGTGCTGCCCGACGGCCAGCGCCTGCTGGCGCTGGCGCGCGCTTACGTCGGCGAGCTGCGCGAGGGCAACGAGCTGCTGGAGCAGCTCGCGCGGCGCTTCAACCGCGTCGAGAAGCGGGCGCGCATCACCCGCTTCTCGATCGACCGCTATTGCATCATCCGCAGCTCGCTGGCCTTCACGCGCTGGCTGTGCGGACGCACCGGGGCGGCTCTCGAGGCCGCGGCGCAGGCGGTCGACGCCGCCCTTGCGGTCGATCATGCGGTGTCGCATTCCAACGCCCTGGCCTTCGCGGGCGTGCCGCTGGCGCTGTGGACGGGAAACCTCGACCGCGCCGAGGCGGCCATCGGGGCGCTGCAGGCAAACCTCGCGATCCGCAACACCGCGGTGTGGCGCCGGCTCGCGCGCTTCTTCGAGGCGTCGCTCCACCACGCCCGCGGCGAGCGGGCGGCGGTCGCACGGATGGGCACGAGCCTCGACGAGCTGCTCGATACGGGATTCGTCACCCGCGCGTCGATGTATCTCGGCATGCTCGCCGAGGCGCTGCTGCGCGACGGCCTGGTCGCGCAGGCCCAGGCACGGATCGATGACGCCGCGATGCGCATCGCGCAGTCCCGCGAACGATGGTGCAGGCCCGAGATCCTGCGCATCCAGGGGCTGATCCAGGCCGCGACCGGCGATCGCGCCGCGGCGCAGGCCCGGTACGCCGAGGCGATCGCGGACGCAGACGCACTCGGCGCGCTGACCTTCGAGCTTCGCGCGGCCTCCGACCTGGCGCGCGATCTTGCAGCCGATGGCCGCCGGGACGCCGCCTTCGCCATTCTGAGCCACACCTGCGCGAAGTTCACGGAGAAGGGTCCGAACAGCGAGCTCGCCGCCGCGCAGGCATTGCTCGACACCCTGGCCTGAGAGGGTGCGAGTTCTTGATTTCAGAGGGCGTTGCGCTGGGACCGCGGCTCTCCAGAGCCGCTCATGGGATGTGGCAATCCGAAGAAAGAGCGGCTCTGGAGAGCCGCGCTCCCAGCAGCATGACCTCGATTTGGCGATAAACTCACAAACTGCAAGCCCATTGCCTTAACCACGATTCACTCGCCAGGCGTCCGGTCCCGGGCGCATTGCTGTCCTGCGACGCAGAAGGGGACCGCAGGATGAGGCTTCACGGCAAGGTGGCGCTGGTGACCGGCGCGGCGAGCGGGATCGGTCGCGCCATCGCGGAACTCTTCGTCAAGGAAGGCGCCATCGTCGTCGCCGGCGACATCGCCGCGCCGGAACGTCCCTATTCCGCCGGCATCGAGGCCCTGCAGCTCGACGTCACGAGCGAGGACGGCTGGGCGGCGGCAGTCGACGGCATCGTCCGCCGGCACGGACGACTCGACGTGCTGATCAACAATGCCGGCATCATCGCCTACGAGCCGCTGCACGAGCTCGGCATGGCCGCGTGGATGAAGATGATCGCGGTCGATCAGACCGGCGTCTTCCTCGGCATGCGCGAAGCGGTCGGTGTCATGCGCCGGCAGAAGTCGGGCTCGATCGTCAACATCTCGTCGATCTGGGGCAACGCCGCGGTTGCCGGCGCGCACTCCTATCACGCCGCCAAGGGCGCAGTGCGCACCATGTCGAAGAACGCGGCGCTCACCTACGTCGGCGACGGAATCCGCGTCAACTCGGTGCACCCGGGCTTCATCCACACGCCGCTGACCGACGCCCAGGCACCCGCGCTCAACGACTCGGTCATTGCGTCGACACCGATGAAGCGCGGCGGCCGGCCGATCGAGGTCGCCTATGGCTGCCTCTTCCTCGCCTCGGACGAGGCGAGCTTCGTCACCGGCGCCGAGCTGGCGATCGACGGCGGCTATCTCGCGCAGTAGCGGCTGGCTCATGAGCGCTTCCATCGTTCGCAGGTCGGCAGCCGCCGCGGGGCTCGTGGTGGCCGGCGTGGCCGCCTATCTCTGCCTGTGGCCCGTCCCCATCGAACCCAGGTCGTGGCCGGCGCAGGCTCCGCCGGGCTTCACCGGCCCCTATGCGCCGAACTCCCGCCTCGCCGGCCTGCGCACGATCGACATCGGCAATGAAGTCGGCCCGGAGCACATCGCGATCGGTCCGGACGGCAGGCTGTACGCAGCGATGGAGGGCGGCAAGCTGCTGCGCCTGTCGGCCGACGGCAAGAATCGGGAGGTGTTCGCCAGCACAGGCGGGCGCGTCCTCGGCTTCGACTTCGATCCGGCAGGCCGCATGATCGCCGCAGATCCGATGAAGGGGCTGCTCGCCATCGCCGCGGACGGGCGCGTCACGCTGCTGGTCGACCGCACGAGCGCCGGCGACCCGGTGCGCTATGCCAATTCCGTCGTGGTCGCGCCGGACGGGACGATCTATTTCACCGATGCCTCCACGCGCTTCGCGCCCGCGCAATGGGGCGGCACCTACGAAGCGAGCGTGCTCGACATCCTGGAGCAATCCGCCAGCGGCCGCGTGCTCGCGCATGACCCGGCATCGGGGAGCACGCGCGTCGTGGCCCGCGGCCTCTCCTTCGCCAACGGCATCGCCCTGTCGGCCGATGGCCGGACGCTGTTCGTGACCGAGACGGGCCGCTACCGCATCTGGAAGATCGACGCCCACGCGCGCGACCTCGACGTGCAGGGCAGCTCGCCGCAGGCCAGCATCCTGATCGACAACCTGCCCGGCTATCCCGACAACCTGATGCGCTGGCGCGACGGCCGCCTCTGGGTCGGGCTGTTCAGGCCGCGCAATCCGGCCGCGGACGGGCTCGCGGACAAGCCTTTCCTGCGGACGATCCTGCTGCGCCTGCCGCGCTCCCTGCTGCCGCTCGGCCAACCCTACGGCCACGTCTTCGCCTTCGACGAGAGCGGACGCGTGACGGAGGACCTGCAGGATCCCGCCGGCGCCTATCCCGAGACGACCGGCGCCACCGAGACGGCGGACCGGCTCTACATCCACAGCCTGCACGCCCACACGATCGGCTGGCTGCCGCGATGAAGCACAAGACGATCCTGATTGCCGCGTTGTCCGTCCTGGGCGCCCTCTTCTCGCCGCCCGCCTCGGCAACCGACCCCGCGCTGGAGGACATCTACGTGCTCCGCAGCATTCGCGAACCACAGGCGCCCACCGCCGGCTGGTGCGCCGCGTCGCGAACCGGCTTCGCGCCCTTCCCGGCCGACGCCGAGCGCTTCTTCTCGTTCTGGAGCGTCCGCTCGCGGCCCGAGGACGGCAGGATCGTCGACGCAAAGGCGGCACGCGTCGCCGAGCTGCGCGCCTGCTTCGGCCCGACCGACGATCGCGCGCGGCAGCACTTCCATGCCGAGATCAGATTGGGCGCGCTGACTTTTCGCGGCAGCGGCGAATGCCTCGCCCTGATGATCGATTTTCCCGAGAGCGGCCTTTTCCCCGTCCGCTGCCACCTCGTGCTGGACGGGCTGCCCGCGCCCTACGTCGGCGGGCTCCTGACCACCAACACGCTGACCACGAGGGCTGCTTTCGGCGGCGATAGCGAACCGCCCGGCTACACCCAGGCCTCGATCGCCACGATCCGCCTGTGGCGGGCGCGGCCGCGACGCTGACGATCGAGCCTCTTTCACCCAGGGAGACACATCATGAGCGACGACCAGAGCGAGACTGACCTCCACCGCCGCGAGATCCTTCAGGCGGCCGGCCTCGCGATCGCCGGCGGATTGGCGGCCTCGGCGGCGCGGGCGGCCGACAGGCCGCCGCTCGGCGCGCGGCTGCAGGGCGTGCAGCATTTCGGGCTCACGGTCCAGAACATGGATCGCGCCTTCGCGTTCTACACCGAGGTTCTCGGCGGGACCGAGGTGATGCGCGACGGCGACTTCCAGGGCGAGCGCATCCACAACACGCTGCTGACGGACCAGGAGATCGAGGCGCGCGTGCGCGGGGTCAATCCGCGCACGATCGGCGTGCCCGACCTCAGGGGCGGGGCGCAGCGCCTCGACGTGCGCTTCGTCCAGTTCGACAATGTCGTGATCGAGCTGCTGCAGTATCGCGACGCCGCGCAGCCGGCCGGCAGCGGCGCCGCCTTCGCCGAGCCGCTCGACCACATGAGCCCGGCCTTCCCGCGCATGATGCACATCTGCTTCCACATCCGCGACGATGCCGATTTCAACCGGTTCATCGCCGATCTCGAAGCCGAGGCGGCGCGACGCGGGATGACCCAGGTCAGGGCCAACCGCGTCGTCACCGTGACGACCGAACAGGAACGGCGGGCCGCGCCGATCGAGGCAAACAGCAACGCCATCACCGAGGGCAAGTCGAACGGCTGGCGGCTGATCTACTGCAAGGGCCCCGAAGGCGAGCAGCTCGAGTTCGTCCAGGCGCTCGGCCCGGTGAAGCGCGTCTTCGACGACGCACGCGACGCCCGCCAGCGCGCCGCCGCCCGCTGACATCGATCGGAGATTCAAGATGCTGGGAGCGCGGCTCTCCAGAGCCGCTCTTTCTTCGGTTTCGTGATACCCCATGAGCGGCTCTGGAGAGCCGCGCTCCCAGCTTTCCGATGCGGTCAATTCATCCACGGCCTCTCGGATGGCGCAAGCCGTTCCAGGAGGTCACACTCCCGCGCCAACCGGGAGGAGCGACCGTGACCGCCAGCAATGCCTTCAAGTTCGTCATGCTGCCGCCGCAGACCGACACGACCCGTGCGTGGGCCGCGCGCCTGGCCGCGGAGGTGCCGGAGGCGCGCGTCGTCGTCGCCGAGGATGCGGCCTCCGCCGCGCGCGAGATCGCCGATGCGGAAGCCGCGTTCGGCCGGCTCGACAAGGAGCTCCTGTCGAAGGCGAAAAAATTGCGCTGGCTGCAGGCGCCGTTCGCCGCGCCGCCGGCCGGCTACTACTTCCCCGAGCTGATCGGCCATCCCGTCGCGGTCACGAACTTCCGCGAGATCTACAACGACCATATCGGCGCGCACATCCTGGCCTTCGTGCTGGCCTTTGCGCGCGGCTTCCATCTGTACATTCCGCAACAGCTCCGCCGCGAGTGGAAGAAGAGCCCGCTGGAGCACGGCGACGTCATCCACCTGCCCGAAACGACGGCCCTGATCGTCGGCGTCGGCGGCATCGGCGCCGAGGCCGCGCGCCTGCTCGCCGCCTTCGGCGTGACCGTGCTTGCGACCGACGCGCGCCGCACCTCGGCGCCCGAGGGCGTGCGCGAGCTGCATCCGGCAGAGGCTCTCGACGATCTCCTGCCGCGCGCCGACTTCGTGATCCTGACGGTGCCGCATACGCCGGCGACCGAGGGCTTCTTCGACCGCGCCCGCTTCCAACGCATGAAGCCGTCGGCGTTCTTCATCAACATCGGCCGCGGCATGACGACGAAGCTCGACGACCTGGTCGCCGCCCTTCAGGCCGGCGAGATCGCCGGCGCGGCGCTCGACGTCTACGAGCAGGAGCCGCTGCCCGCCGAGCACCCGCTGTGGACGATGCCCAACGTGCTGCTGACCCCGCACATGGCCGGCCACGGCCCCTATCTCGACGACCGCCGGCTCGGCATCATCGCCGACAACTGCCGCGCCTTCGCCGCCGGCACCCCGCTGCGCAACCCGGTCGACAAGGCCTCGTGGTTCTGACGGCATCCACCTTCTCCCGTCTTCGGGGGAGGGAAGCTCGATATGCGATTGCCCTGGCTCCGTGAAGATCCGTATTGATCGCCGCGCGTTTTTACTGCACGGTTGGTGCAGTTCATTCTTTTTGCTCCCCTCTGTTTCATTGCCGTTGATTTCATATTGAGCAAGTCGGTCAACGATACCCTCGACGGCGTCAACGGCCCGGATTTCCGGGCGCTTCGTGCTGAGGGAAGCGCACCCCAAGGGGGAGTCGAGCGATGTTGCCACTGGTCGGTATTGCCACTGCCGTCATTCCGGACCTCATCAAGCTCATCGCGGGAGACAGGGCCGGCAAGATCGCCGACTCGGTCGCGGACGCGGTAAGCACGGCGACGGGGACGACCGACCCGCAGGCCGCCCAGAAGAAGATCGACGAAGACCCCGCCGTTGCCGCCGCGCTGCGCATCAAGCTGGCCGAGATCGCGCTGCAGGAAGCCAAGCTGCAGAACGACCGGGAAGCCGCCGAACGAACCGCGCGGCTCGACGCGGAGGACAAGCAGCGCCAGAACGCCCTCGAGCTGCTGCGCACGCAGTTCGACAACGACCAGAAGACGCGCACCCAGCAGTTCGAGCAGCAGCAGGCGGAACTGAAGGCGACGCTGGAGCAGACGGCAAGCGCCCGCACCCTGCAGCTCGACCTGATCCGAAGCGGCGATCCCATCAAGTGGGCGCCCGTCGCGGTCTCGGTCGTCGTGACCCTGCTGTTCGCCGGCGCCCTTCTCCTGCTGCTGTTCCGCACGCCCCCTCCTGCGACGGAGCCGAACTACAAGGACCTCATCAACATCTGCATCGGCGCGCTGGTCGCCGGCTTCTCGACCGTCATCAGCTACTGGCTCGGCTCCTCGCAGGGCTCGCGGGAGAAAGACACGGCCGCACAGCGGTTGCAGGCCACCCAGGCGGCGCAGA
>Ga0070665_100007015_pt1 | contig 11449 bp, 10 predicted proteins | sample KBSS13metaG_FD_65862 | JGI IMG/M metagenome (GOLD analysis project Ga0070665, IMG submission 65862) | Switchgrass rhizosphere microbial communities from Kellogg Biological Station, Michigan, USA - KBS S1-3 metaG | ecosystem: Host-associated > Plants > Roots > Rhizosphere > Soil ...
TCGGCCGCCCAGCCGAAGCCGAGCAATGCCTTGCTCGCCTGCATGCTCTTGAGCCGCACGCGTTCGAGATAGACGCGCGCCTGCTCCGGTTGCTCGCTGCCGAGCGCCGCGAAACCGAGTGCGACGTTCGCGCGGTCGCGCAGGCTGCGGTACTCCTCGTTCTCCGCGCCGGCCTTGCCGATCTCGTCGAGCACCGCCGTGCCGCCGGCCACATCGCCGGAGCGGATCAGGGCGACGCCGAGGTTGTAGCGCACGTAGCGCGCGCCCGGCGTCTTCGCGTTGACCTTGGCCAGCGACGTCGCGGCGCCGGCGTAGTCGGCGTGCGCCATCAGCAGCGTGGCCTGAAGCAGCACGCGCTCCTCTTCGAGCGCGGGCGGCAGGTTGTTCTCGACGTGCGCGAGCGCCTCTTCGGCCTCGGGCAGCACGCCGCGCTGGTAGCGGATCTTCGCGAGATAGAACCAGGCCCGATCGCGCACCTTCGGGCTCGCGCCCTTCTCGATGAGCTGCGCGAAGATCGTGCCGGCCTCGCGATGCAGGCCGTAGGAGAGCAGCATGCCGCCGCGCAGGATCTCGGCCTCGTCGCCGTGCTCGGTGACGCGCTCGAAATGCTGCGAGACCATCAGCGAGGTGATCGCGGTGAAGTGATGATCCTGGAAGAAGTGGAACAGCGTATCGCCGTAGTGCGGCGCCTTGATCTCGTGCGTCGCGGGCGGCTCGGCAGCGGCCGCGCCGCCGATCGCCAGCGAGGCCCCGACAGCCATGGCCGCGGCCACGGCCACGCGGCGCGCGAGCGGGGTGAAGAAGAACGAACGTGACATCGCCGTAATCGCTCGTCGTGGGCTTACTGCCAGACCTTGACGTCGAACTCGGGCTGCAGCTTCTGCTGCAAGTCCTTGATGCGCAGTTCGATGTACTTGGGCTCGGTGCCCTTGTCGAACTTGACGGTCGCGCCGCGCTTGTAGTCGCGGTCGTGCGGGCCCTTGCCGGTGAAGTAGGCGACGAGCTCGTGCTCGCCGGTCTTCAGGTTGCCGAGGTACAGCCGCTGCACACCGCCGCGGTGCAGCGCCTGCACTTCGAGCGGCGTGTAGAGATAGCTGGAGACGACCTTGTCGTCGAGCTTGATCTGCACCGAGTCGAGCTCGAACATCTTGCCCACGTCCATCGAGACGAAGAGCGCCACCTGCGTGCTCGCCGGGAACAGCAGTTCCTCTTCGAGCACGAGCAGATCGCGGTTGAGCTTGATCACGTCGCTCTTGATGTCCTGTACGCGACCGTCGAGCGTCGCGGCGTTGGGCGCGGGCGCGGCGCTTGCGGCGGCGGCTGGCGCGGCAGGCGCCTTGGCCGCGGCCGCCAGAGCGGCCGGCGTGGTCGCGGCGACGAGCGTGGCCGGCTTGCCGTCGGCGGCGAGAACCGGGAAATGGGCGATCGCCCCGAGCGCGAGCACGGCAGCGGTGAGTCGAAGAGCGTGGATCATGGCTGGCATCCGTGAGTCGATCGGGTGAATCAGAAGTTGGCCGTCATGTAGAGCTGCAGCACGTTGGCGTTGTAGCCATAGAGCGAGCCCGTACGGATGTCGGTGAAGTCGTCGTACTTGAAGCGCACGAACTCGTACGAGCCGTTGAACTTGATCTCGTACTTGCCCGGCACCTTGCGCCAGCTGTAGGTCAGCTTGCCGCCCACGCCGATGCTGTTGAACGTGCTGAGCTGACGGTTGCGCGAGACGTAGGTCGTCTCGCTTTGCGCGTTGTCGCTGTAGAACAGTGCCTTGCCCTGGCGGTAGTAGCGCAGCGTTCCGTCGGCGAGGAACGATTCGCCGATGTAGCGGCTGTAGCCGCCTTCGAGCGTGTGCGCCTTGATGTCCCACGTGTCCCAGAAGTAGCGGTAGGACAGGTGCAGTGCGTCGCGCGAACCGAGGTCGCCGTTGACGCGGAAGTTCATCGCCCGCGAGCTGCGCGTGCGCGGGTTGCGCTCCGGCACCGCGGCGCCGAACACGCGTGCGACGCGGTACGGGCTGCCGAGGTAGCCGTCGTCCGAGATGGCTTCGAAGTTCGCGCTCGCGATCCAGCGCGGCGTGAGGATCTGCGTGACCCCGACGCGGTACTGCCAGTGCGTGACCGCGTCGCGGAATTCGGGTGCGTCGTGCTTGAGGACCGTGTCGGAGCCGCGCGTGAACCCGAGGCTCACCGTCGTCATGCCGCCGAAGGTTTCCTGCGCGATGTCCAGGCTGTAGCGGTTCGCGGTGTAGTCGGGCTCGCGGCTGGTGTTCAGCCCCAGGCTGATCTGCGAATCGCGGTAGACGTAGTCGGCGCCGAAGCTGTACTCGTTGCGGTTCTCGCGGAACTTGCTCGCGGTCGTGACGACGTCGATCGAGGCGTTGCTGACCGCGTCCAGGTAATACGACGCCGACAGCGACACGGTGTCGGCGACGCTCTTGCGCACCAGCAGCGCCGGGCCGTTCGCCGTCACGCCGCCGCCGCTGTACGAGTGGAACAACGCTTCGGCCTTGTCGGCCGGAAGATCGAGCGCACGCGCGCCGCCGACAGCCAACAGGCTGCCGACGAACGCACCGATGCGCCGGAGCAGATCAGTTGCAGCCACAGCCGCCTCCCTGCACGCCGGTCGCGCCGCGCGCGCCTTCGCGCACTTCGCGTGCGTGATCGCGATGGCGCTCGGGCAGGTTGTCGCGCGAGAACGCCATGATCGGATCGGCGAGCCGCTCGCGCTCGTACGGCTTGACCCACGGCTGCAGCGACGAGCAGCCGCCGAGCAGCGCGGCGAGAGTGATCAGTGCCAGCAAGCGCTTCACTTCAGCATCTCCCGCACCTGCTTCTCGTAGGTGTCCTCGTAGCCGTTCAGATAGCCGCGGTGCACGTAGCGCACCTTGCCGTCGCGGTCGATCAGCACGGTCGAGGGCATCGTCGCCAGGTCGTAGAGGCGGCTGACCTTCTTGTCGGTGTCCCACAGCACGGGGAACTTCACGCCGAGCTTGGCCGCCACCTCGGCGGCATTGCGGGTGTCATCGTCGACGTTGACGCTCATCAGCACGAAGCCCGACGATGCGTACTTCTCGTACAGCCGGTTCAGGTGCGGCATTTCCTGCCGGCACGGGCCGCACCATGTGGCCCAGAAGTTGATCATCACGACGCGGCCGCGCTGTTCCTGCAGGCGCATGTTGGGGCCGTCCATCGCGCGCAGCGTGAAGTCGGGCGCGGGCGTCGTCGGTGCGACCACCGGCAGCGCGGAGTTCGCACCAAGTGCAAGCACGGCGGCGAGCACGCCGCGTTTGATGAGGTGGGAGGAGGTAGTCATCGCGTCGGCTCCTGGATCAGAAGTTGAGGGTCAGACCGCCGGTCAGCTCGAGGTTCTGCGTGCTCTGGCGCGTGCCGAGCAGGTCGATCGTGTAGATGTGGTCGCGCATGTCGAGCTGCAGCGCGAGCGAATCCATCAGGTAGACGCGAAAGCCGAAGCCGACGTTGTAGGTGGGCCGGCGCTGCGTATCGAACTTGGTGCTGCCGACGCCGCCGATCAGGTAGAGCTGCGAGGGCTTCGCGCGGCGCGAGCCGATGAACACCTCGCCGGGCAGCACGTTGTAGCCGAACGAGACGTTGTAGTAGTTGAGCGTGGCCTTCTCGGTCGGGAACACGCCGCCGGGCAGGATCTGGCGGAACGAGGTGTCGCTCACCTTGCTGGCCGCGTAGACGCCTTCGACGAAGAAGTCCTCGGTGATGTGATAGCCGAGGCGCACGCCGCCGACGGCGCTCGATCCGAAGTTCTGCGTCGCGTAGGTGCCGCCGAAGAGGCCGATCTCGAAATCGTTCGACGGGAATTTCGGGACCGTGATGTCGCGCCGGTCGACCTCGGGAACCACGACCTGATCGCTCTTCGCAGGCGGCGGGTCGGCCGCGAGAGCGGCGACGCTGGAAGCAGCGAGCGCGCAGGCGACGAGCAGGCGGTTGATGTTGATGTTGTTGTTGTTCATTTCGAGTTCCATCGTCAGAAGAAGAACGAGACACCGGCCGTGAACGCGCGATATTCCGCGCTGTGCGTATCGGCCACGAAAGCGGTGTAGAGCGAGTAGTCGGCGCGCAGTACGAAGCGATCGCTCAGGTGATAGCGCACGCCGACCACGGCGTTGGCGAGCTTGGCGTCGGTGGTCTGCGCGCCCACCAGGCTCTGGTTCGGGAAATTCTTGAACTTGCCGAAGCCGATGCCGGCGAACGGCGAGAAGCGGCGGTCCGCCCAGGGTTCGGCGAGGAGGTTGATGTGCCAGAAGTCGGTGCCGGAGAACACGCCCTGCACCTGGCCGAGCGTGCCTTCGACGCTGAGCGTCTCCGACAGCCGGTAGCTGCTCCACAGCTTGAGCATCGGCTCGGACTTGAAGCGGCCCCACGCCACGCCCATCTGCACGCGGCGTGCGAGGTAGTCGTCGAGCAGGATGTCGCGAAAGCTCTTCCTGCCGCCCGCGGCGGTCAGCGTCGACTCGAGCTGCTGGCGCGTGACCCAGCCGACCTTGCCGCCGTCGGTGCGCACGCGGTACCAGTCGGTGTGGCGCAGCTCGATCTCGATCCACTCGTCGCGACCGGCGACGAAGAACACCGGAAAGCCGCGGCCCGGGCCGGTGCGCAGCTCGATGTAGGCCTCGGTGATCTGCACGCGCTCGGTCTTCGCGTTGGGATTGGGCGCGGGCGCAGCGTCGGGGGCAGGCGCGCTGGCGGCCGCAGGCGCCGATGCGGGCGCAGCCGGCGCCGCGGCGTCCTGCGCGAGCGCGGCCGTGCTCAGCGCGAGCGCGGCGCAGAACGTCGCTACTTGGTGCAGCGTCATCATTGCGTGTTGCACGTGCCGGTGACGGGATCGGCCGGAGTGAACATGTTCGCCGCGGCGGTGCTGAATTCGTCCTGGCCTTGCGGCGCCGGATGCGTGATCCAGTACTCCATCAGCTTGATGTTCGGATCGTTCGGATCCGTGAAGATCAGCCCGCCGCCATGCAGCACGCCCAGCAGTTGCGGCTTGAGCAGCAGGCGGCTCTGCGTCGTCGAGCCGACGACGACCTCGCCTTGCGATGAGTAGTAGTTCTTGTACATGTCGCTCGTGCGGACGACGTCCGGCGTGTTCGCTGCGTTCGTCAGGTCGACTGCCGTGGCGGTCGGCACGAGGCGCAGCGCTCCCCCGCTGCCGGTCAGGGCATGGCAACCCGAGCCCGCACAGGTGTTCGTGCCGCCTCCCTGCGCGGGAAGGTCCTTCAGGAAGATCGGATTGATGCACTTCTGGAAGTACACGAACGAAAGCTTCTGCCCGGTCGTGCTGCCGGGCTGGTTCGCGATGGGGGCCGGGTTGTCGAACGGGTTCGACGACGAACCGCCACAACCCGCGAGGGTTGTGGCGGCGATCGCGGCGATGAGAAAGTGGCGTCGCCTGAAACCCATTCAACAGCCTCCCTTGATCCAGTTCGAGATCGCGTTGTAGTTCGCGCTGCCCGCGGGCAGGATCGCGGTCGTCTGCCCGACCGCCCCCGGCGGATGCGGGACGGTCGAAGGCTTGGAGAGCAGGTAGTTCGAGGCCGGCGTGCAGGCGTCGGTGATCATCGTCAGCGTCACGTTGTAGTCGCCCTCCGGATCGCCGGTGAGGACGAAGCGGTTGTTGCGGAACGACGTGCCGACCGGCGTCGCCGAGGTGCTGCTGCCGATCGCCTGGTGGCAGGCCGCCGCGCAGGTGGACGTGAGGATCGGGAAGACCTGCGTCGTGAACGAGTCCTGGCTCAGGTTCTTCAACTGGCGCACCATGCTGTTCGCATCGAACGGGTCGTTGTAGTACTTGCTGCCGGTATCGATCCACTCGGCGACGAGGCGCATCTCGGCCGCGTTCAGCATCTTCGAGTGATCGGGTGCGCCGCTCGGCGGGTTCGGATGCGCGGTGCGCGCATCGGCTCCGGCCATCAGGCTCTTGCCGGTGAGGATCTCGACGAGGCGGCTCTTGCGCGCCAGGCCGAACGCCTCGCCTTCGCTCGCCGCGGTGTCGACGAGCGCCGGGCCGCGGGCGATCACCGCCACGCCTTCCTCGATGCGCGTCTGCGGTTGTCCGTTGGCGTCGAGCAGCGGATCGCCGAGCATCAGCTCGTCGTAGGAGGTCACGCGCCCGCTGCCGCCGACGCTGCTGCGCAGGTCGAGCTTGTCCGGATCGTTGTGGCAGGTGGTGCAGGTGGCCGCACCACCGGTGCCGCGGCTGCGCGTCCACAGCGGAGCGATGTGATCCGGGTAGTTGATGATGCCGTTGACCGGTGCCGCGGTGGCGAGGTCCTGCGTCGGATCGGTGTTGCCGGTGTAGCGCAGCGCGATCGACTTGCGTGCGGTGACGCCGGTCTTGCTCGCGTCGGCCCAGATGTCGGCATAGACCGGGTCGCTCGTGAGCTGCATCGCGGTCGTGTCGAGACGCGCGCGGGTCGAGGCCATCGTCTCGCCGGATTGATGCGCGCTGGCCATCGCCGGCAGCAGCGCTGCAGGTTGCGTGTTCGCGACCGATCCGGAATTCAGTGCACCGCCGCGGCGCGGGCTGTGGCAGCCGTCGCAGGTGCGGCGTTCGCCGGGGCGGACCTGGATCCAGTTGGTGTGGGTCTGGAACGCGCGGCCGCTCTCGTCGACGACGGCGAGGGCGATCGGCGTGTCGGCCGGCACCTGCAGCTTGAACGAACCGTCGGGTTCGATCGGCGCGTAGCCGAGGATCTGCTGCATCTCGAACTCGGTCTCGCCGATCGCGCTGCGCATGCCGGTCATGCCCTGCGGCGGCGCGATCGCCCGCACGGCCCGCACGAAGCGCGCCGGAGCGCAGTTGTAGGCCGGGTCGGCCGGGTCCTTGATGCGCACGATGTCGGCGACCTGGGCGCGCGTGTCGAGCGGGTCGGTCGGCGCGGTCTTGGCGATCGAGGTCGTGCAGCCGGCGGGCAGGTCGCTCGCGGTCAGCACGGCGTCGCTCATGCGGCCCAGGCCGTCGGTGTCGTAGACGCTGCGCACTTCGAGCAGGCCCATGTTCTTCGTGGCGAGGTCGGAGTCGACGCTCGTCGGATCCGGCGCATTCGGCTCGGTGCGGGGCTGGATCGCGACGGGCTTGGTGTACATGAAGCCCGACGGCGGCGCGGCGACGATCAGCCACGTCTGCTGCTTCGGATCGAACATGTAGACCGCGTACGACGGCGGCACGTTGTTCTGCAGCGGATCGGCCTCTTCATCGGCGACGAGGCGATTCATGTCGCCCAACCGATCCATCTCGGCTTGCGTCAGCGTTGCGCACGAAACGATGCCGACATCCTTCTTCGTGACCTCGCAGGGCGCGAAGGAAACGAGCACGCGATCGGTGCCATCCCACAGCGGGTAAGGCGTCGTGACGCGGCCGTAGCGCGAAGCACCGCCGCCGAAGCTCAGGATCTGCGCGGTCGGATAGGACTGACCGCCGCTCGCGGGGACGCCGGCGTTGGCCGGCGTGTTCTGCTCCGAATAGTTGGCCGCGTCGATGAAGACCAGCGCGCCGCCTTCATGCGTGCGCGACAACGGCATCAGGTCGGATGCGAGGAAGCCCTTGTACTGGCCCTTCGGGTCCATGTCGCGCGGGTGCAGGAAGCTGTTGCCTTCGCTGTGCGCGCCGTAGAGCACGAACAGGTCGGTACCGTCCGGCTTGGCACGGAAGATCTTGAAGTGATTGCGGCCGCCGACGTGATCCCAGTGCGAGAACATGATGTCGCCGTTCTGGCGCACGGTCGGGCTGCGGTCATGGCTCTGGTTGAACGTGATCTGCGCGAGGTTCTCGCCCTTGGCATCGACCGTGTGAAGGTTGAAGACGCGCTCGCGCTCGTATTCGTCGAGCGCGTAGTAGGTCTTGCCGAGCGCCTGGTTGATGTGCGACTTGTCCTGGCGGTTCGACGAGAACACGTAGCCCTTGCCGGCGGGCAGGTAGGCCGGGTCGATGTCGTCCGAGTCCGTCGAGCTGGTGATGCGCCTGAAGGTGCCGCCGGTGAGGCCACCGGTGGTCATGTCGTATTCCCAGATGTTCCAGTGCCCGGTACAGGCCGGCTTGCTGTCGATCGTCGACGTGTTGGACGTCGGGCAGCGCATCGCGAAGACGATCTTCTTGCCGTCGTACGAGACCTCGGGCCCGGTCGCATCGCCCTGGCCCTGCGTGAACTGCGCGGTGATGTTGTGCTCGGCAGCGCTGGCCGAGGACTTGTCGCGAATGATCAGATCCCCGCCGGGCGCGCTCGGGCCGCCGTTGGTCGGGTTCATCGAGATCGTGTTGACGCGCTTCGCATACGCGATCGGCACGTCGCCCTGCACCGTCACCGTCGACGAATCGCTGGTGCTGCCGCCACTGCAGGCGGCAAGCACCAGCATCGCTCCCAACGCCGACGTCCCATAGGTCCACACCTTGCTCATCGACTGCTCCCTGTCGTTTTCCGACTGATTTAATTAATTACTGACACTGCTGACGCACAGCCGGGTCCGCATAGAGCAGCCCGGTCGAATAATGCAAAGCACCGGTGGCATCGACCACCACGGCGTCGACGCCGCGCTGCGACTCGATCAGCCGCAGCCCGCGCTCGACACCGAGCACGAACACGCACTTGGACAGCGCTTCGGTCGTGAGTCCGTCCTCGGCGAGGATGGTCACGCTGTGCACGCTGCGCGGCGAACGGCCGGTGTGCGGGTCGATCAAGTGGTGATGGCGCACGCCATCGGCATCGAAATAGCGTTCGTAGTCGCCCGAGGTCGAGATCGACACGTCCTCGAGCGGCAGCATCGCGACCATCTCGCCGGGCCGGCGCGGATCGCGGATGCCGATCGTCCACGGGCGGCCGCGGCGATCACCGATCACGCGGCTGTCGCCGCCGGCGCTGACGATCGCATGGCGGATGCCGCGCTCGCGCAGCAGCGCGCTCGCGTTGTCCACCGCGTGTCCCTTGGCGAAGCCGCCGAGGTCGATGCGCATGCCTTCGAGCGCGAAGCGCACCGTGCCGGCGTCCTCGTCGATGATCAGGTTGCGCCAACCGACGAGCTCACGGGCACGCGCCAGTGCGGCGGCGCTCGGCGCGATGCGGCGGCGGTAGTCGTAGAGCTGGCCGACCGCGGCGTAGGTGATGTCGAACGCGCCGTCGGAAAGGTTCGAAAAGCGCTCGGCCTGGGTCAGCAGCCGCAGCATCTCGGCGCTCAACTGCACCGGCTTCGCAGCGGCATCGCGGTTGATGCGCGACAGTTCGGAGTCGGGCTTGTGCGGGCTCATACAGCGGTCGATGCGGTGCATCTCGGCCATCACCGCCTCGATCGCCGCCAGGCCCTGGGCGCGATCGTCGGCCCAGAGTTCGACGCAGATCTCGGTGCCCATGATCGCGTCGACGCGCTTCATCCAACCCGCCGCCTTCGCGGGCTCAAACAGCCCGAACGCCGAGCGTGACTCACGGTGAAACACCTTGGAGATGCCGAACATGGAGTTGCCGCCGATTCCCTGAAGTCCGTGGAAGACCGCCGGCGACATGTTTTGATACGGGTGCCGGGCTGTGCCTTTCGACGCAGATCACGTGCCCGTGGCCCCGCAGCACCGGAACCGCGCAAAGCTGCCGCGATTTGTTAATTCGGAACGAACGAGCTCAACGATTTGTGAACCGCTCGACCATTTTTTCGCTTTCTTGAGTGCGAATGCGTCAGGTGTGTACAGGCGCAACCGCGGCCCCGTTCGGCACCGAGCAAGGCGTATCGGAAGGTTCCTCAAAGCGCTTTGACAGCGCTTGCGCAACGCGGTGCGGAGGCGGTTTTTCAGCCCAGCAGCGAGCGCAGCAACAGCGAGAGATTGAAGATCGCGACGATGCCGCCGCCGATCGTAAGCGCCGCAACCACCAGCATCACACCGGCGCGACCGGGCTTGCGCTGGGCCTGGCGGCGCAGCGAGTCTTCTTCGGCATGCGGGGTGAAGACATGCTTCATCAGTTAATTGTCAGCAGGTGTTTCCGGAAAGTCTCCCCCCAGAACGTAGGCCGCCTCGGGATGTGACGAAAATCGGCCATGACCTGCCTGCCCCTCCCTTTCCATAAGCGCTGAATGCCTTCCACCGCTGTGCAGTGGCTGCGCTCGCGCGGCTGGAAGCCGTTCGCCTTCCAGCGCGAAGTCTGGCGCGCGATCGCCGAGGGCGCGAGCGGCTTGCTGCACGCGAACACCGGCACCGGCAAGACGCTCGCGGTCTGGCTCGGCGCGTTGCTGGCCTTGCCCGAGGCGCAAAGAAGCGGCGCGCAGGCCACACCGCCGCTGACCGTCCTGTGGATCACGCCGATGCGCGCGCTCGCAGCGGACACGCTGCGCGCGCTGCGCGAGCCGATGAGCGTCCTCGCGCCGCACTGGACCAGCGGATTGCGCAGCGGCGACACGACGTCGGCCGAGCGCGCCGCGCAGGATCGCCGCCTGCCGACGGTGCTCGTGACAACGCCGGAGAGCCTGACGCTGCTGCTGTCGCGCCCGGACGCTCTCGCGACGATGGGCCACCTGCGCCTCGTCGTCGTCGACGAGTGGCACGAAATGCTCGGCAACAAGCGCGGCGTGCAGGTGCAGCTCGCGCTTGCGCGGCTGCGGCGCAACACGCCCGGGCTGATGAGCTGGGCGCTGTCGGCCACGCTCGGCAACCTCGAGGAAGCGATGCGCACGCTCGTCGGCATCGATGCCGGCGCGACGGCGCAGCCGTCACCGCGCCTGGTGCGCGGCGAGATCGACAAGACGCTCCTCATCGACACGCTGCTGCCCGCGCGGGCCGAGCGCTTCGCCTGGGCCGGCCACATGGGCTTGCGGATGCTGCCGCAGGTCGTCGAGGCCATCGAGGCGAGCAGCTCGACGCTGGTCTTCACCAACGTACGTTCGCAGGCCGAGCGCTGGTACGGCGCGCTGCTCGAAGCGCGGCCGGACTGGGCCGGCGTGATCGCGCTGCACCACGGCTCGCTCGATCGCGAGCTGCGCGAGTGGGTCGAGCTCGGACTGAAGAACGGCACGCTGCGCGCCGCGGTGTGCACGTCGAGCCTGGATCTCGGTGTCGACTTCCTGCCGGTCGATCGCGTGCTGCAGATCGGCTCGGCCAAGGGCATCGCGCGGCTGCTGCAACGCGCGGGTCGGTCCGGGCACGCACCGGGGCGGCCGTCGCGCATCACGCTCGTGCCGACCAACAGCCTCGAGCTGGTCGAAGCAGCGGCCGCGCGCGCCGCGGTGCACGCCGGTCAGATCGAGGACCGGCGCTCGCCGCACGAGCCGCTCGACGTGCTCGTGCAGCACCTCGTGACGATCGCGCTCGGCGGCGGTTTCGAGCCCGAGGCACTGCGCGCGGAAGTGCGCAGCACCGTCGCCTACCACGCGCTCAGCGACGCGCATTGGCAGTGGTGCCTCGACTTCGTGCGCCAGGGTGGCGCATCGCTGGCCGCGTATCCCGACTATCACCG
>Ga0070665_100007017_pt1 | contig 11445 bp, 12 predicted proteins | sample KBSS13metaG_FD_65862 | JGI IMG/M metagenome (GOLD analysis project Ga0070665, IMG submission 65862) | Switchgrass rhizosphere microbial communities from Kellogg Biological Station, Michigan, USA - KBS S1-3 metaG | ecosystem: Host-associated > Plants > Roots > Rhizosphere > Soil ...
AGCAGCAAAGCCGCGGAATTATATGGGGAAACCTGAGGGGCTCCGGAAGCCGGAGCACAACGCGCGGGCATGCGGCGACAATCGCGCATGCCGCCCACTCACCTGCGGACTGCGCTGCTCGGTGCCGCGTTGATCGTCGCGCATGCGATCGTGAAAGCCGACGACGTCCCTCGCCATCATCGCGTCGACGGCTTTCAGAACAACTACATCGAGTTCGAGCCCAAGGGCCTGGGCGCGTTGCTGAAGTGGAAGCTCGAGTCATCGCGCGAAGGCCTGCCCAGACCACCTGTCGTGCCCACGCCGCAGGTCGCGGCCGATCTCGGCTTCATCCGCGACAACGCGCGTGCCGGCGCCGCAATGGAGCCCACGCTGACCTGGATCGGCCACGCCTCGACGCTGGTGCAGCTCGGCGGCCTCAACATGCTCACCGATCCGGTCTTTTCCGAGCGCGCCTCGCCGCTCAGCTTCGTCGGGCCGAAGCGTGCGCAGCCGCCGGGGATCGCGCTGGCCGAGCTGCCGCACATCGACGTCGTGCTGATCTCCCACAACCACTACGACCACCTCGACGACGCGAGCGTGCGTGCACTCAATGCGCAAGCCGGCGGGCCGCCGCTGTTCATCGTGCCGCTCGGCAACAAGGCCTGGATGGCGGAGCGCGACATCACGAACGTGGTCGAGCTCGACTGGTGGCAATCGCACACCGTCGGCATGACGGAGATCGTGCTCACGCCGGTGCAGCACTGGTCAGGCCGCACGCTGAACGACCGGCTCAAGACGCTGTGGGGCGGCTACGCGGTGTTCGCGCCCGACCTGCATCTCTTCTTCACCGGCGACACCGGCTACTCGAAGGATTTCGCCGACATCCGCGAACGCTTTCGTGCGCGCGAGGTCGACGGCGGAGGCTTCGATCTCGCGCTGATCGCGATCGGCGCATACGAGCCACGCTGGTTCATGACCAGCCAGCACGTCAACCCGGCCGAGGCCGTGCAGATCCACCTGGACGTGAACGCGAAGCGCTCGGTGGGCATCCATTGGGGCACGTTCGAGCTCACCGACGAATCGCTCGATCAGCCGCCGAAGGACCTGGTCGACGCGCGCCACGCCAAGGCCTTGGCGGACGATGCATTCACGGTGATGGCGATCGGAGAGACGCGGCGCATTCCGCGCCGCGCGCCATAGGGCACGCCATGCCGCGCCTAAGCGGCGAAATTCACCGGCAGTCCCGGGACGTCGACATCGAAGGCGAGCACGCATCCGGCCCACGGTTGATCGAGCAGCTCGGCGGCGGGCCGATTCTGGCGCGCCGTCGTGACGTACAGCGTCTTCAGATCTGCGCCGCCGAAGCACGGCATCGTCGGACAACGCACCGGCAGCACCACCTCGCGCACGATCTCGCCCGCAGGCGACAGGCGCACCAGCCGCTGGCCTTCGAACATCGCGGCCCAGTAGCAGCCGTCGGCGTCCATCGCCGCGCCATCGGGGCGACCGCCGTACTCCTCCAGTGACTGGCCGGCCTGGCGCGGCGCAAAGCTCGCGTACACGCGCCGCCCGCTCAGGCTCCCGTCGGACGGATCGAAGTCCGCCGCGTAGATCGTGTGCGTCTTCGTGTCGCTCCAGTGCATCGTGTGCCCGTCCGGTTTCCAGGCGATGCCGTTGGTCACGGTGAGATCGCCGGCGCGCCGCTCGAGCTTGCCCTTTTCAAGGCAATACAGGGAGGCGAGCGCCGGATCGCGCGGCTCGTAGATCGTGCCGACCCAGAAGCGGCCCTGCGGATCGCACTTGCCGTCGTTGAAGCGCTCGACGCTCGTGTCGTAGGGCGGCTCCAAGACGAGGCGGCGCGCACCGCTGGCCGGATCGAACCGCCATAGACCGTCGCGCATCGCGAGCAGCAGCGTGCCGTCCATGCACGGGGCCAGGCTCGCCACGTCGGTCTCGAACTGCCAGTGGCGCAGATCGCCCGTGGCCGGGTCGTACCGCTGCAGCTTGTGGCCGGGGATGTCGGCGTAGTACAGCGCCTTCTCGCGCGGATGCCAGATCGGCGATTCGCCCAGCAGCGAAGCCGAGGCGACGGCCAGGCGGACCTCGAACGGTGCCGCCATCAGACGACCGCGATGTCGAGCTTCATCGAAGCCTCGAAGCTCTCGCCGGGCGCGACGCTCCGCAGGCCGTGCGCGGCCGGGTCGGCCATGTGAATGGCATTGGACACGTGACTCACGGGCTCGACGCAGAAGTACGCCTTGTCCTGCGGCGTGAAGACGACCAGGCGCGTCAGCGAGGAGCTGAGCTGCAACGAGAACTTCTCGTCGCGGATGCGCGCCGGGCCGCGCCAGCCTTCGAAGCAGTTGTCGAAGTCGAGGTGCGACACATCGCTGTCGATGCCGGACTGCGCGACCTTGCGCACCGGCAGCTGCGTCGCGTCCGAATCCCAACGGTCCGACAGCTCGATGTGCAGGCGGCTGCGCGCGCGCTTGGGAAAGTACGGATGCCACCCGAGCCCGACCGGCTGCGCGACCTCGGCCGTGTTGGTGATCACCATCTGCACGCTCATCGACTGCGGCGTGAGGGTGAAGTACTGGGTCGCGTCGAACGGGAACGGCCAATCCGCATCGCCGGGATGACGCAGCCGCATCACGACCTCGAGCACGCTGCTGGAGACGATCTCCCACGGCCGCAGCCAGCCCACGCCGTGCACCGAATGCGGGTTGTCGTCGAAGTTCGGCTGCGTCGTGTACTCGCGCCCCTTCCAGCGGAACTTGCGGTAGCCGAGCCGATTGGAATAAGGCACGAGCGGATAGACCGCAGACTGCCGCGCCGCCGTCAGCAGCGCCGGCTCGGTCGAGCGCAGGATCGGCGTGTCGCGGTGCCACAGGCCCGCGATGCTGGCGCCGAGATCAGGACGCAACGCCAGGCGCAAGGCGCCGGCATGCAACTCGAATGAAGGGGTCGTCATGCCGGCCATGCTAGTCGAGCTCCGCTTTGAGGTAGTGCGCGCCCGGGATCGGGTTGTAGTAGTACGGCGCGATCTCGACGAAGCCGAGCGTGGTGTACAGCTCGCGCGCCGACTCCATGTCGTCGAGCGTGTCCAGCAGCATCACCGAATAGCCGGCACGGCGCGCTTCGTCGAGCAGCGCTTCCGCGAGCTGGCGCCCGAGACCGAATCGACGAAACGCCGGTCGCACATACAGGCGCTTCATCTCGCAGGCGTTGGCGTAGTCGACATCGGGCAGCGCACGCAGCCCGCCGCAGCCCGCGAGTGCCCCGCCCACGTAGGCGAGCAGCAGCTGACCCGCGGGGGCTTCGTATTCGCCGGGCAGCGCTTGCAGCTCTTCCTCGAAGTTCTGGAAACACAGGTCCACGTCGAGGCTGCGCGCATATTCGCGCAGCAGCTCGCGTACCGGCTCGAGCGGTTGAGCAGTGTCGAGCCGCACGAGGGAGATGTCGACGGGCTCGCGCACGCGAGGTCTGATCATCGCATCAACTCCCCAACGCGATCACCCAGGTGACGAGGCCCGCGCACAGGGCGACGAGCACCAGCGCCAGCAGGCGCGTGCGGGCGCTGTCGAGCGCCGCGGGCACGTCGCCGGCGAGGGCCTTGTCGCCGTGGATCATCGGACCGATCAGGTCGACTTTCTTGCGGGTGCGGTAGTACACGATCGCCCCGACGTGCAGCACCACCAGCGCGATGATCAGCCACTGCCCGAACAGCTTGTGCCACTTGGTCAGCGCCAGGCTGGTGCTGCCGGAGACGAACTTGATCAGCGGGCCGGTGTTGGCGATCTCGTCGTCGGCAAAGAGGCCGGTCGCGACCTGCAGCGCCAGCAGCGTGAGCAGCCCGAAGACCGAGAACGCGCCGAGCGGGTTGTGCCCGACGTCGAGGTGCTCGCCGGCACGGTGCTGGCCCCGCAGGTAGCGCATGATCGTCGAGGGGGCGTAGACGAAGCTCGCGAAGCGCGACCAATGCCCGCCGATCAATCCCCACAGGAGACGAAAGGCCAGCAATGTGAACACCACGTAGCCGGAGCGGAAGTGCCAGGGCATCGCATTGCCGCCGATCTGCGCGCTGACGACGGAGAAGATCACGCAGGCGGCCAGCACCCAGTGGAACAGGCGCGTCGGCAGATCCCACACTCGCACGCGCGCCAGGTCGTTGCTGCTCATCCCGCAAAGATAACCGCAATGGCGTTGAACGGAGCACGGCACTCGGATATTCCTCCGCCCCCGCCACCTGCACCGGCACTGCCGCCCAGGACCACTGCCGCTAAGAGCAAGGCGGGATCGGAGCGCCGCTCAACCGCCGGCCAGCACCCGCGCGAACACGGCCGTATCCACGTTGCCCCCGGTCAGCGCCACGCCGACGCGCTTGCCCTGCCAGCGCTCGCGCTGAGTCAGCACGCCAGCCAGGGCCGCCGCGCCTGCGCCCTCGGCGACGTTGTGCGTGTCGGCGAACAGCGCGCGCATCGCATCGGCGACCTGCGCGTCGGTGACTGCGATCACGTCGTCGACCTCGCGCCGGATGATGGCCAACGCCTGCTCGTCCGGCACTCGGCACGCCATGCCGTCGGCGAGCAGGGTGGTGACCGGCGCCTCGATGACGCGGCCGGCGCGAAACGACTGTTGATACGCCGTCGCGTGTGCCGAGACGACGCCGATGATGCGCGTCGTCGCGCCGACGTGGGCGCGGGCGGCGGCACAGGCGCACACGCCCGAGCCCTGCCCGATCGGCACGAACACGGCCTCGGGCGCATAGCCGGGCGCGAACGATTCGAAGAACTCGATCCAGTAGGTGGCCACGCCGCGCACGAGATCCTCGTGGAACGACGGCACCATGTGCAGCCCGTGCCGGCGGGCCAGCGCGCCGGCGTGCTCGCGCGCTTCCTGGAAGTCCTCGCCATGCTCGATCAACTCGACGCCGAGCGCGCGCATCGCCGCGTTCTTCTCGACCGAGTTGCCGTGCGGCACGACGATCGTTGCCTGCAGCCCGTGCCGCTGCGCCGCATAGCCGACCGACTGGCCGTGATTGCCGCGCGTCGCGCTGATCACGCCGCGCAGGTTGGGTTCGCGCCGGCGCAGCGCGTCGAAGTACACCAGACCGCCGCGCAGCTTGAACGCGCCGACGGCCGTGTGGTTCTCGTGCTTGACCCAGACTTGCGCGCCGACGCGCCGGTCCAGCAGCGGCCAGCGCTGTTGCGGGGTGGGCGCAACGGCTTCGCGCACGATGCGCATCGCCTCTATCAATTGGGTGTGCTCGAACATGACGAATCTGAAGTCAAGTGGAGATGGACGGTACAGTGGCGTTCAACATCAGCGCGACACGGCCGCGCGGGCATTGCAGCTCGACGCCGATGCGCTCCCGCGTCGCGCTCATCGACGCCAGTTGCACGTCGCTCGCCGGCAGCGCATCGGCCGGGTGCGGACCAAGCCATTGGATCAGCGCCGGCGCGATACCGCCCTGCGGGCGTTGGCCGTCGTCGCGCACGGTGATGCGCCAGCGCAGTGCACCGCGCTGCGCATCGATGATTCGGCCGCAGTCGATGCCGTCGGCGAGCATCGCCGCATGGGCCGCCGCGATGTCGTCCACGCGTGCCGCCCAGTGCACGAGTTGCGGCGCTGCGGCCAGCCGCTGCTGCATCGCCGCGTCGTCGAGGTCGAACCATCTCGCGCGGTCCGGTGGTGGAAGGGACGGATCGATCGCAATGATCTCGAGATAGGCAAGCGGATAGCACGCCGTCGAGATGTCGACCACGCGGTTGTGCGTGCCCATGAACACATGCTGACCGCCTGCGCTCGGCTGCACCCCCAGCGTCGCCTCGCACCACGCCAGACCCTGCTCGAGCGTGCGCGCCGCGACAACGAGGTGATCCAGCACGTGCGGCGGCATCGCCATCAGAGCGCGACCTCGCCGCGCACGCAACTCACGCTGCCACCGCCGATCCAGATCGTGTCGCCCTCGCGCGCCACGTGCACGCGCCCGGCGCGCTGCAGCTTCGCGCCTTGCGCGGCGACATAGCGATCGGGTGCGACGCCGCTGCCGATCAGCCACTGCGCGAGGCTCGCGTTCAAGCTGCCGGTGACCGGATCTTCATAGCCCGGCCCTTCGCCGATCAAGGCCCGAACCTCGAACTGCGCGTCGCTGGCGCCGACGGCATGCGCGCCGACGACACCGAGCTTGAGCCCGCGCAGCGCCAACCAATCGGGCGCAAGACCAAGCACGACATCGGCCGAGGCCAATCGCACGGCGCACCAGCCCGGGCCGTTGTCGACCCATTGATGCCCGAGGATCTCATTCGGCTGCAACCCGAGCGCATTGACGATTTGCGCCAGCGTCTCGTCCTCCAGTGCGCCGGTGCGCAGACGCGGCGGTGCGGCGAACGCGAGCCGCGCGCCACTGCGCCGCACGCGGATCAACCCCGCGGCGCACTGCTGAACGACGGTGTCGCCAAGGCGCGGCGTGCCGCCCGCTTCGAGCCAGGCATGGCAACTGCCGAGCGTCGGATGACCGGCGAACGGGAGTTCGCGGTGCGGCGTGAAGATCCGGACGCCGTAGTCCGCCGTCGAGTCGGCCGGCGGCAGCAGGAACGTCGTTTCGCTCAGGTTGGTCCAGCGCGCGAACGCCTGCATCTGCTCGTCGCTCAGGCCCTGCGCGTCGTGAACGACGGCGAGCGGATTGCCCAGCAGCGCCACCTCGGTGAAGACGTCGACTTCGGTGTAGCGCCGCGTCACGCCAGGGCCTCCCTCAGCGTCTGCGCGAGCAGCGCAACGCCGCGCTCGATCTCCGCGGGCGAGACGGTGACGAACGACAGGCGCAAGGTGTTCTCCTTGGGATCGGACGCGAAGAAGGCACCGCCCGGCACATAGGCCATGCCGCGCTCGACCGCCTTGGGCAGCAGCGCGACCGCATCGAGGCCCTCGGGCAATTCGACCCAGAAGAACATGCCGCCGCTGGGCACCGTCCAGCGGCAGCCGACCGGCATGTGCGCATCGAGCGCCGCGCGCATCGCGTCGCGCTGCGCCTTGTAGCGGGCGCGGATGGTCGGCACGTGATCGTCGAGAAAGCCGTCGCGTATCACTTGATGCACGACTCGCTGGTTGAAACCCGGCGTGTGCAGATCCGCTGCCTGCTTGGCCTGCAGCAGTTTCGGACAGAGCGCCTTCGGTGCGATCACATAGCCGAGCCGCAGCCCCGGCGCGAGCACCTTCGAGAACGAGCCGAGATAGACCGTCCCCTCGGGCCAGCGCGAGGCGAGCGGCGCGGGCGGCTCCACGTCGAACCACAGGTCGCCGTACGGGTTGTCTTCGACGATCGGCAAGCCGATGCTGCGCGCGGCTTGCACGAGCGACGCGCGGCGCGCTTCGTTCATGCAGCGTCCGCTCGGATTCTGGAAGTTCGGCAGCACGTAGAGGAAGCGCGCGCCGCGAGCGGCGACCAGCATGTCCGGCAGCGGGCCTTGCTCGTCGCAGGCGACCGTCACGACTTCGGGCTCGTACGGCGCGAAGGCCTGCAGCGCGCCGAGGTAGGTCGGGGCCTCGACGGCCACGCGGCTGCCCGCATCGATCAGCACCTTGCCGACCAGGTCCAGCCCCTGCTGCGAGCCGGTCGTGATCAGCACTTGCGCCGGGTCGACGGTCATGCCCTTCGCCGCCATGTGCTCGGCCACCCACTCGCGCAACGGCGCATAGCCTTCGCTGGCGGCGTACTGCAGCGCCTCGCGCGGTGCGTCGTTCAGCACGTGAGCCGCGGCATCGCGCATCGCTTCGATCGGAAACGAATCGGGCGACGGCAGGCCGCCGGCGAGGGAGATGATGCCTGGGCGCTCGGTGATCTTCAGGATCTCGCGGATCACCGAGGGGTTCATGCGCTCGGCGCGGCGCGCGAGCTGCCAGGGATTGGAAGAGGGGGTCGTCATCACGGGGTCCCGGGTTTCAGGGTTTGGGCGGGCATCTTCTTGCTCACGAACACGACGGCGATCACCGCCAGCGAAAACAGCACGGTGGTGGCATCCAGATGTTCACCGAGCACCGGCACCGCGAACAGCAGGGCGAGGAACGGCTGCACCAGTTGGACCTGGCTGACGCGCACGGTACCGCCGATCGCCAAGCCGCGATACCAGGCGAAGAAGCCGAGCCACATCGAAAACAGCGTCACGTAGGCGAAACCGGCCCAGGCGCCGGTGCGCGCCGGTTGTGCCGGCCAGGTCGCGAGCATGAGCGGCAGCGTCAACGGCAGGCTCAGCACGAGCACCCAGCAGATGACCTGCTCGGCGGGCAGCTCGCTCGCGACCCGCGCGCCGGCCACGTAACCCACCGCAGTGCTCATCACGGCGAGGAGCAAAAGGCCATCGGCGGCGGACAGGTGACCACTGCCTTTCCACGCCGCGAAGCAGAGCACCATCGCGCAGCCGAGCACGGCGCAGATCCAGAAGCCGGTCGAGGGCCGCTGGCGAAAGTAGATCGCAGCGCCGACCGCGGTCGTCAACGGCATCAGGCCGGTCACGACCGCGGCGTGCATCGCGTCGACTTCGCGCAGTGCCAGGCTGAGGAACAGCGGGAAGCCGACGACCGTGCCGAGCGCGGACGCCAACAGCGTCGGCACGTGGCGGCGCTGCACGCGCGGCGCACCGGTGACCCAGAGATAGGCCACGCTCAGCAGCCCGGCGAATCCGGCGCGCCCCGCGGTGACGAAGAGCGGCGGCAGCTGCGGATCGGTCGACGGGCCGACCGCCAGGCGCGTCATCGGCAAGGTCATCGCGAAGATGACGACGCCGAGCAGGCCGAGCCAGAGGCCGCGAGTTTCGTTGCGGGCGGTGCTGTCCATGCGCCTAGTCTACGGTGACCGACCAGCACAGAAGCAGTACACTTTGCCACTCACTCACCTCATCTGTATCGGTGAACAGACCGACACAAGCGATGCTAGACGCTTCCCACGCGCCCGATTCTTCCCCGCTTGTGCGCGAAGCGGACGCCACGCTGACCGAGCAGCTTGCCGGGCGCTTCCGCGACCGCATTCGCCAGCGCGCGATCGCCCCCGGAGCTCGTCTGCCATCGGTGCGCGAATGCGCGCGCCGCCATGGCGTGAGCCCGCACACGGTGGTCGCGGCTTATGACCAATTGCTCGCGCTCGGGCTGGTCGAGGCGCGCAAGCAACGTGGCTTCTATGTCCGCGAGTCGACCGCGATGCGTGCCTCGACAGGGCTGGACGCCGATCGCGTGCCGGTGCACCCATTGCCCGTCAGCGCCACCTCGCTGATCCGCGGCATGTTCCAGCCCCCTGGCGCTCGCCCGATGCCGGGGCTGGGCACACTCCCCGCGGACTGGCTCGATCTGCCGCTGCTGGCCGGCGCGTTGCGCAAGGTCAGCAGCGGGCAGCAGCTCGCGGCGTCGCTGCGGTATGGCGAGCCGGCCGGCGAGGGGCGGTTGCGCCAGGCGCTGGCGGCAAAGCTGGCGGACTTCGGCGTGAGCGCGTCGGCCCATCAGATCATCACCACAGTAGGCGCGACGAACGCGCTGGACGTCGTCACGCGCACGCTGTTGCGCGCAGGCGATAGCGTGCTGGTCGACGAGCCCGGGTGGTCGGTCGAATACGCGCGGCTGACGGCCCTCGGCCTGCGCGTGTTGCCGGTGCCGCGCGGCGAGGACGGCCCCGACCTCGCGGTGATGCAGACCTTGATCGAATCGCAAAAGCCCAGCCAGCGACCGCGCCTGTACGTGACCGTCTCGGTGCTGAACAATCCGACCGGCGCGTCGCTGTCGCTGCAATCGGCGCACCGCGTGTTGCAGCTCGCGCAGACGCACGGGCTGCACATCGTCGAGGACGACACCTACGCACATCTCGCGCCCGCTCACCTGCCGCGCATGGCCTCGCTGGACGCGCTGGAGCGCACGATCTACATCTCCGGCTTTTCGAAGATCCTGGTGCCGAACTGGCGTGTCGGCTTCATCGCAGCGCCGCAGGCACTCGTGGATCGCTTCGTCGACACCAAGCTGCTGACGACTCTGACCACGCCGGGCATCACCGAGCAGGCACTCGCTCACTGCCTCGAACAGGGCCTGTTGCGCCGGCACACGGAGCGCGTCATGGACAAGCTCGGCGTCGCCCGCTCGCGCACCGTGAAGCTGGCCGAAGCGCACGGCTGCCGCTTCGCCGCGCCGCCGCGCGGGCTGTTCGGCTGGGTCGACGTCGGCATGGACACCGAGCGACTGGCGCAGGTCCTTCTGGACGAATGGCTGATCGCGCCGGGGGCGCTGTTCCACGCCACGCACCGGCCGACCACACTGATGCGCATCAACTTCTGCACCTCTCAGGACCAGCGGTTTTGGCGTGTGCTGGACCGCGCCCGGGCCGAGTTGTAAGAAAATATGGACAAAACACCGGCCCACGGGGTTGCCGGTCGCGTTTGCTAGCGGTAAGAATCTGTTAAGTATGAACGGCGAGCTCTTCGACTCCACCATTCCATTCGGCGAGCCGGAATTGCTGAAAGCGAGTGCGTACCGCCGGTACCTCGACGAACTCAATGCTGAATCGCCGCCCGGCGACCCCTCCAGCCATCTGAATCAGCTCAGCCCGTCGTTGCAGGCTGACCTTTCGCGCGCCGACCAAACCGGTGGAGTTTCGGAAACGGTGGAAGTGATCGCAGCCTGCGTCAGGCATTCATCGCAGGTGATCATTTACTTGCAATGCGCTGGTCGGGTTTTGCCGCTGACTGTGTTTCCGCAAGAGCGCCTCGTGCACTGCCCGATGGACATGAACGAGTTCGTCGAACGCCATCTGGCGCAGGCGCGCGTGATGCACGTCGAGCCGGCGATGCTGCGCCCGCCCGGCGATCCGGAGCGCGAACTGATCGGCGAGAGCCGTCTGTATCACCCGCTTGCCCCGCTGCTGTGGGAGCTCGCGATGCGCGGGCCGCGGCGCGAATTGCTGCCTGAGATCGCCGGCCCGGCGGTCTATCGCGCGGCGCCCAGCATGGACATGTCCAGCGTACCGGCCGCCGGCGCGATCAAATCGATGGTCGAGCGGCTGCGCCGCAAGGCGGTGCCGCTCGCCGCGATCGCGAGTTGGCCGGCGCTCGACCGTGAGCGCGCCGCCCGTTTGCTGAACGCGCTGTATCTGCAGGCCGGGCTGATCGTCAGCCGCTCGCACCCCGACGCGACACGCGACGGCTGGTTCTGATCGCTGCGCGGCTGCTCAGCGCGCTTCCAACTGCTCCCAGCGCGCCAACGCGCTCATCAGCTCCTCGTCGATTGCCGCGACGCGCGCCTGCGCCTCGATCGTGCGGGCCTGTTCGTCGACATACGACTCGGGTTTCGCCAGGAATTCGTTCAGCGCCTTCTGCTCGGCCTCCAGCGTCTCGATGCGTTTCGGCAGCTCCTCGAGCTCGCGCTGCTCCTTGTAGCTGAGCTTGCGGGGCTTGTTCGCGACAGGCGCCGGCGCCGCCTTCGGGCTTGCGGGCG
>Ga0070665_100007018_pt1 | contig 11445 bp, 11 predicted proteins | sample KBSS13metaG_FD_65862 | JGI IMG/M metagenome (GOLD analysis project Ga0070665, IMG submission 65862) | Switchgrass rhizosphere microbial communities from Kellogg Biological Station, Michigan, USA - KBS S1-3 metaG | ecosystem: Host-associated > Plants > Roots > Rhizosphere > Soil ...
CGCGGCCGGCGCTGGATGAACATGATGATGAACACCAGCACCAGGATCTTGCCCAGCACCGCGCCGGCATAGGGCTCGAGGAACTTGTTGACCACGCCCAGCGTCAGCGCACCGATCAGCGTGCCGAACAGGTTGCCGACGCCGCCGAACACCACGACCATGAAGGAGTCGATGATGTAGCCCTGCCCCAGGTTGGGGCTGACGTTATCGATCTGGCTCAGCGCCACGCCCGCCAGGCCGGCGATGCCGGAGCCGAGGCCGAAGGTCAGCGCATCGACCCGCGGCGTGCGGATGCCCACTGCCGAGGCCATCGGCCGGTTCTGCGTCACGGCGCGCATGTAGAGGCCGAGCGGCGTCTTGCGCAGCACCAGGATGAGGGTGACGAAGACCATCAGGGCGAAGACGACGATCCAGAGGCGCCCGTAGGTGATGTTGAGCTGGCCGAGCTGGAAGGTGCCCGACATCCACGACGGCGAACCGACCTCGCGGTTCGACGAGCCGAAGATCGAGCGCACCGCCTGCTGCAGCACGAGCGAGAGGCCCCAGGTCGCGAGCAGCGTGTCGAGCGGCCGGCCATAGAGGAAGCGGATGATAGTGCGCTCGATCAGGATGCCGACGGCGCCCGAGACCACGAAGGCGAGCGGCAGGGCGATCACCAGCGAAACGTCGAACAGGTTGGGCGCCGAGGTCCGGATGATCTCCTGGACGACGAAGGTCGTGTAGGCGCCGAGCATGACCATCTCGCCATGCGCCATGTTGATCACGCCCATGGTGCCGAAGGTGATGGCCAGCCCGATGGCGGCCAGCAGCAGCACCGAGCCGAGCGAGATGCCGTACCAGACGTTCTGCGCCATCTGCCAGGCCGCCAAGGTCTGCTCGATGGCAGAGGCCCCGGCCGTCGCCGCCGCCTTGACCTCGCCGTCGGAGGCAGCGGCCGCCACCTGCAGGACGCCGAGTGCATCGCGGTCGCCACGGTCGCGCACCAGGGCGATCGCCTCGAGCTTCTGCGCCGGCGGAGAGTCGGGCGTGGCGAGCACGATGGCGGCGCGCGCCTCGCTCATCGTGCGCTTGATGCGCGCGTCCTTCTCGGCGGCCAGCGCCTGGTCGAGGGCGGCCAGCGCCGTCGCATCGCGCCGCTTGAACAGGGCGTCGGCAGCACCGAGGCGCACCCTTGGATTGGGGCTCATCAAGGTGAGCGAGCCGACGGCGGCCTCGATCGTGCCGCGCAGGCGATTGTTGACCCGGACGCGATCGAGGTCGGCCTCGACCGCACGGCCCGCCGCCTTGCCGGAGATCGCTTCGGTCAACGCCAGCTTGTTGCCGTCGGCCTTGCCGATGACCACGAGCTTGTCGGCGGTGCGGACATAGAGCTGGCCGGCCGCCAGGGCCTCGAGGATCGGCGCCGCGCGTTCCTCGCCCGACGCCGCGAGCGCGGTGATCGCCGCCTCGCGCTCGCTGAAGCCACCGGTCGTCAGATTGCCGACGAGGGCCGCAAGGTCGGCCGAGAGAGCCGTCCCGGCCAGCGCCAGCGAGGCCAGCACCGAGAGCAGAACCGCGAACGGTCGAAGAAGGAGCATGTGCCGTGACTTAACCCGGAGATGGAAACGGGGCGACCGGAAAGTCGCCCCGTCTTGTGAGTCCTGCAGCGTCGAACCTACTTGGCCGCCGTCTTGCCAATGCACTTGTTGGCGACGGTGTCGAAGTTTCCGCAGTTCACGGGCTTCGTCCAATCGGCCTTCAGGTTCTTGGAGTCGTCGAGGATCGGCGACCAGGCAGCGCCCGGGACGAGGCCCGGGGTCTTCCACACCACGTCGAACTGGCCGTTCGCCTCGATCTCGCCGATCAGCACCGGCTTGGTGATGTGGTGGTTCGGCAGCATCTCGGAGACACCGCCCGTCAGGTTGGGGACCTTGATACCGATGATGGTGTCGATCACCTTGTCAGGATCGGTCGTGCCGGCCTTCTTGACCGCCTCGACCCACATGTTGAAGCCGACCACGGTGGCCTCCATCGGATCGTTGGTCACGGCATTCGACTTCTTCTTGAAGGCCTGCCAATCCTTGATGAACTTCTCGTTCGCCGGGTCCTTGACCGACTGGAAGTAGTTCCAGGCCGCCAGATGGCCGACCAGCGGCTTGGTGTCGATACCGGCCAGCTCTTCCTCGCCGACCGAAAAGGCCACCACCGGGATGTCCTTGGCCTTGATGCCCTGGTTGCCGAGCTCCTTGTAGAACGGCACGTTGGCGTCGCCGTTGATCGTCGACACCACCGCAGTCTTCTTGCCGGCCGAGCCGAACTTCTTGATGTCGGCCACGATCGACTGCCAGTCGGAATGACCGAACGGCGTGTAGTTGATGAGGATGTCTTCCTTCGCGACGCCCTTCTGGAGCAGGTACGCCTCGAGGATCTTGTTGGTCGTGCGCGGATAGACGTAGTCGGTGCCCGCCAGGACCCAGCGCTTCACCTCGCCGCCGTCCTTGCTCATCAGGTAGTCGACCGCCGGGATCGCCTGCTGGTTCGGCGCAGCGCCGGTGTAGAACACGTTACGCTGGCTCTCCTGGCCCTCGTACTGGACCGGGTAGAACAGGATGCCGTTCAGCTCCTCGAACACCGGCAGCACCGACTTGCGGCTGACCGAGGTCCAGCAGCCGAACACCACGGCAACCTTGTCCTTCTGCAGCAGCTCGCGCGCCTTCTCGGCGAACAGCGGCCAGTTCGAGGCCGGATCGACCACCACGGCCTCGAGCTTCTTGCCCAGCAGGCCGCCCTTCTTGTTCTGCTCCTCGATCATCATCAGCACGGCGTCCTTCAGCGTCGTCTCGCTGATCGCCATCGTGCCCGACAACGAATGGAGGACGCCGACCTTGATCGTCTCTCCCGCCTGAGCGAACGCGCTGGTCGCAGCGCTGGCCAGCAAGCTGGCCGCAACGACCCCCGTCCGAATCATGGAACCCAATTTCATCCCGCTTCTCCTTCTCTTCCCGACGGAACCCCCGCCAGGACGAAGGGAAGCGAAAGTCGTGCCAACTCTCAGGAAGGCCCGGAAAACAAGGCTTCCCGGCAGCTCGGCTCACGGCTGGGACCGCGCCACTCCGTGGCGCTCATGCCCCTCCGCGCACGAACATCCTGCTCGCGGCCCGCAAGACACGATCGTGAGCGCCACGGAGTGGCGCGGTCCCAGCGATGATCACGGCGCCTCAAGGGCAGGCAGTTTCATGCCTGCGAATCCGGCACCTGCCCTGCATTAGCCTCTAACGCGCCGGCAGGCCGCCCTGGCGGACGATGAAGGCGGCGACCTCGTCGACGCCCTTGTTCTCTTTCAGGTTCGAGAACAGGAACGGCCGCTGGCCGCGCATCCGGCGCGCATCGCGATCCATCACCTCGAGATTGGCGCCGACCAGCGGGGCAAGATCGATCTTGTTGATGATCAGCAGATCGGAGCGGGTGATGCCCGGCCCTCCCTTGCGCGGGATCTTCTCCCCGGCCGCGACGTCGATGACATAGATCGTGAGGTCGGCCAGCTCGGGCGAGAAGGTCGCGGCAAGATTGTCGCCGCCGGATTCCACGAACACGATCTCGAGGCCGGGCCACTTGCGCACGATGTCGGACACCGCCGCGAGATTGATCGAGGCATCCTCGCGGATCGCCGTGTGCGGGCAGCCGCCGGTTTCGACGCCGACGATCCGATCGGGGGCAAGCGCGCCGGCGCGGGTCAGGAACTCGGCATCTTCCTTGGTGTAGATGTCGTTGGTGACGACGGCGATGTCATAGGTCTCGCGCATCGCCTTGCACAGCCGCTCGACCAGGGCGGTCTTGCCCGAGCCGACCGGCCCGCCCACACCTACCCGCAAAGGACCCCGCAACGTCATCTTTTCAATCCCCTCAGTGCATCTCGCTTGTCAGCAGCTTGATGAAGCCCACACCCAGCGCCAGGCAAAGCGGCGAATAGAGGTAGAAGTCGAGGGTGCGGAACGGCCGGGCCGGAAATCGTCCGCGCCAGCGCGGACTGTAGCCCGCAGTGCCCCTCAGGAAGAACATCGCGCCAATCACGATCGACCCGACGAGGACGAATGAGCTGTCGGGCCAGCGCAGCACCACCCATGGCCAGGCCGCGACGGCGACAAGCGCCGCGGCCACGGCGGCACACTGCCAAGGCGCAGGCATGCGGTTGCGGCCGTCGCCGATCACCGCATGCGCCAGCACGGATGCATTGGCCGCCGGCCAGATGCGGCCCGTCGCCCACCAGGCGTGCGCTGCCGCCAGCAACGCGACGACCAGGGAAAGGACGATCGGGAGCATCATGCGCCGAGTTCTCCGGAGGCGAAGGCGGCGTAGCCCAGGCCGAGCAGAAGGCAGAGAGGGGAGTAGTATCGCTTGTCACGCGTCGTGAAGGGCTGGTCGTAGAAGTACCCGCGCCAGCGCGGAGTATAGCCTGCAATGCCGCGCGCCACGAATGTGCCCGCGATCACCATGGATACCTGGCGCATCGAAAGCTCGGTCGCACGATCCACGACGCAGAGCGGCCACAGCGCCACCATCGCGAGGACGATCGACAAGGCAAGACAGGCAAATCGAGGCGGCATGCGCCGGCGACCGTCTCCAATGACGGCTCGCGCCAGCGCCGTCTCGCTTTCCTCCGGCCAGTGGCTGCCGCGGCTCCACTGGAAATGAACGAACGACAGGGCGAACACGACAGCGAACAGAAGGAAAGCGAGCAGCTCCCTCATGAACGGAAGAGCCGCGTGTACTGGGTTTCGTGGCGCAGCGAGCACCAGTCGAGCAACGGCGTCGACGTGCCGACCTCGTCGAGATCGGCGACCGCCAGCGCCGCCTCGACGGTGCGCCGGACCGCGCCTTCGAGGGCCGCCAGCGCCCGTTGCCCGTCGGTCTGGCCGAGCGGCACCGCGCGCACCGCCGCGGAGATGAGATTGGCCGAGAAGGCATGCAGGTAGCCGCCGAGCGCCGTCTCGAGGGCGATGCCATGGGCCGCAGCGGCCAACGCCACGGCGACCGGCAGGGCGATCTCCCCGGACAGCCGCTCATGCGCCGCGTCGAGATCGGCATGAGGCCACGCCGTGCGGGTGATCGACAGGAACGAACCGCCCTGCTGGCGCGATTCGAGCGCCATCTCGGACGTGCCGCGCCAGGCCGCGGCGCGCTCGGCGACGGCATCGAAGGCCGACCAGTCGCGCGCCTCGGCGGCACGCCAGGCGGCTGCGAAAAGGGCGCCATCGACTGCACCGGTGCCGCCCGTCAGCACCGTTTCGAGCCAGGCCACGAGCGACGCGCGGTCCTTGACGAACCCCTCCTCCACCGCCGTCTCGACGCCGTGGCTGTAGCTGAAGGCGCCGATCGGATAGGCGGGAGAGAGCCAGGCGAGCAGGCGATAGAGGGGATCGACGGGGATCATGATCTGGAATGAGAGAAAGCGGCCGCGCTGGCTGCCCCCACCCGGCCTCCCCCGTCCGACGGGGGAGGTGCCCGAAGGGCGGAGGGGGTAAGCCTCGGTACAATCGTCCGGGTATTGCAGATCATGATCCGTTCGTCAGCCATGACGCTCGGCGTGCAGCGCCCCGTGGCGATGATCGGGATCGTGATTGTGCTGGCCGTAGGCGCCGCCTTCGGGATCGAATGGGGCGCGCACCTTGCGGACCTCGGCGCCGAGGCCACGCAGCATGTCGATGATGACGTGGTCGTCGCGGATCAGGATGCGGTCGCCTTCGATCTGCGCCGGCAGGTGGCGGTTGCCGAGATGCCAGGCGAGCCGCGCGAAGGCGGCGGGATCGCGGCCGCGCACCTCGACGAGATCCTCTTCGGCCGCCTTGACCTCGACGAAACCGCCTTCCTCCAGCCTGAGCCCGTCGCCGCCGTGCAGCACGATCGGCTCGATCAGGTCGAGCAGGAAATCGAGGCCACCGTCGCCCAGCATGCGCAGGCGACGGCGATAACGGTCGTCGAACAGCAGGGTGACGCTGTCGATCCTTTCCGCCACCGGCCAGGCGCCGGCGCGGACGACGTCCGTGGCGCGTTTCATAGGCTGGGGGCGCGCCACTCCAGTGGCGCGTCCTTGTCGATGCGAGCGGAAGATCGCGCCACTGGAGTGGCGCGCCCCCAGCGTTGAGTCGATGTCATCATCAGAACAGGAAATACCGCTGCGCCATGGCGAGCACCTGGGCCGGCTCGCAGGTCAGCAGCTCGCCATTGGCGCGGACCTCATAGGTTTCAGGATCGACCTCGATCTTCGGACAGAGCGAATTGTGCACCATGTCCTTCTTGCCGATCTTGCGCGTGCCCTTCACCGCCGCCATCGGCCGCGTGAGGCCCCACTTCTTCGCCACGCCCTTGGCGATCGCCGCAGCGGACGTGAAGAGCACCGGGCTCGCCACCAGGCTCCTGCCGAAGGCGCCGAACATCGGCCGGTAATGCACCGGCTGCGGCGTCGGGATCGAGGCGTTGGGATCGCCCATCGGCGCCGCCACGATCGAGCCGCCGATCAGCACCATGTCCGGCTTGGCGCCGAAGAAGGCCGGCGACCAGAGCACCAGGTCGGCGCGCTTGCCGGCCTCGATCGAACCGACGTGGCGCGAGATGCCGTGGGTGATCGCCGGGTTGATCGTGTACTTGGCGACATAGCGCTTGGCGCGGACGTTGTCGTTGTCGCCCTGCTCCTCCTTCAGTCGGCCGCGCTGCTTCTTCATCTTGTCGGCGGTCTGCCAGGTGCGGATCACGACCTCGCCGACGCGGCCCATGGCCTGGCTGTCGGACGACATCATCGAGAAGGCGCCCATGTCGTGCAGGATGTCCTCGGCCGCGATCGTCTCCTTGCGGATGCGCGATTCGGCGAAGGCCACGTCCTCGGGGATCGCCTGATCGAGGTGATGGCAGACCATCAGCATGTCGAGATGCTCGTCCACCGTGTTCACGGTGTAGGGCATGGTCGGATTGGTCGAGGACGGCAGCACGTTCTTCTCGCCGCACAGGCGGATGATATCGGGCGCATGGCCGCCGCCCGCACCCTCCGTATGGAAGGTCGCGATGGTGCGGCCCTTGAACGCCGCGCGCGTGTTCTCGACGAAGCCCGATTCGTTCAGCGTGTCAGTGTGGATCGCCACCTGCACATCCATCCGGTCGGCCACCGTGAGGCAGTTGTCGATCGCCGCCGGTGTCGTGCCCCAATCCTCGTGCAGCTTGAGGCCGCAGGCGCCGGCCTCGACCTGCTCCTTGATGCCGGCCGGCTTGCTGGTATTGCCCTTGCCGAAGAAGCCGAGGTTCATCGGCAGCCCCTCAGCGGCCTGCAGCATGCGAGCCAGGTGCCATGGCCCTGGTGTCACAGTGGTGGCCAGCGTGCCGTGCGCCGGGCCAGTGCCGCCGCCCATCATGGTCGTGATGCCGCTGTACAGCGCGTCGTCGACCTGCTGCGGGCAGATGAAATGGATGTGGCAGTCGATGCCGCCCGCGGTGACGATCTTGCCCTCGGCCGCGATCGCCTCGGTGCCCGGCCCGATGACGATGTCGATGCCGGGCTGCACGTCGGGATTGCCGGCCTTGCCGATGCCGGCGATCTTGCCGTCCTTGAGGCCGATATCGGCCTTCACGATCCCCCAATGATCGAGGATCAGGGCGTTGGTGATGACCGTGTCGACGGCGCCCTGCGCGCGCGTGCGCTGGCTCTGGCCCATGCCGTCGCGGATCACCTTGCCACCGCCGAACTTCACCTCCTCGCCGTAGGTCGTGTGGTCCTTCTCGACCTCGATCACGAGATCGGTGTCGGCAAGCCGCACCTTGTCGCCCACCGTGGGGCCGAACATGTGCGCATAGGCCGACCGCGAGACGGTCGACGGGCCCTGATTCGATTTGCCGGCCCGGGCCACCGGCCCGAGCTTGCCCTGCACCCTGCCCTGGAAGCCGTAGGACTCGCGGCCGCCCATGTAGGACGTAAGCCGGACCGTGCGCGACTGGCCGGGCTCGAAGCGGACGGCGGTGCCGGCGGCGATATCCAGCCGCATGCCCTTGGCCCGCATGCGGTCGAACTTCAGCGCCTCGTTGGTCTCGAAGAAATGGTAGTGGCTGCCGACCTGAATCGGCCGGTCGCCGGTATTGGCGACCTCGAGCGTGATCGCGTTGCGGCCCTTGTTGAGCTCGATTTCACCATCGGCCGCGAAGATTTCACCGGGTATCATGGTCCGTCTCCTAGCGGATGGGCGCGTGGACGGTGACCAGCTTGGTACCGTCGGGGAAGGTCGCCTCGACCTGGATCTCCTCGATCATGTCGGCCACCCCGTCCATGACCTGCGCCCGCGTCACCACATGCGCGCCGGCCTGCATGAGATCGGCCACCGTCCGGCCATCCCGCGCACCCTCGACGACGAAGTCCGAGATCAGGGCCACCGCCTCGGGGTGATTGAGCTTCACGCCCCGCTCGAGCCGCCGCCGTGCAACCATGGCCGCCATCGCGACCAGCAACTTGTCCTTCTCCCGAGGCGTCAGATTCATCGGCTCCGTTCCCCCCGCATTTCACGCCGTGCCTGCATCAAATATGCCAAACGCGCGGCAGTCGGCGACCCCGAAAATCACCGAGGAAGCGCGTGAGCCCGGTTCGGACCGCCGTCGCCTCGCCGAGCAGACGCGCCACCATGATGCCGTTTACCAAAGTAACGCCCGCCCGCACGTCGACTGCGTTTTCGACCATCTCTCGCGCGCGCTCGAAATGCGGCTGCGGCTCGTCCCAGACGCCGATAACGATCGCCAGCGCATTGGCCGTGCCGAAACCGGCGCCGGCCCGGGTTTCACCTTCCACGCGCAGCGCATCGATCCAGACCAGCTTGCCGGCGCGGCGCACCGACCACGCATCGAGCAGCAGGCCGGACGTGAAGCGCTCGCCTGACGCGGCGCGTCCGAGGACGGCCATTTCGCAGGCGAGCAGCGCCGCGCCCGGCGCAACGTCGGCCACGGTGCGGCGCTTCAGCCGCGCACGCTCGAACAGGATGGTCTCCTGCGGCAGCCAGTCGAGCGACGCCCCTTCGCCCACCCGCAAGGCGAATTCCATCGCGCAGTGCTCCGAGTTGCTCGCCGCCCGGTAGATCTTCTCCGCCGCCTGGGTCGTGGCGACCGCCGACGCGCCGGGTCCGACATCGACCGTCATGGCGAGCCGGTCGCCGTCGGTCACGCCGCCCGAGGTGGTCACCAGCACGGCCAGCGGCGGCTCGCCGGGCTCGGGATGAGGGAACAACACCCGGCAGGGATCGCGTTGATAGAGGTCGGCGAGCCGCGTCTGCCCGTCGCGCAGGGCGAAGACCACGCGGCTCTCGCCCGAGGCGCGCTGCAGGCGAGGTCGGCTGACGGTCATCGACGCCGTTGATAGACTAAGGACCATCATGAGCAAAGCGTTCACCAGGGAAAGCGACGGCGACAACGAGGACGACCTGCCGGAAGAGTCCGGCGGGCTGCCCATCACCGCCAAGAACTACATGACGCCCGAGGGCTTCGCGCACCTGCGGGAAGAGCTCGACACGTTCATGCGCAAGGAGCGGCCGGAGGTGGTGAAGGTCGTGAGCTGGGCGGCGAGCAACGGCGACCGCTCCGAGAATGGCGACTACATCTACGGCAAGAAGCGCTTGCGCGAGATCGACCGGCGGGTCCGCTACCTCAGCAAGCGGCTGGCCAACGCCGAGGTCGTCGACCCGGCGAAGCGCGGCAAGACCGACAAGGTGTTCTTCGGCGCTACCGTCACCACCGCCAACGAAAAGGGCGAGGAGCGCACGATCAGGATCGTCGGCGTCGACGAGGTCGATCTCGCCAAGGGACACGTGAGCTGGATCTCGCCGATCGCCAAGGCGCTGCTGCGCGCCGAGGAAGGCGACGTGGTGAAGCTACGCACGCCCGCCGGCGTGGAAGAACTCGAGATCGTCAAAGTGGAGTACCGGTAGGCCGGACGTTCATCGGAGCGCGCCACTCCAGTGGCGCTCAGAGTGATGAGCGCCACTGGAGTGGCGCGCTCCGATGAGCGTAGGCGTTGCCGCCCCGGCCCGCCACGCCTACGCTCGACGATGTTCGCGTAGAACGGGCGTAACCACCAAGAAAATCTCGGGGAGAGATACTCATGACGCAGCAAGCACGCGAGCGTGACCTGTCACGCCGTGGCCTGATCGCGGCCGGCATCGGGACCGCCGTCCTCGCCCCTTCCATCGTCCGCGCCCAGACGCCGCCCGCCGTGGCCACGCCGGCCAGTGTGATCACCACGCCGCCGCGCGACTTCAGCCCGCGCGGCGCACCGACGGTCTATGGCCGCGATCCCGACATCGTCACCATCGACCCGGCGTTCGATGCCCTCACCCAGGGCAATGCCGCGATCGAGCGCCTGTGGACCGGGGCGCGCTGGTCGGAGGGGCCGGCCTGGAGCTCGGTCGGCAAGTTCATGGTGTGGAGCGATATCCCGAACAACCGGCAACTGCGCTGGATCGAGGACGACGGCCGGGTGAGTGTGTTCCGATCGCCGTCGAACAACAGCAACGGCAACACCTTCGACTTCCAGGGCCGACAGATCTCCTGCGAGCACCTCACGCGCCGGGTCGTGCGCTACGAGCTCGACGGGTCTGCGACCGTGCTGGCCGACAGCTCCGACGGCAAGCGCCTGAACTCGCCCAACGACGTGGTCGCCCATCCCGACGGCAGCGTCTGGTTCACCGACCCGCCGTTCGGCGGCCAGCTCTACGAAGGCACGCCCGACGCTCCGGGCGGGCCGAGCAATGCGGCCGGCAAGCTGAAGCCGACGCTCGGTCAGCCGCCGGGAATCGGCGCGGCGAAACGCGAGCTGCTGACAGGCTGTTACCGCGTCGATCCCAGCGGCAAGGTCGAGCAGGTACTGAGCGAAGAGCAGCTTGCGGATCCGAACGGCATATGCTTCTCGCCGGACTTCAAGAAGCTCTATGTCGTGAGTGGCGGCAAGGGTCCTGGCGATACCGGCCCCGGCGGCACGCGCAGCGTGTATGTCTTCGACGTCGGCGCCGACAACAAGCCGGCCAACGGCAAGTTCTTCTCCGACTTCATGATCGACGGCATCAAGTGCGGCCCCGACGGCATGCGCACCGATGTCGCCGGCAACCTCTGGGTTTCGAGCAACGCCGGCCGCAATCTCGGCTACAGTGGCGTCACCGTCTGGACGCCGGAAGGCAAGCTGCTGGGCCGCATCCGCCTGCCCGAGAGTTGCGCCAACCTGTGTTTCGGCGGGCCGAAGCGCAACCAGCTGTTCATGGCGGCGAGCCAGTCGCTCTACGCCCTCTATGTCGCCACTCAGGGCGCCGGGCCGGCCTGAATGATGTCATGCCCGCTGGGAGCGCGGCTCTCCAGAGCCGCTCTTCCTTCGGTTCGCCACATCCCATGAGCGGCTCTGGAGAGCCGCGCTCCCAGCTATTCGAGGCAATCGAAAGATCACACGCTCTTTTCCGG